>ENA-OPSJ01000089-OPSJ01000089.1-human-gut-metagenome-genome-assembly--contig:-NODE-89-length-76216-cov-8.403855_pt1 | contig 76216 bp, 71 predicted proteins | sample MGYA00241801_ERZ501893 | MGnify/ENA primary metagenome ERZ501893 (study PRJEB25962, sample SAMEA2042219) | human gut metagenome | biome: human gut; feature: human-associated habitat; material: faeces...
CTTGCGAATTTGTTAAATTTGCACAACTGTTTATCGTCAAAATTGCGTTTCGCAAACGCCTAATAGTTACTTAAATAATATTTCTCACTCTTTATGCGACTTTATAAATTCATTTATGCAGGAACATATCTCCGTAGCCATGTCATAGTATACATTTCTCTTAAAATGATTGATACAATCGAGATAATCATCCTGAGAATGAATAAATTTTGTTATTTCAACTAATTTAACTCTGTCATTACCACTGACATGCTCCCTGACAATCCTGTTTATTTCTTTGTGACGCTCCGCATGATTTCTGAACTCCTCATTTTCGCCCTCATACTCAATCTCGCTGCCAAGAATAAATATGAAATCCGGGTGTCCGGCCGCGTGCTCAAGCATATAATCCAGATTTCTAAGCAAATCATGTGGTGCCGTTGTCCCCATATATTGCCATTCATCAGAAAATCTGTTTATAATCTCTTCCGTAAAAGGAAATGCATGGTTCACAATGCTCCCATCAATATATCCTCTTGTATTATTCTTATCTGTCAGATCAAAATTGCAGCTTCCAAAGCTTATATATGCTTCTGATTCTTTATTTTTATAGAGTCCTGCATGGCAATCCGGAAGAAGGCTGTAACACACAATGTTATATTCTTTATCAAAGATTGATGTCTCAAAATCACCCGAAGTAATAAACGGTACATTCTCTGTTATATTCCCAATTTCCTCTTTGGCCAGATATGCGCTCTCCCAAATATGCATTGAATGATTCTGCCCCGTTGTAATAAAGCCCTTATCATTTACATAGTTAAACTCTTTTGTCAGCTCCGCACCGGAAAGATATCCTTCTATCGCGCTTAAATCACAAGGTCCCTTCAAAAGTATCCTTGCCTTCTGTGTATGTTCTTCATCAACGCTCTTGCCGGCATCTGCACCGCCTGTTTCAATATCCACATTAACCCATGGTGCGTCGCCATCCTTGTCAAGCATAACGGCAACCGGAAGCACAGGCATAATATCCGGAACTCCCAAAAGAACGTACACCATCTGTTCAATTCCCATTCCCATAACCCGACATGAGAATAGAAAATGTACCAGTCTTTTGTCCATAAGTGAATAACAGTAAAAACCAACTATGCCATAATCTCCAAATCTGTCGCTTGCACTCACATAACCGCACATATTGTTTTTATCGTTAATCTGTTCTAAAAGCTCTTCTCTGCTGCTTCTCAGCTTCGTATAATTGAGCTGATTTGTTCTCTCCACAAGCTCTGCAATTCTATCAATCACAGCTGCGCAATCATCTTTCACAACAATATGAATATCGCTGTCATACAAAAACTGTGTGTCAGAACCGGCATTACTTTTGGCTATGCACTTCTTCTCCAATAGCTTATACTGCTTAAGTCTCTTATGTTCAACATCCTTCTTAACCTGTCCGCCAATATATTCTATGAGCCCGGCTATAATGCACGGCTCCGATGTCATTATTCCTTCATTGAAATGCTTGGCTTCCTCAAGATTCCGTGGATTATCATCAATAAAAAGAACATTCTCCGCACGCAGATTCATATTTTCAAGCTTCTTTTTTATCTGTTCACCCTTGTTATCCCAATTAATATTGTTGAATACAAAAAAGTCCCATATACCAAGCTGTTCCAATGCCTGTCTTGCATTCTGCTCATCATTCTTTGACGAAATAGTATTGACGATACCGCAATCAGTCAGCGACTTAATCAGTTCTGCATTCTGCACAGGTGCATTGACGGCTCCCTCGCTGAGAGTTCCATTCCACAGAGTATCATCCAAATCCCATATAACAAGCTTTATCTTATCAAAATCAATATTTTCCTTTGCTTTCGGTTCAGGCAGAAGCACACAATCATCCCGGCAAAGCTTTTTAAGCTTCGCAAGTTCCTCTCTGTCAAGCTCCTTGTATGTATCCTTGCCGATAAGCAGTACATGAAAAACCTTTCCGTTAAGTGCCTGTGCCAGACTGTCCACGCTGTCAAATACCATCTCCGTACATCCTGAAATCATTCTCAGACATTCATTCTTCTCCACGCCAACAGCATGTGCATTGCAAAATCGTGTTCGTATCAGCTTAAGTGCCGCTCCAAGTCCGCTTCCAATATGAAGAATATTTATTTCATCATCTTTTCCGAACGGAATCTGCTCTGCCGGTTCCATATCTTTATATGCATAGTCAATTATGTCAAATCCGAACTTATTCTCAAAAAGCCGCCTGTGCTGTTCAAGCAGTTCATTAATCCCATCCTTATTTGCAAAGCTCTGACTTCCCGCATGATATATAAAGCTGTTCCTGCACAATATAAGCCTATATCCGTTAAGTGCCAGCCGCATAGACAAATCATCATCCTCAAAATATCCCGGCGAAAAGCTTTCATCCATACCACCGCACATATTCCATGCATCCCTTTTTACCAGCATCGCAAAGCCGGATAGTCTGACTCTCTCCTCATACGGACACTGCATCGGAATATTGACCGCTATTCCATATTCAAGGTATTCTGCCGGAAGCGGATATTCAATATCCACCTGCTGCCTGTTTCCCGCATAATTTGAAATACCGCCTGATGCTCCTACTCTCTCATTCTCATACAACCCCATTCTGAGCCAGAATAGAGAATTATGTGCCAGTCTTGTATCATTGTTGAGCAGTAATATATCATTTTCAGGTTCAGAATACTGCGCTCCTATATTGCATCCCACAGGAAATCCCACATTCTCATCAAGAAGTATAACCTTAATATCTTCCTGTTCGCACAGCCACTCTCTTATACCATCACTCGAAGCATTATCAACCACTACTATTTCGCAGGCTTCCTCCGGGCATGAACTTCTGATTGCTTCTATACACTTCTGCATCATATACATACAGTTATATGAAACGATTATAATGCTTGTCTTTCTGACCGATAATGAGTTATTACATAGAAGCTTATTTTTCTTTTCTGTCAGCCCTGCCCTTATATTTTCATCCTTACACAAAAACTCTGCATTTTCATAACATAGGTATGCCTGATTAATATTCCCACCTATATGCTCATCGCCCAGTTTTTCATATATAATATATTCATCCATAAGCATCTCCTGTTCACGAATGGCTGTTTTATTTGTTTTATAATGTAATCCAATCCTTGTGGTATAAATTAACCGTTCGTCCCTTCATCCAACGTGACGGAGCCACTGTTATGTTATCGGGATTGGCATTAAGCGTTGCTCCCCACCACGAAAATGTGCTGTTGGCAATAATATTATGCTTTGCCCTGGTCATAAGATACATATCCTGATATGGTTCGCACGGCGGCATTATCACAGTCCTGCACCCCATAAAATCTTTCATATTCTCAGCCGCATATTCCGGGTCATCTGAAAATATATAGAGAACAGGCTTTTCATGAGTATACTGTTCAATAATCGAGACAGCCGAAGCGTAGTAGTCCTGCGTGAGCTGTTCAAAAATCTGCGCATTTACCTGTGTAAGGTAGTCCGAACGTCTTATATGAAGTGCCACAGAGTTACATGATGACATATCTTTTTCCACTGCTGCCATTGAATTATCAATAAATTCCGGTTTAAGCTTAAGTTCTTCCTGCATCTCTTTTCTTACCACATTGTAAAAGTCTATATTCTGCCAATATCCCTCATACAATACCTCGTCAGAGCCAATCGCATAATCATCACGATAATCATTCTCATCGCAATAATCCCGATATGTCTTTTCGCCTGCTGCCGCTACATATCGTGTGTTATATTTATCCAACACGAACTCTCTCTTTGTGATGCCGTTATTTTCCGGGAACTGTATAGTGAAAAAATCTTTTCTTAAAACAACATTTTTCACCCCAAGCTTCTGAAGATATCTTGAAAATGCATATTGGAATAATTGCTTCCCGAGACCACCCATAATTTCAACATTATTCATCAGCCTGTCCCTCTTTTCTGAAAATGAATATTCCGCAATCATAATTTCCCAAATAATTATCCGCCACGTTTTCCAATATCGAGGCTATATGCTCCATGTCATCATCATGGGTAAAATCAAGCGTAGTCCTGACTCCTTGATGAAAATATGTGAACTCCTCCAGTCTCATATCATCCACAGCCGTTCTCACAATAGTCCATGGTCTGTATATCCTGTGTGCATTGAACATTACCTTCTGTTCTTTTCCCACCGGCACACTTAAATAGAGTATTCCACCATTCTTAAGAATCCTGACATACCCCATCAGTGCCTTCTTCCATCCGTAATAGTCAACCGCATCACCATATCTTCCAAGTCCGAAATGCTCAAGTGCATGCAGACAAGACAGAACCGGAACCGAGCCCTCTTCTATATTGGATAAATCCATGGCATTTCCCTGAATAAAATCGAGATTGTCAATGTGCTCCGGCAACGGACGAATATCTATCATCGTCACCTTGATATCCATGCTTAAAAGATGCGATATATATCCATCAATCCTTGAACCGATATCGTATATATGCCTCACTCCGCTCTTCATAACCTTGTTGGCAGCATAAACATCCTGAAAGAAGTAATGTGCATCAACGCTGCCTGCTTCTTCCCTATAATCAGAAAGACACTTAAATTGATTTTTTTCATCAAATTTAAAGTCAGCATCACTTCCAGCTTGCATTATGTATTCATCTCTATCCTTAAGGTACTTCGCTTCATCCTCCTCCACATAATCCCTTGCCGCCTCTTTGGCTCGTTCAAGTCCTTCAAGAACCTCAACAAGGGCACTGCAATTATCCTCAGAGCCGAGTATGTATGTGTTATGTATAAAATCAGGAAACATTACCTTAATTCGTCCAAGCAGCTCATACATAGGTGTTGCTAAAAGAGAAGCTCCGGTTGATAAACAAAAATTATATGAGCAGAACAGTATATTGTTGATGGCAATGTACTCAAGTTCGTCATGATACGGCGATAGCTTATCGTCAGTCAATCCACGATATATAAGTTCATTTAAAAGCTTTTCCTCCGCCTCTGCTTTCATTATAATTCTATCCGTCGATGTTCTATCATTCATCACTCCCACATCATTATGAAAATAATGATAAAAAGACGTATCCGTCCTGCAATATCTATGCACATACATAGCTATCATCTGGGAGAAAAAGCAATCCTCATAAAAAAGCTTCTCGGGAAAACTGATTGCATTATCCATAATAAGCTCTCTCTTATAAAGCTTTCCCCACACTGCCTCACGATTGCAGGCGTACATAAGCATCTGCTTTCTGTTCTCTACACTATTTATCTCAAAAAGCTGTGCGCCCTTGATTTCGCATCCCCATACAGGTTCATTCCTGAACACATCAAAATAACAGTCCACCAGGTCACAGTCATACTGCACGGCACATTGATACATGTACCGAAGCATGGCAGGTTCTATGCAGTCATCTGCATCGACAAATGTAATATACTCACCTGTTGAATACATCATACCAATATTGCGTGCTGTTCCCTGCTTCCCGTTCTGCTCACAATTAATGACCATGATGCTCTCCGGATACATCTGTTCATATCCTGATAATACGTCAAGAGTACCATCTGTTGATGCATCATTAACAAGAATAAGATCTATATTATTGATTCCTATTGACTGATTTATGATACTGTCAATACAACGTCCAACATAATTTTCAACATTATAACATGGTACTATCACACTAATAATCGCCATTTTCTCCTCCATGTAGATATTGTAATTTATTTTGCTGTATTAATTATCTTATGAAGCACATCCTCCATGCCATATTCCTCATGAATTTTTCTCCAGCCATTAAATGCTATCTGTTCACGTTCGACGTCATGTTCAAGATAATACCCTGCTTTTTCCTTAAGGTCATCCATGGAAGTATACATGACCACCTCCTCACCGTCCCTGAACAGCTCTGCAAGCTCCGGCTGATAATTCGACAACAGAAATCCTCCCGCAGCCATAATATCAATACACCTCAGCGGAATACCCGAGACAATCGACCTGAGAGATATATTAAGATTAATCTTGGAATTGCGGAAGATTCCCGGCATCTCCGTGTGGTAATCAGCATACCCCCTAAACTCAACCTGCTTTAATTCTTCGTCCGAGTTTCCCGAAAACAATGTCACCTTATATCTGTCCGCAAGACAGTTGAGTGCTCTGACACGCTCGATTGATGTAATCTTCTTCTGAACAAACTGAATAAAATAATCCTTCTTGGTTATGAACAACCCGTCATCATCCTCAACCGAAAAGCAGTCACTAATCTTTTCAAAACGCGAATCCGTCACGAGCTGCGATACAATATCACAGCCGTACAGCTCCATCTGTGACTGCATAAGCCCATCATAAAATCCCCTGTAATACTCCGGCATTGCAATGCTGTCATAAAAATTGTACCTATCTCTATACAAGCTTCCAACAAACGAGATATCGTAATCATAGTGTGAGTTCCCAACAGGCTCTCCAAGCAGTGCATCAAGCCTTCCTACATTCGCAGCCAGTGGCATGTGATATACATGCTTCACGCCAAGGTGCTTAAGCCTTGCGGCATCCAGACTGTCAAAGCAGAAAATATAATTACATTTATTAAAAATATTTTTTGCATACAGTGTATTGTGAGGGCTGTCATACACCCATGATATATATTTTACTCCTGTCCTTTCCGCAATATCGGAAATCACAGGAAAATAATCGAACGAAAAAACAATATCAAATCCATGCTGAATAAGCACACCCGTCAGGCTGTTCTCAAGCTGTTCATCATGGAACTTATCCGTGAGCTGATATTTTACATCAGCCACCTCATATCCCAGCCGCAGCAGACATTCACATGCATCCTGCGACGAGTTATCATACCAGTCAAATAACAATATTTTCATATCTATGTATCCCACACTTCTTTATAGGAATCGCCTTCGTAATCCTCCTGCGCAAGCTCAAGCATCTGCCTTGCTGACAGCTTAGACTGATACTCTTTGTTATTAAAGAGATTCTCATGATCCTCCCTGACTGAATGAGCTTTCTCAAATGATATCGCAAAAAAATCTTTTCCCAGCCAGTCATAATCGTCATCCGTAATCGCCTCTGAGTGAAAGTAAGCGCCACCATACCTGAATGAGTTCCAGTTACGAAGCTTATAGCACTCAGGATGCCTTAGAGCTATATATGTACCGTAGCTTTCGAACTCACTGAAGCTGTTAGACTGTATATCAGCCATCTCAATCGACCACAATATCTTCTCCCAAAATTCAGTTCCCTTATATTCAGCCTTCTCTATGTCTGCAAGCATCTCGCACATAATGTCACATCTCATAAGCATATGTTCGGATATGAACGACTTATCAATACATTTGTGAAGGTCGGGTATGAGCTTCGTGAGTGTATTAAAATATTCCTCATGATATTCATGCTTAAGGTCAAGATACGGCTTGCCTTCATACGAGAACATCGAAAAATGTCTGCACGGAATCGTATCCCCATCCCATACCATGTAATATTCATCCTTACACATTCTCGCATACTGCATCTTCAAAAACTGCTGATAATACCAGCCTGTTATATTCCTAGGCATAGGTCTTCCCGCAAGCCACTCGCTCATCCGCTCTTCCATCACAGCATGAACTCTGTCAAACGACAGTATCGAGTTCTCATCAATCCAGCCAACCCGCTCGCCAAGTCCGGCACTGCTCACAAGCTCTCCTACCTCTTCATTTCCAACAAAATATATATTTCTTCCCGGAAGGTACTCGGAAAGTCTCTTATAATTATACTTAAGTCTCTCAAAATCCTTCGGGACTACCATAACCAGAACATCATACTGATTATCTGTGTTATTCATTATATAAGCACCTGCCTTTCATTAAACTTTCACGTTCGCATATTGCTGCTGAATTACTAATTCATCATGCACATTTACCAACAGCTCAAACAAATTCTTCAGCTTGGTATTGAAAACATCTCCCTTATCCGGCTCTCAAATGTGAATTCCTGCTCTATCATTTCCCTTCCACACGATGCAATCTGCATTCTCTCTGTATCATGTGCAAGATAATATGAAGCCTTCTCATACATATCCTCAATGGATTCATACATGATGCATGCCTCACCCGGCCGCAGATACTCCGCAATTTCCTCCTGATAATTGGTGAGTACAAAGCCTCCACATGCCATAATGTCGAGCACCCTGAGCGGAATACCACTCTGAATCGCCTTAAGTGATATATTAAGGTTAATTTTGCTGTTCTTAAATATTATCGGCATCTGTGTGAGATAATCAATATATCCGCCCTGCCTTAGTCCATTTATATCGTCTGCCGGATTGGAACTGTACAAAACCGTATCATAATGCGGTGCAAGAAGCGAAAGCACCATCCTTCTCTCACGGTTCGTCACCTCACAGGCAAGCATATATTCAAGCTCCCTCTTACCCATTCTGAAGTCCTGCATACCATTGACGTTCCTGAATTTATCCGCATAACATATATTCATAGCTTCAAGAAGGTCAGACCTTACAATGTCAGGTATAAGATATGCACCGTAGAGCTTAGACTGAGCGGCGATTATGCCTTCAAGATAACCTCTAAGGTATGGCTCGAGGACAGAAGTATATGCTGCATAATCTGTTGTATACAACTGTCCCACAAGTGACACGTCCGCTCTATATTTTTCTGCATCGCCCTTTGCAGCATTGTACTTTAAGGCATTATCCCTTCTTACACCATTAATCGCCTCATTGAATACACTCGCACTTGCCGCAAGCGGCAGATGATGTGCATTAACCCCTGCTGCCGCATATTCCGCCGCCTGCTGCCTGTCAAAAAAGAACACCTCATTACAGTCGTTAAGAAGCGGTGTCAGGTCCCTGATATGCAGCGGACTGTCATACACCCACGAATAATACTTTATCTGCCTGTCCATGCATACAGTGGACGCAAGCGGCATGAAATTCACGGAAAACACAATATCATATGCCCCTGTCACCAGCCTGTCCTCAAGCATTGCACAGAAGCGTTCGTCCTTCTCCCAATCCGTGAAATTATATTCGAACACATCATAATCTATATTAAGTTTCTTAAAAGCTTCTTCTATGCCCCAGCGCATAAAAGATGTCCAACGTATAAATAAAAGCTTCATTTTGTCTCCTGTATAAACAATACTTTTCATCTGTAACACACCATGCTGTTGGTTCATTACTACTACACATATACTTATAAGTACAGCTTTTAAGACACTTTTCTTTCTGAAAAAGTTCACCCTCTTTTATTTTCTATTGCTGTAAATACACGAACAACTGTACTTTTATTTTATTCCAGTGTACCACAACGTATCATGTTTGGCAACATTTTTAACCTATGGTCATTATCTTTACTTCATGGTAAAATTGCAGAAAAATATTGCTTTTAACCCACACAATGATAAAATATTAATATATTCAAAAATGCGAGGTATCAACGTGACAGACGAACAAAATCAGATGATTATGACAATCAAGAAGATTGCCGCTATGATAGAACAGGAACAGCTTTCTATGGGAGACTGTCCTGTATCAGATATAACCGAAGCACTGCATTATGCCTTAAATTACCGGGATAATGCACCACTTTCCGAAGATATATCCCTGCAATACGGCGACTTGATTAAATACATGATTGCAAACGGCCAAAAAGCTGAATGCTGTTATATGCTTGATATGATGGCTGACTGGATACGGTACGAATACGAAAAAGACAGCTATAATGATAAAAAATATTCTGATATTTCCAAGCAGCTTGAGGATGCGAAGGAAGACAACCGATTGTTCGATAATATTGTGCAGCGATATAAGAGCCACAGCATGGATGATGCATTCTTAGGTGAGCATACATACCACACGCTCGCACTTGTAAAGGAAAAGGGAAGCATTGAGTTGTTCAAGGAAATTTCATCCTGCGTATATGATACCAACCTTAGAAGAATAGCGCGGCAGAATAAGAAGAAAATAGCATTTTTTGTAAAAGACAGTGCCGAATGGAGCTGTGAAGAAGTATATAAGCTATATGCCGCACGCCCTGACTGCGAAGTTGTGGTTACAGTCGCTCCGTTCTTCGTAGGCACGCAGCAGACTATTCTTGATACATACAATAACACCATTGCATATTTTGCGGAAAGAGGTTTTAACACAATCGGCTTGTATGACCAATATCAGGACAGCATTAAAAGCTGGAAGGAAGTCGGCAGCCCTGATATTGTATTTCATCTTAATCCGTATTATACGGCATTTATCGGCTCAAGCAGCATACTTAATTTCCCATTAAGTATATTGAATGTATATATACCATACGGCATGATGATATATGGCAATGTCTCCGGACAGTTCAACCAATTATCACATGCTCTTTACTGGAAAATATTCTGTGAAACAGCCTGCCATAAGGAAATGGCTGAAAAATATTCTGATATAGGGGATTTCAATGTGATTTCCAGTGGTTTTGTCAGAATGGACAGCTTTTACCGTGACGAACCGGAGCCTGAACATGATATATGGAAAATATCACCTGATGCCGATAAACAGAACGTAAAAAGAATTATCTATGCGCCGCACTGGTCAATCCGAGACGGTGCCGCAGGCTTTGGGAATTTTGATAAGACATATATGCAGATGTATAATTATGCAAAAGATACTGCCGTTGCAACATCCTGGATTTTAAGACCTCATCCTATGCTCAGAGCCGGCTCTGTGGCGCAAGGATTATTTCAATCCGAACAGGAATATGACGAGTATCTCGATATGTGGAACCGGCTTCCCAATGCCAAGGTAATTGAAAGCGGAACCTACTGCGATATATTTAAATCATCCGACGCTATGATTCTGGACAGTATTTCATTTTTAGGCGAATACCTGTATGTACACAAGCCTATGCTCTTTCTGACCAGAGAACGTAATACCTTCAATGATTTCGGAAGAGAATTGGCAAAGATATTGTACAAAGCCGATGGTGGAGACTTTAACGCAATTAAGCATTTTGTGGAAAATATAGTTATTCAAAATAACGATTATATGCTTAAAGAACGCGAAGCCTTTTTCGAGAAATACCTTGATTATTATAAAATCAACGGAATGCCGGCAAGCGAATATATATATGAATATATTGATGACGCAATAAACAAAGTACATGAAGAAAGAACAACATAATATGAGAGTTAAAAAGCAACACACCGACATTGACTACAATAAAACAAAGGACTTCTTTCAACACAGGGCAGATAAATTCCAGAAAAATAATCCCTACTCCGTTACGATGTATCAGGACAACAATGCTGAACTGGTTCGTGAGCGCAATGAGCACGAAATAAAGAAGCTGATACCTTATCTGGAAATTGATACAGCAGCTAAGGTATTGGATATTGCATGCGGCATCGGCCGATGGGCGGATGCACTTTCGGGTGATATTGCAGAATATTGCGGCATAGATTTCAGTCCTGAATTGATACAGATTGCTAATGAGCGAAATAAAAAGGAAAATTTTAACTTTTATGTCGGTTCTGCATTACAGTTAAATACAATTATGTCAGAAAACAAAAAAGACCGCTTTAACAAGGTACTGCTAATAGGCATCTTAATGTATTTAAATGACGAAGATATAGAGGTTCTGCTGCATCAGGTAGAACAATGCTGCGCCGAGCATGCCACCATATGCATCCGAGAGCCGATAGGTATAGAAGACCGTCTGACTCTGAAAGATTTTTATTCCGAAGAATTAGCCGATAACTATAACGCGATATACCGAACACGCAATGAGTTCAAACAATTCTTTGATAAAAATTTGTTGAATAAGGGCTTCTATATAAAAAAAGAAGGACTATTGTTCAATGAGAAAGAACTTAACAACAGGAGTGAGACAACACAGTATTATTATATTATTGAAAGGTAAATTAAGCTAAATGAAAAGTAACATGCAGACCATTAATCCGATATTAGTAGATATTCTCGTCCCGGTCGCGGGTGCAGGCGGTGTTGAAAATGTAATAAATGCCGTAGGAAAGTACCTTAATCATAATGGTTTTCATGTCCGGATTGTACAGCTTCTGTCCGATGGCAACCGGTGGTTTGACCCTGCGCTTGAAGTATACCCTATACTCATAGGCAAAAAGGCTCCCACTCTCGACTTTCTCTCTGAACTGTATGCCAACTTTTTAAGCCAATACGGTGTTCCCAATATTGTCATTGCCACCACATGGCCATACCTTGTAATGACTGCCAAGAAGGTCCTTGCCGCATCGACGGTTCCATGCAAGATAGTATCATGGCTTCACGGGCCATTATATGAATACGACCGTTATGGTGCAGGCGGAATAGAATGTCTTAGACACGCAGATGCACATCTATGTATATCTCAAAAGGCGGCAGACATTATACTTGCCGACAATCCCAGTGCCCATGTATTCGTCGTTCACAATCCGGTATTCATCGAGAAGTACACGCCGCAGATTGAGTATCACAAAGAAGAACGTACACTTCAATTCGTCGGAAGGCTGTCAGCTGAAAAGCATGTCGAGATAATCATACAGGCAGTCGGTATCGCCAACTCCGCTCATCCCGAGTGCACATGGAAGCTCCGCATTGTCGGCACAGGTGAAGAACTCGAGAAGCTGCAGAAGCTCACAGGTGAATTGCAATTGAACGATTTTGTCAGCTTTCTCGGATGGCAGAGTTCTCCTTGGACTGACTGCCGCGATGTCACGGCAAGCGTTCTTGCATCAGAGTACGAGGGCAGCCCTCTATGTGCAGTCGAGAGCCTTGCCAACGGTATTCCCGTCCTGTCCACCCCTGTTGACGGTATCACAGAGCTAATCACCCCGGGTCAGAACGGCTGGCTGTATCCTATCGGTGATTCCGATTCCCTCGCACGAATACTGGGATGGATTTCTGACAATACGCTTCCTGACATCGCACCGCAGAAATGTATCGACAGTATACACAGCTATAAAAGTGATATTGCACTTGCCACATTCAAAGATGCTCTTATTGATGTTTTGGATGCAATCTCCGTCATTATACCATGCCATGATGTCGAAAAATATCTTAAGCGATGCCTTGACAGTATACTGTCACAGACAATTACAGGTGTGAAGTTCGAGATAATCTGTGTGGATGATTGTTCAAACGACAACACACTGCCGATTCTTGAAGACTATGAGCGTCAATACCCCGACATGTTCATAATTATACCATTAGAGCAGAACATGAAACAGGGCTACGCCCGCAATCTTGCGCTCACCTATTCCACAGGTGATTACATAACCTATGTAGACTCCGACGATTGTATTGACACCAACATGTTCGAACAGCTATATCGATATGCCAAGCTCGATGACTGCGACATAACAGAATGCGGATATACACTCTTTTACGACCGTGACGGTGTTCCTAACGCAACTGCCAGCGGCAGGCTCACGCTTCTTCATATGAACAATCCTGACGATAAGCGTTACTACATTTTAAATCGCTACTGGAAGACCAGCCCCTGGGGGCGACTCTATAAGCGTAGTTTTCTTGTGGATAACAATATCAGGTTTCCGGAAAATATTTTTATGGAAGATATTCTTTTCTCAACAGAATGCATGTATCACATGAAGTCATATCTGTTATTGCCGGCCAACTACTATTTTTACTATGGCAACGACAACGGCACCATGTTGAGTGATAAATTAAAAGACTATTATATGAATACCATGACCATGCAGAATATGTCCACAGATTTCCTTAAAGAACATGATTGGTATTCAGATTGCTATGATGAATATGCGTTTATGCACTACAAGAAGGCATTTGAAGAGCTCTTATGGCGCATGAGCTTACATCCCGAATTGTATTCATACGAAAATATCCAGCTTGCAAAAAAAGAACTCCTGACACGTTTTCCTGATATTACGAATAATCACTTTATCGTATCGTCAGATTCGAGCATAACCCAAATATGTCGAAGCATATTAACTCATGATATTCCGAGCGATGACTTAAAAAAAGTTTTTGTACAAAACAGCTAACTCGAAAGCCGTTGTATGCCGATATATAGATGTAGATTAAAAGAAAGGATTCATCAACTGATGAATTGGTGTAAATCATGGAAGATTTAAGAAAAGAACAGCTTGAAGCATTGCAGGCAATGCTTGATTATATTCCTAAGCTCCGCAAGGGAATGGAAACTGTAGCAAAGGAACTTAGCGGAGAACGCCTTGCCGACACCAACGAGTACCTCAAGAAGGTTATCGAAGGACTTAACTGGGTTATTGAAGTATATAACGGCACGTCAGCTCTTATTAATGAGAAAGAAAATAACCTTGATAAAGCTGCAGTCAACAAGGCATGTGTCGATTTTAGCAGTGCATACAAGAATGGAGATTCGGCAACTCAGGCAGAACTTCTTACAGGAGTATTAATGTCATTCATATGTAATCTTGAAACTGTTGCCAAAGCGGTTTCTATATAATATAAGCACTACTAAATGTCTTCACTCCATTGGATTACCAAATAGCGTGAAGACTTTTATTTCATGTTCAAGCTTATTGCAAAAAATAAGTATTGTTCTTATTACTGTACTTTGAACATAAAACATGTAGTTACAGTAAAAAGTCAACTATTATCAATTTCTTTTTATGATTTAAGCCATTTTTGAGGGGTAGATTCCATAATGAATGAAAGCAAAAAAACTACTAATGATAAATACGCTATTGAATTTGAACAGCTCATAGAACAAGAGTACACTTTGCGTGATCGATTTTTCCCACAGTTTTCTTTAAAAGTTTCACATCTTTTAATGCAATCCGATTTGAAATCTCGTAAAGAATTGATATCGCTATATAATGATGCTAATAATATTAATATTTTTAAGAATGAACCCGACTTTGCATATATGTATATAACTTTACAAGTATACTCTATTGAAATCTCATCAGGCTACAATCATACCATATTGGATGCAGCTAACACACCTCACGATTTTATACAATTAATTGAACAAGCAAAACTTTTTCTTTGGCGCATTGAATTTGTCAATGACGAGGATTCACAAAATTCACTTGTAGATTTTATAAAAGCATATGATTTATCTCCATGCTTTATAATAAAGATAATAGAAATCTCGTCATTTACATCTGATATTTTTCCTAGGCTTATTGATATTTTTTCAGAGAACAATATGCTTATATTTGAATTTCACATATTAAAGGCAATGAATGAATTAACTCCTGGCACTGAGGACGTGTTGTGTCTTCTCGCCTCGCTATCTGCAAATATAGGACGTCTTGATTTGGCATCCGATTATTTATCACAAATAACATATCCCGGAACAACTACGGAAAGGATTCGTAAGCAATATGGACTCTAAAAAAATATGTTTTATAATATGCGTAAATAATGATATGTTTTTTAAAGAAGCCTTATATTATATTAACAAACTTAATATTCCTGATGGGTACACAATTGACTGTATCACCATTTATGATGCTACTTCCATGGCATCCGGTTACAATGAAGGAATGCTTGCATCCGACGCAAAATATAAAATCTATATGCATCAGGATGTTCTCATTATCAATCCCGATTTTCTCTTTTATATGTTAGATATTTTTAAAGATAATACACTAGGAATGCTAGGAATCACCGGACCTGAAAAAATGCCGTCCAACGGAATAATGTGGGAAGAAAAAAGCAATGGTTCTTTCTATACAACATGCATTTATACAACCAGACGAAAAATCTCGCCACCAACAAAGCAGAATTACCAGGAAGTAGATGCCATTGATGGCATGCTCATGGCAACTCAATATGACATTGCTTGGAGGAGCGATTTATTTGACGGTTGGGACTTCTATGATGCATCACAGAGTTTCGAGTACAGAAGACATGGCTATAAAATAGCCATAATACTCTGTTCCAATGCCCTTGTAATACACAATGATGGATTGCTTAACCTAAAGGATTATAACAAATACAGACATATTTTCATAGATAAATACATAAAAAAATAGAAGATGCAGAAATGCACCTTCTTAATTTTTTAATTGGAAAAATCAAATATAATTTGTGAAATATAATTTTGATCCTTTATTTCTTCAACAGCGTCTCCACCCGGAACTTCATTGTTATATTTCCCCGGAACAGGTACTCTCATTCCCTTACCAGCCAGCATCCACTCGTATTCCAAATCAATATGCCCTACATCAACTGCCTGAATACCTTCAAGAGTCAAGTCATATGCTAATACCCCTGATGAAGGTCCAATGGCAAGAATAAATACATCTGTGCTGTCTGCAACTTTCAACGATGCATCTAATATCTCATCATATCTATCAAATGAACTCGTCGGCGGTGCCAAAATTCTTCTGATACTTTTTGTGTTAGCAAATAAATCATTTCCAACACCAAGCCTTGTCTGCGAACCCTCAACGATTATTATATTTTTATTTTCCCAAATTTTCTTTAATGTATCAAATCTTTTTCTTGGTGCATCTGTAAGATTATCCTTATACATAACATAAGTACGGGTTATATATGCATCTGAATATACTTTTTCTTTATCAAGCAGACTTTCATGGAGTGCCCTTGTCCCTCCTGCCATATAATGTCTTATCGCATCTGCTGCATCCTCTGTATATTTTTCAAGACTTCCATAATTATCGGCTATGGCAACAAGGAGATTATCATTTTGGCACACCAGCACCTGCTTTATTCTTGCTGCAAGCTTTTCATCCAGTTTCTGAAACTTATGTCTTATCAGATTACCAGCTATTGAAAACTCTCCATCGCCAAAGCGTGCAAGCGATTTCCCCTCATCAATAATCAGGTGCAAGGTTTCCTCATTTGACCTAAATTTAGGTTTGAAAAATATATTCTGACCAAGAATATCACATATCTCATATTTCGTATTATGTGCTATGTTTTCTACCATGGAAATATAACCCTGTAACTGATTTACGGCATTTCCACATGATGTCACCGCATCCATGTTAGCCTTCACCATTCCCACAAGCGTGCTCACATTTCCATATAGATCATTAATTGCACTGTTCAGCTGCTCATTCTGTAACTTTAACTGTTCATTTTCCAAAGAAAGTCTTTTAATCTCGTCCTGTATAAAATTATCACTCATTTTTTCTCCAAATCACAATAAATACTTGATTTATTTTTCTGCACACACCAGTTCCCTTTTTACGAATTCCATTAAATCAGCATATGTATAATCAGCCATTATATTTTTTTCCAGTCTTTTTGTTCCATATCCAGATTCCAGCAATACTGTTTTTATTCCCATATTCTGTCCACATTCAATATCGGATGCCCTGTCCCCCACAAAGTATGACTTATCAAGGTCAATATCATATTGTTCCATTGCTCTCTGTATAAGCCCCGTCTGTGGCTTTCTGCAATTACATATTGTTCCCTTTTCAGACCAATGCGGGCAATAAAAAACAGCATCTACACCTGTTGCATCCTGAAGAAATTCATTCATTCTTTTTAATTCATCTTCCGGCAGCATTCCTCTCCCAACGGCTGACTGGTTGGTGATTACAATTGCCCAATATCCCTTTTCATGTATCATATCAATCGCAGCTTTGGAATATGGAAATGTCTCTAATTCACTTAATTTCAATACATAGCTTTTTTCTGTGGTGATTACACCGTCACGATCCAAAAAAACCGCTGGCTTTTTCATTACAGCCTTACTCCATCCCTCTCCATTATTGCATCCACTACATGCTGAAGTATCAGATTATGTATTGATTCAACAATACCATAATGCTCCATCGGCACATGAAGATTTAAATCCCCCATAGACTTTATCTTGTTATCTTCTTTAAAGCCTGATAAGGTTATTATTTTTCCACCCTTTTCACGGGCCACCTTAACGGCATTTACTATATTTTCTGAATTTCCCGAACTGCTGATAGCAATTAACAAATCACCCGGATTCATCAACATTTCCAATGGTCTTGAGAACACATACTCATAGCCATAATCATTACCCATACAAGTAGTAACCGAATTATCATATAAGCTATAAGTTTTCATACCTCCGTTTTTCATAAAATCAGCCGTCATATGCCCGGCAATAGCGGCACTGCCGCCATTACCTATAAAAAATACATATCTTCCATTCTTCTTGATGTCAGAAAAAAGCCTAACAAGCTGATTCATGATTTCTTCGTATTCCGTTGATACAGTACCATCGCTGGCAGTCAATGTAACCTTATCGATGGTCTTGATTAATGTATCTATATATTCTTTATACATAAATACCTCCTGTACTTATCTATAATGTTCAATCCTTCTTATCGCCAAGATACTTAAACCAGTCCTTTGTTGCCACATCTATCGTATCAGGTGTCCATACCGGAGCCTCTCTCCAGTAATCGATATTCTCAAGAATCTTCTTCACGCCCTCTTCCAAGGATACCTTTGCCCTCCATCCAAGGGCCTTCTCAATTTTCTGAGTGTTTGCAAACGTACAGTCAGGTTCACCCGGTCTCTTAGGAATATGCACAACCTCTCCACCCAAAAGCTCGCACAGACGATTCACAGAATATGTTCCGCCGCTTCCAACATTAAATGTCTCATTAACAATATCAGACATTGCGGCTGTATAGAATGCATCTGCGACATCTGTTACATATGTAAAATCTCTGGTCTGCTCGCCTGTACCAACAACCGTAAAAGGCTTTCCTGCAAGCTTCTGTGCAAGAAATACTCCGAAAACGGCTCCGTATGTGCCTGATGTTCTTGAACGTGTACCATACACATTGAATAATCTGAGTGTAATCACAGGAAGATTATAAACCTGTCCCCAATGAAGAACTGTCTCCTCACCGAGTCTCTTGGTAAGCGCATAAGGATACTGTGGCCTTATCTCAGCCTTTTCATCTGTTGGAAACTCATCAGGAATACCATAGCAGGATGATGATGCCGCATATACAAGCTTCTTGATACCTGCAGTTCTTGCACACTCAACAACATTATAGGTTCCCAATACATTAGACGAATAATATTCCCATGGCTTCTGAATTGAAGGAACAATATCCGCCAGTGCAGCCATATGAAACACATAATCAACATTCTTGAAGACAGGCTCTATCTCCTCTTTATTTCTTATATCCATATGATATACTGTTAAATTTTTGTTGTCTTTCTGATGAGCCAAATTAGCCGGTCTTCCTGTTGTAAAATTATCAATAACTCTTACTTCATGTCCCTCTGCCAATAATCTGTCAACAATATGCGAACCTATAAATCCACATCCTCCTGTAACTAATGATATCATATCAGTCATCTCCTTATACATTCAATAACGTACTTGCATATTTTAATACATTAACCTTTTCAACCGCTTCTTTATTACCAACAATGTTGGCTGCCAATGCTCCGGCAATATTACCCATAAATGTACCAACCTCCCTCGGAGCCCCCACCAATGCATATGCACTCGCAACAGCAAAGAAAGCATCTCCGGCACCAATTGTATCTTTAACCTTTAAAGTAAAGGCAGGACACGAAATGAATTGATTGTTCTCTATAAGCGTTGCACCTATTGATCCCTGTGTCAGCCAACCTGAACAGTTCAGGTGCTCTGCAAGTTTCATAAGTGAATCATCAAGCGAACTCTTATAATCTGAGAATGCCAGCTTAAGCTCTTTCTCATCAAGAACAAATGCATCCGCCCTATGGTACTTTGTTATAAGATTGGTTCCATAATTGGATGAATTGGTCTGACAGTTAAGTGAAAGGAATTTTGCCTTTTCCTGTATAATATCCATCACTTCATTGTCTATAAGTCCATGTCCAAAATCACACAATATTACTGCATCATAGCCATCAATCTTTTTTCTCAGCTTATCCTTGAACTTTTCCATGGCTTCTCTGTCGATTTCCATTGGAGTCTTAAGATTATTGATTACAAAAAGCTTATTGATTTCCTCTCGCTTTGCATTCTGCATTATGTATCTTTTTTTAACTATGGTTTCAAACTTGTCGCTATAAACCATATCAACTCTCATATCTCCGCTGAGCTCATTTAAAAATCTGCTATGGAATGCCTCCTCTGTTCCTACAACCGCTGAAATTGTTACATTGTCACAAAAAGATGCAAGATGACGCGCTATTGCCAGTGAACCACCAAGATACTGTTCTTCCTTAACATACCGTGCTGAATATCCGTTATCCTTTGACATCAACCCTTGAACATTACAGAACACATATTCATCAATGATTGCATCACCAACAACAAGTATTTTCTTATTCTTTATCTCTTCCGTATACTTCTTTATCTGAGACATACTGTACTTTTTCTGAAATTCAATAGAATAGGCTCTTATCTCAGGTGAAAGACCACCGAGAGCATCATTTATTAACTTTGTTGAACTGAAGACCTCTTCACCTGATGTATAATACACATCTCCTCCATGCTGACGCACAAGTTCAACTTCTTCACTGATTTTTCCTGTTAAATCGTCAGAAGCCTTTTCATACTCTTTGCCCTTCACATACCAATCCGGTTCCACCACCTCTATAATATCATTTACAGTGAAGCCCTCTGATAAAATAACATAATCAATACATTCTATTTCTGATAAAAATTTAAGGCGAAGCTCATCTCCAAAGTATGGTCTTCCCGGTCCCTTTCGCACATACTGTGCCGCAGTTACAGATACAACCAATACATCGCCTAACTTCTTTGCCTCTTCGAAATGCAAAATATGTCCCGGATGAACTAAATCAAAAACTCCATGACATAGAACAATCTTCTTGTTTTCACTTTTAAGTGTACTTTTTATTTCCTTAAACTGTTGCTTTGTAACAATTTTTCCCAAATTGTACGCCCCCCGTCTTTAGATAAAGTTCAAATGATTCGGTATATTTCCTACAGGCTGTGGAATCTCATGATTCTTATAAATACTCCAAAGCACTTCATTTGTCTTATGCTGTAAGCACAATGTTCCACAATCCCTATTCGGGTCAAAACTATCTTCCGTCAAGGACTTCATAACTTCCCAATACCTGTCACTCTTCCATAAATCCTTAAATCTTGTCTCTTTTATGTTACCAATATGGTATTTCTTATACTTTTCATTAAAGAACATTCCGCATGGTGCTACAAGTCCGGTTCCTGACATCTGAATTATAAAAGGTGCTCCAAAGCACTTGCAGTAAGATTTATGACCATGGCTTAAAATCTTCGACCACTTTGCAGATACCTGATATGTATCTGTTGAATATGATTCAGCTTCTTTAAGTACATCTACCAAAGCATCATATTTATCATAATCAACACCAAGCGTACCATCCTCATCATCACTGCAATGCTTAATTACAAGATAATCAACTCCCAATTCCTTTCCAAGCTTTGTCAAAGGAATTATCTGATCCTGAAATTCAGGCATAAGTACCATCTGCAAGCCGATAGTTACGCTTAAATTATTCTTTTTTCTAATCTCAACTGCCTTGCGTATAGTATTGACTACCTTATGGTAGCACTGTTCAGTACATCCATGTATATACGCATATCTGTCTGCTTCACCTGCTGAAATGTTAAACCTAAGGTATGTAAGACACGGCAGAATATCCTCTAACTCATCGTCCTTAAGGAGGTATCCATTAGTCCCAAGTGCCATGCTGAGACCATTATTATATCCATGAATTATTGCATCCTTTAAATGAGGATTGCATGTGCTTTCACCATCACTTACAAAACTGATTCCCTTTACGCCAATCTCAGCAGCATCATCTAAAAAGTTAAATATTGTCTCCTTATCCATATTTTCAGACTGATTAATACACTGCATCTTACCATAACAATACACACATCTGTAGCTACACTTTGTTGTCAACGCACAGTCTATCGTAATAGGTGCAATGCGTCCCTCTCCAAAATTCCACTCCTTAATTCTATCCTGATGCCACAGTACCTTGCTGCCATCTAATATTAGTTTTTCTGTACTCACTTTATTTCCTCCCGAAATGTTACTTATAAATTATTTTTTATTGAATTATATATGCCATCTGCATCAAGCCCGTTTGCTTTTCTTACCTGTTCCTGATTGCCATAGCCATGTGCAAACACATCATTCAAGCCAATTCTTTTAAGTCCGGCGCTGCACCCATTATCAGTCAACACCTCTGCCACTGCACTTCCAAGCCCACCGATTATACTGTGCTCCTCAACCGTAAACAGCCTCCTGCTCCTCTGAGCCATATCCACTACCAACTGACTATCAAATGGTTTTATCGTATGCACGCTGATTACAGTGGCATGAACGCCTTCCTCCTCAAGTCGTTTTGCAGCCGTCATAACATGATATGTGATATCTCCCGTAGAAAAGATAACAATATCATTTCCTTCCTTGAGTACGGTACCCTTTCCCGGAATCACCTGCACATCTTCAGGATATAATTCCTCTTTTAAATTATTTCCCAAACGAATGTATACCGGACCATTGAGTTCGTACGCATAATTGACCAACGCCTTCGTTTCCTTTGCCGATGCCGGAGACAATAATGTCAGGTTTGGCAGAGTTCTGAGAACAGCTATATCCTCCGTCGTATGATGTGTAGGTCCCAAATACCCATATGACATTCCTGCTCCTATGCCGACAATCTTTACATTCATCTTCTGAAGACATACATCGAGCCTGATAAATTCAAACGAACGATATGCTAAAAATGCTCCAATTGTGTATGCAAATGGAATCTTACCGCAGCTTGCCATGCCTGCCGCTGCTGTTATCATATGTCCTTCTGATATTCCAAAGTTAAAATATTGCTCAGGGAAGTCTCTTCTAAAATCATCATATACAATCATGCCATTATCAGCTACAAGAGACAGAACATTTCTATCCTTAGCAGCAAGATTGTATACTTCTTTCAGATATGTGTTTCTCATTCAAATATGCTCCTTGTGTTCATATAATTAAAAGCTACATCTGGTCAATATCCAAATCCTTCTTTACAATTTCCATTTCCTCCGAATTAGGCATTCTGTAATGCCATATCGGAACATTTTCCATAAACGATATTCCCTTGCCCTTAATGGTATGAGCGATAATCATGTGAGGCTTATCTGTCTGTAAATTTTTGTCCTGCTTTAAAATTTCCTGCATACGATTTACATCATGTCCGTCCGCTTCTATTACATGCCACCCAAAAGCTTCCCATTTTTCTTTAAACGGAGTAAGCGATACGATCTTTTCCGTATCATCCATCGCTTGTAATCCATTACAGTCCAAAATAACGGTAAGATTGTCAAGATGATTATGAGCTGCGGATAAAGCAGCCTCCCACACGGAGCCTTCCTGACATTCACCGTCGCCAAGAATAACATATACTCTGCTGTCTCTTCTATCAAGCTTATTTGCCATAGCTATACCAACGGCAAACGACAATCCATGACCAAGTGAACCCGTTGTTGCCTCAACTCCGGGAATATCTCCCAACTTCGGTTCACCACCAAGCACAGAACCCGGCTGACAGAAGGTATCCAGTTCTTCCTGTGTTATATATCCTATGTGCTTTAATATACTATAAAGCAGAAGGCTGGCATGACCCTTACTCAAAATAACTTTATCTCTGTCATCCCACTTAGGATTCTGTGCGTCATATTGAAGAACATCCCCAAAATACAATGCCGTCATTATCTCAACCGCCGAAAGTGCAGATGCAATATGTCCGCTGCCACCCTTGTACGCTGTTTTCATTATATCCCTACGCAATTCTTTAGCAATATCTTCAAGCATATTATCTCCCATCTGCAATGATTATATAAAATTAACATGTTCACCTGGATGCACAAGCTCATCCAGATACTTGTTCATTTCATCCAATCTGCACAGTTCTCTGCAATTCTTTTCCAAATCCATGTTATAGAAATAATCTACAAGCTTCTTTCTCCGCTCGCCTTCCCATATCTGTACAAAACTCTCATCATTGATATTTCCATAACTCATCTCGTCTTTTCCCATAAATACTATACATGGCCACAGATTTCCCTTCGCATCCATATATACCATAAACGGAAGTGCATAGCAATGCTTATAGCTTCTCTTGCATTCCAGCTTCTTCATAGCGTGTGCCCTAAAGAAAATACTGAACTCATCCGTGGATAATCCCTTAAGCTCATCCTCCAGTCCAAGAAGTTCATGATAATCAATCTCGAATGTATTGACGCTTTGAGGATTTTGGGAATACGGCTTAACAGTAAAATAATCTACACCGATTTTTCTCATTTCCTTGGCCATCTCAACAATCTCGTCCTTGTTCTGCGGAAGCAGCAATAACTGAACACCAATCGTTGTCTTTAATTTCTGGTCACGCTTTACCTTTACAGCTTCCTCCATATTGACCAATACCTTTTCCAAGTCACCCGGTCTTCCTCTATGTATCGTATTATAGGTATCATTATGAATTCCTGCCGTACTGAATCTAATCCAGGTCAATGATTTGAGGCATTCCCTTGATACTTCCTTCGTAAGCAGAACGCCATTGGTTGACATTGCGGCATCAACACCATAGCTCTTGGTCTGGTTAATAATCTCAACCGCATCCTTATTGAGTAAAGGCTCACCCTCACCAGCATAAATAATACTCTTTAACCCTTTTGCGGATATCTCCTTAATGTTAGGAAGCAGCACATCCTTGCTCATCACACATGGCTTATACCCTGTGTAGTCTACCGCACAGAAAATGCATCTGTGATTACAGGCATTAGTCAGCCCAACCTCCATCTCAATCGGATAAATGTTCTCTCCATTCTGCCATTTTGCAACAATATCAGGATGATAAATCAACTTATGTGAATCCATTCTTATATTATCAGCCATTATATTTCTCCTTTATTGTACTTTTTTGCTTAATTCATTGATAAATGAACCGAATATTGCATCTGTTGTCAACGTCTGAATTGCCTTTTGGTATCCCTTTTCGATTATACTTTCCCGCAGTTCCTTATTTTCCAACATCATATCACAGTCATCGAATAATTCCTGCTTGGTGCGGAAGAAGAGTATTCCCTCCCCTTCACCCAAATAGTTTTCTATATTGCTCATATCGGACGCATCATCCATCTTAAATACAAGTGCCATCGTATGACTTAACAGCCCCTCAATTACACGCTGGTTCATGGATGCATCAGGATTAATCTGAATAACCATATTCGCACACTGAATAGCTTTTGAAAGTTCCTCCTTATTGTCTATGAAGCCTCCAAAATCCACGCCTTCCATTGTGACATCGTTTTCACCATATAAAATTATTTTATATCTGTTTCTTTTAGCCAGCTGCTGCAGAATTAATTTTCGTAAGCTATTGTATCTTACAACACTAAATACTCTGTATATATTTAATTTTTCCTTCTGGTTCAGCTGCATCTTCTCCTGTAAATTATATATGTACTTGTTCAGTTCCTCCGAAGTAATATTATACTTTCCTGTAACCGAATTGTACATATTTTCCAACATTTCAAATAATGAATCTGCAATAATACCTATCTGCTCTTCAGTAAAAAATGGTGATAATGACTTATATATATAATTAACCACGCCTTCATCAGTCATTATAGTCCCTATAAATGCTATATCACAATCATATTTTGAATGTTCTTCATCACTGATATTATGAATACAATAGTTCACGCTATCTGCCGGCATTATTGCTCCAAGTATAACCTTTGACATCGGATAATGATATTTTTCCATAACATTTTCATCAAATAAAGAAAATAAAATATCATTCTGTTGCAATTCTTCGGCGTATGTTTCATCCAATACCGCCGGATGAATATCCTGTATCCAGTTGACAAAAAACAATTGTTCAAAATACTCCAAATTCAGGCTTTCACCCAAATAATTTCTTCCATTTCTAGCCTTATTAATCTGAAAGACAACATCCGGCTTGTATTTATATATGCTGATTACATCCGGAGTTCTGAATACAGGTCCTCTCTCAGTACATACATTCACTATGTGTCCTTCCTTTTCAAGGGATTGTTTTAACTGTTGATAAAAATATCTGAATTTTTGGGGTTCAAAGTAATTTTTAACAACGCAGATTGATTCATCCTTACTCTCTACCCGTCTGCGGATAGCTTCTGCATTGTCATTATAATACTGCCTTAATTCAGCAAGCACATCTCCGATAATCTGTGTCTTATTTTTATATATATTATCTATTATATTTGTTATGGCAAAATCACGATCACCCAAAATCATATTGGGCATGAGCGTGTCCATTTCGCAAAAGAAATTAATCAATGCATCTCTGCCCACCAAAATTACAATTCTATATATTTCGCACAGCTTAGTCATATCATAACTAGATATCATACATTCAAACTGCTGCCTATCATAGTACAGATACAGCGGCAACATCGGTATGCCTTCATGCTTTTTATGCAACATTCCACTGTATACATCATTTTCTTCCTCAGCTTTTAATATCTTTTCGATATCCATCTCATTAGCCAATAGAAATATATGTTGAACATCTATCGTTTCGGATTTATTATCACCGATGCATGGCTGCTCTATGTGTCCTGATTGCACATATTCTATCGTTTCACTGCAAAAAAACAATTCTTTTTCAGTGAGCTTTTTTATATTAATTTCAAATAATTCTTCTGCGTTCATAATACAATTTTGTGAAATACAAAATAAAAAAGATAAACCATATATTTTATATATTGTTTATCTATACTTATACCACATTTTATCCTCCCTGATATTTTATCATATTTCTTCCTTGAAATATCTTTCATATATTATATCGTCATTTTACGGCTTTTTATTATACTGTTATGAATTTTATTTATAGCCGGATATATTGATTTTACTCGTATCTTCTGCCATATGCGATATTGATTTTTCTGATATTATCCATGTGTAAAATAGGTTCCAGTTTACATCTGTATTCATTGTAATCTGATTTTTTCTCAAGCAACACTAATCGTGAAATAAAATCATATCTATACAGTGTCGCATGAGGTACCATGGCCAACACTGAGGGAATTGATATCTCTTTATTCAAAAGCTTTTTTTCATAATCAGCCGTACAATAATCCTTCCATCCCAGCTCATATCTTCTCATTGTAAACCTTATATGATCATATTTTTCTATAATCTGCTGATATGTCATTTCTTTAATACTAAAAAAGCAGCTGTCAGCTTTCACACTATCACGTTGTTCTGCCCTGTATATTTCATATAAATTGCATTGTTTCTCTATCTCTGTATGCTTTATATTGATTTTTCTGTATTCATTAAGTATTTTTTCTATTTCATCCCATTCTCCTGTTTCAATTAAGTCACTGATAATTTTGCATAGCTGGTTTTCAAGCTCAACCATTTCATTATGGTACTCAAATTTCTGCTTATATATATCTGTCAGATATTCCGAATAATTATCAATAAATATACATCTATTATTCTCGTATTTATCTAATTTAGGAAATCCGCAATCATGCATTATCCATGGCTTTGTCTGATATGGCACAACCACTCTGAAACCTCTTTTTTTAAATTCCAATCCCTGCGAAACATCATAAAAATCAAAATTAATAAATAAATCTTCTCTCCATGCTATATCATATTGAGTTGCAATCAGCATTCCGTCTACCGCTTCAACATCTGTCAATTGCTGTCTGCCTCTTCCAGCAACGTAATAATACGAAAGATCCTGCTCCCTTACCTCAACTTTTCCAGTATTACATACATTAAAAAATACCCCTGACATCGGAATATCTGTTGCACCTGTCATGCCAATCATTCCGATGTCCTTATTATCTCTAAATATATTAACGATATTGTTCAGAAAATTCTCTTCTACAATAAATACATCCTGATGAATATATACCTTATACTTTGCGTCAGATGCGTTCATTCCGATATTGTATGCCTGACACATACTGCTGCTGTCCCATATCGGGAACACCTCGACCTCATATCCATCCGGTACAGTCAGCCGTTCAAGATACGCACAGCATTCATCAAGATACATCTGATTGTTCACACACAATATAAAAGCTATTTTTTTATCGTTGATTAAACCTGACTTCATTTTGACCTCACGATTTTATTTTTTTAATGCATTTATTCTCTTTAGTGCCGCCTGATATTTTCCACATTTTTGATAATATTTAAGTGCCTCCTCTGTCTTTCCCAAACACTCAAGTATTACCCCGATATTATAAAATGCCTTATATGAATTAGTTCCTTCCATTCTTGCGTTCTTAGTTGCAGCCTTCATGAATTCATCTATGGCTCTTTCATACATCTCGCAGTTCATATACACAAGCCCCATCATAAAACAGTAATCCGCCCATCCCGAAAACGCATCATACACTTCCTCACTGCCTAATATTTCCTCGGCTTCACCGGCTCTTCCGGTATTAATAAGTGCATAACCGTATGTTTCAACCATATCCTGAACATATTCGAGCTTGGGATTCAAGTCATATTCCAATGCTTTTCCGAAGTATTCAACCGCTTTTTCATAGTCATTACACATATACCAGCTTTTTCCGAGCTGGTACAGTGTATATGGTTTCTCCCCATTTTCAGCAAGGTCCAGTTCAAGCAGCCTTATATTTCTTTCAGCCTTTGCAGCAATCTGCTCAGGACTGCCATCATATCCGTAATGCCGTACAGTCGCATCTACATCGCAGACCATCTCTTCCGCCTGGTTTTCCAAAGCTTCTATCTGTTCATGTATACGACCAACATACTTATAATATCTTCTGTCATAAAGTCTTGATATTCTCTCTCTTGCCTTCTGCACCTCACCCTGACGCTCGAATTGATTGATTCTGAATATCCTCCCAACTGCTTTTCCGTCTTCGACCATACTCTCCTGCACATTCAGACTCTCTATAATCTCATCTGTATCAAGCGCAAGTATAATATTATTTTCTGCTTTACCCGCTGCGTAATTCCTCGCCGCAGAAAAATCATCACACCACTCAAAATCATACACCTTGCTTGTATATTCAAGTGCCGTTTTCCTGCTGTCATCCTTAGAGCCTGTGTCCACCACCACAATCTCGACATCATATTTAATAAGTGTCTCAAGGCATCTTCTCAGCATATCCGATTCATCCCGTGTAATAATGCACACCGATATCATAATTGTCCGAATACCTCCTTAAGCCTTATATTATATGTATGTCTTAACTTCATCTCCTCATAAGCCGCCGCCGCAATCCTGCTTCTTTCACTGTCATTGCTTAGATAATACCCCACCTTATCAACCGCCTCATCAACCGATGTATAATAATCAAAATGTTTTCCTGCCTCAAAATGTCTGAACATATCTGCCTGATAATTGGTAAGAAGGAATCCTCCGACTCCCATAATATCCATAGCTCTGAGCGGTATTCCCGTTCTTATGCTCCTAAGCGATATATTGAGATTGATTTTAGAATAGGCGAATACCATAGGCATTTCCTCATAATAATCAACTTTTCCGCGGTTATGTGCTTTTCCAAGCTTATAGTCCGTATATGTATAGTAATCCACGCTGTGCCTGTCTGCCAGCCGCGTGATAATCTCCTGCCTGTCAAGGAAAGTAACCCTTGGTGCCAGATAGTAATCCGCATACACTCTCCGTTCACTTGTCAGACTGCCGTCGGCTATTTTATACGGCATAACATTTCCAATTCTGGTGACAACGTCATCACTTAGGCTCTCATCGAGAATATTCACACTGCATAACTGTCTCTGCGCATCTATCACAGCGTCAAGATAACCAATCAGTTGCATATCCCTTCCCGCTTCATACAGTCTTTCATAAAACTTGTTCTTATCATTATACAGCGAACCGACAAATGACACCTCATGCCATTCTTTTCCATACTGCTCCGCTGCATACCTTTCAAGCCTCTTTGAGTTGACCGCTAGTGGGACATAATGGACTGTCGTGACACCCTTGCCATTAAGCTCGTCCGCGGTAAAGCTGTCAAAGGTTCCGATATAATTAACATTATTTACTATGCTTCTATCATACACTTTTACATACGGGCTGTCATATATCCAAGCAAAATACCTGATTCCTGTTCTCATACATGCCTCAGATATACTCGGATAATAATTAAAGGAAATAACCAAATCAGCATTTTTGTCCTTAATGCAGTTCACCAGCCTGTCCGTGTACTCAGTATCCTGTCCATATCTTGCACTTTTGGACAACCCGATTATATGAATCTGATATTCCATATCCGAAAGCGCTTCAAGAATATCCCGTCCTCCAAAGCAATTCCAGTCTGCATATATGATGTTCATTGACTTGGCATCCTTTCGATAGATGTGATATAATAAGTCCATCAATAGAAATGCGGTGTGGCTACTTGCAGCCAAAACAGCATTTATATTAGATGGACAAACAGACATGAGCATATAATATCGTTCAGCAAAGCTGAACATATGGAATGCGAATGCCTGTTGCGATTTCGGGAGTCCGAAGGACGGAGAAATCGTAATTATTATGACAATAATATAATTATATTATATCACAACTTACGAAAGGAAGATACCACTTCATGAAATTCCTATATGTTGTCGCCGCCAAGTCCATAAGTGACTTAGCGCTTGCACTTATTGAAATGGGGCACACAGTCGCTCTTGTGAACGGAATAGAACCTGACCCAATCAACCCGGATGAATCCCATAGAACCATAATTGCTGATTCCATTGAAAAAGAAAAGCCTGACTATGTAATATCGTATCTATTCATTCCGATGGTATCGGAGGTCACTCATTCCTACGGTATACCTTATATATCATGGACCTACGACTCACCGCTCACCTCCCTGTTCTGCAAGGAATTAGAATATGACAACAACTATGCCTTTGTCTTTGACAAACAAGAATATCTCCGCCTTAAGTCGCTCTATAATGCGAATGTATATTACCTTCCTATGGCAGCTTATCCCACAAGAGTCGGTGCTATAGATCTCAAGGACGATGAAATAAGCAGGTTTTCATCCGATATTTCGTTCATAGGCACACTCTATCAGGAAAATGCCTATAATTCATATATCGCTTACCTTGATGAACTGACACAGCTGGAACTGAAGCACTATCTTATCACACATCTGCGCAACTGGAGCGAACCGAAGTCATGGCCATCTCTGTCAGATCATGCTGTGAAGAATATCTTCGACACGTTGAGTGCTGCCGACTGGAACACAACCAATCTCAGCATCAATGAATTTCTTGGGCTGCTTTTTCTCACGCGCAAGCTCGCCGAGATAGACCGTGTCACACTCCTCAACGCACTTGCCGAGAATCATTCCGTTGACTTATACACAGGAGACACCCACAATCCTTCGCTTATCAACGTCAACTGCCATGGCCGTGTGGATTACAACACGGATATGAGTAAGATATTCTATTGCAGCAAGATTAACCTCAACATTACTCTTCCATCCATAGAATCCGGCATTCCGCAGCGCGTGTATGATATCATGGCATGCGGCGGCTTCTGTCTGTCTAATTATCAGCCTGAAATGGATGAACTTTTTACCATAGGAAGGGATATCGAAGCCTTCCACTCGGTGGAAGAACTCTTGGAAAAATCAGATTATTATCTGAAGCATGAGGATGCGCGCCTGCGCATCGCAATAAACGGATACAAACTCATGCAGGAAAAGCATACGATACAGCACAGAATAAATGAGATGCTAAGTGTACTTGATTGAAATATAAATCTGTCGGAGGTGGAAATGATCAGCATATTAGAATATAACCAGGAAGAGGAAGAGGAAGAAAAGAAACTGAGAGCCGCTGAATATCAGATTGGATATAATGAAGGACACAATGACGGGCGCAACGAAGGACAAAAAATCAAACAAAATATCTTAATAAATAACTATATGTCTAAAAAGAACGTATCCCTCGAAGAAGCTTGTGATACCCTCGGTGTATCTCTTGAAGAATACCATGAAGCTGAAAAGTTCTTAAAAAATAACTAAATAATTATGTCGACTTATTCAATTCTACTGTTGCATATATGTAACAGTAGAATTTTTTGAATGAGAAATTTCCATAAAGATTAGAATTCCAAAACATGCCCGATAAACCCTCTTGTGTATGATGTGTTATATTTATTCGTACAACTAAGCTGATAAGAATAAATATAACACATCATACATTTATAAATTTAATCAGCATGTTTTGGCACCCGAATCCCATGACGCAAAAATAAAGACCGGTGAAACCACCGGTCTTTACTCATGATAGTTGTCTTACAACTGATTAGCCAAGTAAGGAAAGAACGCCCTGTGTTGACTGATTAGCCTGTGCAAGCATAGACTGTCCAGCCTGAGCAAGGATGTTGTTCTTGCTGTACTCAACCATCTCCTCAGCCATATCAACATCACGGATACGTGACTCAGCTGAAGATGTGTTCTCAGATGTTGTGTCAAGGTTAGCTATTGTATGCTCAAGTCTGTTCTGAAGAGCACCAAGAGCTGATCTCTGAGTAGAAATACTCTCAATAGCCTTCTGAATAGCTGACATAGACTTACCAGCTGCTACGTTTCCAGAAACACTAAGACCGCTTACACCAATGCTAGCTGCATCCATCTTGCTGATGGAAATCTGAATTGTCTGTCCGCTGAGAGCACCAACCTGAAGGTTCTTGCTTGTGAAAGTACCATCGATTAAGTTCATTGTGTTGAACTGTGTTGTAGACTGGATTCTGTCGATCTCAGATGTGAGGGCATCAACCTCTGCCTGGATAGCATTTCTATCAACAGTTGTGTTGGTATCGTTAGCAGCCTGTGTAGCGAGCTCGTTCATTCTCTGAAGAATGGAGTGTGACTCGTTAAGAGCACCTTCTGCTGTCTGGATAAGAGATACACCATCTGCTGCATTGTCAGATGCCTTGTTAAGACCTCTGATCTGGCTTCTCATCTTCTCGGAAATGGAAAGACCTGCTGCGTCATCGCCTGCTCTGTTGATTCTGTATCCGGAAGATAACTTCTCAGATGACTTAGCCTGTGCGCTAGTTGTGATGCCCAACTGTCTGTTAGCGTTCATCGCTGTAAGATTGTGCTGTACTACCATAATATATTCCTCCTTGAATATTAATCGGCATCCATGCCGATATGTAATTGTTGTAGGAATCTTAAGATTCCCAAGTTGGTAAATATTTCTTACCTTCTGTATATTATATCGGATGCAAGTCCCATAACTTTATATCCGAATAATATCTTTTTTAAAAAAATTTACTTTTTCTTATCCATGAATACCGGCTCAGTCGTCACCTTATTCATGGTCTTATAATAATTCGCCGCATACCGGCTGTTCTTCTTTACACTGCTGATTTCTTTGCGGCGTGCGGTGAATTTATTCTTGATGCGTTCCTTATTACGCTGCTCCTCCGCCATCAGGTGATTGCTCTTCTCCATAATCTGTGATATCTTACCCTGAAGCATCTTAATCTGCTCAGCGTATCTGTCACGATTACCTTCAAGCTCGCCCTTCACCTTATCATATATAAGCTGAAAGCCGTCGTCCATAGCATTGAGCTTGTCAATAAGCTCCGCCTTCTTCTCATTCAGTCCGTGAAAGCCTTCCTCGTCGAACTTCTCTCTGTCGAGAAGCTCCGTCTGCTGTACATTGAGTGCATTGAGTGTATCAAGAAGCTCTATCTTCTTATCAAGGCTCTCATCAAGTATTGTTATGTAGCTCTCTGTTATGCCCATGCAGTTCCTCACTTTCTGAGCGGCTCTACTTTGTCTGTGTCTTGGCAAGTCTCATTACATCCTTCCATGTATCTCGCATGGTTCTAAGATGTCTCAAGACTTCCTCCATAATCACCTTGTCCTTCTTGATATTCGCCTCAAGAAGTCTCTGCTGAAGATACTTATACACTTCATCGAAATCCTTGGCAACAGGATACTTGTGGTTAAGTGTAACCTGAAACTCCTCTATGATTCTCTCAACCTTACGAATATTGTTATGAGCCTTCTCAACATCTCCCTTCTCAATAGCCATAACCGCTATATTGGCGAACTTGATTGCGCCCTCATACAGCATAAGTGTAAGCTCTGCAGGTGATGCCGTGAGAATCTTGCTCTTCTCGTACTGCTGATATCCTGCCGGTGTATTCATACCGTGTGACCTCCTCTTTTATGCACCATACAGCCCGCTATATCTCGCATAACGGGCTGTAATGTAATTACTTATGTATTTTATCAAATTATAGCCGCAATGTAAAGCACATCATGAACCTAAAAGGTTGGAAAGCGACGATGTTGAAGACTGAAGCTTGGAGAGTGCCGTCTCCATTGCGGAGAACTTCTTGTAATAGTACTCCTCATAATAATCGAGCTTGTCCTCCCACTTGCTTATCTTATCCTTGTAATCGCTGTACTCACTCGACATCTGCTTGTCATTATATATCGTGTAGATACTGCTGACGCTTGAAGATGCCATTCTCTTGGTGAGATCGTCATACAATGTATTGGACAACTGCTGGAAGAATGAAGTCACAGCCTCAGGGTCTTCATTTATTGCAGCCATGAGCTTATCTGCATTACCCGATGTGTTACTGTCATCAGCATCTCCGTCTATGTGAAGACAACCTCTCTCATTCGTATCTGCTGAAAAATATCCCAGCGTATTGATACCGAATGTATTAAGTGAATATGTCTTGCCATTAATCTCAAAACTTCTGCTCATAATGCTCTTCATCGACGAGGATGCATTGCCCAGAGTGCTGTCACGACGGAGAAGCGAATCCTTAATCTTAGTCTCCCACTTCTCTATTTGGGAATCGGTCATATCCTCCTTCTCATCGTCTGTGAGCGGCTCATAATCTCCTGCCGATGCTGCATTGTAAGCCGTATCCATAGCAGTGATAAGCTCATTGTACTTTCCGAGGAAGCTCTTAATCTTATCGTATATAGCCTGTGTGTCGGTCGAAGTTGTTATGCTTACTTCCTCGTTGCCTGTAACCTGCGTTGCGGTGATTGACAATCCGTTAATTGAGAATGTACCTGTGCTGCTTGTGAATGTGGCCCCGTTGAGTTCTATAATAGAATCCTTACCGCTTATTCTCGCCGCGTCGGATGTAAATGAAGCTGCAGATGAAGAACTTACTGCTGTCTTCGCCTCATTATAAGCTATGATGTTCGACGTATTCTCTATGTAAGCCTTAGCATCATTGTATGCTGTCTGATTATCAGTGTCATCGACATACGTCTTGGCATCATTATATGCTGCGGTGTTGGCAGCTTCACTGACAAATGCATTGGCTGTATCAAACTCATCAAGTGATGCCTTGGCATCAAGAATCTCCTGATACTTAACCATCTTATCGGCTATATCCATATCGCTTGTGCCGTTATTGTCCTTGATATACTGCTTCATGTCTGCAAGCTCGGCATCCGTATACTGTACATCGACCGTCTCCTCATTGCCGTCATCGTTGGTGACAGTCTTCTGCTCCTTCACAAGAAGCGCTCTGTAATCGTCAAGCTTATCCTTATGCTTTTCAATCGCAGCCTGCTGCTCCTCATAATTCTTGACCACAGCCTGATTGTTCTCATACTTCGAAGCTGTTGAAAGATTCTGATTGTATGCGGAGATTGTGCTGTTGTATGCCGCAAGCTGTGCAGAATCATAAGATGTTGTCTTATCAACTGCCGCAACAATCGCAGCCGCTATGCTCTGCTGCTCACCTGTTCCGTTCTTGGCAAGCTCACGATACTTAGCCATATCGGCAGTCTCATTGCCATCGACATCCTTAACTGCGAATATCCCAAGTGACTGAAGTGCGCCGAGTCCGTCTGCGTTATTGGCAGTGATGGTGAACTCTCCCTCTTCTCCCGACTTGGTTGAATTGATAAATATTCTCTGGTTGTTCTCATCGAAGTTGGCACTGACACCCGCATCCTTGAGTGCCGCAACGAATGTATTCATAGTCATGTCGGAGGTTACTGTAACCTCAGTGTTATTCACCTGCAGCTTGCTTCCGGCACTGATTCCCATATCACTTAAAAGAGTTCCGCCCTCAACCTTGGAACCCTTCGTTGTCTTAACCTCTCCGCCCGTCATATATCCTGATGAGGCAAGCTGCTTAACCTTAAGCTTCTGCGTGCCGTTAACTGCTGTAGATGACGCAGTCACCTTGGCAGCACTGCTGTTGGAAACCGTACTTGACTTAAGGCTGTACGCACTTGACAGTCTCATTCCCGATAAGCTTGATGTGTAGAAGCCGTATATCTTGCTGTTCATGCTCTTCCATGCATCCATCTTCCATTCAAGCTTCGTCTGAGCCTTGACATATTTATCCTTCTTGGTCGAATATGCCGACACAAGTTCCTGAACAATCGAATCTGTATCAAGTCCTGATATAAGTCCGCTGACTCTTATCGCCATATCTTTTCCCTCCCTATCTTCGTTCGTCCACAAGAATACCTGCAAGTTCCCATGCCTTAGCTATAAGGTCAAGAGTCTTCTCAGGAGGAATCTCCTTGATTGTCTCCTTGGTATCCTTGTCCACTATCTTAATTGTTACTCTGTTGGTATCATCGTGATATCCGAACTCTGCAATCGTGTTGTTGTTAAGCTTACGGTTGATGTCGGAGATTCTCTGCTTGAGTGCCTTCTCGCTTATCTGGTACTCCTGCTCCCGGCTTTCCTCCTGTGCTCCGTTGTCCTTAACCTGTGAGTTATTCTTTCCTGCAGCTGATGTATTTCCTGCATCTGCCGCCTGCTTATTGTTCTGTACACTGACTTCCTTTGTCTCGGTAACAGACTGCTGCTTCGTGACATTCGTCGAAGCACCCGCTGTAACAGTACTTACAGCATTCTTAATTCCTTCAATCGTCATTTCAAGACACCTCCATGTGTTCATAAACATTACTGACGTTACCTTTTACTTTAGCTGCTCCTTATTACCCTCTCATCTGTATTTCGGCTGCCTGACATAAAAAGTTTAGCAGTCGTAAGGATTTTTGCTGGCAGGATTCAGATGTAAAAGCATATCTAACCCGGCTGCCGGTGTATAATGTGTTATGTTTGTACACATAACGACTTTTGGAAGAAGCTTGGATGTTCTTAGCACTCTGCCGATATCCCAGCCAAATCCGGCACGGATGCCGGATTAGATGCAACGCAGACACGGAAGTCTGCTTTGCATCGATGGCGTATAAGAAAAACACTTTTATCAGAGTTCTTAGAACATCCTGCTTCGCACAGCGGAGCTTATGTGTATAAACATAACACATTATACACTCGTACACCGGCTTATGCTTTTACATCCGAATTATACCGGTAAAAGTCTCCGTTGCTTACCCAAGAAGCTTCTTAAGTGCCTCCGCTCCGTCGGACCGGCTTGCCGCCTTATTGGCATCCTTAATCTGTACATACACTTCCTTACGGTATACAGGCACGGACTTAGGTGCTGTAATCCCGAGCTTTATCTGGTCGCCCTTGATATCAAGCACCGTTATCTCTATGTTATTATCTATTACAATAGATTCATTCTTTTTTCTCGAAAGAGCTAGCATCCGGCACCCTCCTTCATCTTCTTTACGCAATCATATACATTGTAGCGTACCTGATAGTCATCATTGTTGACAATAATCTGGCATGCCTTCATTGTCTTCATGTTGATTACAATCGGAGCCTTGAGATTAGCCGTCATCTTAGTAAGGTCTGACGGTACCGTGACAACCGAGAGAAGGAAATAATCGTCCTCCGTCTCAACCTCTCCGAGAGGTGCAAGCCATTCATCCTCAACGACAGGATTGTACTCCGGCACAATCTTCATAGGGTCCATAACGGTAAATGCAAGCTCCGGCTCATCAAGAGACTGAAGCCACATAATACTGCCCTTTTTCTCAGCATTAAAGATAAGCGTGTAATGCACATATTCCTCAAATCCCATAATGCCTGTCGTAAAATTGATTATCCTATCCTCAGCTACATCTATCTCCCCAAATAAACGAGTATTTACCTTCATGGTATTTCTCCTTCCCAAATACATATTAGATAGCCAATTGCGAAACGCAATTTTGACGATATACAGTTGTGCAAATTTAACAAATTCGCAAGCAGGTACTATGAAGCCGCCGGTACTTAGGCAGTGTATTTTACTGCGTTATGTACCGTTGCGTGATTCATGTAGCGAAAGCGTGCCTGTGGTGAATTGTTAAATTTGTACAACGTCCGCTTTCAATTATATAGTTTCGCAATTACCTATACATATCAGATGTAATCCAGCAATGACTGTCTCACGGTCTTTGCCGCAGTTGCGATGGCAGCATCATACACTGTCTCTGCCGATGCGAACTCAACGGTGATGTCCTCAAGCTCAACATCCTCGTTCTTGGACTTTAAGTCCTTGAAGGTTGTCTGCTGCTGTGTGAGTCTGCTCTCGGCAAGCGTAAGTCTTACCTCGCGGCTTCCGACATCCGATATCTCTGAGTTGAGTGTGGACTGATAACCCTTCATCTGTGTGATGCCCTTTGCAAAAAGGTCTTCCATATAGCTCTTAGCGTAATCAAGTTCCTTATTGGAGGCTTCAATCATTGATTCTATCTGATCCTTCTGACCTGCATACAGCTCGGAGCTTTTCATATCCGTGAGCTTGGTGATCTTGGCTTCAATATCAGCCACATTAGTCAGACTGCTCATAAGGTCGTCCAGATCTCTTCCTATATTGTAGCTTAATACGTCTGTCGCCCGTGTGTTGACCTTGAGCGTCTGGCTGAAATTGATTGTATACTCAATGTCCTGATTATCTCCCAATGTGTATACCTGACCGTTAGTTAAGTCCTCACAGTCAAAATAATGCTCCGGGCGGATATCTCCCTTCTCGAATTCATCCTTGCGGAACTGAACGGATATGTCTGACGCACCCTTGAGTGTCTTGTATGTGTTCTCAGAGAATGCAATCTCACCCTTATCATACACATAATATGCCGTATCATCAGCCATATTTCCTGCGGTGATAAGCTGTTCTAACTCCTGTGAGCTTACAGCCGCCACGGTTCCGGTGTATGCCTTACCATCAACAGTTATTGAAGGAACCGTGTCCGCATCGGCTGCATCGTAAGCACAATTATCATAAGCAAGTCTGAGTCTGTATACTTCCTTTGTCTCAGGTGTTGCGGATGACGGAACGCTTGCTATGTTATTAATATCCACACTGTTCTTCATGTATTTTGCGGTTGTAAAATCTTCACCCGTAAAGTTCTGGTTAATCTTGTATGACACCTGTGTCTCAGTTGAGTTAAGGAATGTAAGGGAACGGTCAGTCCTATAGCCCGTGAAAATATATCTTCCCGAGCTGTCCGCATTGCCCTCCGCATACATCGCCTCCTTATACTGCTGTATGCTCTGTACTATCGCCTGCCTGTTGGTAGTCTCGAATGTATCGTTCTCACCCTGTGTACAGAGCTTTACAAGATCCGTGTAGATACCGTCCATATTGTCGAGTGATGTCTCGGTAAGCTTAATCCATGCCTTCGCATCAGGGACATTCTTCTTTAAGTACTGCTCAACCTCTGCAAGACTCGTTCTGAGTGAAAGTGCTCTGATAGCTATGATAGGGTCATCAGACGGCTTCGATATCTTCTTCTGTGATGCCATCTGCTGCTCTGTTGTATATAGATTAGTCTTTGATTTATTAACATTACGCATCGTAGTGTTAGTCATCATAGTGTTCGTAATTCTCATGTAGTCTCCCTTCTTCTGCGGGTCTGCGGTGAATTGTTAAATCCGTGCAACGTCCGCAGCACTTTACAATCCCGTCTCCTCTATGAGCTTGCTGTATATCTGATTCATTACAGAAATAACCTTTGATGATAAGTCATAAGCATGCTGGAACTTTACGAGGTCTATACCCTCCTCGTCCTCATCAACACCCGATATTGAAGTTCTCTGTGTCTCAACTGCCGCCTTGACATTGGAATAGTTGGAGCTGAAGGTCTCAGCTCTCTTCGTGTCAACACCTATCTCAGACACAATTGATGAAAGGAAATCCCAGAATGTTCCGCTCTTGATTGTGATTTTGTCCTTAAGTGCATACATGTCCTTCGCCAAGTCGGAATTCTCATCTCCGCGTGATGCATCATAGGATAACGGAAGCTTTGACAAGTCATTCAGCATATCCTGATTGACGGTAATATTCGCTGCCGTCACATAATCCGTGTTATACTTTGACTCAAGCAGCGGTTCACCGGAAACCGTACCGTCCGCAAGCTGTCCCTTGGAAATAATATCGTTGAATTCCTTAGCAAATGAAGTAACAAACCGGTTGAGCTGTGACTGATAATACGGAATTCCCTTATATGAAGGGTTTCTGTAAGAATCGCTCACAACCTCAAGCGACTGATTGCCTGCGGCATCCGTCCTGACAACCTCGTAAGAATCATTGCAGCCGTCACGCATGTCAAACAAAGCCTTAAGGCTTCCGCGTGAGCTCTCCTCATAAGGATTGTATGGATTTCCGTTATTCCACTTAATATCGTAGAGTCCCGAGGCATCGCTTGCATTTCGAGGATTCGCTGTATCTCTTGCAACGCACTCGAGTGTGTTGTAGCTATAGCCGCCGACAAGCTCCTGTCCGTTAAAAAATATCGTACAGTCGGTCACACCGTTGCCTATGCTTCTCTCCTCAACTCTCACATCAGCGTAGTAAGAAAGCTGGTCAATTATAAGATTTCTTGAATCCCGAAGGTCATTTGCCGTGCCGCCTGATGCTTCTATAGTGTTAATCTGCTTATTGAGAGACGCAAGCTGCTCCGCCATCGTGTTGATGGTTGATACGGATGACTTAATCTCTTCATTGATATCGTTCTGTGTATTCTGAAGATTGGCAGAGAGCGTGTTAAAGTACTCACATATACTTGACATATAGCTTAAGAACTGTCCCCTCTTAACCTCACTGCTCGGATCGGCAGTAATCGCATCTATCGTCTTGAAGAGATTGTTGTACTCTGTTATGAAGCCTTCTGTGTTGAACTCATCAAGATATGTCTGTACCAGATTGGAATATGTCTGGAGTGACTCATACTGCCCGCACTGGGCGTTGTTGGTTCTGTATCTCTCATCATAATATTCGCTTCTTGACTGTTGAATATCCGTCACCGTAACGCCTGTGCCGACTGCACCATACGGCTTATACACTTTAATAGCATAGCTCGCCTCCTGAACCGTGGACTGTCTTGTGTAGCCCTTGGTGTTGACGTTGGATATATTATGTGCTGTTGTATTGATTGCCGCATTACTTGCCGTAAGTCCTGAGGCTCCTATTGTCATTCCGAAAAATGTATTCGGCATTCCTGCACATCTCCCTTCTGTATCTGAAAATATTCTGTAATTTCAAAGTCTTAATTAAATAATCTGTAAAACCGTATCCATCATCGCAGTTATGACGTTGATGTATCTCGAAGCCGCATTGTACGCCTGCTGGTAGCGTATCATGTTCGTGAGCTCCTCATCTGAGTTCACTCCCATGACAGCCTGCCTTCCGTCATCAAGTCCGTTCGAGAGATCCTGCTGGTTGTCAACCATGCTCGCATATACATTTCCTTCGCTTCCGACATCATCTATAAGTGCTTCATAGAATTTTTCAAATGTCATCTTCTCAGTGCCATCGCCGAAGGTAAGATACTTCTCGGAGAACTGAGCAGCAAGTTCTTTTGCTCTGTCATAATCCACCTTGCCGTCAGCCTGATTGAACGGAAGAACCGAGAAATCCTTCAGTACCTTAGGGCTGATCTCAAGATTGGCTATCGTATAGAGCGACTCCGTTCCGAAGCTGTTCTTCGTATTGTACAGATAATATGTATTGCCGTCAGTTCCCGTAACCTTGGTATATCTGTCAGTATACTTTCTTGAAAAAAGCTCCTCTCCGATCGACTTGTCGGTATCCTTACCGTATCCTGCCTTGTCGGTATCAAGGATCTTTCCCGTGTATGTTACCGTATTACCGTTACCATCAACGTATGTTACCGTGGCATCCTTCATAGGGCTGAGCACGTCATTGATTTTCTCAACCACACTGTTAACCAGCTTATCGAAATTAGCGATTGTTCTCACAAGCACCGAGTAATCCTTGCAATCCTCATAGCTCTTGTAATCCCTGTATGCCGTGTATGCGGCAACCGCATTATTGTAGTCCTCATCGCTTCCGTAATCCGCTCTGTCAGGCATCTGCGTAACCGTCTGTGCAGGCGCAGTCATGTTCGCATACGTCGGTGATATTGTGCCTCTGGCCGCAAGCAGTCCCTTCAGTGAGCCGATATCCGTGTTATTCGCGGTTGACATTGTGATTTCCATGTTGTACAGAGGCTCATTTTTCATTTCCTTCCATACAGGAATGTAGAAATCGGTTCCCTCAACCGTGCTGAATCCGAGGTGTGACACACTCATGTTGTCACAGAAAAACTGTCCTTCAAGCATTACGGACACAATTCCTCTTGAATCCTCGGTATAGTCTATCTTGGCATATCCCGAAAGCTCATCAAGCAGAAGATCTCTCTCATCCCTCAGAGTCATCGCAGTCTCTACACCGCTCTCTATCTGTGCAATCTGCTTATTAAGTGACATAATCTGCTCACCAATCTCGTTGATGCGGTTCGTGATATTATATATCTCTGTATTAAGATTGCTCTGATAACTTACAAGCCCTTTATACACTGCCTGTGAACGGTCAAGAAAGCTCACCGCACTCTGCACAAGTGCAGCTCTTGCCGTATTATCATCAGGTGTCTTGGACACTTCGTTGATTGCCGAGAGCAGATCCTTCATTGATTCCTGATATGACACTCCGTTAAGTTCTCCGAGCTGCGTCTGTATCTCATCGGCTGCATTGAGAAGCTTATCATAGAAACCGTATCTTCCATTCTCCTTGCGGTACGCCTCATCAAGAAGAATATCTCTCACATGCGAGACATCCTGAATCGTAACTCCAAGTCCCTTCTGGAGCGTGGCAGTGGCAAAACGGTTCGTGGTATTGTAATGTGTATCCTCGAACACAACCTGCTGTCTTACATATCCTTTTGTATTGACATTCGCCATATTATTGGCTGTGGTATTGAGAGCATTAGAATTATTGACCAATCCTGATAATCCCACATACAAAGCCGACATATTACTCATAGTGTTCCTCTTTCTCTATTTTATTCACTGTTTCCTGTCAAATCTCGTGTCCGGAAGTGAATAGTTATTGCTTATATACGCATCCCTGCCATAGTTATTAGTCTCCGGTCCCCTTCTCATGCTCTGTACAAGATTCATCTCGAATTGCAGCATCTCCATCGACTCTTCAAGCAGTGCCTTATTGCGGTCGTTAAGTTCAACCATTCTCTTCATAGTTAAAGAAAGCTTGTCATGAATGGAAACAAGTGCATTCCTCTCCTTCTCCTGTGAACTCAATAGTTCAATCAGTCGCGTGAGAGTCAAGGTCTTAACATCCTTGTTAAGAACGTCCGCAATATCATTCGATACCTCGGTTCGTTTCTTTTCCAGCACTATGATTCTATCCACCACAAGCTGTTCCTTTTCTACCATCCTTGAAAGCTCTTTGACATCGTTACGGATAATTATACCCGTCTTCTCAAGTCCGAGCTCTAAAAGACTCTCATATTCTGTATTTTCCTGTTCTAACGTACTTATCAGTATATCTATAAGACTCGCCACTTACACGGTCACACCCTTCTAAAACACAATCGTGTTATATTTCTCTATAAGCTTAGCAGCAAGCTTGTTCGCCGATACATTATACTTCCCTGATGCATAGTGCTCCTTAACCGCGGCGACTCTGTCTTCCCTGACATCATCAGCCTGTGCCACTGCTGCCTTGGCAACCTGGTAATCTCTTCCAAGCTGTGAAATCTCAAGCTTATCTTCCGTTGTGGAGGTCTTAGCAGTCTTCTTAAGCTGTGTCTTCCCTGCCGTAGCATATACCATATTCACCTGATTGTAGGCATCTATACGCATATTAACCTCTCCTTCCTTAAATATAAATCTCTTTACTGTATTATGTATCGGTTCACAAAATAAAAAAACTTAGAGGAAAATGAAAAAAATTCACAATCCTCTAAGCCTGCACTGTCAAATGTCAGCTCTGCTTATTAAGAAACCTCATTCTTGCACTGTCACGCACATCCTTCTTAACCGGTTCAACCTTCTTCGGCTCTTCGTACAATTCAGAGAAATGATTAGCCATGCTCGCCTTACATGCCTCGCAGAATCGTCCGGAACGAATCATTGCTCCGCACTTCTCACATGCAATGCCGACCGGAGAGTCATCTGCAAACGCGAGCCTCTCCTCACGCACCCACTTCTCAATCTGTTTCACGCTTACATCGGCTGCTTCCGCTACCTCATGTATGCTCGCATTCTTGTTCTCCCTGATATATGCCTTGGCAACCTGAAACTTCTCCTCTAACTCCTCCTGACATGCAGGACAAAGGTAACTGCCTCCCTCAATGTAACTAAACAGTCTTCCGCAACCTCTGCAATTTCTGACTTCCATACCATCTGCCTCCATTCCGTTGACATTGCCGGTATCCATATACATTGCTAGAAGCCTCTTCCGATACATACCGCTGCAAAATATACCTGTACAGCCCCTGCAATCGTGAGTACATCAGAACATGCATCAAGCGTTGCTCCCGTAGTGTATATGTCGTCAACCAACAATACTCTTTTATATTTTACTATATTATGTGTTACTTGAAAAGCATTTTTTGTATTTTTTGTTCTCTCCTTATCGTTAAGCTCCTTCTGCGGTGCCGTATTCACGGTTCTGATAAGCAGTCCTTCTTCTACAGGTACTTCAAGTCTTCTGCCTATCTCTTTTGCAATAAGTGCCGCCTGATTATATCCTCTTTTTCTGTACCTTGACGCATGAAGCGGAACAGGTATTATCACATCGGGCTTCCATGACATGATTATATGTCCCTTGAGCTTAACAATAATATCACCGTAAAAAGCTGCATATTCCCGCCTGTTGCCGTACTTAAATCTGTACATTGACTGCTTGATTTCCTTCGTATAGGCAAGTGCTCCGACTCCGCGTATGAAACTGTGATGTCTCCTGCCGCAGTCGGAGCACGTCTCTGCAAGCTCATTGTCCAACTGCTTTCCGCATATCATGCAGAACGGTGATGTGATATATTTTAATTTTCCCAGACAATCACCACACAGCTCCCCCTGTGAGTCCACCAGCTCCTCGCATATCGGACATCTGTTGGGAAAAAGTGCCTCAACCGCACTCCTGTATCCGCTTTGCAAGCGTTGAATAGCGTTTCTGTTCGTTACCGTTCTCAACCATTCCATAGAATACCTCTTCCGTTCCAACGATACAAACACACTTTTTTGCACGCGTTACCGCGGTGTAGAGTATATTTCTGTTCATGAGCATTCTTGGTCCCGACAGAAGCGGAATCACAACCGCCGGATATTCGCTTCCCTGTGACTTATGTACAGTGACCGCATAGGCAAGCTCCAGCTCATCCAGCTGCTTAAAAGGATATTCCACATATCTGTCATCCTCAAATTTTACGGTCAGCTTCTCCGAATAGAAATTAATATTGTCCACGACACCCATATCGCCGTTAAACACCCCCATGCCACGGTCGGTCGGTATGCCATGCTTACCTCTTGTCTCCCATTCTATCTGATAATTGTTCTTTATCTGCATGACCTTGTCGCCCTCGCGGAATATGGTCGTACCGATTTCTTTTTCCTGCTTTGAAGAATCCTTGGGATTAAGGTATTCCTGGAGCACCGTGTTAAGCCTTTCAACCCCCAGCATTCCTTTTCTTGTCGGCGTGAGCACCTGAATGTCAAACGGCTTGGCATCAACATACTTCGGAAGCTTCTGTGATACAAGCGTTATCATCGCCCCAATCACATTGCCCGCTTCCTCTCTCCTGATAAATATAAAATCACGGCTCGACGGCCCGATTGGGAACTTCTCTCCCGCATTTATCTTATGAGCATTAACAATAATGTCACTCTCTGTAGCCTGTCTGAAAATCTTAGTCAGTTTAACCACGTTAAACCGCTCCGACGCTATAATATCCCTCAGGACATTTCCCGGTCCTACCGAAGGAAGCTGATTGACATCGCCCACAAGGATAAGCCTCGTCCCGGGTGTGACAGCCTTCAAAAGGCTGTTCATGAGAAAAATATCCACCATCGACATCTCATCTATTATGATGACATCGGCATCTATCGGGTTCTCCTCATTTCTTAGAAAGCTCGCGCTCCTGTCATCCTCAGGCGCTCCCGATAATTCAAGCATTCTGTGGATTGTCTGGGCTTCACAGCCTGTAGCCTCAGTCATACGCTTGGCGGCGCGCCCTGTCGGTGCCGCAAGACGTATTTCCATTCCCTCGCCTTCAAAATATCTGATTATCGTATTGATTGTCGTGGTCTTACCTGTTCCCGGTCCTCCGGTTATGACAAGAAGTCCGGAACTTATCGCCTGTATAACGGCATCCCTCTGCCTGTCATCAAGCTCAATCTTCTCAGCCTTCTCTATTCGTCTGATACGGTCAGCAATCTTATGCTTGTCAATGCTTTCCCTTGCATCCAGCGCTTTCAATGCGTAAGCCACCGACATTTCCATGTAATAATATGAAGCTCCGTATACCAGCCTCTCGGCTTGATATTCGCCATCGCCCGCATCTGTCGACGCTTCATTCTCCTGAAGCTGCTGTTTCACCACAATCTTCTTGTCCATTGACAGGTCCGAAAGATGTCTGTCTATATCCTTAATCTCGGTATCCAGCAATGTGTTAAGCTGTTCTAACAGTTCTCCCTGCGGCAGATAGATATGTCCGCTGCCCGTCGCCTGGAGAAGCGTATACATGATACCGCTCTTGATTCTGAAATCCGAATCAGCTTCTATGCCTGCTTTTCGCGCAATCTCGTCTGCTATTCTGAATCCTACCCCCGCAATGTCATCGGCAAGACGGTACGGATTCTCCTTCATAATCGTATAGACCGATGCACCATACTGATTATATATCTTTGCGGAAAGTGCCATTGATATGCCATAGTCCTGCAAAAACATCATGGCGTTTCTCATATCTCTCTTGGCTGTAACATTGTCAGATATCTCCACCGCCATGCGCCGGCTTATGCCCTTAATCTCGGCAAGTCTTTCCGGCTCCTGCTCAATTATTCTTAGAGTATCCGCCTTGAACCTCCGCACAATTCTCGAAGCCAGTGCAGCTCCTATACCCTTGATCGCGCCTGATGCAAGATAACGCTCAACCCATTTTTCATCCTCAGGCGGAATATCCTCGCAGGTCTCAACCTTTAACTGCTGCCCATATACAGAATGTTCCGTATATTCCCCGGTGACTTCAACGAACTCGCCCTCGGTAACATACGGAACATTCCCTACACAGGTGAGCTCGTCACCGTCAAGCTCAAGCTCAAACACCGTGTAGCCGTTATCTTCATTTCTATATACTATTTTATTGACGTAACCCTTGAAACGTTCCATATACCTTCTCTCAGATGTGCTTAATCCACTCCGTAATTTCTCTTCATCTGCTCATAGAGCATCTGAGCTATGCCAAGTCCCTCTCCTCCGTTGGACTCACTTGAAAGATCCGCATATTCCTGAATAAGCGTATCCTTGAACATTGACACATAGGATGTCGACAAACTGCTGTCATCACTCTCAGGAACCATCTTCTGCATTGCCTTAAATACCTGCTCCGTAAAGTATGCCTCAAACTCCTTGCATACCTCCATCATCTCATCATCCGTAGCTGTTGAATAATCCGTGCTCAGCTTATCTTTCATATTATCAGCCGACACATTATTCTTCGTATATGTATCATAATAAGAACTTACACCTGAAATCAAATCACTCATATGTGCCTCCATTGCGCTATTATTTAGCGTATGCGCTGTGTTTTAGCATATGCGCTGTATTTTAGCGCTTAAGCTGATTAGCCTGACTGAGCATGTCATCCGCCGCCTGAATTGCCTTGGAATTCATCTCATAAGCTCTCTGTGCCGTGATAAGATTAACCATCTCATCTACAACCTGAACATTAGAGCCCTCGAGATAGCCCTGATGAAGCTTGCTCGCTTTCAAGCCCTTATCGTTAAGCTCTTCAACTGCTGCTCCTGATGCCGTCGTTGCCTGATACATTGTTCCCGACACCTTCTCAAGTCCTGCCGGATTGGAGAACTGATAAACTCCTATAGTTATGTTCATCGGCTTGAGATTATTATCGGCATCCGGATAGAATAACTGCCCGTCATCCGTAACCGTAATCTTGTCAGCCTTGTAATCTGTCGATGAGAGAATAATCGGTGTTCCGTTGCTGTCTAACACAGGATATCCGTCAGTTGACGCGAGCATCATCGTGTTGTCGGATGCAACAGCTATCCTGAAATCACCGCTTCTCGTATAATATGTCTCTCCGTCAGTGCCGCGCAGCGCAAAGAAGCCGTCTCCCTCAATTCCGAATGCAAAATTATTATCCGATGCAAGCATTGAGCCCTGTGTAAACTGTGTCGTAATGGAACTTGTTCTCGTTCCGAGTCCTACCTGTGCACCAATCGGCTTGTTGTCACCGTTGGCTGAGGTTGTCTTTGTCTGTATTGTCTGATATAAAAGGCTCTTAAACTCCGCTGTTGAAGTCTTATATCCTGTCGTATTCACATTGGCAAGATTATTCGCTATATTGTCTACGTTAGTCTGCTGTGCAATCATTCCTGACGCCGCTGTCCATAAAGCTCGTACCATATACCTTTTCCTCCGTTATCCTTCTATGCTAAATCAATGTTCTCCGGCTTATATTAAAGCTTTCCAAGGTTAACCGATTTCTCAAGTGAGGAATCAATAGTCTGTATAGCCTTCTGGTTGCTCTCATAAGCTCTTGAAATTGTAATCATCTCAACCATCTCTGATATTACATTGATGTTGGACATCTCCAAATATCCCTGTCTTACCTTACAGTCCGCGGTCTTCTCTGTCGCACCGTCAACTGCCGTGTAGAGGTTCTCGCCGAACTTCTGAAGATAGTTGTAATCATTGAAATCCGTTATCCTGAGCTTGTCTACATACTCATCATCCGCGTAGATATTGCCCTCCTCGTCGACGGTGATCTTAGCCCCCTGAGGCACCTGAATACGTCCACCCTCACCGAGAAGATAATCTCCGTCCTCCGTCACAAGCATGTTCTCATTGTTCACGGAAAAAGAACCGTCGCGTGTATAGCGTGTCGTAGTCGCACCCGACTTGGAGGTATAAGATACATTAAAGAATCCGTCCCCCTCAAGTGCAAGGTCGTAGGTATTGCCCGTAACCTTAAATGAACCCTGTGTATAATCCGTGTAAGTCTCACCAATCTTGACGCCAAGCGACTCCTTACCTATTGTTCTGTTGATGTAATACTCAGAACCGTCCTTTATCTTCTGTGTATACATACTGTCAAAAGCCTGAGAGGTCGAACCTTCCTTCTTGTAGCCGACAGTAGAAGCATTCGCAAGGTTATTGGTGATAACATCAAGCCGCGCCTGCTGATTCATCATTCCCGTATATGCTGTGTAAAGGCCTCTTACCATAAATACCTCCTGTATAACGTCACATATATATTGCTTATGTGTATTAGTCTCTTGCTCCGCCTAAGAATTCTATGAACTTACCTGTTCCGATTGCTACGGCTGTCATAGGATCCTCTGCCGTCATTGTCGTGATTCCCGTCTTCGACTCAATGAGCTCCTCAAGTCCCTGAAGAAGGCTTCCGCCTCCCGTAAGAACGATTCCTCTGTCCGCAATATCCGCTGCAAGCTCAGGTGGTGTCTTCTCAAGGACACTGTGTACCGCCTCAACAATCTGTGCCGTAGCATCCTTAAGCGCTTCCTCTGTCTCCTCAGAGGTAACAGTGACTGTTCTCGGAAGTCCCGTGACAAGGTTACGTCCGCGTACATCCATTGTCACAACCTCAGGTCTCGGATATGCGCTTCCTATCTTAATCTTGATATCCTCGGCCGTTCTCTCACCGATGAGAAGATTATGCTTCTTACGCATATAACGCACGATGGCATCGTCAAAATCATCTCCGGCAATCTTGATGGATGTGCTGACTACAGTACCTCCAAGTGAAATAACAGCGATATCCGTTGTACCACCGCCTATATCGACAATCATATTACCGCATGGTCTTGAAATATCAATTCCTGCCCCGATGGCTGCCGCAATCGGTTCCTCAATAATGGCAACCTCTCTGGCACCTGCTGAATAGGTAGCATCCTCAACCGCCTTCTTCTCAACCTCTGTAACACCGCTAGGTACACATACGCTGATTCTCGGCTTCTTTAATATCTTCTTGCCAAGTGCCTTCTGAATAAAGTACTTGAGCATCTTCTCCGTAACAGTATAATCGGAAATAACACCCTGTCTTAAAGGTCTCACAGCCACGATATTACCCGGTGTTCTACCGAGCATGAGTCTTGCTTCCTCGCCTATAGCCTTAATCTTATTTGTATCTCTGTCAAACGCAACTACCGACGGCTCCTTGAGCACAACGCCCTTGCCTCTGATATAAACAAGAATGCTGGCAGTTCCTAAATCAATTCCAATATCTGTGGTTATCATAAAATCCTCCATCCGATAAAATCTAATCAAAATCATAGAATAATATTCTAATCTTAAAAGCCTATATATCAACATTATAAACAAAAACTTTCCAATTTAAAAGAGGTAATTATAAAAAAGCTAAAAAAAATAATGCTTTTTATCATATATAATGCTATTATGTAGTGGTAATCAATGTTATGAAACTCAACGGAGGCTTAAAAATGTCAAGAAATACAACAGCAAAAAAAGGTCTGCGTATTATTATAGTCGGTTGTGGCAAGGTTGGTCTCACCCTGACCGAGCAGCTTGCAAAGGAGGGTCACGACATCACTCTGATTGACAAGAACGCCCAGAAGCTTCAGGCAACCGCAGGAATGTATGATGTCATGGGTGTTGTCGGAAACGGTGCAAGCTACAGCGTTCAGGAGGAGGCGGGAATCGCCTCAGCCAACCTTATCATAGCCGTAACAGATTCGGACGAGCTCAATCTTCTTTGCTGCACCATCGCCAAGCGCGTCGGCAACTGTGCCGCCATCGCAAGGGTCCGCACACCCGACTACAGCCGGGAGGCAGGCTACTTAAGAGAACGTCTCGGACTCGCCATGATTATCAATCCCGAACTTGAGACAGCCAAGGAGGCAGCACGTATTTTATACATGCCTACCGCTCTTGAGGTCAACTCCTTTGCTCATGGCCAGGCTGAGCTTGTAAAATTCAAGATTCCAAAATGCAACCGTCTTGACGGAATGACAATCGCCGCTCTTGGCAAGGAAATGAATGTACCTTATGTCATCTGCGTCATTGAACGCGGCGGCTATGTACATATCCCTACAGGACGCTTTGTGATGCATGCCGAGGACACAATCTCGTTCGTGGCATCCCGTAAATCAACCAAGATTTTTCTTGAGCACATCGGTTTTAAGACCAATCAGGTTAAGGACACCATGATTATAGGAGGCGGAAGTGCCGCTTACTATCTTGCCGACCAGCTCATACGCTCCGGCATTTCGGTAAAAATAATCGAAAACAGCCGTGAGCGCTGTGAGGAACTGAGCATACTTCTTCCAAAAGCCGTAATAATCAACGGCGACGGCACCGACGAGGAGCTTTTAAAGGAAGAGGGAATTTCAGAGGTTGAATCCTTCGTTCCCCTCACGGGAATAGATGAGGAAAACATCATGCTCACGCTCCACGCAAAGCAGGTTTCAAACGCAAAGGTAATCACAAAAATCAACCGTATTACCTTTAAAAACGTAATCAACAGTCTCGACCTGGGAAGTGTTATTTATCCTAAATATATAACCTCCGAGGCAATCATCGCTTACGTCCGTGCCAAAAACGATTCAAGGGAATCTCTTGATTCAGCCGAGGGTTCCAACGGCAGACCGGCTGAATCCGACAGCAGCATCGAGACCTTGTACCACATGTTTGATCACCGCGTTGAGGCTATTGAGTTTAGAGTAACCAAGAGCTCTGATGTGACCGACAAGCCGCTCGCCGAGCTAAAGCTCAAGGATGAGATTCTGATATCCTTCATCAACCGCAACGGAACCATCATTATTCCAAGTGGTCAGGACTGCATCCTCGAGGGTGACACGGTAATGATAGTCACAACTCACACGGGATTTACGGATATACAGGATATTCTGCAATAATTTTTTAACACCAAATATGTTTCCGAGCGAAAAGCAACCGCTCGTATGTGAGGATTACCATGAACAAATCAATTATTCGATATATATTAGGGCATGTGCTTCTGCTTACATCCGCCCTCATGCTTCTTCCTGCATTAGTCGGGCTGATATATCTTGAGCATGAAGGCTTTACGTATCTTTTTGTCGCGGCATGCTGCTTCGTTGTCGGCTTCTTCATGACGCGCAGCAAGCCGAACAACACAACACTTTATCTCAAGGAGGGCTGTATAAGCACATCCCTCGCTTGGATTCTGCTAAGCTTGGTCGGCTGCATACCTTTCTGCATCACAGGCGAGATTACGTCCTTCACTGATGCTCTCTTTGAGACTATATCAGGCTTCACGACCACAGGTGCAAGCATTCTCTCGGATGTCGAAGCGCTTTCGCACTGTTCGCTTCTGTGGCGCAGCTTCACGCACTGGATCGGCGGAATGGGCGTGCTCGTCTTTCTTCTCGCCATAGTGCCGCTCAGCGGCGGCTCGAACATCAACCTCATGCGTGCAGAGAGCCCCGGCCCTTCAGTCGGAAAGCTTGTCCCGAAGATGAAGTACACCGCGCGCATACTCTACATCATATATTTCGGGCTCACATTGATACAGTTCATCCTTCTCCTTGTCGGAAGAATGCCAGTATTTGATGCGGTGTGTACTGCTTTCGGTACAGCCGGAACAGGCGGCTTCGGCATAAGAAACGACAGTATTGCAGGCTACTCGCCATACCTCCAATGGGTAATCACGATATTCATGCTGTTATTCGGTGTCAACTTCAATGCCTACTATTTTATCCTGTTCGGCAATGCAAGGAAGGCATTCAAGATGGAGGAGGTCCGCTGTTATTTCATCATTGTGGCTGTATCCGTCGCCGTGATCACCATTGAGCTGTTCAGATCCGCCGTGCCGTTTGCAAACGCACTCCGCGACTCCTCATTTCAGGTTGCCTCCATCATCACAACCACCGGCTTCTCAACCGCCGACTTCAACCTGTGGTCGGGAACCAGCAGGACAATCCTTGTCATGCTCATGTTCGTCGGTGCCTGCGCCGGAAGCACCGGAGGCGGAATGAAGGTTTCCCGCTTCGTCATACTGTTCAAGACAGTATTTAAGGAGCTCGACTCCTACATTCACCCGAAGCGCATCCAAAAGCTCTCCCTTGACGGCAAGCCGATAGAGCACGATGTAGTCCGCTCGATAAACGTATACTTCATCACCTTTACCGTAATATTTGCCGCCTCGCTGCTCCTTGTCTCATTAGAAGGCAAAGACTTAGTTACCAACTTTACCGCGGTCGCCGCTACAATCAACAACATCGGTCCCGGACTCGAGCTCGCCGGTCCTACACAGAACTTCGTTCACTTCAGCATCCTCACCAAATACGTGCTGATGTTCGACATGCTCGCCGGACGCCTCGAGCTGTTCCCACTGCTCATCCTCTTCCACCCTGCCGTATGGCGTGACATTCACACCACACACAGAAGATGGAAAAGAAAGAGGATGGAGGAATAAGACCGGCGGAATACGAATAGAATGGCAAAAAATCCCCCGCTACAGCGCAGGTGCTCTACACACTTGAAGCGGGGGATTGCTTATTCTGCGTTCAAAATTCTCTTGTTCTCATTATGTATGTGCATTATGCAGATGCAGATATTTCTCCTTGGTGGCAAGTCCACCGCGAATATGTCGCTCACTCTTATTCAGCTCAAGTATCTCGCGCGCCTGCCTTGCAAGCTCGGAATTGATTGCAGGAAGCCGCTCGGCGACATCCTTATGTATGGTCATGACGAATTGGAGCGGTTTTTATGTTACTGCTCATGTTGTTTCCGTTTAATTTGCTTGCCAAATCATTGTTTTCTTGGGAATTCTCTGTTCCTTCAATCAACACAGCTTCATCCAGTCCTAAATCACCAATTAGCCGAAGGTAAATATCAACATTCCCTTCCTTGTCCACTTCGATTTTCTGAATCAGGCGCTTCAACTGTGCATTTGTCATTTCATGAACATCTGTGATATCCTCCAGTTGCTTGAATGTGCTGTTCAAAATTGCTTCCAGTTGTTCTCCCTTGGTCAGATGATAAGAGACCATTTTCAGTTCATTCTCCAACCGTTCAATCTCTTTTCGCATCCCACCGATTTTCTCATTCAATTCCTCTCTGGAAATCAAATCATCGGTATACATATCCATGTATTTTTCACGAGATTTGCGAAGCCTGTTCAATTCTGTATTTAGCTGCTTTTCGTACTCAATATTTTCATCTTTTGCTTTGTATACTCGCTGAAATTCTTTAATCACATAATTGATTACTTTTTTCTTCTTACTAAGAATCTCCTGAAAATAATCCTGCAGCGCCTGGATCAGTTCTTCCTCATCTACCGTCACAGCATTCGGGCAGCTATCTGCCCCTTTCCCATTATGCCCGGAACACACCCAGCGCACATAGGTATTCTTGTATTGGCGAACCGTTCTGCGAAAAGACCAACCGCACTCCTTGCATTTAATCAGTGTGGAGAATAAATATTTGTTACTCTGTCGCTCATGCGTAATTTTGAAAGAATCATGACGGCCTTTTAAAATATCCTGTGCTTTATCAAAGACTTCATCTTCAATAATCCGAAGTTCCGGTCGAAGCGTAACAAGCCATTCTGATTCATCCTTTTCTTTTCTCTGACCGGTTAGAAAATCTGCAATCTCTTCTTTGCCGTTGATAATTTTCCCGGTGTATATCTCATTAGTCAAGATTCGGCAAACCGAGTTCTGGCTCCAGTTGTTGCCACGCTTGGTCTTGATGCCTCGTTCATTGAGCATATTTGCAATCTTCGATCCACCATATCCTTCCTCTGTGTACCACTGAAAAATCTGCCGGATTGCCATTGCCTCATTCTCATTGATAGAAAGGTTAAAATAGTCTCCAATCGTCTTATCATAGCCAAAGACAATGTTCGGAACACGCCCCTTTTCCGCATTCATCTTCTTACCAAATTTAATACGCTTGGACGTGTTGGCACTCTCCTCCTGAGCCAGTGCACCAAAAATGGTTAAGACAAATTCGCTGTTACCCATACTGGTCATGTTAGCTGTTAGGAACTGTGTTTCGATACCGAGAGACTTCAGTTTGCGGACACTTTGTAGTAAATCAACGGTATTTCTGGCAAAACGGGAAATATCCTTAACTACAACCATATCGAATAAGCCTTTTTCCGCATCTGCAAGCATACGCTGAAATTCTTTACGATTCTTGATTTTAGTTCCGGAAATGCCTTCGTCTGCATATAATTTAATAAGGTTGTCCCCTGTACGTTTTGTATATTCTAAGAAAAACTCTTTCTGAGTCTCTAAACTGTTGAGCTGATCTTCTTTATCTGTAGAAACTCGGCAATATGCTGCAATGTTCATATTAATCAACCTTTCTGTTAGAGTTGTTGCGTTCTGTTACGACTATTATAATTTCTTCTAGCAAAAAAGGCAAGTCATCCTTGCCTTCTTCATTATGTATCAATATTAGTTAATCCAATAATCGCTTGTTCCAATGCAACCACATATAATATAGCATCATAATAGAAATCCCTAATGTCGCTGAATGTATCTGATAATCCATATAAATAATTATGTGCCACTCTATTTCGCCTCAATTTAATACATAAATATGCTTTTTCTGCCACTTCAAAGGAACATCGTTCTAATCTCTCCTTTATTTCACACTGCTTTGCATAATCAAATTCATATCTGGCGCCATTATCTAATAAAGGAACTAATCCCTCTATATGTTTTATTGTTCTTTGCAAACGCAACTCATGCAAAGCCGCAAAACATGACTTTATTTCTTGCTTAAATGTTTCTCCACCAAACAATTCATAAAACGATTCAGCGCTTAGAATTTCAACCCCATTATTTTCATATCCTTTAAGTTCTGCAAACATTTTATCTACTAAAGGTTTGTTTCTCTGCTTGCTCTTTAATCTTTCGATTAGTGGATATTCCGATTGAATTGACTTTATCGGTGAATCCAAAAAGTCCTGGCACCGACCTTTTATATTATGTTCAAAAAGGCTAGCACTCGACATAACAAATACCTTAGGATAATTCTTCATAATTAACGAATCTGCCTTTATTATTCTTGAATCTTCCTCTTGTTCTATGATAAGTTTATCTAATTCACCATAATAGCTACAATCCATGAATTATTCCTCACAAGCCCCCAGCACTTCAGCTGCTCTCTTTAGTCTGTTTTTTACACTGTCTGTAGATGAAGAGCCTGACTGCAAATACGATATAAACACCTCATCATTTTTCAATCTTTCAAATGCATCCTTATCAATATTACAGTGCACTTTTTCTCCTTTTAAGTATGCGCTTCTGCATGTAGCAACAAAAACACATTCAAATAATGTTTTAGAAAAACGATTATTTCTGAAAAAGGCTCTGTCTCCCAATTCATCACACGCATCCACAAACGATATAAACAAACCTCCTAAATAGTCCATTTTTTTTGGGCTAAATTTCTTACTTTCTTGTGAATATGAATTCAAAAACGTAACCATTTTAGGGACATATGAATCACCTCTCTCAAGCAATGCTAAGGATCTTAATATCAATTCCACATCATTGCAATGCAAATCCTGTACAGGTTTTCCTAATAGTGCTCTCCATTTGTCAACTTCATTAATTGCAACGAGCATTTCGTAGAACTTGCAGTAATATAGACTTGCTCGTATTTCCTGATGATTTAATGGTGTACCACCTGTATTTAGTCTATTGAATATCTCAAACATTGAAAAGCTGTTATTATCTGGTTTGTTTTGACGCACAACAACAGTCCTTAAGTATCTACGCAATCGAAATTTAATCTGGGCATCTTTATCCAATGTTTTGAATTTCTTACCGTGATAACGACTCACTTTTTGGGAACCATCGTCATCCAAATGTAATGAAAACTCTTGAAATACCGTGCTATCTTCTAACAAAGCTTCCAAGTCTGTTCCCGCATTAATTCCTGCTCTTAACATAAGCCTGGAATCTGTGCTTTTCGGAAATCTACCTTTCACAAAAAAGTATATTGATAAAAGTCTTTGCTGTCCATCTATTATCTTATAAGTACTATTTTCATCGCCTTCAGAATAGAAAAACAATTCCGGAACAGGCAATCCCAAAATCAATGACTCAACTAACTTAGAGGCTTTCTTTATATCCCATACATAATTGCGCTGAAATAACGGAATCTCTATAATTCCAGAATCAATCATGTCAACTATATTTGCCGGTGTCAAATCTCTTGGACTAGTTGTAATATCATATTCCACAACAGTTTCGTCTCCACAATCCATTTCATTTTCAAAAAATTCATCATACTGCATCATAATTGTTCTCCCTATCATTTGCATTTATTCATGTTATTATAATTTGTACGCTTGTATAAGTACTACTCACTATAAAATAGCTGCTTTGGACTCTTTGGCTTCTCAGGATTAGTCATTTTAATTTTTCCACTTTCCACCAACGGCATAACATGCGTCTGAATAGCGTAAGTAACAGAAGATAATCCCAGATATTCACATATTTCTTTCCTTGTTCGTGGTGTTCTACAGAATACCAAAAGATTATTTACTTCTTCTAATTCCGGCTCAACTTTACTGATATTTCCTGACTTATAAAACGTCACTGTAAAACTGCCTCTCTCGTCTGCGAACTCCGGTTCTCTAAGATGAAACTTTTCCATTTCTCTGCGAATTGTCGGTATTCCGGAATATCTATTTTCTGTAACGCGCAATGTTTCTAACGCTAACGCCAATACAGGATTTCTAGTATCCGGCTGCATTTTACCCAACTGGTCAACTTTAATTCTTCCGTATATACCTCCCGGATTTTTTATTTCCATCCTGTCTTCATACATGATAATTTGTATCGGCATACCTTCTGTATGAATACTATAATCGCGATGAACCAGTGCATTAATAATTGCCTCTCTGACTGCAGTAATAGGATAATCTGTCCTATCCTCACGTGTCCCTGTTTCTGGATTAATAATTGTTTTATTCTTCATATTCTTTTTTACAAAACGAATTGCTTCATCAAGCATCTCTGAAATACTACCTTCAATTCGTTGATTGTCTAAAAAGCGCTCTCCTGAATCCCCAAGGCTTCCAATCTCTGTTCCCGGCACAGCGATTGCAGTAATGCATAGCTGTGGAAAATACGCCTGCGGATATGGGCTAAAAATCATCGTTGCACTCAATGTTATTTCATTATTTCTAGTCACGCTCATCAACTCATAAATACTTTCATTATCCAGGTTTGATAAATTAGGTTTCCCTCTTTTTAGCAAGTCAATATATAGTGCTAATTTCTCTTGATTTAAAGACGACAACGTTGCCCTTTGCACTCCACGAATATCATCTTGGTACTTCTTTCTGTAAGCCTCATAACTATAAACCTCATATTCTGTCATGGGCTCATCACTATCGCCCACACGTGTATAAGAACCTTTCAAACGACCTTTACCTTTATAAAATACCGGTCTGTCCGACAAATCAACGCCTGGAATCTCAGCTGACACAAAAGACTTTCCGTCTTTTTCTATAACGGTTAACAACGGACGAACAGTCGGCTCCATTTGCAAGCATTGTTCATTTATTTTTTTTTGTATATCCTGAGGATCATAAACTCCTACTTCTTTATAATCCTGCTTTTCATCAATTCCGAAAATGATGATTCCACCTTCATCTTGATTCGAAAAACTGGACAAAGAATCGTACAAATGCTGTGGGCAGCCTTTTTCTGCACTCTTTAATTCAAGAGTGTTTGTTTCAGATTTCATCCTTTGAATCACTTCGAGTTTTCCGATTAATTCTTCCTCTGTCATTTAAGTTCCTCCATTTCTTTCTATTTTATCATTCCCTTTACTTATATGCAAGAATCTCAAATAATATTCTTGAACTCAAAAAGAAACTTAAATTACGTTCATACAATTTAAGTTCCTTTTGTTTTCTAAAACAACAACTCAAAACAAAATCAAATTTGGATATTATTTTTCAGTTGTTGTTTTCATTTTATCTGTTATGTTTTACCTTCTCCATTATCTTTTTATCCAAACAAAGTAAAATTTGTCCTATCCAAATGCCATGTAATGTTAGCATGAAACCTCTGTGTATGTTTATCTCCTCGAATTGTTTCGTATTCAAATAAAATATCTGTTTGGCAGCTTTGATTCGGATTATTAAAATTTAGAATTATGTGCATTTCATCTCCTGGCTTCAAATAGTCAATTGGCAGATATACCTCTGTAAAATTCTCAATTTTCATCCTTAGATGTATAGCTGGACCAATGCCAATATTTTTTATATGTAAATATGCTATTCCATTTCGAACCATCTTGATTTTATCATTCTTCATAATTACAAAATCAAACGGTTTCCAAGCCGAAAAATCGTATTTTCCCTCTTTAACCTTAAAGTACTCAAATGCATATGCACTTTCAACTGGCTCTTTCTCTTTTTCGATCGATATATACGGTAATACCGAAGCTCCTAATGCTTTTTTGTTACTCATTTTTGTAAATGCAATCGTAAGTAAAACCGATATCATTGTTCCTTCTGCCCCGATTATACTTCCAATCAAACCAGCATTTTGCTCAGCATTCGAATTTCTAAAAGCAAAATAGATACATGCCAAACAGGCAGAAACGCATATTCCAACCAAGATTTCTATGTTATTTTCGATAAAACTTCCTACTTTTTTCGAAAATCCTCTCGACCTATACGACGTAATTCTTTTCCTAATTCTTTATTATTGAATTTAACGGATTGAGGATTACTTGCAGCATACTGCATGGCCTCATATTCTAACTGCCGAATCGTCTTTCCTTCACTCACACCTCCCCCATCCTCGTTATATGTCATATTCTTAGAAATAACATGATTTTTCTCTTCTTCGTTTCTTATCTCAGTCTCATTTTCTTTAAAATTTTTCTTTACACTCACTATTTTACCGAGGAAATATGGTATCAGTATGATGGTTCCCACAAACTCATACACTTTTTTTGTCACTTCTTCATACTCACCATACTGAATAATCAAAAAGACAATAACATAACTACATAGTCCTGCAATCTGCGCTATCACATACATCCATTCGTTGTTTTTATGTCTGTTCCATAACTTTCTTATATATTTATATAACCCCTTTATAGGTTCAAAAATTGATACAATCGCAACCGCAAATGTCATCCTAATAAATATTTTGGCTAACAAATATACAACACACCATATGTCAAACAACAGCAATGGAATAGTCATAAATATTTTATATATAATACCTTTTTTATTTTTCTGCCACAAATTAAAACTTCTTAGTCCTGTATATGTCTCTCCTTGCTGCCACGAGTTACATATTATATCTATAAACTTCTTTATCTTTCCTCCGATAAACCCAAAGCGTTTTACTAAGCTATTCCCGATTATCCATAGATAATACAAAAGAATATACATTCCTCCCATTGCAAATAAAACATTGAAATAGAACCATAAAAGTAGCATTCCCACTTTTACGATATCCTTATAGGTTGATACTATTTCAGTAAATATATCAACTACTGTTTGTGATGAGTTCACTGCGATCACCATCAACCACCACACCATATATGTATATACGAAATCCTTAATATCAGAGACGGAAAAAGCTCTATTTTCCGGAACAAATATCATTTTAATTATCTGTTTGATTGCAATATATACGTAAAAAAATACATATATTCCAACAAACCAAGTAGCAATTGTCGAATTCTTCAGAGCAACATTTAAAATGAGCCAAATAGCAGAAAAAACGATTGCAAACACAATAAGTAAGAGCATAATTGTTTCACCAGTAGAACGCTTCGACTTACTTTCCGATTTTTTCAGAGTTTCACCTATTTCTTTTCCACTTTCCTCTATTTCTGTAATTACCCATATTGCAAGTAAAATTAGCATTATAAACGAATGAAAATATCCCCAAAACATTTTAGCCATATTGTTTTCTTTTGCCTCCAAAATATGTTTCTGATAATATCGACATTTTTCTTTCAGCATTAAACAATTTATAAAACAGTTCAAAGAAAAGCAAGGCATCCCTACCTTGCTCTTCTACGTCTTATGCTCACCGGTTCATCCACCGTTTCTATATCCCCCGGTTCCGCTATGTACTCACTCTCCTCTGTATATTTTGATGTAGCTTCTTCTATAGCACGTTCCACCTTACCAGCATTTGCTTCAATCAAAAGCTTGCACAAGAAATCAGCTGTATCTTCTGCCGAATTCGGATTGTGAAAACGATAATTCAATTTTCTCTGTTTCAAGCGGAATTCCCATCACCTTCTTGCTTGTCCTTCTTTCCCATACTATGAGATTGATTATAAGGTTAGACCTAACTTTTTCACAAGATGATTTTATTCCATTTGAAACAAAATTTCGTTCCCCAAATAATGTACTTAAGTCTATTCCCACAATACTTTATTCCTTACTACCAGGCACAATTTCATGTGACAATTTCACCAGTAAATCGTTGTTCAAATAAAAACGCATGGAAAAAGATCTGAAATATCAATTATCTTTTCCATGCGTTTGAAATAAACAAGTTACTATTTCTATTTACGGTACATTTGGGTTGAATAAAGAGCATTCATAATCTTTTAAACAGTAAATTCGCAAGTTAGCAAGCAGTGCATTTGTGATCACAAATACATTTTTTGCTTGTTGGGAACTCCTCCCAATCCCTCAGAATCAATCAGAAATCTGATTGAGCCACGCCTTCATTACATGTCAGTGCTACACATTTAGTTCAATTTTCTTACAATATACTTTACATCTCTTCCGGGCATTCCATTCCTAACAAACCACATGCCTCACACAACACCTTCTGCATGATATCCACCAAAAACAGTCGTGCCATCTTCTCCTTTTCATCAGCTTGTAAAATAGAACAATCATGGTAGAACTTATTAAATGCCGTCGCCAATGATATTACATACCTTGCCACTATAGATGGCTCATACTTTTCTGCGGCATTAATAACTGCATCCTCATATGCGTCTAACACTTTTATCAAACGAAAGGATACATCATCCGTTAATATCGCATAATCTATCTCTTTCACTTCTACAGGTTTCCCATATTTTCGCAACACACTTTTTGCACGGGCATACGTATATTGTGCATAAGGACCTGTCGTACCATCAAAATTCAGGACTTCCTTCCAAGAGAAATCCACATTTTTGATTCGCTGATTGAATAAATCATGGAAGATGATTGCACCTACTCCAACCTTCTTCGCAATTACTTCCTTGTCAACTAATAACGGATTCTTTTCCATAATTTGCATGGTAAGCCCGCTCGATTGCCTCTTTCAAAATGTCTTCTGCATAAACGATATGTCCGCCTCGTGTGGAAAGCTTTTCTCTTGCCAGACTCACTAAGCCATACGGAACATGGACCAATCCATCAGCCCAATCGTATCCCATCACTTCAATCGCTTTGAAAATCTGTTTGAAATGAAGCGACTGTTCTAATCCGGTTACATAGAAGCATTTTTCAAAACGATATTGTTCCTTCCGGTACAATATTGCAGCAATATCACGGGAATGATAAATGGAACCTCCATCGCATTTTGTAATGAGACACGGAGGCATATGATACTCTTCCAAATCAATTACTTGTGCACCCTGACTTTCAACCAATAGACCTTTTTCTTTTAATTCATCAACTAACGCAGGCACCTCGTCACGATAGAAGCTCTCACCCAAATAAGAATCAAAGGATATTCCAAGTAAATCATAGATACGTTCAAACTCAACCATACTGATTTCTTTAAACCAATTCCAGATTTCCAACGCCTCCGGATCATTTTGTTCCATTTTCACAAACCATTCCCGTGCCTCTACAATTAAATCTTCATTCTTCTCTGATTCCGCATTAAACTTCACATAAATACGCAGTAATTCTTCAATCCCTTTCTCTTTTACCAGTTCCTCACTGCTCCATAACTTATATGCAACAATCAACTTGCCAAACTGTGTTCCCCAATCACCCAAATGATTGATTCGTACCACATCATATCCTAATTTCTGATAAATCTTATACAATGAATTTCCGATTACAGTAGTCCGCAAATGACCTACATGAAAGTTCTTCTCAATATTTGGCGATGAATAGTCCATACATACTGTTTTCCCGGCACCAATCTGTGATACTCCATACTTGTCTTTTTGCAACGACTCAAAGCACTTCTTGACAAACAAATCGCGTTTCAAGTGAATATTACAATATGCCCCTACGCTCTCTACCTTTTCAATTTCTAATTCGTCTTTCTGTTCATCCAACTTTTCTACCAGCTCAGTTGCAATTTGCATCGGGTTCTTACGCATTTTCTTTGCCATCGCAAAACAAGGTACTGCCAAATCGCCCATTTTCTCCTCTGGTGGAATCTCTACCAGTTTCAACAACTCTTCTTCCGACATTTCCACTAATACATTTGATAAATACTGACAAATCTTCTTTTTCATAGTAACCTCCATTAATTCTGATTATTTGTAAATGGAAAAAAAGAACCGCAATGGAATTAGCTTTTTGCTAAATCTATTGCGGTTTTTTGTATCTACAACATTTATAAACAGCAACCGCACAGAAACAAGACGTACACCCTTGCAACCATGCGGAAATAAACAATGATTACAAGAGCTTACGTCTTCTTTCTCTACGTCTTAAACTGTTAATACAAAATGTGTTCATACTTTTATCCTCTTCAATTTGATAGTTAGGAATATAACATATAAATTCTATTTTTGTAATACTTTTGAAAAAATCACTTCCAAGTCCATTTTTACACATTAATCCAGTATCTTTTCATTTGGCTTCCATCTACATCTATGGTATTCTCATAAACTCCATCATTAGCAAGAATAGTTTTTTCGCTAGCCTTATTATTGACATCACAAGTAACAAGAAGCTTCTCTATTCCCATTGCTTTAGCATTCTGTATATTTAATCGAAGCATTTCTTTCGCATACCCTTTGCCACGTTCAGAAGGACGCACAGAATAACCACAATGTCCTCCCCATGTACCTAGAATAGGATGATTTATATGATGTCGTAAATCTATAACACCTACAACTTTGTCATCACTTTTGCGCACAGCTATGTACATATGCGAAGGAACTGCCGTTCCTACCTCTTTACAAGTTTCTTCACTCTTTCTGAGTTCGCATATCTTTATCCACTCCTCCGCAGACTCGCTAGTATCAAGCGACATACATCCTGCAAACTGGTCTTCACTTTCTGCATCACATTCTAATATCTCTTGTCGAAATTGCCATATATCATCTGCGTATTCAACATTTACCTCAATCAGTTCTATTTGTTCCATTAGTTCATCTCCTTAACTCCACGATGCTTTCAATCGCCCCAAAAAATGTGCGAACACCATCATCTACAGATGTACTTACATCTTTCACATCCAAATCATAATAATATTTGCCAGTTGCAATATCAACAGACAAAGAATCCAACGGAAATCCCTCCACTCTCTTTGGATGCGGCTCCGTTACTAAAATAAAAGGTTCTGTAGCAATTGACATGTCCATGCTAGAATAATGATGTTCTTCATCCAAGATAAAATAAATTGCATTTCTGTATCGTCCGGTTATTCTTCCACCGTGCTTTGCAGCTAATGCAGCATAATGTTCTCTCATTTCATCATCTGTTAACTCTTTTCCATTGATACGTCTCACATGAAGTCCCGGCTGATCGTCCTCTTGTAATTCATCAAAATACAATCCACTATCACAAGAAAATACCGGTATCTGAAATGCCTCATAATATGCTCTTGCCTTTATTTCTGCATTTTCTAATGGAGTCCTTCCATTTTCATTTATGCTCGGAAGTTCACTATGTATGTCGCCCAATCCAATCAGTTCTATATCAAATGATTCCAATGCAGTTCTCATAGCTTGTAATTTTGCTTTATTCGTTGTGCCATATAAAATCTTCATTACTTCTGTCCCTCTTTTATATGAATTCTCTTTTTTGTGCTTCTTCGATTAACTTTGGTTGAATCAAAGGGTAAGTCCAACTATCAACCAACTTATCTGTAATCAATATAGTTTCAATTTCACTATGTAATTCTTCAAAAGAAACGATGTCTGCATAATAAAGCATTCCATAAGATTCATCATCAAGATTCTCATTTACTCGTGTTTTACCTTTTACCGAATATACGCATATCGGCTTAATGTCAAACATAACTGCTCCGGTTTCTTCTTTTAATTCGCGTTTTGCTGTTTCTAAGATTTCTTCCCCATCTTCTCGATGTCCACCCGGTACTTCATATGTATCACGGTCTCTATGTTTGCAAAACACCCACTTATTATCTGTTTTTGCAATAATAACTGCAAACTTGAGCAAGCTGTCATCCACATCCTCATAAAATTTTACTTCTACCAACTTACCAACACCTCTTCTCATCTATAGTTTCTTAGTGAAACATATTATTCTATTTGCCTCTTCAAATCCCATCTTAAGATGAAACTGTAAACTTTCCTCATTATCTAATTCACAATCACTTGCAAATTCCGCACATCCTTGTTCCTTTGCAAATATTTGGCATGCACACACTAATTCTCTCGCAATGCCTTGTCTCCTATAATCCCCTTCAATAAAAACGCCTTCTAAATATCCTACCGGACTAGTTTCTGTTCCTTCTACATAATCATGTCTAAATCCACATTGAGCAAATCCAATTGCAGTATTATCATTCCATGCAATAAATACTGCACCGCCATTATTCATATAATTAACAAAATCCGCTTTTAAGCCATCAACAGAATTATCATCCCACATTTGAATTGCTAATTTTGCTATAAAACCTGCTTCATTTATAGAAGCTCTCTTAATTTCCATCATTTTTTATCCACCCCACCGATTTCTATAACACTTCTATCGTCTTTATTTCAAGACATATCAGTTCACTCTGCTCTTGACATAAGCCTCCATCGCACGTGGTTTGATGACAACACGGCGGTCCTATGCCAGAGGCATCCGTTGCCATGACAATTAGTCTACCTCATGCTACTCAAGTAAAGAGCATCGTGTAAATACACATTTCTCATTATACCAAAAACACCCTCAAGTTTCCACTTGAGAGTGCCCCTACTTTCCCCTATTCAACTACCCAAACAACCTTCCTTCTCAACCGTTCCATATTGTTACATCCGTATGTACGGTACTCTTGCTGATTCCATATTGCTTGGCAGCCTGACGCACGGTGCAGTTATTCTCGATAATGTATGAGGCAATCTCCATCGCCCGCTCCTCGATATAACTCTTCAAAAAATACCCCTTAAAAATCTTTTTTACAATGTATGACAAACAATTAAAGGGTAGAACCATGAGCCCTGAAAAAGCCCAATGTTACGTCACATCGCTTTTTCAGCCTTCCTTCGCCTGATACTCCAACGCCTGTCTGCTGCTATACCCGTTATTCTTAAACTCGGAAAACAGCACATCTATTCTAATCGGCGTTACACATATAAGATTCATCGGTGCTTCCAATTTTTTCAGTGCCCCCGGCGGAATCTTTTTAAACTGCGCATGTGCATTGTAAATATCCGAAAACGGCTCCACAAGTTCAGCCCTTCCCATCACCTGTATGCTCTTTAGACTTCCGAAGCCATCATATTTATCATAAATGGCGAGACAGACATTCTCGTTTTTCTCAAGACCGATAAACTTCTCACCGCCCTCTGAGAACATCCGGAATTTCCCGTCGTGATAGCTGTACTCAATCGGTGTACATCTCACAAAATCGCCTGCGTGGATTTTTTATAATGCATCTTACTCCTTTTTATCATAAAAGTATATTATCTTTTCATACTTGACATTCAGGCTTTTGTCTGCTATATTTTGAACAGAAACGGGTTTTCACCGCACTTATTGTTGTGGCTTGCTCGTTTCTTTTTTTATTGCCAGAATGTCATACAAGTATTTCTTTCCATTTTCCGCATGGTTGACAAGTAGTCTTGCATCAAAAATATTATATCTAACCACCATATTGTTGTCATAAACGGGAATGGCAAACCTTACATCATATCTATACCATCCAAACTTGGCATCCTTGTTATGTTTTTCCTTTTTGTTTTTCTGAAATGAGGGATTATTTGCAATTTGAATTAATTCCGGAATAGCGGTTGCTGCATTTGCTTTGGCTTTTGCATTAGCCCCCTTCAGCAGCTTTCTGCTTTCCGAACCCGTATATTCATCCGGGAGTTTATTTCCAATATAGATTTTTTCCGAAGTTTCTTCTATTTCATAACAAGTGCCTATATACTGTTCCAAATAAGCTTTTACCTCATCCCAATCAACATTCCTTTTTCCTTTAAACACAATATCGTTAATCAAAACTAAATTGCTTCCATCCTCAACAATATCAACATTCCTTTTCCCAATCATAGGCGCATCCTCTATTCTAAAATGATTGCTTCACACACTTATTTCATCAATTCTTTATAGTAAGCCCTATAACGGTATGCGGTTCTTCGGCTGATTTGACCTTCGTTCACAATTTCCATAATTGTCATACCTGATTCATATTTAAGCACAAACTCCCTGTATGAAGCCATCCATGCTTCATCGTGTTTTTTACGTCCTCCAAAATTACGAGTTTTAAGCTGCTCAATTTCAAGCTTTAGTTCATCATTTTCTTTTTCCAACTCATTAATTCGTATCAACGCCTCTTTCAAAGTATTTATCAAAGTATGCCTCCGTTTCATGTATGCTTGTTTGCTTATATCATAATTATACTTGTAACACCGATATGTGTCAATTTGATTTTTGACACATATCGGTAAAATAAAAAGGTATTACTTAATCATATCAAGCAATACCCATTACCCTGCAACAGCCAAAATGATTATGCCGACATTCATCCGGCATATTAAAACAACTCATCCAACAGCATATAATAACTGTTCTTCCCGGCATCCATCTCAAGTCCGAGCTCGTCAAACAGCATATATGGCTCGAATTTAAAATATGCTTTTCCGCCATTATATCTGCCCGAAAAATTATGTTCGAAACTGCGGAGAACTATCGCAATGTCCTGCCATCTATCAGCATCCTTAATCTCAAGCTGCGAATCCTTTTCCTGAACAACGTCACACTCAATATCTCCCGGCGCGGCTTCTCCAAGCCACGCATAATACGACCTTATTTCATCGGGCATCTTTCTTACTGCCTCCTCAAGCGAGGCTCCTCTCGTAAACGCACCCATGCAATTTCCGGCATACAACAAGCTGTCACCGCCATTGTGTTCCCATATACATTCTATTTTCATTTGCCGTACTCCTTTTTCACATTCTCCGATTTTCTCCGAAGCTCCTGCAAAGTCATTTATTCAAATCCCGTTCCAAAAACCTCCCGACCTTCGCTCCCGCCTCAGCTCCGACAAGATTGTAGCCCTCCTGTAGGTAATGAAACTCATCCTTCATAAGACCTTTTTCGGCAAATGTCTTAAAGAGTCTGCTCACCATCACAATATCCTCATTCTCCGCGGTGAGCTCCTCCTGTGCCCGCTGCAGGCGGACATACAGCTCGGGCTTGTCTCTGTGATTGCCAATCTGAATCAGAAAGCACTTATCAAGACCTGCATCCTTCAGGAAATCGAGAAGCACCGTGGTTGTCCGCTCTTTGTATACGTCCGTAGGTGTGCCTCTGTCCCCATCGGTGCAGCCCTGACACCAGACCATGAAGCTGTGCCGTATGTCATAACCGTTGTCTGTGAGCCATTTTTTACACATATTCACGCGATGCAGGGCATCGGAATAGTACGCGGTTTCAGGCAGCCATTCTGCTATTTCAGAACCGCCCTTTGAGCATGAGATTCCGACAATCGGAGTTTCGGTGATTTCAACGCACGCCTTTACGAATGCAGATACCATCGAGCCTGTTTTCATTCCCGGTTCAAACACGCCGTCGGGATTATTCTCATCCTTACCGAACGGCTCCTCGAGTGCAAAAAGTCTGTCGGGCGCGGTGACGGCTCTGAACTCGTAGCCCATTCCGTCGCGAAGCCTCGGAGAGTCTGCCGCCGTTCCGCGCCCTGCCATATTGCTCTGTCCCATAAACACAGCTAAATCTACCGTCAACACCATACCCCGGCTTTCTCAGGCAGACACCTTCCGTTAGTTTCAATGACCTCCTTGTACCAGTATGCGGAATCCTTAGGTATGCGCTCCTGCGTCTCGAAGTCGACATAGACCATTCCGAAGCGCTGTGTGTAGCCGTCAGCCCACTCGAAGTTGTCGATGAACGTCCACTCAAAATAGCCTCGCACATCCGCGCCCTCGTCGATTGCCTTCTCCATGCCCTTTATATAGCTCTCAAGGAAGGTTATGCGGTTAGGGTCATGAACCTTGTGGTCGCCGCTTACCAGGTCATGACAGGACATTCCATTCTCGGTAATGTAGAGCGGAAGCTGGTATCTTTCATAGAGGAACCTGATTCCGTAGTAGAACGCCCTCGGTGTCACAGGCCAGCCCATAGCGGTGCGAGGGAATCCCGGTGCTCTGTCAACGAACTCGGGCTCGCCATCCTTTCCGGCACGGACATAGTAGCCGTTGTATATATTTTGTCCCATAAAATCCAGCGGCTGGTGGATGAGTTCCATGTCCTCCTCCGTTATCTCAGGAAGATAAGCTGCGAACTTTTTAAGTCCCTCCTCAGGATAATGTCCCAGGAATACGGGATCTGAAAACCATGCCACGTTCCAAGTCCAGTTGTCCATCGGATTGTAGAAGCCGAAGTACACTTTCTTTGCCGCCTCGATGTCCTCAGGCGTATCCGTGTAAGGGTATGCGACACCGCCCGTCGGTGCATAGCCCACCTTAATCGGCTTTCCCGCATATTTCCTTAAGTTTATGACAGCCTGACCATGTGCCTTTAAAAGATTATGCGCAATCTGAAAGGTGTCGGTGATTGAATGCTTTATTCCCGGCGCGTGGACTCCGCTTAAATGTCCAAGTCCGACAACGCACTGTGGCTCATTTATCGTGATAAAATAGTCGCACAGGTCGGCAAAATTCTCGGCGACAACCTTGGCATACTCGCCAAACCAGTCCACAATCTGAGGATTGAGCCAGCCTCCCTTTAGCTGGAAAGCCTGCGGAAGCTCCCAATGAAACATTGTGATGTACGGTGTGATCCCGTTCTCCTTCATCGTGATAATCATGTCACGGTACAGCTCAACCGCCTTTTGGTTTACTCTTCCCGTTCCCTCCGGAAGTATTCTCGCCCAGTTCATTGAGAATCGGTACGCCTTTATGCCAAGCTCCCTCATGAGCGCGTAATCTTCCTTGTAGCGATGTATATGGTCGCACGCGGTGTAGGCATTCTGGTTTTCATGGATATGTCCTTCCTCCGTGAACACATCCCACACGCACTTTCCCCTTCCGTCATCAGGGTCTGTTCCTTCTATCTGGTAGGCACTGCTCGCAACGCCCCACACAAAATCATCTCTAAACATATTTTTCCCGCTCCCTTTCTATCTTCTTCCACTTACAATAACAGATACAAGATAAAATTCCGACACATCCTCATCGCTTGTCTCAACAATCTTAATCTCTACCGTATGCTCCTTGTTCTCGCCGTGCTCAAGGAGTGTATAGAGTTCAAGCTTATCTCCCCATGTCTCATCGAAGTTCGCATCAAGCTTCACCGCGTTCGCCTCATCACCGTCAATTATCGCGGCAGCTATCGGTGCCGGCTTGTGAATCGTCTTTCTAAACTGTACCGCGATACAGCTTCCGCTTACCTTAAAGGTAATACCTGCGCCCTTCTTAGAAGCGGTGAAGCCCTTCTTAAAGCAGTCGGTGATATCCCTCTGCTCCGATGTGTCCGCCGTAAAGCCATCAAGTACAGGCATTGAGTTGTCGTTTCTGTGTCTTACGGAATCCTCGTAAGCATTGGCGGTAAGCGGTGCCGGAAGTGCGTCCGGCTGCGCACTTTTGCTTGTCATAGATGCTGAATTAAAAAATTTATCTGCCGTCTTGGCCGTCTCATACTCTGCCTTAACCGTATTTTTTATCTGCTCAAGACGCTTTGTAATCACCATGCTGACAAGCTCATGTCCACAGTCATTCGGATGAAGGTCATCAGGCGTGATTCTTCTGTTGTCGAACCTGCAATTCAAAAGTGCCTTGTAGAGCGTGCTCTGCATGCTCACTGAAGGAAGATTGTAATGTCTCGCAATTCTTGAATGAACAAGCTCGGCACTTGCACCATTGTTGTAACATACATTGTGAACAAGCATGAGTGCCGGATGAGTTTCCAAAGAGAGTATCTTCCTTACAAGTCCCTCATAGGTCTCCTCAAAATGCTCCGTGCTCTCATCATTTACCGAGAATTCCGCAATGACAAAATCCGGCTTTGCAGCAAGAAGGTCATCCTCCGCTCTTGCGACACCGAACTGTGAGGTAGTTCCTCCGATGCCCGCATTTACATACTTAAACTCAGCCTCCGGGAATGTATCTACCCACCACTTATACACAAGATAGGCATAACACTTCTGCGGTGTTGATGAGAGGCTTCCCTGTGTTATGGAGCCTCCGATAAAACCGATTGTGAGCTTTTCGCCCGCCTCGGCTCTCCTCATCACTTCCTTGATATTCCATATATATCCCGGATTGGCAACCCCTTGCCCAAAATCAATATACTTTGCTAAATCATTCATGTTCCTGCACTCCTTTTAATATTTTCCGTTAAATAGGCAATTGCGAAACGCAATTTTGACGATAAACAGTTGTGCAAATTTAACAAATTCGCAAGCAGGTACTATGAAGCCGCCGGTACTTAGGCAGTGTATTTTACTGCGTTATGTACCGTTGCGTGATTCATGTAGCGAAAGCGTGCCTGTGGTGAATTGTTAAATTTGTACAACGTCCGCTTTCAAATATATAGTTTCGCAATTACCTATTTTCCATTAAATGTTACCTCTCTTTTTCTGTATATAACAGCCGAATTATATAATCTTACGAATGTAGCCCGAAAGCTCCTCTGCCATCTCCTCAGCCTCAGGTATTCTGATATGCCCCGGCGTTCCGGCACCGTTTCGCTTGTACAGAAAATGATGAACCCTGTCGGATGCAATTTTACTGCACACATCATCGATCGCCCTGTCCCATGCCGCATCGTGCATAAGAATGGTGGTTGCAAGAATTATCTGTGCTGCCGGATACAAACCCATAAGCTTCCTTACGAAGCTTTCATAATGCTCTCTCCAATTCACTGCCTTTGCCCCATCGTAGTCAGCAGGCATATAATTGTCCGGATGTGCATCATTCTGCCCTATCGCGACAATTACGACATCGGGCGTATATTTTGTAAAATCCCACTTTTTTACCTCACCAAGGCCTGGAAAGTACTCTATCTTGTCGTAGCAGGATTCTACCCCGAGATACCCGGGAGCACCAAAATATCCTGTTCCGTCAAGCAAGGCTATTCCGCCCTGCGAAATATTGTGAAGCTTCGCATTCAGCTTTCTCGCTGTCATCCAGGCGTAGGAATACCAACTGTTCGAATATTCTCCGTTGTGAACGGGATCCTGCTTTCCGACGTACCCGACCGCCTCTGAGACCTCACCGCACGATACGCTGTCCCCGTATACCTCAAGCTTTAATTTCTTCTCATTCTCCGGCTCACTCCCCGCTATCCCTGCACCGTCCTCAAGCTCGAAGCCGTGGAGAATCACATAGTCTGCCGAATCCTGCCTCTTAAAAAACATAAGCTCATGCCATGTCTTTTCGTCGGATGACTCATTTTGTTTTTCATATTCATCGGTGTAAAGCAGATACTCATGCTCCGCAGCATCCTCGCTAAGCAGCACCGCCGTCTGCACTCCGTCGACGATACAGCCCATTCTGTTGCTCCAGCATGACCTCTTGTTGGTCAGCCGCACCTTTACATAGCTTCCCGTAAATCGAAATGCCACATAGCTTGATGCATAGACCATAACCGGTGCATCCGCATTGTCAAAATCAATTCGCCCACAGTAGACAAGCCGTGGATCGGATGGCTTAATGAACATAACCTACGCCCTCCTTATCTTTCTATGCCTTCTTTAACAGCTCCATATTTTTTGCAATAAGCCCGCATCTCTGCTTTACACAGTCCGGGGAGCGAAGTGGATCCTGAGGTGTGTTAAACACATAGTCCACAAGCTTATCTATTATTGTTGTCGCAACGTGAAGTCTCGTGTCGGATGAAGCGTAGTAGATGAACACTTCATTTTTCTCGTTAACAATAGCACCGTTGGTGAACACGACATTGCTCACATCACCGACTCTCTCACCCTCCCTAGGTGCAATCAGGAATCCTGAAGGCTCGGCAATCACCTTGGCAGGGTCCTTCAAATCCGTCGCAAAGGCATAGATTACATATCTGAGTCCTGCAGCCGTATTTCTGACACCATGCGCAATGTGAATCCAGCCGCGGTCGGTCTTAATCGGTGTAGCTCCTGCACCATTCTTGACCTCAGTGATTGTATGGTACTTTCTTATGCTTGTCATCCTCTCCTCATCGATAACCGCATGAGCTATATCATCGCAGAGTCCGAAGCCGATACCTCCGCCGCTTCCCGTCTCGATGAAGTCATCCATCGGTCTTGTGTAGAATGCGTACTTTCCGTCGACGAACTCAGGGTGAAGCACAACATTTCTCTGCTGCGGTGAATGAAGCGTTGTGAGATTGTCAAGTCTCTCCCATGTCTTTAAATCCTTGGTTCTCACGATTCCCGCTGCCGCAACAGCCGCCGAGATGTCGTTCGAACTTGTGTCCTTGCTCTCAGAGCAGAACACTCCGTAGATATATCCGTCCTCATGCTGCGTAAGTCTCATATCATATACATTGGTTTCCTCAGGACAAGTATCGGGAAGCACAACAGGGTATTCCCAAAATCTGAAACCGTCAACTCCGTTATCGCTCTCAGCCACGGCAAAGAAGGACTTTCTGTCGGCTCCCTCAACGCGCGCAATGAGGTAATACTTTCCGTTTAACATTATTGCACCCGAGTTCATAACCGCATTGATGCCGAGACGCTCCATGAAGTAAGGATTGGTCTCAGCATTAATATCATAACGCCATTCAATCGGTGCATGCTCCCTTGTAAGCACCGGATACTCGTATCTGTCATATATTCCGTTGTAAAAATCAGTCTTGTTGTTCTTTCTGGCAATCAAAGCCTCCTGCTTTGCCTTCTCGACGTAATATCTCTCATGAATCATATAGAACATTCTCCTTTTATATATTTTTTATCAATAGGCAATTGCGAAACGCAATTTTGACGATAAACAGTTGTGCAAATTTAACAAATTCGCAAGCAGGTACTATGAAGCCGCCGGTACTTAGGCAGTGTATTTTACTGCGTTATGTACCGTTGCGTGATTCATGTAGCGAAAGCGTGCCTGCGGTGAATTGTTAAATTTGTACAACGTCCGCCTTCAAATATATAGTTTCGCAATTACCTATATTACGTTATCAATCACTGATTCTCTTCATGACCTCCATGCACATACGCCCGTTATGGTACGGACACTTCCACGGCTCCACGATAGGTCTGCCCTCCTGCGGTGTTCCGTCCTCATTCGTCGCCCAGAACCACTCCGAACCCGGTCGTCTGTCAATCTGATATGACTGTATGTATTCCCACTCGGAAAGTGCAGCATCCCTGTACTCATCGGCATCAGGGTTCTTCTCATAAGCATTGAGAAAGCCTATGACTGTCTCCGCCTGAACCCACCACACCCTTGTCGTGTCCACCACGCCGCGCTCACACTCATTTGCAAGTGAATTGCCGTTAAACGCCTCATCATGCACATGCTTTGCAAGAGCCTTTGTAATCGGTGTAAGCTTATCATAAAGCTTTTTATATACCCCGTCTGTGATTCCCTGCCGCTTCTCCTGCATTCCGATTATCTCGATACCTCTGTCAATCAGCCATGAAGTCTCAATATCATGACCGTAGGAATGAAGGTCGATAAGCGTATTGTAATCCATGTCAAAAAATACTTCCTGACGCTTCTTTTCGGGATTGTACATTTTGTCTGCAAAAAGATTCAATATATCAAACAGCTTGCCCTTTACCTCCTCATCGGCAGTCACACGGTACAGCTCAGTGTACGCCTCAAACACATGCAGCAGCGTGTTCATCGTTCTTCCCGCCATGACACCGTTCTCAGAAAGCTTCTCATTGCTCGCGGGCTTAAAATCCTGTGTAAATGCTTCAAGATAGCCTTCCTCATCGCGGCATTTTGTCTCAATCACATGGTACAAATCATAAGCAAGCTTAAGAGCCTCCTCATCTCCGGCCGCCTCATAGTAGGATGAGAGCGCATATATAGCAAATGCCTGATTATAGGTGTGCTTTGTTGTGTCGAGAGGCTTTCCGTCGTGTGTGACAGACCAGAATATTCCGCCGTACTCCCTGTCGATGCATCTATCCCTCATGAACGTGTACGCATGCTCAGCCTCTTTTAAAAGGCTCTTATCCTTCAAAAACGTATATGCATTTGCAAAAAACCATGTGATTCTGCTGTTTAAAATACAGCCCTTCTCAGCCTTTCTGTCAAGCTGCAAATCATACGACAGCCAGCCATAATAGCCTCCGTCCTCATCATCAAGCAGACTCTTCCAGAACGGAATAATTCTCATTGTAAGCTCCATCGTAATCTCGTCCTTCATGGTTCTTAATGCCGCATCCGGCTTGATGGTGCCTGCACCCGGTGTCACAATTTTACTGTTCATAATATCTCCTTTCCGAATTATATATTTTAGGAAATTGCGAAACTATATATTTGAAAGCGCACGTTGTACAAATTTAACAATTCACCGCAGGCACGCTTTCGCTACATTACATCACGT
>ENA-OPSJ01000106-OPSJ01000106.1-human-gut-metagenome-genome-assembly--contig:-NODE-106-length-69998-cov-7.575654_pt1 | contig 69998 bp, 71 predicted proteins | sample MGYA00241801_ERZ501893 | MGnify/ENA primary metagenome ERZ501893 (study PRJEB25962, sample SAMEA2042219) | human gut metagenome | biome: human gut; feature: human-associated habitat; material: faeces...
TGAATATCTGTATCGTGTTCGCCCAGCTTGAACGGGAAACGATACAGAAGCGGGTAACGGACGCTTACTACTCCCGCAGTCAGCGGGGCTTTAAGATGGGCGGGAAAGCCCCTTACGGCTTCCATACGGAGCCTATCAAGATGGACGGTATCAACACAAAGAAGCTGGTGGTAAACCCGGAGGAAGCGGCCAATATCCGGCTGATGTTTGAGATGTACGCCCAGCCCACAACTTCCTACGGGGACATTACCCGGTACTTTGCCGAACAGGGGATTTTGTTCCATGGCAAAGAGCTGATACGCCCCACGCTGGCGCAGATGTTACGCAATCCTGTCTATGTGCAGGCAGACCTTGATGTGTACGAATTTTTCAAAAGTCAAGGTACAGTCATTGTCAATGACGTTGCCGATTTTACGGGCATGAACGGCTGCTATCTGTATCAAGGGCGAGATGTAAAGGCCAGCAAGAAAAACGACTTAAAAGACCAAATGCTGGTACTGGCTCCCCATGAGGGTATCGTCCCCTCCGACACCTGGCTGACCTGCCGCAAGAAGCTGATGAACAACATGAAAATCCAGTCTGCCCGGAAAGCCACCCACACATGGCTGGCAGGAAAAATCAAGTGCGGGAATTGCGGGTATGCTCTTATGAGTATCTACAATCCCTCCGGCAAACAGTATCTCCGCTGCACGAAACGGCTGGACAATAAAAGCTGTCCTGGCTGTGGGAAAATCATCACTTCGGAACTGGAAGCGGTTGTTTATCAGCAGATGGTAAAGAAGCTGGCAAGCTACAAGACGCTGACAGGAAAAAAGAAAGCGGCAAAGGCAAACCCGAAAATCACCGCCCTGCAAGTGGAACTTGCCCATGTAGACAGCGAGATTGAAAAGCTGGTGGACAGTCTGACGGGGGCAAACAATGTCCTGTTCTCCTATGTGAATGTGAAGATAGCGGAACTGGACGGGCGCAAGCAGGAACTTCTGGCAAGGATAGCGGAGTTGACTGTGGAGGCCATCAGCCCGGAACAGGTCAGCCAGATTTCCGGCTACCTCGATACCTGGGAGAATGTATCTTTTGATGACAAGCGGCGTGTGGTGGATTTGATGATCACCACCATAGCCGCCACAAGCGACAGCTTGAACATCACATGGAAAATCTGACTGGCGGCACCCCTCCCGTCAGATACCTACCCTGTGTAGTCCCTTGTAAACTGTACTTTATCATACTTAAAATATCATCTGAATGCTTAACCTCTTTCTTAATATCATCAGTGTTTGACTTAATCCCATTAAGAGCATCTTCGCCAGAGTCTGTAGTTGGATTTAACAAATCTTCTGCATTATTCTTAAGCCAATCAGATGCACCTGATATTTTATCTGAAATAGTACTTGAAACCTTGTCGCCGAATTCAACACCCACATTCCATGCTGTGCCATATTCCACTCTTTGTAATGGAACTTCTGGGGCATCTCTGCTTATTGTTATAGCATTTTCATTTTTACCCCACGCAAGTACATTATCCTGTAAACTTGAAAGTCCAGCAGTCCAGTCTGTACCAAAAATTGCATCTATTATCTTTGTAACAACCTTACCTAAATCTAAGAACCAAGAAATAATTTGCCCAATAAGATTTGCTACTGCGTCACCAAAGCTATTAAATCCACCGTTACAAGCATTTAAAATCCACTCTATTATGCCTAAAAATGGAGTAACAAAAATAGACCAAATTATTTGCATTATTCCATTAAGTAAGCCGACTACAGTATTATAAATAAAAGCTCCTGCAACAGCTAAAGCTCCACATATTATACCCAGGGCTGATTGTGCTGCACCGGTTACATCTGCAATCCAATTACATAAAGCTATTAATATAGCTATTAATGCAATAATTAATATAATTATCCAAAATATAGGGCAAGATAAAATAGCTGTATTTAAGCCGTATTGTGCCGCTGTTGCAGCAGCAGTAGCAGACGCTTCTGTTCCTGTTGCGGCAGCATGAGCAAATGAAGCCATACATAATGCTATTTTTACACCTGTGCTAATAAGTTCGATAGCTTTAATAAGTAATAGCCAACCATAGTATATAGCTAAAGCAGCGGCTACACCATATATAATAGGTCCTATGACATTCCAATTTTGAGCTACAAATTCTGCTATATTTCCAATAGCTTCAAAAATATCAATAACCACATCAGCTAAAACAGCTAAAACTTCTATCGCTCCTGTTACAAAATTCTGAAATCCTTCACTATTAGCAAGTTCATTCAGCCTATCTAGTACAGGTTTAAAAGCCATAGTTGCCGTATTTTGAAACTTTGTCCACATTTGTCCCCAAGTCAAAGGCATCTTTTCAAATCTTTCATTTATTTCATCACTTGCTTCAAAAATAGCATTTTTAACAACATCTGCGGTAATCATTCCATCGGCAGCCATTTCTCGTATTTCACCGATAGGTTTTCCTAGATAGTCTGCTATGTTTTGGATAAGGTTTGGAGCATTTTCAAAGATAGAATTTAATTCATCACCTCGAAGTACGCCAGAGCCTAATGCCTGTGATAACTGTAACATAGCATTAGATGCTTCAGTTGTAGTAGCGCCTGCGATTGTCATTTGCTTTTGTACTAAATTAGCAAAAGCAACTACTTCATCTGAACCACTAAAAGCATCTTTTGCATTATTACCAAATCTAGCAACAACAGCGGCGGTATCTGTTAAAGAACCTCTCGCATCTTGTGCAGAAGCATATATTTTTTTAAATAAATCATCTACACTACCTGTTTCATTAAAGTTATCTAAAAGTAAATTTAATCTTGCTTGCGTTTGTGTTACTTCATCTGACAAGCCTAAAACTTGTCCTGCGCCTTTTATACTTAAATACGCAGCAGTAATTCCTTTAAGCTTGCTTAGAAGTCCATTTGTAGCATTAGTTCCTTTTGCAATTTCCTGATTAAATTTACCTTGTTCAGAAACATTATCTCTAATATACCTCTCTGCACTGCTAATATTTGCTACAAGTCTTGCATATTCTGCATTTGCTGTAGCAGGGTCCATATTTGTTAAAGCACTATTTAATCTTGTTTGTACTTGTGTTGCTTGATATAATTGTGTTCTCAAATATTCAAGTCCTGCGTTAGCAGTATCTGAACCAATATTAACTGGGTTATTTTCAATTTGCTGTATTCTTTGCTGTATAGCTGTTAATCTACCCAATGTATTATTTAATTCTGCTGTTTGGTTAGGTCTTAGAACGCTTGCAGAATTACTGTTAATAGTAGATTGTGTCGCAATAAGATTTTCCATTAGGGTATTAGCATTAGCAATTTCTTGATTAAATCTTTCAACCCCAGTGTTTGTAAAAACTAAAGGTCCTACATTTTCAAAATCATAAGTTACTGGAACTTTAACAGGTGGGATGTTCTGAGAAGACTGCTTTAGTGCTTCAATTTGTTCTTGACAAACTTTTGCGGCTGTTTCAGCTTCTTTTAAACATTCTTTTGCCCCTTCAAACGAACTCATATCTATGTCGGCATCTAAAGCAGATTGAATATCATTAATTCCTGAAAGCATTAAGTTCATTGCTGAGTGCATAGATGTAAATGTACTACTAAAATTGTCATATAACTCAATAGAACTTGATATTGTCAATACACTCACCTCTTTTTAGCTTTTTTCATCTTCTTCTTTTGTTTTTCATCTTCTTTTACTTTTCGCTCTACAGCTGCAAAAATAAAAGCTTTTTCTTGCTCATCCATATCAACAAATTCGCAAGGTCTAATATGTAATTCAAACAGACAGTAATATACAAAACTTGCTTCACTGTCTGTTTCTATTAGTTTTTTGCTTCTTCAATTTTTTCATTAATTTCCTTATTATAGCCATTGTACTTCTGAATAAAAGCGGCAAGGTCATCATATTCACCAGGGTTATCTAACATAGCCATTAAAAGGTCCTCTGGTGTGTTTACGCCATAGCTGTCCTGAAGCTCGGCATCATAAAGATTAGGTGTAACTGTAGATGCGACAATCATATCAAGCACATAGGCTTCACCATTAATTCTCTGTCTAAACGCACCAAATTTACCTGGAATAGGCACTTCTTTAATATTCTTTTCTCTTAATTCCTTATTTTCCTTTGTGGTAATATGTCTAAATTCCCATTCTGGACTCTTACCGTTTTCATCAACAATAGATGTTGTTGCAACGCGTCTTACATTTTCCTTTACCACTTTGTTAGCCTTCATAAAAGCATTAAATTTTGACATAATTTTATCCTCCATAATTATAATAAAAACAAATAAGGCAGGCTGTATTAAATAGCCTGCCAAAATATTTAGTTAGCTAAAAAACCATCAAGCTGTTTAAAGCTTTCAGGGATTGAGAAGTCCTCAAATGTACCTTCTATTTCTTCATCAATATATTCGCCATCTGCATCAAACTTAGCAAGAATACCACCGTCAGTATTACAGTCATAAAGTATAACAGTCTGACTTTTTGCAGTAGAAGTTGGGTCATTATTTTCAATTTGCATATCAAAGTATACATCTTCGCCTGTATTCTTATAATCTTCAAGAACTTTTCTAAGCACTGACTGATTGTAGTGCATTGTACCACTAAAAGTGCCTTCCATACCTGTTGACTTGTGTCCGGTCATAATCGCACCAAGCCTTGGTATAGTTGACTTTGCTTTTTCAAGCTTTACTTCCATATCAATCATATTTGCAAAATTATACCTATTCCCATTTAATGTTATAAAACATTTAGCTAATTTTGCTGCAATAGCATCTTTTGCATTCATTGTTATGTTTTTAGCCATTATATTCTAACCTCCTTAATTAACTTTTACAGTCATATATAATTGCTCCATGCAATTTACAACTGTTACAGGTGTATTAACAACAACAGCTTTCTTAACTTCTCCTTGTTCTACAACAACATCTGTATCTGTAAAATCTTCAATAGCTCTAAGAGTTTCAAGATTCTTTAGGTACTTTACAATATCTGCCCAAAGTGCAATTCTACCTGCATTATCGTTAGGCATTACACCAAGATAACGAGTATTAAATATTGTTGCTATATCCATACCGATTTGGTCGCATACTCGCATGGTTTGATTAGAGCAAAATAAATCACTCTTTTCAGATGTTGTTGTAACCAATGAATTAATATCGGTAAGAATTCTATAATCAGAACCTACTTTATGAAGCTTTAATTCACCGTTGTTGATTGCCTGCTCAAGACCTGTCTGTGTGTCAGAGCAAACAGGTGTATATTCTCCATCATATTTTTTATTAGTGCAACTCTTGTTAATTTCACAAGATGACTCTGCACCACCTAACCACCAAATAAGACTTTCAGTATTTTTTTCAGCATCTGTTGTTAAATTTATTACGCCTTCATAATCGGCGGCATAATTATGCACAATGGTCTGAAATTTAATACCTGCTCTATCTCTCATTCTTTTTGTAAAACTTACAAAAAGAGATTTGATTACATCAGAAGTAGAATCACAGATAAGAGTATTAAAAGAATAACTTTCTATAGCAGATAAAAAGCTTTGATAACTTGAGCCTGTAGCCTTTATTGCCATACCACCAGTTAAAAAAGTTCCTGATGTTTCTTTTAAAGATGCGCTACGCTTCCAAAACACAAAATCATTATCGACTAATTTATCTATTCCACTAACAGTCTGCTTATCTACAAGAGTATCTGAAATAGCACCGTCGTATACTATTTCAATTTTAGATATTCTTATCTTACTTACACCATATACATAAATATCTTTTGTTGCTTCATCATCAGCTGTAATTGTAAAAGTTGCAACATCTCCGCGTACTTGTGAGTCAACTGTTGCGGGATTTGCACCGTCTGAGAAAATTTTAACAGCACCTTGTGTGTTATTAATACAAGTAACTTTAATCTTACAAGGAACAACCAAATTTGCAAAACATAAAGCCCTACTGCTAGGCTTACCATTTTCATCAATATCTGTACCTTCTCTTACCTCATCAATCCAGCAAGACCAAGGGTTATTACCATCTGAATTATCCTGTTGTATAGCGGCTTTTCCACCAACATTTATAATATCAGGAAATGCACTTGCAATAGTAGGTGTTGTATTTCCGGTTTTTGCATTTCCAAAATCATAAAGTTTATTAGATTCAACATTCTTATCTACGCTACGCATATAAGTACACACATCATACAAATCAGTTTTATCTGCATTCTTTGCAACGGTATAAAAAATATCATTTCCTCTTGTACCTGGGCATTTTGCAGAAGCAAGTTCAGCACTTGCAGAGCCGCCACTATTTACTCTATAAAAATAGCATTTTTGTGCATTCTTAAATAAATCTCTATAAGGCTTCATTGCATCATCTGTATATGGATAACCAAATATTTTTAGTGAATTTTTTTCAAATTCTTCTGCTGTTAATTCAATAACTTCATCTTCAACACCCCAATTAAGATTTAATGGTGCAGCACACACACCTCTTTCTCCAAATACAACACCTGTATTTGATGTTGATATAAAGTTGATATACGCACCTGGTAAAACCTTATTCTGGGTTACAAAAGTACCTCCACCTAAAGCCATACTTACACCTCACTCTCTAAAAATTCTTTAAGTAACTGGTCTACTTCGCTAAAAGTATATTTACGATTGCCTAATATCGTATTTAACACATCAATGTATTTTAAATACTTTTTACTCGCTGTAATTTGTTCTTTAGAATAACTTGCTTCTGCTTCTATTACAGCTTCGATTGGCTTTTCTTCAGTAGCTTCAATTGAGTTTAATGCTGTAGTTTCCACAGCTGTAGATTTTCTAGTTGCCATTTTTTATCATTCCTTTCTGTATAAGAATTTCCATTTTTTCAACATCATTTTCAACAATGACGAATATATCATAGTTTATTGTTAATGTTAAAACACCATCATAAATATTTGTATCAATACCTTTTCCTAATAACGGTTCAGAGTCAAGTTCTATGAATTCAAGTGCTTTATACATTCTATCTATAACACTAAAACATTCTGCTCTATAGTCCTTAGACTTAGGAAAATACTGAATTGCAAATTGATTTTCTCTATAATAACGATTTCCACAAAACCTAGTTATTTTAGGATTTATGCACTGAACAAAAAAGCAAGGTTCTCTCAAACCTTGCTCTACATCTTCTGTATAAATGTTGTATTCTTCGCCAAACTCACTATAGAGGGCTTGGCTTATCCCTTTAATAATCTTATTAATCATAACGCATCACCTGATTAAGGAAGTTTCGCACACGCCTTTCAAGTACCGCAGGAGTAAGTTTATCCACTTCTTTTGTCGATATAGTCAACATAAACTTTCCAGGTACCCATTTTCTGTGATTCACAGTTCTGTGTCCATATTCAACATAGGCAGCATATTCAAGATTATTACTTACGATTACCTTATAACAATTACCTGTACGCGTAATACTTGATACAGTCCAAGCTCTTCTAAGGTCACCAGTATCAACTGGAGTTCGAAGTTTAGCTCTTGCTAATACCTCAGCACCTAAATCATTTATACAGCGTTCAATCATAGCTTTAGCTTTGATTTCTTGCTTTTCTAAATGTTTTGCAAATTTTTTTAATTCACTAAAATCGCATCTACCGGTCTTTGCCATAATTTAACCCCACCTTTCAAATATTTCCAGAGCTACTTCTTGATGGGTTGCATACATAGCAGGTACCCCAGAGCTTTTATAAATGCCTTCGCGATTATTTTGATTAACAACTATTTTTGAGCCAGGTGGTATAGTCAAATCGGGTGACATAAAAAGCTTTATATTTTGTACTTTTTCTTGTACTGTATCATTATTTTTAGTTGTAGGTGATGTGGTTTCAAAAGAAATTCTACAAGGTTGATTTTCAATAATCATCTGCTCAATTTGCCTTGTTTGTTTTGTATCTTCATCTCGAATATTATTAAGCTCATATACTGAGCAAGTTCCAGTGTACAAACTTTCTATATGTTTTCTTGCAGAATTAAAAACACTCATTCTTACCACCTTAACTTTCTAAATGCGATAAGTTCGGCATCTCTATTGCAGAGCCTATCTAATAAAGTAATATATCTTGAAGCTGCACTTGTATTATTATCATAAGTGTAACCTACACTTGTGTCCCCTTCGGATATATTACTTATTCTTCCTGCGTTAAAGTCAATGTTATCACAAACATTTTCACCAACACTAGACTTAGTTCTTAATAGTGTACCTGCCGCAATATCAACAGCAACAAAATAAAGTTCGGGTGGTATAACAGTAATATTACAAAAATTCTTTATATACTGCTCTGCTCCATTTATCGCAAATTGAATAAGCACTAAATCACTATCATTAACATTATAGCCTAATGATTTAAGTTTCTCAGTTACATCACATTCTTTAATCACATAATCACCCTAACTTATGCTTAAAAGCAACAATTCTAATCTGCTTAGGTTCATATACTCTTTCCCAGTTTTGAGCATTAGCAAGCTCTGTTCTAGTAGGTGTTTCAACATTAGCTCTAACTGCGTTAGTCCACTTAATACCACGTGGATGTAAGATAAACGCACTTCTATTAATAAGATAATCAACACCAGAGCCTTTCTTCTTGTCTCTGTCAATTTCTGTTGCTATGTGACCTACTGGGTTACCTTCGCCGTAGGCAATAGCACCGTCACCAAATAAATATGTTGTGTATACACCATCAACAACCGGACAACTATCATCAACAATAACTCGTCTGCCCTGGTATGTATCAAATTCAAGTTCAGATGATGCCTTGACTGTTTCAATCAAATCTAACTTTCTTAAATATGACTTAGTAGCAGAGTGCATAGCAACAGCTGTGAGCTGACTCTGTGCGTCACCAAGAAGCTGACAAGCATCTACAAAAGACTTACCTTCTATAATTGCAGCTGCTGTCTTAGACTTAGAAATATCAAGAATATGGTCTGCAAGAGGTGTAACTGTTTCAGAACTGCCGTTTGTATAAGTACCAAACACACCATTTAAAATTGCAATAAGCTCTTTCTGCTTATCTCTTGCCCAGAAGCCTGCAACCAAATCACCGATAGCCATCATTGGGTCCTTACCGGATAATGCTGCTGAGAGGTCTGTTGCTGCCCACATCTTCGCTCTGCGAATAGTTGTTGATACATCTTTGTTTGATGTAATCTTGTTTGGTGTTAAATCAGCATCTTCAATAATAGGTTCTGATTCACCCTGTAAATCTTCAAAGAAAGGCATGTTGTGAATTGGTGCTGCCTCACTTGCTAACTGATTAAATTCCTGATTATTTGTTACTATACCGCTGTTAAAAAGAGCTGATAACTCCATTGTTCTATTTACAACATATGGGTTAAAAAGCTCTGGTACAATAACATCACTTAATTTTGTAATTGCCATACTCAATTACTCCTTTCCTATTTTAAAAATTAATTTCTACTCCTGCCGCAGTAGCCATTTCTCTTGCTTGTGCAGGATTTTCCTTTAAAAGTTTACCCTGTTCTGTTAAATTGAAAGTTTCTTTTGCAAAAGGATTTACATTACTACCCTGACCTCCAGCCGGCTCATAAATTGGCTGTGTCTGTTTAAATAAATGTGCCATAGACGCATCTTCTTTAAAAGTCTTAACAATCTCAGTAACGCCAACAGGTTCTCCCTTATCATCAAAGCTAAACTTATCAACTCCACCTTGCTTGTAAATAACATAGTCTGGGTCAATTACACCTTCCTTAACTAACAGCTCTTTTACAGCATAAGTTTTCTTAAACTTGTCCGCTTCTGCTTGAAGGTTTGTAATTGTTGTTTTATAGCCTGCTATTTCAGTCTGTAAAGCTTCATTGTCTTTATTGTCTTTCTTTAATGCTGTAATAGTGCTATTCGCAGTTTTTAACTGTGTATCTACATTATTTTTTTCACTTTCTAAAGCGTCATACTTAGCCTTGCTGACATATTCGCCTGTACTTAAATTAGCCAGTTTTACCTGTTTGTCTTTGTTCTCAGAATTATACGCGTCAATAATTCCTTTAAACTCCTCGTACTTTTCACCTAATACTTCCTTCAAAAATAACATATTATTACCTCCTATATCTTGTTTTTATATGTGGTGTCGCCACGGATATATACAGTAGTTTATATCTCCTACTGCAAGAGAATATTAAACCTTTTAAATGTCTTGCTTAGGACGAAAAAAGGAAATAAGCTGTGACACTCATTTCCTTTGCTGACTAAATTATTTATAGTTACATTTATTTAAAGTGGTTTGGTCGCAACCTCCCCACTAGGTTTAGCCCTCAGGCATCGCCGTAATTCCTATCATAAAAATTAGTTATAACTAGCCCAACGGAATCACATCCTTTCAAATATTTAACATCTCACAAAATACCTGACTTTATTTTTCTTTCTTAGCCTCTAACATAAAGTTTATCATAGCACTTATACCACCTACTACAGCGTCTCTTAAGGCATCCATAGATTCAGTTGTATAAACCAACCCTTCACTTCCACCACCTAATAAATCTATTTTTTCAAAGTAAGCTCTAATTTCAAGCATAGCTATGTATTTTTCCATTGTTTCAAGCTGTGCTTCATAAATTCCTCGTGTACAATCTGGCGTAAAGCCCAAAGTACCATTGTCCCACTTTTCCAACATTGCCTTAAGATTTTTATATCTATTAACCAGCTGATAATATTCAGCCTTAAATCTTTCCTTGTAATCTTCACTTAACATCATTTTTGCAGTTTCTTCCAATGTTAAAATCTTTTCCATGTCTTTTCCTCCATTTAACTTTTTCAGGTAACAAAAAAGGACAGCTTTAAACTGTCCTAATCTGCTTATTTATTGTGTTTTTCTAACTTGCCTGTAAGTTTTATTTGTTTTTATTTTTATCATCTTTAAGATTTTTATGGTCTCCGCAGTATGCGTACACAATCGAAGCGGCAACGGCTGAAAATAAAATTATAGAGCTAATCTCTTTAAGAATGTATAAACAAAATAAAAAAGTCTGCATAATTTTTCTCTCCTTTACATTAAAAAGCACCTAACATTATCTGTTAAGTGCTCTAACATCACTTTAGAAGTCCACAGTTAAATACCTCTTATCGTGCCTTTAATTTCTTTATCTTTAGGACAATAAACTTCAGAAGAATTCCCAAATTTATAATACTTTAATTCAGAACCACAACGAGGGCATATTACTCTTTTTCCTGGGGCTTCAAGTTTTGCAACTACTGCGTTTTTTTCACTATTAGTCATAGCCATAAATTAACAACCTCGCTTTTTTATTATACTTAACTGTCACGCCAGCCTCTTTTGCTCTATCGTAAGCGTCTATCATAAGGCTACGCCTTTCAGCATCACTTAAATTAGGCGCATTTATTGCAGCATCATAACTTGCTTTAAATTCATCTCTCCAGTCATCAATTCTGAATTTTGATGGGTGGTTTTTATAATGCCCATAATATTCGTGTGCCAAAACAGCTCTTTGTGACATTAAATCTCTATTATATGTAGAATTAATGTCTGGCAAAATATCACCTCTAACATTTATAATACCTTGTATATCGCTGAAACCCGTTCTACCGCCTTCATTAAATCTAAGTACCTCAATAGGTATATTTAGCTCAGAAGAGTATTCTTTTATTTCATTAATTTCAGAATCTGTTAAAATATGAGAAGGGCTTGTTCTTAGTCTATTAGACATTCTTCTTTCTGATTTTATTATATCATCATTATTTGCACTTGTAAACTTATCATTACTAACAAATTTTTCCTTCCAATCTGTGTATGACATATCATCAATATAGATAGTCTTACCAGTTTCAGGGTCCCTTGCAGCTCTTTTTCTACCTTGCTTAAGTAGCTCGTCTGTGACTTCCGGTATTGTAGTACCTCGGCAACGCGGATGAAAAGGAGGTGCTGTTATCCCTATTTCAAAGTCATCTCTATTAAAGATTTTACTATCCATATCAGCACACATATCACAAGTTTTACCATCTAGTGTTTCTAATACACTATACTTTTCAACTCCTAATTCATCATAGCTATCCATTTCTGCCCTTGTACATATCTGGGCTGTTTCAGTACGAATAAGAGTATTGCAAGCTGATTGGGCTACATTGCTTTCATAACTTAATTGTCTTGCAAGCTTTTTAGGGTCTGTACCTCTAACGCACCAATCTGTTAAAGCTTGTTGAAGTTTATTTGTCAATTTAGGTCTGTAAGTACCCCATATTCTTTCAGAGAAGTTTGTACCGTCAATAGCCCAAGGCTTTTCAAGTATCAATTTAAGTCTGCGTTCATCTACTTGTGCAAAACTAAATCCCACACCAATACCTTTTTGTACTTCAAATGCCGTTCTATAATAAACATCTTTATACACATTTGATAGCGTTTGTGTGACATTTTCTGTAATATCGGCAAATGCTTTATCACAAAATAACATCATTTGCATTTTAATAGCATCAAGTCTAGTGATGTGATATTTTGCACTTGCGTTTTCAAGTTCTTTGTCCCAGTTTCCCAAGTAGCTGTTAGCATAGCCTTTTCTTATGTATTCTTCAACATCCCATCCAAGTTCTTTTAGCTCTTTATTTGTAATAGCTTTTTTGGCTTCAGCTAAAGTCATATTGTTATTATCAGCAAAACGCTTTAACCAGTATGTAATGTCTTTATCAATTTGAATGATTGCATCATCTATTAATTTCATAGATTCGGCTACGCACTTTTGGGCTTCTGCATTGGACCTTTCTTCTAAAGCTTTAAATCTTTTAGCCCAATATTCATTATTCTTCATCATTCTTCCTCGCTAGTTTGTGGAAAACCGTAATCGCCTACTTTTTCATTAGTTTCTTTTTTTAATTCAGCAATTTCCTTTTCGGCATCGTCAACCCAAGGATGATTTTGAAGAACGGTCTTCTGTGAAATAATGCCTGTACTTTTTGATGCAATATCTGCAAGTTCAGTATCATTCGTGATGCTATTTCTTGTCCATACTTGGTTAATTTCATTACACTGTATATTTGCGTGTCTGCAAATAGCTCTTACAAGCTCTGCAAAACCTAATCTAAATTCTGTTTCAGTAAGTCCACTTTTCAACTCTAACAAAGAATATAAATACTTTAAAGCTACACCACTTGCGTTGCCAAAATTCGATGGTTCAGGGTCTACTGCCTGTCCCTGTTCAAATATTGCCTTACGGGATATGCTCAATAATTCTTTTCTTGCTTCAACCGGTATGTCTATAGTAAGTGTTTTTAAATCACCTTTACCATCAATATTTTCGTCTAGCTTAATGGTTTTGTATTTCTTTAAATTACCGAGAAATTCGCTTAAACTTTCACCCGCATAGCCACTTAGAATAAATATAATCTCTTGAATATCTTCTAAATCGTTTATAAAGCCACTGTACACTTTGTCATAAGTATCAATATGTCCCTTTATAGGCTCTAAGTCACTTGTATGATTATCGTTGTTGGCAAAACTTATGAAAGGAACTTGACCAAAATTATGATTAAGTACATTTGTATATGCCCTTGGAATATCAAAACCAATAGGGTATCTTGCAAGCTCCATAAGTCTATCAAGTCCTTCATTTACATATCGTTTATATGTAGCACACTCAGTTTCAGTCCATATCTCGTAAACCATATAATGTCTGCCGGTTTCTTCTTCTAATTCCATATACACTCTTAAAACACTTATGAGCTTCTTCTCTAAATCGTTATTATAGACTGGAATTATTTCTTTGCTGTCTATAACTGCCCATCTAAATCTATTTTTATCATCAATCCAATAATGAACCCAAGCTATACCGGCATTTGCAGAATTAACACATAGCTTTTTACAGTTTTTTGCGTAGGCATCGCCTAAAACAGACTGAATGTATTTATTACTAGAGCTATTACCTATATCAATCACGGGTGGGTATGTAAACATATAGCCTGCTTTTTGATTAACAATCAAGCTATAGAAACTGCTACAAATTCTATTGTCTGCATTTCTTACAGCTTCTGTTTCTGCATCTTTTTTCTTACCAAAAAGAATATCGTTTTTGTTTCTGTAATACCTTTCAGCTATTGTTGCTTTAGAAACAAAATTGCTATGCCCTAAAGTATATTTTTTTATAAGCTCAATAGCTACAGTCAAGTCCATTTTATCACCTCATCATTTTAAGAATTTTATTCCAGTTTTATTTCTCATATAATCGCGAAGAGCGTATCTTACTGCATCTATGCTGTGATTATCTCTGTCAGGGTAATCAGATTTAAAATTATCATTACTATCTTTTTCATACTCATAACCTAGAAACTCTCTAGCTGTATTAGGGCATCTTTCTTGGTCAATTACAATTTCTTCTAAATCTTGTAAAAATTTAATACCATAATTAACACTATCCGGACCCTTTTTTACACCTTTTATATTTAAGCCTAAAGCTTTAAATTCTGCTATTGTTCTTGGCTCTGCACTATCACCCATTACCAGACAATTATCTTTATTCTGTCGCATAATAGCATCAACGGCTAGCCTATTTGACAGTCCAACTTTATGTATTTCAAAGAATATATATAATCTTCTTCTAGTTCTATCAAAATGACATTCTGTATAGTGGAGTGGGTCAACAGCATATCCGAAGTCAACAGCTCTTTTTATATGGTCAAAATTATTTACTTCATCATTTGATATTTTTCTAATTGTAATATTAGTAAATATTTCTCCACCTGTTCCTCTTACCTCACCTAAATATTCGTGAGCATAGGCATCATAATTGACGGCTTTTAAATGCTCGGCTTCAATAAAAAACTGTTCACCAAGCCATTTTTTAGGTACTGTTAAATAACTACTGTGATGTACAACTCTGTCTTTTCTTTCTTCTAAAATTTCATTATTTACCCAATTTCTCTGTGACCTGGGCGGATTATATGAATAAAAAACAACAAAATTTTCGCCACCTCTCATGAGAGACTGATTTATTGTTCTTATTTCTTCCATTCCATTGAATTCATCAACTTCTTCGTACCATATATATTTACAATAACCTGTTTTAAATTTTGTAGATTTAATTTTTTTAGGCTTATCTGCACCTCTAAAAATTATTCTTTGCTTGCCATATACAAGCTCTAACGGACTAAGCTTGACTTGCCAGTATTGTTCAACACCTAATACTTGTATAGCCCATAAAAGCTGTTCAAACACACTATCTTTAAGATATTGTCCTACCTTTCTTATAGCTACTGCATTAGCGTTACTGTCACTCATCATTCCTAGCACAATTTCTATACTCGTAAATGATGATTTTGTACTGCCTCTGCCGCCTTTGAGCCAATAATGAGTATATTTATTAGCTTTAAGACAATTATGAATATTATAAAAGGATGGTGCAATTAAGCTAGATAACCTAGCCATTTGCATCATCCTTTGGTATATCATCTGTTATCACAACTTTAGCGTTCCCGTCAACTTCAAGCTTATCTGTAAACAAGCCGTATCTCTTACCAAGTAACTCCGCCGCTTTAAGTTTCTCTTTTTCATCTGGCTTTTTCTGCACAGCTCTCGCCTCGGAATATCCATCGCCTATACCCTCAACAACGATTACTTCAGCGGAAGACACACCTCGTAATACACTAGTCAGGTATTCCATAACCTCTTCTGCACTTGCTATCTTTTTTGAGCTAAGCTCGGCCAGTTTTCCATCAACATATTGTCTAACGCTAGCCTTTGCTAAAAGCTTGTTTGCTAAAACACCCGCAGATTTATTATTTTTAACATTAGGATACGCGGCCATATATGCTCGAGTACCATTGCAATCTATAAGCCATTCATCTGCAAATTTCTTTTCTTTTGGCGTCATAGAATCACCTGCCTTTCTTATTAAACATAAAAAAAAAGACTAAACAAGAAGTATATAGGGATTTAATTTATATAACCTACAATAGGTAGTGATATTAAATATATATCATAGCCAACTATATTGCAGGCCGTCTCGTTTAGTCTTTTAACATTTTATATTATATCATAAGTCATATGTGGCTTAAAATGGCTTCTTTCGCTTTTTGAGAAATATTTTTAAGTGCTTTACCATGAAGCCTAAGTGTCCATCGATAAGAGTGCTCTAATAGTAATGCAATTTCTTCCCACTTCATTTCATATATATATCGTGCTTCCAAAATCTGTCGTAAGTCTTCATTATCAAGCAAGTTAATAGCTTCTTGAATCAGAAGTCTATCTCTTTTTATTTGCTCAATTTCTTTTTGTATATCTTCCTCCATAACTATAATTGCAGTAGAACAATTTTCGATTTTACTTGATACTGTCCTTGTATATGCAGATGCTTCTTTTATTGTTGCTGTAACAGAATACTCCAAATCTCTATAATGCTGAATTTGTTTCTGTTTCAACTTAATACGCTGCTCATAGTGCTTACATCTATTAAGAAAGTTCTTTGGGTCTTCTGTCAGTTCTGTTAACTGTTCTAATGTCACTACACTACCTCCTTTATTCTTGCTTTTAATGCTTCAAGCAAAGCATTCTGCCTTTTATCCTTTTCCGTTAATACTTGGTCGAATACCCACATATCAGCCGTATTCTTCATAAGTAAATGATGTATCAAGACAGTCTCCTTCTGCCCCATACGATGAACTCGCTTATTTGCCTGCTGATAAAGCTCTAAGCTACAAGGTAACCCATACCAAATCACAATATGTCCGCCGAACTGTAAATTTAAACCGTGTCCAGCACTTGCTGGGTGCGCTAACAGCAAAGGTATGTTTCCTGCATTCCACTCTTTAACTGCCATATCTTTTTTAACATCAACAGCCTCTGGATGCCTCTCCAGTATTCTGTCGCGTTCGTGTTTATAAGAATAAAACAATAAAACTGGTTGTCCATTAGCTTCTTCAATTAAAACATCTAAAGCGTCAAGCTTTTCATTATGTAAAAGCTTAGTATTTCCGTTTTCGTCATAAGCTGCTCCTCCTGCTACCTGTAACAGCTTGTTTACCAATATAGCGGCTGAGCCCGCGTCAATATCTCCGTCTGCGTAAGGTAAAATCATATCTCTCTCTAATTTTTTGTATAAGTCCATAGTAGCCTTTGAGGTTTCTATCTCATGCCTAATATCAAGGCGCTCTGGAAGCTGTAAAAAATCCGCTGTTTTCATACTTATACATAAATGACCAAGCTTTTGATAAATTTCCTCTTCTGCACCGTCTTTAGTCTTCCAAGAAAATATTGTTGTCGCATTCCTTTTGTCTGGTACAAACCATTTTTCTCTATAACTTGTTATCGTTTTGCCGAGCGTTTCTCCACCGTCAAGCAAATACATCTGAGACCATAAATCCAGTAAGCCGTTAGGCGAAGGCGTTCCAGTAAGTCCTACAATCCTTCTAATATAAGGTCTTACCTTTTTTAAGGCTTTAAACCTCTGGGCTTTGCTGGATTTAAAGCTCGACAACTCATCAATAACAACCATATCAAAAGGCCATTTCTTTTTATAGTGTTCTACAAGCCATTGAACGTTCTCGCGATTTACAATATATAGTTCGGCGTCTTTATCAAGTGCATTAAGGCGGCTCTCTTTATTGCCAAGCACCAAAGAAATTGTAATGTGTTTCAGATGGTCCCACTTTTCTACTTCAGCCGGCCAAGTCTCTATTGCAGGTTTAAGTGGCGCAATGACTAAAACCTTTCTCACCGAAAAATAATCATAGACTAAACGCTCTATCGCTGTAAGAGTTATAGCTGTCTTTCCCATACCCATATCCAACAATAAACCAAGTTCAGGTTGTTCTATTATTTTGTCAATACAATATTGCTGGTAATACTTAGCTTCAAATTTCATTTTCTATTCTCGCTTTCAAATCTTCCATACTATTGATACACCACACTTTACAGTCGAGTGCTTCTAACACTCTCGCAATTTTCTTCTGCCTCTCACTCAAGCCATTTTTTCTACCAGGCCTTTTCAGTTCAATAAATATCACTTTTCCACCAGGTAAAATACAAATCCTATCTGGAACACCTGTTTCACCCGGACTTACCCATTTAAAAGCTTGACCACCTAAAGACTTGATGTATTTTCTCACTGCTTGCTCTAATGTACTTTCAAGCATATTTATCTCCTTTTTTCAGTCGTCAGCAGTTACAGCAGTAAAAACCTATAAACTTTTAAAATTAAGATTAGAGAATAAATATTAAGCATTTATATTGTATTTAATTCTCTATTTTTATTTTTAAAACTTATATATAAAAAGCTGCTGTAACTGCTGATAATCTTTTCTAAGCCTTCTATACACTGACCTAGAACTATCAGCTGAAGCGTCAGCAAGTCATTTTTATCTGCTGACTCTGCTGACGCTTAAATCAGCAGTTACAGCAGAAAATTTGATTTGCTGACAAAACTGCTGACAATAAAATCTTAAGAAAATTTATCTCGTACAAAGGCTCGTTGCCTACCATAAATACCACAATTAACAGAACTGTAAATTTTCCAACCAGGTACTTGCCTAAGTATGTTGTTTATCTCTCGCGCCTGCATTGGAGTAAATCCTTTTGGGTCACCTCTAAAAAGTTCTTGCCATATTTCTATAGCGCATACGCGGGTCCTCACTTCGGTACCTTCTTCCATTTCTCCGAAGCCACCACTCAAAAACAACAGCCTTTTATCAAGTTCCATAGTATCCCAATTTTTAGGCAATAACATATTTAAGAAATTCTCTACAAGCCCTTGCTTGCCATTCATTTCTGTATGCTCTTCCTGTACCCTGCGAGCCATAGCCTCAACTTTTTCACTGAGGTACCATATCTCACCAGCTTTATACCTTATAACGGCCTCAGCCCAAATTTGGTCTACAATTTCTTCCGTTAAAGCACTGCCAAGTTGCTTTCCTTTCTCTGTAACAACCACTGGCCAGAAACGTCTGCCGCCAGTTGGGTCTCTTAAAAATTCAGCATCATTAGTTGTGCCAAAAAAGGCACACTGCCTAGGGTGCTCCTGAGTTCGGCGCGCGTATGCTGCTCGAAAGCTGTCGGTCTGTTTAGATGTAAACTGCTTAATCTGTTCAAGCTCAGCTTTGCGTGTAGCAGCCATTTCTCCCATCTCAATTATCCAATGCCCTTGCAACTGCTCATAGGCATCTTTACCCGTTACAGTATAAAGTGAATCGGAAAACCAAGATTTACCAAGTTTTGCAAGAGTAGTTGATTTTCTGCAACCCTGAGGGCCCACTAATACAAGTATGTGGTCATGCTTGCAGCCAGGTGAATATATTCTTGCTACTGCACCGATTAAAGATTTACGAGTAACTTCTCTTATATACTCGTTATCCTCTGCGTCAAGGTAGTCAATAAATAAAGTATCTAGCCTGTTTAGCCCGTCCCATTTAAGGCTCTCAAGGTATTCTTTGACTGGATGTCTCTTACAAGACAGCATGGCAAGCTCAACAGCATCTCTTACTTTTACATTACTTACTATTTTATAAGTTTGCTCTAAGTGTCTTCTTAAGCCCGAGTCGTCTGAGTCCCCCCAGCAGTCACTTGTTCTCATTGCGAACTTTTCCCACGGCAAATCTCCGCAGACAATAGGTCGCTCCTTAAAAGCATCATAATAATACTTACCCTTAAGGTTAGGGTCATTTAGCATAATTAGATACGCATTGTCAATGGTTGCAGCAAAGTCACCTTTTGAATTCATCGTCATTTTACTAAGCCAATCTGTATCAGCATCTTCAGACTCGTCCCACTGCTCCGATAATTCTTTCAGTTTAGTAAGTGCTAAATCGTTTCTTACTGCTACATCGGCAATTGCCATATCTGACATCGCTTTATATGATGGCATACGATTAACTGGCGTGCCGGGTAATATATCCATATCCATATCACCGAAGGTATGCAAGCGAACTAAGTCAAAAGCATTACAAAGCTTACCTCCTATGGGGTCTGTACCATGGTGTGAAAAGGCGAATTTACCATTTTCATATATGACAAGGCCACCCACTGTAGACCCTCCTGTATACGTATATCTGTCTTCACCGCACTTGACGTATACCTCAGGCAAAAAGTTTTCTATTGCGTCTTCGATAGAATACACACGGCAAAAGGCCCCCACAATACCTTTCTTCTCAGTTGGGTCTTCTTGCTTCTTAGATAGCCTTTGTATTATATCCTGTTTTCTGCTTGACACCGGCCACTCTGAAGGGTCTCGCCAATCATGATAACGGCTAAGCTGCTCATCAACATCAAGCCACGGACCATCAGAGACCTCGTAAATATATTCGGCATCAAGTGAAGCACTCGGCCAATACATTAATCTGTGAGGTTCATAGGTTGTATCATCGCACATATCAATACCAATGTCGCTTGCTACGCGTCTTGCGACTGCTGTATATTCATCTGGCGTCACTTGTCTTGATAAAGGAATTACAAGCCTTAGCCTTGGAGCTCTTGGCGTATGCGAATGCGTACTATATAAAACAGCGGCACAGCCTATAACCAGCTCAACAGTTTCCCAAGGATTATCCTTGGGTGTAACATAGTCTAAATCAAGGGTTAACAAGCGCCTTTGTACTATAGCTTCAGCCTTGCGATGGCCACCTTTTAAGCGTCCACCAACAAAGCCTCCGACGTCTTTTATATCGTCTCTTTTAGCTTTAGCAAGAGTTTTATACTCTGCTTGATTTTCGGGTGTCCTTGTAACAATTTGAAGTTTGTCAACAAGGGCACTCCATAATATATCTTCATTTTTCCAATTGACTGATTTTCTTGAGCTACCCGTTGCAATGTTAACCAGTCCATCATATTTTAAGGCAGTCACTGTATAACAACCTTTGCTATGCCCGCATTTTTAATCATACGGTCACACATATTACAAGGTGCCACAGCAATAGAGTCTGTGGTACAAGCAAGGTAAAGGGTAGCTCCTTGCATTTCCCTTCTTGACGCACTTATTATAGCATTTTGCTCAGCGTGAACAGCTACGCAAGTACCGTACTTATTCCCGTGTAATATAGCCGCCAATGAGCCTATCGGCTTTTCGTGTGTATCTCTCCAGCATACACCAGCGGTGCAACAATCAGCTTCACCTCTTGGCGCACCGTTATAGCCTGTGGCTATAATCTCATCATTATTGACTATAACAGCCCCATACTTTTTGTGTAAGCAAGTTGACCTCTGAGCAACGGCTCTTGCAATATCTAAGTAATAAGTATCTTTATCTGGTCGCATATACTCACCTCCCAGAAGCACCAAAAGCAGTATTATCTCGTGTGTCGCCCACGCTTTTCACAAATTCAGCAAGCACTATAGGCATTATAACAAGCTGGCCAATTCTGTCGCCAGTCATAACGTAATAATCTTTATTACTTACATTTGAGATAATTGCATGAATTTCTCCCGTATAGCCTGAGTCTATAGGTGGAAGCTCGCAAACAATACCTTTTGAGCTTAAACCGGAACGCGGAAATATAAAACCTGCAAAACCATCAGGTAATTCTAAGCCAAAGCCTAATGGAATCTTAACAGTTTCACCTGGATGTATGTTATAGCTTGATGTAGCGAATACATCAGCTCCTGCGTCATTGTAATGAGCCCTAAATGGTAGTCTGCTTTCTGCTATACCGTAGTCAATGATTTTTACTTTCATATTTTTTGTGCCTCCTCTTTAGTAAGCAACGGAAAATCTTCCTTCAAAATATCAGTTGGAGTTATATTCATCTTAATAGGATTCTTACAACTCATTTTACCCTCCTCACAATAACCGTTCATACAGAATGGGCCTGCGTTTGCAAATAAAGCTGGACTAATATTATAAAGCTGCTCCCATATTTTAAGCATTATATAGCGTGTCTCATCTGTGTTTCTGCGGCATACTCTTTGCTGTATCATATGCTTCCACTGAAAAGGGGTAGCACTTATAATAAGCGTATTTCTCATTCCCTGTGGGGCTAAGTATCCCGCGCTATCATTACCACAAATTTCGGCAACATGTGTATATTCTTTCATAGCAAACATATTTGTCAACTTATAAAGTTCTACAACTTCGTCGCCTGCTTCAAGCATTTTATAAGGTACCACAAAATCAGAGCTACCTGAATAGTCGCTATACTGCAAGCTTGCCGACATAAACTTAACTTCATTCTGATGCCTTGTTATCTGAGCTAAAAATCTTCTTGAAGCTCCCGTAATAACTACATTAATAACGCCTAGCTTCTGAAGTGTATAGTGTGGTAAAGCCGCAAGAACCTTAACCGTACTTTTCGTGTAGTCCTTTTCATATAAGTTCATAAAATCATCAAGGTTCTTAATATTATGTCCTCTTTGAGTCAATCTCGCAGAACACACAAGCATTTTCTCAGCATTCGCAATTTCATCGGGGTTAAGCACCCTTGTTTCTATTTTTCTCATTAAGTTGCTCCTCCTCAACAATAGCTCTCAACAATATTAAGTAACAAATACTGTCCGTTATTTTTTCATTCCAACGGTCAATATCATAAGTCTGCCCATCTGTACACATATCAGATACAGAAACAAGATGCTTTGAGAGCATACCAAACAACGCCGCTTTCGGTGTCGTATTCATAAGAACAGCGGCCTTTTTAAAAGCTCTTAATCTATCTGTTAGCGCATCTATATTCAAAGTAACCTGTCCGTCAGGTTGTACAAGTAAGTCATCTTCATCAAATACGTCTGCGTATTCAATTCCTTTCTTAACCAATGTGCCTTTACACAAGGTAAGCTGTGTATCAACCACAGCATTAAAGTCTTTCATATTCACAAAATATCAATCCTTTCGATAGTATTCACATTCATAGGCGTCTGCCCTTAAAGGTAATTCTTTGGCCCAATCAATAGTCTCTGACATAATTGCGCCAAGTTCCTTCGCTGAGCTTACACCGATAGGTACTTCACATATAACTTCATCGTGCACGTGAAATACTACAGGAAAACCAGCTTTTTCCAGTCTGTCTATTGCCATAGCAAGACAATCTCTCGCGGTAGCCTGCACCATGTTCTCAACAAGCTTAGGTCCATACGACTCAATACGTCCCCAAGCCCCGGAGGTTTGAAGTGTTCCTTCATAAGTAATATTGCCATCAATAATCGCAGGCTTTGCATAGCTAAGCTCACGACCATTAGGCAATACAAGTTTAAGTAAAGGACCTTTTTTATAAAAACCCATTCCGTGTGGAAGTATTGTGGGTTCCTGTGTCTGAATAGTTCTTCTAGCGGCAGCATCTGTATCCCACCAAAGCTTTGTTATGGCAGGATTTGCAGCACGCCAGCTATTTACTAATGGCTTAAGTTCAGACTCCTCAATACCCATATCAAGTGCACCCATTGACTTAAGAGCACCAACACTGCCGCCATAACCGAGGGCAAGCTCAGCGATTTTCCCTTTTTGTCGCATAGGATTTCCTTTTTTTACGCTGCCTGGTGGTAAATGAAACATCTGTTCTGCTGAAGACTCATATATTTTACCGTGGGTATTAAACACTTCCATGCGCCAGCTCTCATTAGCTAACCAAGCAAGCACTCTCGCCTCAATGGCTGAAAAATCGGCGACGATAAAACGACAGCCTAACTTAGGTATAAAAGCAGTACGTATCAACTGAGATAATGTTCCAGAAACATCATCAAAGCACATCTCTAGTGTACCAATGTCACCTGAGCGTACAAGTTGCCTTGCAATATCAAGGTCTCTGTCAGGCATCTTATTTTGAGGTAAGTTCTGCATCTGCACCAAGCGCCCTGCCCAACGACCTGTACGACTGGCACCATAGAACTGAGTTAATCCTCTAATTCTTCCGTCAGTACCAACTGTACGCAACATAGCATTATATTTTTCAGTAGACGTCTTTGAAAGCCCTGCCCTAATGTCAAGCACCTTATCTACAATAGCCATTGCCGCGTCATCTCTGACAGCCTGAATATTCTTTTTATTAAGACTTTCAACCTCTATACCTGCTTTATTCTCTATCCATTCTTTAAGCTGAGAAGTACTCTTAGGGTTTTCAAGTCCTGTAATTTTCTTAGCTTCTTGAAACAATCTATCTTTAATAACTTTATCAATCTCAACTGCTTGTTTAGCAAAGACTCTATCAATTCTGACACCTCTGTCATTTATATGCTGGTCGTGTACCCATAAAGCCTGCTCCGTATCTGTCATATTAAACCTTGAAAGCTTTTTTCTGATAGCTCTCTCAGCTATAACATCTTGACCGTTGTATTCTTTATATAAGTTCCAACGAGCCATATCGTGCTCGGGTAAATTACGTGTACGCTGTCCATTAACTTTAGTAGGCTTGCAAGGGATTGAAAAATACCTTATCAAAGCTTTACCAGTGCTTGATTTTTGCTTATCCGCTGGCAACCCTAAAACGGCACCAACAGCTTCAAGAGAACTCGGAAGACCAAGTTCTCTTGCCATAACGGCTGTGCAACTCCATTGCTCAGGTGGTGTCTGCCTGCCAAAATATGCAGATAAACAAGTACGCTCGAAAGAAGCATTGAAAGCGGTTTTCAAAATATTAGGGTCATAAATTGCTTCTTCTATATCCTTAGGTAATTCATCAATCGTCAAGTCAATTACATTAACAGGCTCTTCATCAAAAGCATATCCAAAAAGCAAAATCTCAAAGTCTAAACTCTCAGCATAGGCATATACGCCACACTTCTGTAGTGATACAGAACTGTAGGTTTCTATATCAATCGCAAGTGTTTTCATAGCTATAATCTCCTTCATGTATTAGAAGTCGAGTAAATCATCCTCTTCATCATCTTCCCAATCATCATCCCAGTCAGCATCTGTAACAACGCCGCCACTCAATGGCTCACCGTCAGACAACTTCATAACCCCATTAAGCCCTGCAGTAAGACCCTTATTACCATTTGTATCATACACATAGAAGTTAAGAATTGCGCGACCATAGCAACCTGAGTATAATTCCTGCACATCTGTAATAGGCGTCTTATCTTTATATACAAGCACGGGTCTGTTCTTTGAGCTTACTGTCATAACATAGCAACCCTTACACTCAGGACCAAACTCGCCCCCGTTAGGTCTCTCACCGTCGCCATCGTGTAGTGTATGCTTGAGGTCTGTAGGAAGTTTCTTACCTGTATACTTCTGAAGATATGCGTTTTTAGCTTCTTCCATAGCGTTCTTAATTTTCTGAAGGGTACCCTTATCAGTTTTAGGGATAAGCAATGTAACGCTGTAAGTTAACTTACCATCCTGTTCCTTTGGTTCAAATAAATTGCAATAACTTAAACGTACTCTACCTGTTGTAATCTGTGTCTTCATAATTTTTAATCTCCTTTAAATATAAAATAATTTGTTAACCTATAAGAGTATATCCTATTAACTCAAAGGCTTGCGTAACAGAAAATCCAGCATTTATTAAACTTGAATATGTATAATATAATTTTGCTGCAAAATCATCAGCGGCCTTACAAGCTTCTTTACCAATAAGTTCTGAAGATTTTTTCACTAAATCTTCTGTAGGAATTTTATAATTGGGCTTAGCTTTAATGTTAATATTAGGCTCCTTAGCGCTATAGTTTTTAGCAGTCTCCGCAATTGCATTGAGTATCATTGTTGGTATTTCGCTTTTAAAAAAATCATCCATATTTGACATTATTTTTAGTTTCCTTTCTACATTAAAATAAATTTGTTTTATTTTTTAAGGGCATTTTCGTCCTTCTCATATGTACTAATTAGCCCTTTATACTTAATCGTAAGACCTATACAGTATGTACCATATAGAGTCCAAAGTGCAATATAGGCTAATATTCTCACTTCTAAATCGTAAGGAAGTATAGATATTATAAATATTGGTATATACCATTTATATTTGTTTAGTAACTTAAGCATTTTTTTTCATCCTTTCTATTCGTCAAAAGCTGTAAGTATAGCATCCTCCAACATTAGCGCCGGTCTTTTATCGGACTCAGGAACTAATGTTGGCTTGCCTTGGGGCTTTATTATTGTATTTCCTGCGATTTCAGCAAAATGCTTTGCCCCAAATTTTTTTTCAAGTTGGGTTAAGGTCAACAACTTTTTTTCATACAATTGGGCCTCTTTATAGCCAGCATCTATGAACGCTTCAACAAATTTACTCTCATCCAAAATTGCTCTATTACTACGACCGGCAACTATTTTCCAGCCTGATATTGGAATTCCTTCGAGAAGAGCTGATTGCACAAGGTCCTCAAGGTCTTTAAGCCAACTCTTAATATCTGCCGCTTTTTCTAAAACCGCACCTGCCTGCTCGGGTGTAATAAGCAGAGGGTCTTCCGCATCATCAAACATTTTAAGATTTTGTTCATAACGCGCTTTGCATTTAGCTTTAGCTCTACAAAACTTACAAGCCTCTTCTGATGGCATAAACTCGCCTTTACCAGCAAAAGCTTGTTTGGCTTTTGGCTTAACCTCATTTTCTGCCCAACTAAGGAGCTCCTCAACAGTAATTTCATCTGTGCTCTGAACACCTGAAAGACGAGGCTGATATATAGTCATTTTGACATTTGTAATGTCATAGAGTGGGCCGTAATACTCAATAGCGCCTAATGCGTATAGCCTCATTTGAGGATTATTAGCAGCGTCTACGCGGTAGCCCTTACCATATTTAAGGTCAATAATTTCAAGGCAACCATCAGAAATAATAACACCATCACTTGTACCAAAACCTTCGGGTACCCACTTTGAAAAATTAACCTTAACTTCAAGCTCTGCAAAAGCATCTGCACAAGTTTCTCGTAACTCTTTGAGCTTGCCAGAAATAAGCTTTGCATAGTTATTCGCATGCTCCTGCATTTCGCTATTATAGAACTTCTGACCATCTTCGCTTTTAGCAAGTGCATCACGCTGATTTTCAAAATCCATCTCAGAAATTTCACCCAGCCAATATCTTGTGGTAAGCTCGGCAAGAGAATGGGCAAGAGTACCTTCTAAAGCGTATTCAGAAGTAACATTTGGAAATTTTAATTCAAGGCGTGCACTCGGTGTACATTTAAGCCATCTTGCGGCCCCGCTTGCTGACAGTAATGCGTGCTTAGACATCAACAGCCACCAGCTCTCTCATTAAAGCTTCATAATCGGCTTCATCTATACCTTTAAGGTTTTTAGCACCGAATTTACTAAATATTTCTCTTAACTCATCAGACTTACCAGCCTTTGAGATTTTTAAAGCCACTGCTCTAACATCTGTCTTACTTATCTTTGTATTTAGCTCTGTATTAATTTTCTCTTTATCTTCTATTTTTTCTTCTGCTTTTGCTTGAGCAGCCACCTTAGAATTTTCCGTTTTTACAGTCACCGTTTTTTTTACTGCTGTTTTTGTAGATTTAGTATCATCGCAAAAGACTTTAAGTTTATTAAGATTATCTTCTGTTAAATCAAGTGTTAACGTAATTTGCATAGTTCTTTATCCTCCTTATATTTTTTCCAATTTTCAAAACGTTGCCGATTTTCTGCTATGCTATAAAAATCATTTGCTTCACTCAGTAGCTGTATAAGAGAATGCCTCTCAATCTCAGCGTTAATCTGAACTTGGTTAGTTTCCATATAGTTTAATTAAGTATCTTAACTCGCTACCAATGAGCTAAAAAAAATAGACATTGCTTCATCACTGGATAACTTATATCTATTTATAATAAAAGCCATTTCGCTTTGAGTGAAAGCTGCGTCATCGCGCTCATTAATCTTAGCGTTAAGTCTTGAAAGACTAAGGCCCATAGCAGAAGCCAAAGTCGACTGAGTATCTTTATTTTTAACCATAACGCTTGCTAATAAAGTCTTATTCATTTTTATCCTCCTTTCTATAAACAAAAATAGCTTTATAGGTTATTTTGTTTCTATTTACGATATTTATATTAACGCAAAACATTTCATTTGTAAATAGTTTTTTTTAAAAAATTTCAAAAATTTATTTATTTTTTTCGCTATATACGCTATAATTAAGGTAGAAATTAGATTTTAATCACTTTTGGGGGTAATTAAATATGAACAATACAGATACTGGATTTAGAATAAGAGAACGTCGCAGAGCTTTAGATATGACACAAGAAGACCTTGGTAAAAAAATTGGTGTATCTAAGGCCACCATAAATAAATATGAAACAGGTGTCACACTTAACTTACGCAGGCCGACGATTGAAAAATTAGCGGATGCACTATGCACTTCCCCGGAATATTTAATGGGTTGGACATCTAATGCTGTACGTGTACATACTAATAACGGTATTATTGGTCAAAATTCTGGTACCATAATTAATAAAAACTCCGAAAGAACACTCTCAAAAGAAGAAATAGAGCTCTTGCGTATTTATAACTCGCTCGATGTTAAAGGTCGTATAGAACTTCTTATGACAGCTATGCGCCTTGAGGAGGCTCAATAATGAGTGTAAAAAATTTATGGCTCAAAGAGGATATTATAGTAGCTTATGCTCTTTACTGCATTACACCGCTCAATAAAATAAACCCTAATAATAAATTAATAAAACAAGTAGCTGAACTTTGTAATAAATCAGTAGCTTCATTCACAATGCGTATGCGAAACTTTCAATATTTAGACCCTTTGGCAAATAAAAATGGTAAAAAAGGTCTTTCTCATGTTGCCAAAACTGATAAGCAAATATTTGAGCAATTTAAAAATGATTGGGGTAATTTAAGTACCGAAGCTGAGAATATTACAAAGCTTAATATATTCGACGGTACTCCTGAAAAAGGAGCAAAAAAACTTTCAAGCCTTACTGACCGTAGCAAAGTTAACCTAGAGAGAAAGGCCTTTAGAAAATATGTTGAAGCCGCATATAATAGTAAATGCTGTATTTCAGGTATGGAAATTTCAACACTACTAAGGGCCAGCCATATTAAACCATTCAATAAATGTAAAAATACAAATGAACGCACAGACCCGCGCAATGGTCTTTTGCTTAATGTTCTTTATGATAACGCTTTTGACAAAGGGCTTATTACAATAACTAAAGACTATAGGATATTGGTATCAAACCTAGTTAAGAAATATGATTATAATACATTTACAAAAAATTTAATTATTAATCTTGAAGGTAATAAAATAATATTACCAAGAGATTGTTACCCATTGCCTGAATACTTGGAATATCATAATGACATTGTATTTAAGCAATTATAATTTTTAAATAAGAAGGAGGTTAATTATGAGAACTGCTTTATATGCTAGATATAGCGCCGGGCCTCGCCAAACAGACCAAAGCATTGAAGGGCAAATCAGGGTGTGCACAGATTACTGTAAACAGCATGGCCTTACCATTACTGAAATATATGCGGACAAGCATATTTCAGGTAAAACAGATGAGCGCCCTGAATTTCAACGACTTATTGCTGATAGCAAAAAGAAGAAATTCGACGCTGTTGTAGTCTACAAAACCGACAGATTTGCGCGTAACAAATATGATAGTGCTATCTACAAAAGACAACTTAAAATAAATGGTATAAAAATCTATTATGCTGCTGAAACAATTCCTGATGGACCTGAGGGTATTATTCTTGAGTCTTTAATGGAAGGCTTAGCAGAATACTATTCAGCTGAACTCTCGCAAAAAATTAAAAGAGGATTGCACGAAAGTGCATTAAAATGTAAGATAATAGGAAATACTATTCCTTTAGGCTATTGTGCTTCAAAGGATAATACTTTTGAAATTGACCCTGAAGGGGCTAAAATTGTTCAGTCGATTTTTGAAATGTATATCGCAGGTGAAACAAACGCTACAATTTGTAGTCGGCTTAATAGCTTAGGACTTAAAACAAGTCGCGGCAATGCTTTTAACAAGAATAGTATTAACCGCATTATATCAAATGAAAAATACATAGGTATCTATGAATCAGCGGGTGTTCGCATTGAAGGTGGCATTCCTTCTATTATTTCTAAAGAAACTTTTTACCTAGCTCAAAAAGAAAAGGAGAAGAAACGTGTGGGAAAATCAAAACGTCAGCCCCGTGCTGAATATCTATTAGCGGGCAAGCTATATTGTGGCCACTGCAAAAAGCTCATGACCGGTGTGAGTGGTACAGGAAAATCTGGTAAAAAATTCCACTATTATTATTGTCAAACTGTCAGAAAAAAGGGACATTGTAATAAGACACACGTAAAGGCTGATTATATAGAGAACCTAGTTGTTAAAAAGACCGTTGAGTTTTTAATGCACCCTACGCTTTTAAAAGATATTTCTCATAAGATATTAATACTTCAATCTGAAAATAGTACCCGTAAAGATGATATTGCGTACTTCAATAAAAAGCTTCAGGAAAATAAAAAAGCAACAGATAATATTATCAAAGCTGTTGAGAAAGGTTTGGGTACTAATTCTTTGCTTGAGCGCCTTCAATCTTTAGAATCTGAAAAAATTGCTATAGAAGGCGAACTTGCATATTATAAATCAACTGACTTTGGGCTGTCGGAAGAGCAAATTTATTTTTTCTTAGAGTCATTTTTAAAACTTGATGATAATTGGGAAGATTATAAACGTAAAATAATTAGTTGCTTTATTAATAAAGTTTTAATCTATAATGATAAATTAATTGTATACTATAATATTAAAAATTCTAATGACCTTGAATATAGCGAAATTGATATTGATAAACTTAATGACATAATTAAGCCCTCAGTCGAGCAGCATACGTGTTCGACTGAGGGCGCATATAGTGGAGATGAGGGGAATTGAACCCCTGTCCGAAAATCCGTCGGTCAGGACTTCTCCCATTACAGTTTATCTTTTAACATTCCCTCGTTATAACGCCGACAAACAGGCTTTATACCTCAGTAGCTTCATAAAATCTTTCCTCTACTCAAAGCTTTGTAGAAAAAGTGCCTCACCAAGTCGACACCAAACACCTAGTAGGTGAGAAGACTAGGGTTGATGAGCAGCAACTTAGGCTGCTAACGCAAAATTATTTTTGTCGTTTATTTTTAAAAGTTTTGGGTTTTTAAAGAATTACCCATTTCTAATGGCTATCCCGACTTTCAAAATCCCCGTCGAAACCATTGCATCCCCATAAGTGTTGCTATATTATTATAATATATTACAGCCAAAAGTCAACTGAAAATTTATTACAAATATAGCAACATATTATCATTTATCTATTTTATTTACCAAAAAGTTTCTTCTTCTTAGGAGCATCTCCCTTAAATTCGTGAAGAAGTTCTTTCTGTTTTTCTGTTAAGCTCTTTGGAACTGTAACCTTAATAGTTACATATTCGCTACCTCTAACATTGGCATTTCTTACATTGTAAGAGCCCTTTCCTCTCAAGGTAACCATATCGTTTGGCTGAGTACCTGCCTTAACAGTATATTTTTCATCGCCGTCAATAGTTGGAATTACAATTTCTGCACCCAAAGCAGCATCAATCATACTGATTTCAACAGTTACATAAATATCATCGCCATCACGAGTAAATATATTACTTGGCATTACGCTAATAAGTCCGTATAAGTCGCCATTTCCGCCACCATTTTTACCCGGACCGCCAAAGCCTCTCTTTCTAAGGCTCTGACCATGGGCAATACCCTTTGGAATATCAAATGTAATTTCCTTATTCTGTCTAGTGTAACCATTACCTTTACACTTAGGACACTTCTCTTTTATAATTGTGCCTTCGCCATGACAATGTGAACAAGTTCTCTGTGTCTGCATTCTACCAAAAGGAGTTTGCTGTACAACAGTTTCCATACCACTACCATGACAGTAAGAACAAGTTTCAGGAGAAGTACCAGCCTTTGCACCTGTACCATGACAATCTGAACAAGTTTCATAAACTGGCACAGTAACTGACTTCTGACAGCCCTTCATAGATTCCTCAAATGAAATAGTAATGTTTACTCTTGAATCTGCACCCTGCTGTGGAGCATTATTTCTGCGTCTTCTTGATGAACCACCGCCGAATATATCGCTAAAGCCACCACCAAATATATCTCCGAAAATGTCGCCCATATCAGAGAAATTACCTGTGAAGCCACCGCCGGTAAATCCGCCGCCGCCCATACCGCCATTTTCAAAGGCACTGTGGCCGTATTGGTCATAAGCGGCACGCTTTTGGTCATCACTAAGAACTTCATAAGCCTCATTGACTTCCTTAAACTTTTCTTCAGCCTCTTTATCCCCAGGGTTTGCGTCTGGATGATATTTTTTGGCCATTTTTCTATAAGCCTTTTTTATTGTACTAGCATCTGCACCCTTTTGTATTCCAAGGACTTCATAATAATCTCTTTTAGATGCCATTATTACACCAACTTTCCCTTTTTATTAACCAAGCATTATCCTATGAAAATGCGACCTGACAGATAAGCTGTCGGATTTATCACTTTTGTTATATTACAGCAAAGGGAGCCAATGCTGCCACCGGCTCCTTTGCTATTATTATATTGCAAGGATTAAAAACTATCCTTTAATTAGTTATCAATTACATCATCTGCACCAGGATTTGCTCCACCCTGAGCACCTGCCTGCTGCTGAGCCTGCTGTGCCTGCTGATACATCTGAGTTGAGAATTCCTGAACAGTCTTGTTTAAATCTTCACAAGCGTTCTTTAATGTTGTAACATCAGTTTCGCTCATTGTTTCAGCCTGTAAACCTTCGTTTACCTTTTCAAGATTTTCTACCTGAGCATTAATCTTAGCCTTGTCAGCTTCGTTAATCTTATCGCCTAATTCGTCAATAAGCTTCTTAGTCTGGAAGATAAGGCTATCTGCTTCATTCTTAACATCTACAGCTTCCTTACGCTTCTTATCCTGTTCAGCATACTGTTCAGCTTCCTTAACAGCCTTATCAATTTCTTCATCACTTAAATTAGTGCTTGAAGTAATCTTGATATTCTGTTCCTTACCAGTACCTAAGTCCTTAGCAGTTACAGTTGTAATACCGTTTGCATCAATATCAAATGTAACTTCAATCTGAGGGATACCTCTTGGAGCTGGAGCAATACCATCAAGACGGAAACGACCTAAGCTCTTGTTATCTCTTGCAAGAGGTCTTTCACCCTGAACTACATTAATATCAACAGCTGTCTGGTTATCTTCATAAGTAGAGAATACCTGCTTCTTGTTTGTTGGAATAGTAGTGTTTCTAGGAATTAATGGAGTAGCTACACCACCAGCAGTTTCAATACCTAATGTTAAAGGTGTTACATCAAGAAGAAGAATATCGCCAGCACCTTCATCACCAGCTAACTTACCACCCTGAATAGATGCACCGATTGCAACACATTCATCTGGGTTGATACCCTTAAATGGTTCTTTACCCATAATCTTCTGTACTTCGTCCTGAACAGCTGGAATTCTTGTAGAACCACCAACAAGGAGAACCTTATCAATCTCACTTGCGTCAAGGTCTGCGTCCTTTAAAGCATTCTGAACTGGTACAATAGTTGCGTCAACCAAGTCGTGAGTTAATTCATCAAACTTAGCTCTTGTAAGTGTAACATCAAGGTGCTTTGGACCTGTAGCATCAGCTGTGATGTAAGGAAGGTTGATGTTAGTTGTAGTAGAAGAAGATAATTCCTTCTTAGCCTTTTCAGCTGCTTCCTTAATTCTCTGCATAGCCATCTTATCAGCACTTAAATCAATACCGTTAGCAGTCTTAAATTCTGCTACAAGGTAATCCATAACTCTCTGGTCGAAATCATCGCCACCTAAGTGGTTGTTACCGCTTGTTGCAAGAACTTCGATTACGCCATCACCGATATCAATGATAGATACATCAAATGTACCACCACCTAAGTCATAAACCATAATCTTCTGTTCTTTTTCGTTATCAAGACCATAAGCAAGGGCAGCAGCTGTAGGTTCGTTGATAATTCTCTTTACATCAAGACCTGCAATCTTACCTGCATCCTTTGTAGCCTGTCTCTGAGCATCACTAAAGTAAGCTGGAACTGTGATAACAGCTTCCTTAACTTCTTCGCCAATATAGCTTTCAGCATCTTTCTTTAACTTCTGAAGAATCATAGCTGAAATTTCCTGTGGAGAGAAACCCTTACCATCATAGTTGAACTTGTAATTTTCGCCCATATGACGCTTAATAGAAATTACTGTACCATCAACATTTGTAACTGCCTGTCTTTTAGCAGTTTCACCAACTAATCTTTCGCCACTCTTTGTAAATGCTACAACTGAAGGAGTTGTTCTAGCACCTTCTGAATTAGCAATAACAGTAGGCTGGCCACCTTCCATTACAGCTACACAAGAGTTTGTAGTACCTAAGTCAATACCAATAATCTTACTCATAAACCATATCTCCTTTTTTAAATTCTTTCAAAATATACGACTTTTTTATATGTCAACTGGGTTAGTTTGCCACTTTAACCATACTTGGTCTGATGACCTTGTCCCCAAGTGTATAACCTTTTTGGAAAACTTCAACAACAACATTTTCGTCACAACTTTCGTCATCAACATGCATTACTGCTGAATGAACATTAGGGTCAAAAGGTTCGCCCTTTGAAGGGATTTCCTTAACACCTAAGTTTTCTAATATTTCCATAAACTGCTTTAATATCATTTCAACACCCTTGTACATTGGGTCTTCCTTATCATCAGCAGCTTCAACAGCTCTTTCAAAGTTATCAATAACTGGAAGTAACTTTTCAACAGTATCTCTGACACCGTTTGAATACATTGCTGTCTTTTCTGAATTACTACGCTTTCTGAAGTTTTCAAATTCAGCAAGCTGACGGATATACTTATCTAAGTTGTCCTTTGCCTGCTTCTGAGCTTCTTCAAGCTTTTCTTCCATTGTAGACTCTTTGTTTTCTTCAACAGTTTCAACAGTTTCTTCAGTAGTGTTTTCTTCTTTCACTTCTGTGTTTTCAACTGTTTCCTCTGTCTGCTCCTGCATCTTTTCCTTATCCATCATAACCTCCGTCATCTTCCTCCAACAAACCATTACTCATAAAATTGTCAAGTGTTTTAACTATTTCATTAAGTACAGATACTGTCTGACTATAATTCATTCTTGTTGGACCAACAATACCAATCCTGCCTATTGAGTTGTTACCGAATTTATAATTAGCTCTTATAACACTACAATCCTTTAATTCTTCAATAGAGTTTTCATTACCTATAAGAATTTGTACCTTGTCAGCCGGATTATCTTCATTACCCAAAAGAGAAACAAGCATTTCCTTTTCTTCAAAGGTCTGGAAGATGTTCTTTATTTTATCTAAGTCATTAAATTCAGGGAAACCTAACATATTTCTTACACCACTTGTATATAAGTGAACATCTCTGTTATGTCTTAAATCTGAAATAACAACTTTTAAAACCTTAGCTATTGTTTCCTGATATTCAGGAAATACATCAAATACAGCAGCAGCAAATTCTCTATTTATTTCCTCTAAAGAAACATTACTTATTAAAGAATTAACAGACTTAGAAATCTGAGCCAATGTATTTGTATCTGGCATAGTCTTTATTTTTATAACACTATTTTTAACTGTGTTATCACTTGTTACAATAACGGCAACTATTGACCTTTCATCTACCGGCACAAGCTGTATATGCTTTACCTTTACCTGATTGTCAACAGGTTCCGAAACAACAGCTGTATAATTTGTAAGCATTGAAATAGCCTTCGCTGTCTGTTGCATAAGATATTCAATCTTAGTAACATTGTAATTAATAGCTTTTGCTAAATACTCAGCCTGACTTCCACTAAGTCCTGAAGAACTCTGCATCATATTATCTACATACAGTCTGTAACCTTTATCAGAAGGTATACGCCCTGCAGAAGTATGAGGCTGTTCAATAAGACCCATTTCTTCCAAGTCACTCATTTCATTCCTGACAGTGGCTGGGGAAATACCCAAATCATACTTTTTTGCTATCGTTCGTGAGCCAATAGGCTCTGCTGTTTCGATGTAATCAGTAATAATTGCTTCCAATATTTTAAGCTTTCTATCACTTAGAGCCATTTTACTCACCACATTTCTTTTTTGTTAGCACTCTATTAGTGTGAGTGCTAACCTTTGATAATAAGATACCACAATCGTTAAATATTGTCAATAGATTTTAGCAATATTTTTTAACAATTTTTATATAAATTCCTCATCAAAACTTGTTGATTTTTGAAAGTTCCTTTTTATAGATTAATACAGTTAAAACTCCTTATATTTACTGGTATTTTTTATGCTTAAAAAGCCTCCTAACAAATACCTACCTTAAATTTGACTTGTTAAATAAGCCATCTAATTTATCTTTCCGGTTCAATATAAAAAGTTCTCGGATTATTATTTCCGAGAACTTAATTTTTTATTTGTCCCATAGTATAAATGCACCTATTGCTATGACAATTATTGCAAAGAAAAATATATTTCCGCTTATAATTTTTCCTATTAGCAACCCTGCTCCAAAAGCAATAAGTCCTATGGCCAACATTTGATTTTTAAAAGATTTATTGCATCGCATATAAAACACCCCGTTTTATTCTATGCAAATGTAATCTTCTATTTGATATAACTTATCAATCCTGTGATAAAAAAACTATTAAAATGCCTTTTTTAACACTTATTGAAATATTATCTTCTGTTGCTACATTACTTATACCCAATGTTGAACCTATTGTCATAGTAGCGTCATTAAGGGCATATTCCAAATTTACAGTAGTTACACCCTCTGCAGTTGTAGTTAAAGGTATTAAAGATACTGTTTGTCCCCTATGGGTGTTAATCTCAATAGACTTATCCACAAGAGTTACGGTGTTATCCTCATTTATTAAAAAAGTTTTCACACCTTTTTCTAAAGATTTGCACATCAAATGCACATTTCCCATTGAATGGTCAAGTCGACTGCCTATGCCACCAAAAATATATATTTCATCAGCACCGTATTTTAAAGCCAAATCCATACCTATTTCCATATCGGTCATATCTTTGTGAGTTGGAAACTTTATTTCTTCAACTCCCATATTTTTAAAATACATATAATTTTCATTAGTAGCAGAATCAAAATCTCCAACCATAATATCTGGTACAATATTATCTTTTCTACAATGGTCAATACCACCGTCACAGGCAATTAATTTGCAGTCCTTTGCATATTCCTTAAATTTACTTTTTTCTGAAAATTGTCCACTTCCAACAAGAACATATTTCATAAATATCAATCCTCGTATCTATCCATAATTTCCTTAAATTTCTTAATTTCACTAGGAATATCTTCTTTGCCATAAATAGCAGAACCAGCAACAATAATATTTGCACCAGCCTCAAGTGGTCTATGAAGATTGTCAGCATTAACGCCACCGTCAATTTCAATATCAAAATTCATATTGTGTTCTTTTTTGTAATCAGCTAAACCCTTTACATTTTCAAGGGTGCTTTCAATAAATTTCTGACCACCAAAACCTGGTTCAACACTCATTACTAAAACCATATCTACATATGGAAGTAAGTCAATAATTTCTTTCCAATCAGTTTTAGGCTTAATAGTAATAGCTGGAGATTTTCCAAGCTGTCTGATTTTAATAAGTGTATCCTTACACTTGCGACAAGCCTCGTAGTGAATGTTGATAATATCAGCACCAGCATTTGCAAAAGCTTCAATATATCTTTCTGGGTCAATAATCATAAGGTGTACATCAAGAACTAAATCAGTTATTTTTCTAAGACTCTTTACAACTGGTACACCTATTGAAATATTAGGTACGAACACACCGTCCATAACATCAACATGTAAATAAGGTACATTGTTTTTTTCCATAACTTCTACAGCCTCTGCAAGGTGTGTAAAATCTGCTGAAAGTAAAGATGGTGAAAGTTTATTCATTTTTTATTATCTCCTTTGTTTAAGTTCTTCGTATAATGACACAAAGCTGTCATATCGTTCTTTGTTTATATCTTTGCCTACTTGTTCCTTTACGGCACAATCAGGCTCTTGTAAATGTCTACAATCGTTAAAACGGCATTTATTTAGGTACGGTTTAAATTCTCTAAAATAATTTTCCAATTCTTCTGACTGAAGAAAGTCCAAACTAAGAGAAGTAAACCCTGGAGAGTCCACAATATATGTTTCCTCATCAGCTCTCAAAAGTTCTACCTGTCTTGTAGTGTGCTTTCCTCTTTCAATTTTACGGCTTATTTCTCCTGTCTGTCTGTTACTTTCTGGTATCAACCTATTTATAAGACTAGACTTACCTACACCAGAAGGACCTGCGAAAACGGATTCACAACCATGTATTTCTTCTTTCAACTGGTCTATACCAATATTTTCTTCAGCAGAAGTAAATACAACTTTGTAATAAGGCTCATAAATATTTGCAAAAGCATCTTTTTCTTCCTGTGAAACCAAATCACTTTTGTTTATACATATGATTACCTTTGGTATATTTTGAGTTTCTGCAAGAATAAGAAATCTGTCTAATAAATCCCTGTTAATATCTGGAGAAGTTGCTGCGAATGTAATAATAGCACAATCTATATTTGCCACTCTAGGTCTAAGAAGAATATTTTTTCTCTTTTCTATAGTGTCTAAAGCACCATCACACTCATTTTCATCAAGAATAGTAAACTGAACATAATCTCCTACTGTAGGAGTTATTTTTGCCTTTCTGAATTTACCTCTTGCACTACATTTATAAATTTTTCCTTTTGCACTAACATAATAATTTCCGCCAACGCCTTTTATTATTCTACCTATATTCATATATACCTCTATTTTAAACGACTTTTAACTTTAATTTTATCACAAATAAAAGCAAGTGTAAAGACAACAAAAGAGATGCCGTTAAATTACAGCATCTCTTTTTTAAATTAATGATTTTCAGTTGAAATAACCTGATTATTTAAATAAACCTTGTAAGTTGTATCAGAATTAATTTTATCATTTACACTAAATGGGAAGTCAGACACCTTATACTTGTCATTAAGTATAGTTCTTGTAGACCCATTTTTAGATTCTGCTACAACCTTTACAGAATAAACATCGCTACCATCAGTATTGTAACTGTTATTGTTAAAGTCCGGAGAAACTGAAACACTTACGCTTCTTGTTGTTGCCGCTGAACTTTGTACAGGCTTAACAGTTTCATTATTTTCTCTGACAGCCTGACCATGCTGTGGAGCAGTTGTCTTTTCTTCCTTTGGTTCACTACTTGGAAGTGAAATAACAGGAGTTAATGTTGTAACTTCGTCTTGTGCTTCAGAAACAGCCTTATTAGGACCTTGACTTACAGTAAGTGTAAGAACAGTATCCTTTGTTGTAAGAGAATTAGCATCAATACCCTGGTCCATAACCTGACCTTCTGGAACTGTATCGCTGTAACCGTCAATAAACTTACCAGTTAAACCTATTTCCTTTAAAAGTTCTTCTGCTTCTTCCTTAGTTTTTCCAGAAAAATCTGGAACTTTGACTTCTTCATCAATGCCACCACTGCTGACCTTAATTTTAATTTCTGACTTAGGTGCTACCTTTTCGCCCTCTTTTACATCCTGGTCAACTACAGTACCTGCAAGTTCATCACTTGTAACATACTCAACATTAAGAACTAAATCATTAGACTCAGCAATTTCTTCTGCTTTAGATTTAATATAACCAAGGAAGTTAGGAACAGTTACTGAATTGCTACCACTACTTATATAGAGTGTAACCATTTCATCTTCTTTTATTCTTTCGCCCTTTTTAACACTTTGCTCAGCAACTACACCCTCATCAACATTTTCCTTATAAATTTCCTTTGTTTCAATAGTAATGTGCTTTCTAACAGCCAAAGCCTCTGCCTTTTCACTTGTCATACCAACAAAGTTTGGTACTTTTATAGTTCCGGCATAAAGGGTATTGTTTATCATTCTACTTCCCATTGTGATACCGAGGATAAGTACAATACCTGTTATAATTGCAGCAAGTATAACCTTCTTTTCCTTTTTCTTATAATCGGCATCTTCCTGTGAAAGTTCCTGTTTCTTATTATTTTTGTTAGAATTATTGTTTTTATTCTTTTTATTGTTATTTTCAGTATGTTTTTGGCTATTTCTTATTGTATCCACATCGTCTTTCGTCATTATAACTGTTTCATCAGTATAGACATTTTCTTTTTCCTTCTTTGACATATGAATTTCTGCCAAAACATATTTTAAATCCTTAACAAGTTCAGCAATAGTCTGGTATCTGTTTTTAGGCTCTTTACAAGTAGCCTTTTTAATAACCGACACAAGATTGTCTGATACATTAGGATTAATAGCCTTAATATCCGGTATTGGTTCTTTCAAATGTTTCATAGCAAGGGCTACGGCTGTTTCCCCTGTAAAAGGAAGTTGACCGGTAACCATTTCAAAAAGCACAATACCAAGAGAGTAAATATCACTTCTGGTATCTACATTTTCACCCTTTGCCTGTTCAGGAGAAAAATAGTGAACAGAACCCATAAAATCAATAGGGCTTGTCTTTGAAGTTGTAGCCTTTGCAATACCAAAGTCTGTAACCTTTATTGTACCTATATTTCCACTTTTTGTAATAAGAATATTTTCAGGCTTAATATCTCTGTGAACAATGCCATTTTTATGGGCGTGTTCCAAAGCTGCACCTATCTGAAGCCCAATTCCAACAGCCTCCTCATCAGTAAAAGGAGCTTTTGAAGATATAAGTTCCTTCAGCGTGAAACCGTCTATATATTCCATAACAATATAGTGAATGTTGCCGTCATTTCCTACATCATATACATTGACAATATTGTTGTTGGATAAACGAGCTGCTGCTCTTGCCTCTGTGCTAAATCTCTTTATAAATTCTTCATCATTTATATAATCTTCCTTTAAAACCTTAAAGGTAACTTCTCTGTCAAGTTTTTCGTCTATAGCTCTATAAACTATAGCCATACCACCGACACCAATTTGCTCTTGTATTCTATATCTATTATTTATTAGCATATTCTTTTCAAGCACCACAACAAATCACCTCCTATAAACCTATGATAATAACTGATATGTTATCAGCTCCACCGTTATCATTAGCCTCTGCTATTAAAGCATCAACCTTTTCTTCGTCACTAATATTCATATCTAAAATCTGCTTAATGCCACTTTTTGCAACCATATTAGAAAGTCCGTCACTACACATAAGTATACTATCGCCCTCTTTTATAGGAGTAATAATACCGTCAATATTAACAGAACAATCTGTTCCTACTGCTCTTGTAATAACATTTCTTCTGAAATCTGTTTCAGCTTCTTCTTCTGTCATTCTTCCAGCTCTTACCATTTCAGCTACTAATGAATGGTCATTTGTAATCTGATTAAGTTCGCCATCTCTATAAAGATATAACCTAGAATCTCCTACATGAGCAATATATGCAGAGTTATTATCTATACAGCAAGCAATAAATGTAGAACCCATATTTGAATATTCTTCATGTTCTTGACTTAATTTATGAACCAAGCCATTGGCATAGCTTACAGCACTAATCATAACATCAAGAACTTCTTCGCTTTCATTTTCAGGCTTTTTAACAAATTCTATAAACCCCTCTATTGCTGAGGCACTAGCAACATTTCCAGCTTTATGTCCTCCCATACCGTCAGCAACAACAAAAACATTTGGCAAGACACCTATAGCTTCATTAGAAACCAGAATTGAATCTTCATTTCTAGGTCTTAACATACCAACATTGCTTTTTCCTACGCCTACCATAACTACACCTCTTTGTTTTTGTATCTTTTTCTCAACTGCCCACAAGCGGCATTTATACTACTACCCAGTTTACGCCTTATTGTAGTTTCAATTCCACCACTTTGCAACACTTCAGCAAACTCTTTAATAGTTTTTTCAGAACTTCTTAAATAATCGTTTTCTTTTACATCATTTACTGGTATAAGATTTACATGACACATTATACCCTTTAATCTGCTTGCAAGCTCTGCTGCATTATCTGTAGAATCATTTACACCATTTATAAGGGCATATTCAAAAGTAACACGCCTTTTAGTCTTGTTAGCGTAATCCTTAGCCGCCTTTATAACCTTATCAATAGAATAACTTCTGGCAACAGGCATTGTTCTCTGCCTTATTTCATCATTAGGTGCGTGAAGTGAAATAGCTAATGTAATTTGCAAATGCTTTTCAGCTAAATCATAAATCTTATCAACAAGTCCACAAGTTGATACTGTAATATGTCTGTGGCTTAATTCTGCACCATTTTTGTCATTTATAATTGCAAGAAAATCCATTACATTATCAAAATTATCAAGAGGTTCGCCACTACCCATTAATACAACATTTGAAACTCTTTCTCCTGTGTCCCTCTGTATCTCGTAAATCTGCTCCGCCATTTCCCCAGCTAAGAGATTTCTTTCCAACCCGTCTACAGTAGAGGCACAAAAAGTACAACCCATTCTACAACCTACCTGAGTTGAAATACATACAGCATTACCATAGGAATATCTCATCAATACAGACTCTATAACCATAGAATTTCCTACATCAAAAAGATATTTTACTGTATTGTCTTCGTGGGCAACAAGTTTTTCAACTATTTCAATATTCCTAAGCTCAAAATTTTCTTTTAATTTCTCTCTAAGGGCTTTTGAAATATTTGTCATACTGTCTATATCCCTTACCTGTCTTGAATGTAGCCAGCTAAAAATCTGTTTTGCTCTAAAAGACTTTTCGCCCATATTCTCTAATTCAATTTGTAATTGTTCTAAAGTCAATGACCTTAAATCTTTCTTATCCATTTTATTTTCTCCTAAATTTTGAAATAAAGAAACCATCTGTGCCATAATCACTAGGCAAAATTTCTATATAACCTTTTTTCGCTGTTTCATATTTAACTTTTTCCGGTAAAAGCTCTGAAAAATCCACAGGTTCAAAATCAAAGTTATCCACAAACCAACGCACATTTTCAATATTTTCCTTTTCTGAAACTGTACAAGTTGAATAAACCAAAATACCGTCTTTTTTTACTTTCTTTGATGCTACAGCTAATATTTTTCTCTGTAAAGAAGCAAGTTCTTCTACATCAGCCATAGTTTTATTGTTTTTAATATCAGGCTTTTTTCTTACAAGACCAAGTCCTGAACAAGGTGCATCAACGAGAACAAAATCTGACTCTATATCTTCCTTATCCTCTGAGGCATCTCTTACCTGAACTTCTACATTAGTAAGTCCTAATCTGTCAGCACCCTCTTTTATAAGCTCCGCTTTGTGCTCATAAATATCTCTTGATATAACCTTGCCAGTATTTTTCATAATTTCAGCAGTTGCAAAAGTTTTTCCACCTGGAGCAGAACAAACATCAATAACTATAGAATTTTCATCAGGATTTAATATCCTTGTAGCAAGCATAGAACTTTCGTCCATAATGTGAAAAAGTCCTTTTTTATAACTTTCCAATTCGCCAATATTACTTGTCTTTCTGACATAAAGACTGTTTGGCAAAAGTGTATCCATATCAATTTCAACACCTTCATCTTTCAAAGTATTGGCAAGTTCTTCCTTTGTATTTTTTAAAGTATTTACACAAAGACTAATTGACGGTGCTTTATTGTTGGCAATACATATTTTATTAACTGTTTCAAAATCATAAGATTTAAGCCAGTATTCAATTATCCATTCAGGACATGAATAAGTAACACTAAGATATTTTACCGGTTCTTTTTCCTTATTTGGATATGAAATGTTATCAATATTTCTTGCAACATTTCTCAATATACCATTTACAAAACCACTTAACGATGCAAATTTATGTTTTTTAGCTAATTTAACAGCCTCATTACAAACAGCACTTTGAGGAATTTTATCCATAAAAATAAGCTGATATATACCCATTCTCATATTAGTGCGTATAAAAGGCTTCATTTTCTTTACAGGTGTTTTAGAAAACTGGTTTATAATATAATCAATACGAATTAAATTTCTTAAAGTCCCATTTACAATTTCTGTAACAAAAGCCTTTTGTACATTTGTCATTTCCGGATGAGCATTAAGAGCTTTTCTTAAAGCTATATTGTTGTAGCCACCGTCTTTAAAAATGTCCATTAAAATATAGAGAGCAATTTCTCTTTCGTTCATAATTTTCTCCTAAAAATCAAAACTATCTAGCTTCCACTAGATTTACAAATACTATAATTTACTTGTGTTGTAAAAAAATCCCTTTAAACTCCCACACAAATAACTTCTTGAAAATCAAAACATTCTAATATATAATATAACACATATAAAGACTTAAAAAAAGTGTTTTTTCAAATATTAGGAGGTATTTTTTATGTTTCGTTCCCTCTTTTGGTACACAAGAGCTGCTGTATCTCTTTTTTCTTCCAGAAAACCTTTGAAAAAGGCAGAACAGTTTCTTTTAACAGATAATAGAACAGAAGGCGACCTATTTTCTACAAAATATGTTAAGGAATGGGCAAAAGAGAGAGTTGCAGACTCTGGTTCTACAATAAATATTAAAGGTCTTGAAAACATTCCTGACCAAAATGGTATACTCTTTATGAGTAATCATCAGAGTAATTTTGATATTCTCTTGCTTTTGGCTGAACTTCCTGTTCAGCACGGTTTTGTAGCAAAAGTAGAGCTTGACCATATTCCTTTCTTTTCAAGATGGATGAGATGTATACATTGTCTTTTTATGGATAGAAATGATATGAAACAGTCTGCTCAAACAATAATAGACGGTATCAAACAGCTTAAAGCCGGTATTAATATGGTAATTTTCCCAGAAGGTACAAGAAGTAAAGGTGCTCCTGTAGGCGAATTTAAAGCCGGTAGTTTTAAACTTGCAACAAAGTCAAAAGCCCCTATTGTGCCAGTTACTATTGACGGTACTTATAAGGTAATGGAGGGAAATAAAAACAAAATTAAACCTGCTGAAATTAACCTTGTTATTCATGAACCAATATATACAGATAATTTGACAAAAGAAGAAATTGCAGAACTTCCTGAAAAGGTCAGAAGCATTATTGTAGCTGATTTACCGGAAGATATGCGAGGATAAAAAAATGTGGCATTAACTTTAAAGTTTTTGCCACATTTTTATTATTTATTTATTACTTTTCTATTATATACCAAATGCAAATACATTGAATCATGAGCCTTTACAGCATCGTGATTTTTAATTGCATTTGCAATTTCTCTATGAGTTTCTATAGTTTCGTTTTTCAAAGTTCTGTTTGTAACCTGTACAAACAAAGGTATAGAGCTATTTATAATAGGCACAATTCTAGGCACAACTAAATTTTTACTGCTAGATGCTATAGCATTATGAAATTCAATATCAGCCTGTGTATGGTCCTCCCCATTTATAAATAATCTTTCAACTTCGTCACATAGACTTTCTATTTTTGTAATATCTTCATCAGTAGCATTTAATGCTGCCATTTGTGCTATATATGGCTCAATCAAAAATCTTATTTCCAAAAGGTCACGAACAAGTTTTTCCTTATCATTTATAAAAGTAAAACCCAAAGGGTCATCTACTACACCTGGTTTACTTGCTATATAAGTACCAGAGCCTTGTTTAATAGTTACAATATTTCTTGAGGCAAGGAGTTTCATAGCCTCTCTTAGTGAACTTCTTCCTGCTCCCATTTCTTTTGCCAAAAAAGCCTCATTAGGAAGTTTGTCCCCTGGTTTCATTTCTTTTTCTAATATATATGACACAATATCATCAGATAATTTTTCCGGTAAACTTTTTTCAGTATTCTCAAAATTCATCATACCAATTTCACCTCTATTTCCATATTCAAATAATTATATAATTTTCAAAAATACAATGTCAATAGGTAAAATTGCTTAAAAACTTGCCTTTTTATTCAGTAAATATTACAAATTGACAAATAAAGTAAAATGATTTATATTAAATACATCAGATGACTTGAAACAATTTTACATCAAAAAGGAGGTTTTTCACTATGAAAATAATTAAAAACAGTAAAATTGGTATGATGACTTTAGGGGGTGAAGTTGTATGACAGATGTTGTATTTACTGCCGACCCTACTCGACTTATTATTTCAGCCAGTGTGGGAATTGTACTTTTGTTGTTCCTCATTATTAAGTTTAAACTCCACCCAGTTATTTCAATGATGATTTCAGCTATAGTAATTGGTATCGGTGCTGGTATGCCTCTTAATTTAATTGCTGAAACTGTTCAAAAAGGTGTAGGTAAAACATTACAAGGTATTGCACTTCTCATAGGTTTAGGTTCTATGTTTGGTGGCATTTTGGAAGTTAGCGGTGGTGCTCAAAAAATGGCACAAACACTTATTTCAAAATTTGGTCAGAAAAAAGCAAGCCTTGCTTTAGGACTTACAGGTCTTGTAATTGGTACAACAGTTTTCTTCGAGGCCGGAGTTGTAATACTTATCCCTCTTGCTTTTAATGTAGCAAAACAGACAAAGAAATCTACTCTTTGTTACGCCATTCCTTTACTTGCTGGTCTTGCCTCTGGTTATGCCTTTGTTCCACCATCAGCCGGTTCAGTATTAGTAGCAAATGCTCTCGGTGTAAATTTAGGTGTAATGATTGCCATAGGTATTCCAATCGCCTTAGTTTCAACAATAGTTGCTGGTGTTGTATGGGGCAACTTAATAGGAAATAAAATTTTTGCAAAACTTCCTGCCAATGTAGAAGAAATTGCCGACAAAGAAGAAAGTAAAAATCTTCCTTCCTTTGGTGTTGTAGCAACAATTATACTTATTCCTCTTGTACTTATACTTTTAAGCACAGCATCAGACTATATTCCAATGGCTGAAAGTATTAAATCAGTATTAGGTTTCTTAGGCGAACCTTTTGTAGCTCTTACAATAGCCACTTTAGTAGCTATGTACTTCCTGGGTACAAGACAAGGTTATAACAAAGGTCAGCTCAAAAAAATACTTGACCATTCCCTTCGCCCTGTAGGTATGATACTTCTTGTAATTGCCAGCGGTGGTGTAATCCGTTGGATGTTACAGGACTCAGGTCTTGGCAATATTATTGGACCTGCTCTTGAACAGTCTGGAATGCCACTTATTATAGTAGCTTTCCTCATCGCCTTTCTTGTTCGTGCCTCAGTTGGTAGCTCTATTGTAGCTATGACAATGGCATCAGGTATTATGGCAACTATGCCAGCTACTGCTGATTGTTCAATGCTCTATAAAGCAGCAATGTGCTGTGCAATATGTGGTGGTGCTACAGCTTTAAGCCATGTAAACGATGCCGGTTTCTGGCTTGTAGGAACTTTCCTTGAAATAGATGAAAAAACAACTTTAAAATCTTGGACCGTAATGGAAACTTTAATCGGTATCACAGGACTTGTACTTGCCCTTATAATTTCAATATTTGCATAGGAGGAAATATATAATGACAAAGTTACCAGTAAAACTAAATTCAATGCAAGATGCAAAATATCTTGTTCAAATTGCAGAATCCTGTCCCTACGATGTTGAACTCATATGTGGCAGATATATTGTAGATGCAAAATCAATGCTTGGTGTATTTAGTTTGCCACAGTTTGACAATGTAGAACTTGTTCTTCATAGCGAAGAAGTAGAAAATGTAAAAACACAACTTTCAAAATTTAACTTATTAAAATAAAAAGGAGAAATGAATTATGGAATTAAGAAGTCAGAAATTAAGAGAATTAGCCCCAGAAATTGACCCATTACGCCTTGGTACAGGTTGGAAACTTGAAGACCTTTCTAAGCCACAAATTATAATCGAAAGTACATTTGGCGATAGTCACCCAGGTAGTGGACATCTTTTGACCCTTGTTGAGGAAGCTAAAAAAGGTGTTGCCAAAGCCGGTGGTTTTGGTGCAAGATACTTCTGTACAGATATTTGTGACGGCGAATCACAGGGTCACGACGGTATAAACTACTCTCTTCCATCAAGAGATATGATTGCAAATATGATTGAAATTCACGCAAATGCTACACCTTTTGACGGTGGTGTATTTATTGCAAGTTGTGATAAGGGTATGCCTTCACATCTTATGGCTATAGGTAGAATTAATATTCCTTCTATTGTAGTTACTGGTGGTGTTATGGATGCTGGTCCAGACCTCCTTACCCTTGAACAGATTGGTAAATATGATGCTATGTGTAAAAGAGGAGAAATTACAGAAGAAAAACTTACTTTCTACAAACATAACGCCTGCCCTTCTTGTGGTGCTTGCTCATTTATGGGAACAGCATCTACAATGCAGGTTATGGCAGAAGCTCTTGGCTTAATGCTTCCAGGTAGTGCATTAATGCCAGCAACAAGTCCTGACCTTTTAGAATTTGCAAAGAAAGCCGGAGAACAAGCTGTATGGCTTGCAAAGAACGACCTTAAACCTAGCGACATTGTAACAATGAAATCTTTTGAAAATGCTATTATGGTTCACGCAGCTATTTCAGGTTCTACAAATTCACTTTTACACATTCCTGCAATAGCTAAGGAATTTGGTATTGAATTAGATGCCGACACATTTGACAGACTTCACAGAGGTGCTCACTATCTTCTTAACATCAGACCTGCCGGCGAATGGCCTGCTCAGTTCTTCTACTATGCTGGTGGTGTACCAACAATTATGGAAGAAATTAAGGATATGCTCCACCTTGATGTTATGACAGTAACAGGTAAAACTTTAGGCGAAAACCTTGAAGACCTTAAAAAGAACGGTTTCTATGATAAATGTCAATCTTATCTTGACAAGTGGAACTTAAAGAGAGAAGACATTATCCGCCCATTTGACAAACCATTTGGTACAGACGGTAGTATTGCTATATTAAAAGGCAATCTTGCTCCAGACGGTGCAGTAGTAAAGCACACAGTAGTTCCAAAGGAAATGTTTAATGCTGTTTTAAGAGCAAGACCATATGATTGCGAAGAAGATGCAATTCACGCAGTTCTTACTCACGAAATTAAACCTGGAGATGCTGTAATAATAAGATACGAAGGCCCTAAGGGAAGTGGTATGCCAGAAATGTTCTACACAACAGAAGCAATAGCATCTGATGCAGAATTAGGTGCATCAATAGCACTTTTAACTGACGGTAGATTTTCTGGAGCATCTAAAGGACCTGCTATTGGACACATTTCTCCAGAAGCTGCTGAAGGTGGTCCTATCGCCCTTGTAGAAGAAAATGATTTAATCGAAATCAGTATTCCTAATAGAGTTATAAAGGTAGTCGGTATAAATGGAGAAAGAAAAACTGACGAAGAAGTAGAAAAAATCCTTGCCGAAAGAAAAAAGGCTTGGAAGCCAAAGGAAAACAAGTACAAGAAAGGCGTTCTTAAACTTTTTGCAGACAAGGCAGTTTCACCTATGAAGGGTGGATATATGGAGTAAAGAATAGTCCACAATTTTAAATGTATATGAATATATGAGTATATAAATATGTGCATAACAAAAGCCACAAATGAATTTCCCTCATTTGTGGCTTTTCACTATTTATTTTCTTCTAATCTTCTATCCTTAATACCCTGTAAAACTATTTTTTTAGCCTCTATTGCCCTTTCTCTAGGCAAAGGCTTTGTGTCCTTCAATGGATAATCTATACCTAAATTTTCGTATTTAATTTTACCCATATCGTGATAAGGCAATACATCAAGGGCTTTTAAATTCTTTAAACCACCAATGTAATAGCCTAAGTCATAAAGGTATTTTTCATTTTCTGTAATATTAGGTACAACAACGTGTCTTATCCAAACAGGAACTTCTTTTTCCTCAAGATATTTTGTAAAATCCAAAATATTATCTAGTGGCTGACTACATAATTTTAAATGTTCCTGTGGGTCAATAACCTTAATATCAAGCATTACAAGGTCAGTTACCTTTACAAGTCTATCAAATTTTTCTGTATTATCTTTTCTAAATGTAACACCTGATGTATCAAGACAGGTATGGATATTTTTCTCTTTAGCCTTTTCAAACAAATCAGTTACAAAATCAATTTGCATTAAAGGTTCTCCACCTGTTACAGTAATTCCACCTGTTTTATAAAATGTTCTGTTTTTTTCGAACTGTTCCAATATTTCTTCACTTGTCATATCTGTACCACCAGACATGTCCCAAGTATCTGGATTATGGCAATACAAACATCTCATAGGACAGCCTTTTGTAAAAACAACCATTCTTACACCAGGGCCGTCAACTGTACCAAAACTTTCTATAGAATGAATATGACCAACCATACTATTCCACCTTTCTCTTGACTTATATAAACTTATAAATGCTAATATACACTAATCTATTTTTACACTTAAAATTTATATTATCAAAAATTCTTACTATTTTCAATTACAAATAGCTAAAAACCCTATGGACAAATATGCCCATAGGGTATAGACAATCTAATTAATTATAAAGACTGGTGGAAAGTTCTTGAAATAACTTCGTCCTGCTGAGCCTTTGTAAGTTTAATAAAGTTTACAGCATAGCCTGAAACTCTTACTGTAAGCTGAGGATACTTTTCAGGGTGTGCCTGTGCGTCCAAAAGAGTTTCTCTGTTAAATACATTTACATTTAAGTGATGACCGTCTTTTTCAACATAACCATCAATTAAAGATACTAAATTATCAATCTGCTGTTCGTTAGCCATTGTATATTACCTCCTATAAATCTTTTTCGTCTCTATCCATACCATCAAAAAGTGTAGGAATGTTACAAGCCAAATTTCCCTTTGCACAATCAAGAGAAATTGTTTTATCTACATGTACACTATCCATATCCACCTTACCTGTATCATCAACTGAAACATTAAGGTGACCACCATCTTCTGACATAAATCCGTCAATCATTGCTACAATTTCATCAATTTTAGACTGATTCATAAAATCACTCTTTTCTTATTACTTGTTTAAGTCTAAATCAATGTCAATATCGCCGTGGAAAATCTGGTCTTCCTTACCTAATGCACCAGGAATAATTGAGAATGTATCAGAAATACCGTCCTGAGCATCCTTAAATGGAATCTTAGCTACAGATGCAAGTGAAGCTACAGCACCATGGCTATCTCTGTGGTGCATTGGGTTAGCACCTGGAGCAAATGGCTGGCCCTTCTTTCTACCATCTGGAGTAGAACCTGTGTTCTTACCATAAACTACATTAGATGTAATTGTAAGAACAGAAGTTGTAGGAATACCGCCTCTGTAAGTATGGTTCATCTTGATATACTGAAGGAAGAGGTGTACTAAATCTCTTGCAATATTATCAACTCTGTCATCATCGTTACCATACTTAGGGAAATCACCTTCTACTTCGTAATCTACAACGATACCGTTTTCATCTCTTACAGTCTTAACCTTAGCATACTTAATAGCTGAAAGTGAGTCAGCTACTACTGAAAGACCTGCAATACCAGTTGCGAACCAACGAGTAATGTTCTTATCATGTAAAGCCATCTGTAATCTTTCGTAGCTATACTTATCGTGCATATAGTGAATGATGTTAAGAGCATTTACATATACGCCTGCAAGCCACTTCATCATATCCTTGTACTTGTCCATTACTTCATCATAATCAAGGTATTCAGAAGTAATTGGTCTAAACTTAGGACCAACCTGCTTCTTGCTAACTTCATCAATACCGCCGTTGATAGCGTAAAGAAGACACTTAGCAAGGTTAGCTCTAGCACCGAAGAACTGCATTTCCTTACCAATTCTCATAGAAGATACACAACAAGCGATTGTGTAGTCATCACCGTGGTAAACTCTCATTAAGTCATCATTTTCGTACTGAATAGATGAAGACTCAATAGAAGTCTTAGCACAGAATCTCTTGAAGTTCATTGGAAGTCTTGTAGACCAAAGAACTGTAAGGTTTGGTTCTGGAGCAGTACCTAAGTTCTGTAATGTGTGAAGGTATCTGAAGCTCATCTTTGTTACCATATGACGGCCGTCAATACCAACACCACCGATTGATTCTGTTACCCAAGTAGGGTCACCAGAGAAAAGTTCATTGTATTCAGGAGTTCTTGCGAACTTAACAAGTCTTAACTTCATAATGAAGTGGTCAACAAATTCCTGAATTTCTTCTTCTGTAAATGTACCATTTGCTAAATCTCTTTCAGCATAAATGTCAATGAAAGTAGAAGTTCTACCAAGTGACATAGCTGCACCATTCTGTTCCTTAACTGCTGCAAGGTAAGCAAGATAAGTCCACTGAATAGCTTCCTGAACATTAGCAGCTGGTCTTGAAATATCAAAGCCGTAAATTTCGCCAAGCTTGATTAATTCCTTTAAAGCTCTAATCTGTTCAGAGATTTCTTCTCTATTTCTAATAACATCTTCTGTCATAGTCTGACGGCAGAAGGCCTTTTCTACTTCTTTATCTTCAATAAGTCTGTTTACACCGTAAAGAGCAACTCGTCTGTAGTCACCTACAATACGACCTCTACCATAAGCATCAGGAAGACCTGTAATAATGTGAGCAGTTCTACAAGCTCTCATTTCAGGAGTGTACGCATCAAATACACCTGCATTGTGAGTTTTTCTATGAGTAGTGAAAAATTCTTCTACTTCTGGGTCAACCTTGTATCCATTATCTTCACAGGCTTTCTTTGCCATTCTGATACCACCATAAGGCTGTAAAGAACGCTTAAAAGGCTTGTCTGTCTGGAAACCAACAATCTTTTCTTTGTTCTTGTCAAGGTAACCTGCACCATGGGATGTAATAGTTGAGATAGTCTTTGTATCCATATCAAGGACACCACCAGCTTCTCTTTCCTTCTTAGAAAGGTCTAAAACCTGTTCCCAAAGTTCAGATGTTGCTTTTGTAGGTCCTGCTAAAAAGCTATCATCACCATCATAAGGTGTATAATTCTTCTGTATGAAATCTCTTACATTAATTTCAGTTTCCCATACACCTTTCTTAAAACCATTCCATTCTTGAATCATCATATTTCCTCCTAAATAAAATTGCCACATATTGTGTGGTTAGCCTCCCCTGGCTACTAGATACATTATACTTTCTCAATTCCAGTCAGTCAATAATGTAAATATATAAACTTTTTGGAATTATTATTAGAAACTTTGTAAAAATTTATACCCTTTTGTAAATAATAATTATTATTAATTACAATGATAATATATCATATATCCATTATTTCGTCAATATTTTAACAAGAAAAATTAAAAAAATAAAGTAAGGCTACAAAAACCACCATATATTAGCTTGTTTTTTCTAAAAAAATTAATTTTCTTATGTTGATAAAATTTATAATACAGCACAAATGCACCCGAACCTTCATTGATTCGAATGCATATGTTTGTACTATATATTTTTCATTAATTAAACGAGCTTTTCACCAAAAGCCTTGCACTCTTCAAGCTGTTCATCTTCTGGTGTATTCTGGCAAATTAAAGTCTGCTTAACACTAGCACCTGCATCAACAGCTCTCTGTTCCCAATCTCTCATCCACTGACCGTCACCCCAGTCGTATGAACCAAAGAGGGAAACTGTCTTGCCACTAAGGTCACCTTCAATAGATGAGAAAAGGCTTTCAACAGAGTCTTCTAATTCTTCAGCACCCATAGCTGGAGAGCCAAATGCGATACTATCATAGTCGCCTAATGTAGCTGTATCAAAGCTGTCTGCCTCACTAACTACAACTTCTGCACCCTTAGCCTGTGCTCCTGCTGCAATAGCTTCTGCCATTGCCTGTGTGTTACCTGTTGTTGATGCGTAAATAATTGCTACTTTCATAATTGTCCTCCTTAAATTAAAACAACCTTATTAATAAGCTGCTGCTCTGACGAGCTTTTCAATGGGTGTTCCTCCCATAAAAAGTTTATGATAAACATCTGTACATTTTCTGTATTTAAAGAAACTCTTTCTAGCCTCTTCTTCATTTCCATAAACTTTCCAATACCCGTTTAAAATATAATTTTTACCACGATTTTCAATAAATCCCAATACATCCTCAATAGGATAACTAAGGAATAAACCTATTTCATGAGGAAAATCCTCTAACTGTCTTATTCTCTCTTTTAATCTTTCAACAGCCTTTTTACTATCCTCTGTATTGTAACCATATTGACTCATAAATTCGGCAACTCTGCCGTCGGAAAAATCCCTTTCAAGAAATTTAGGTCTATACACATATATTAATGCCCCATTTGAATTACAGGCAAGAGATTCAATATAAACACCCATAGGGTTAAACATTTTATTGTTTTCCTCTATTTGCTCATCTATATTATTGCCTTTAAAAGTAAAAATATTTCCACTTTTAATTCCTCCAAGGGTAGGTGCAGCAAAATGTATTAAAGCTTCCTGCATATATTAAATCTCCTTTCTGTAAATTACACTCTTTACTAAACACAAATTTTATTTTAGATAATTTTCGCTATTTTATACAGCAATCATATTTGATGTTTATTTGTATGATAGAATGAAGGTAAAAAACAATGTATTTTTTTCGCTGTATTCTATGTATTTAGTAAATCAATTAGCAACCACAGTACTGGCTTAAAATCTTCTTTAATGCTGTTGCACTAGAGCTATGTGAACGAGCAATTTCAATATTATTTTTACCAGCAGTCTGAGTTGCTGTCACAATCATTTTGTGACATACTGTGTTTGTAAATAAAATCATTAAATCTGGTCTACCTATTTTTTCTCTTAAATTACTGCTAGGCTGAGTAAATACCTTTGCCTTGCATTTATAATTTTTACATAAATCTTCGTATTGGCGAATCATCTTGTCGTTTCCGCCTACTATAACTACACTCATTAAAATACCTCCTTGAGTTAGTCTCGGCTAATCCATATGTCAATTAAAAGTTAGCTTACGCTAACATATACTTTAAAAATATAGTTAGCTTTTGCTAACTTGTGTTTATAATAACATAGCATTTACCCTTTGTCAATTACTATTTTTGAGAAAGATAATCAACAATACACTTTTCATAGTATATTAATAGGATTTTCTCATTTACAAGGAATTTATAGGTCAAGCCATCGGATTTCTTTCCGATTCATTACTAAAAATTCATAAAAAAACAGACCCCAAAAATTAATTTGAGGTCTGTAAAATAATCAATTTATATTATTTTTCATTTGGCATTGTGAATGTTGAATCTAATGCCTTCTGTAAAATATAAGCTGCATCTTTTGCTGTTAACTGACCGTCTTTATCTGAATCAAGTAATTCAAAAGCATTTGTAGCTACATCTTCAAGAGCAACCTTTGCACCAGTAAGAACCTTCTGTAATACTAAAGCTGCATCATTAGCTTCTACCTTACCATTACCATCAGCATCGCCCTTAACATTTTTGCTTGGTTCTGGAGCAGGAGCTTCTGTAGTAGTTTCTGAACTTGTTTCTGTTACAGTAGTAGTTTCAGTTGTTGTTTCTGTTGTAGTAACAGTAGTTGTTTCAGTTGTTGTTTCTGTAGTTGTTTCTCCACCTTCAACTGAATATGGAATACTATTTACTGTAAGAGTTCTACCCTTCTTCTTATTAACCTTAATACCAGCAATATTATCAACACCTGTTACAGTCTTAGTAACTGTTGTACCACCGTTAAGAGTACAAGTAGCTTCGCCTGTTGCTGTATCTACAGTAAATACTACTGTGTTGCTACCTGCAACGAACTTACCTGCACTAGCACCAGTTGAATCACCAAAATCAAAGATTACTGAACCGTCCTTTGCAGTTACTCTAAGACCAATACCTGTGTCCTTATATGCAACTGTGCCTGTTGATTCATCTTTACGAACAAGGTTAAATAAAGCACCAGTACCTTCTGTTGTAGAAGCATCAAAGTTTACTGTTACTGTTACCTTACCTGAAATAGCATTGTCAAATATTACTCTTGTATTTGAAGTATCAGTACCATCAACGATAGCTGGAAGCTGATGTTCGTTAATATCGCCACCACCCTTGTGAGGTTCTGATGGTACATCTGCATTTGTAGTTGTTTCTGTTGTTGCGTCTGTTACCTTAGCTGTAGTTGTTTCTGTTGTTGCATCTGTTACCTTAGTTGTTGCTTCTGTTACAACTGCTGTTGTAGTTTCTGTTGTTGCATCTGTTGTCTTAGCTGTAGTTGTTTCTGTTGGAGTTGTACCACCAGTTGGAACACCTACTGTAGGCTTAGACATAATAAGGTTTCTATTTACTGCACTATTAGCTGTAATACCAACTACAGAGCTAATAGACTGTGCATCAATGCTATGAGTTAAAGTCTTACCGTTTACTGTAAGAGTTACTGTCTGTGCATCAAGGTCAAATACAAATTCATAGTTGTACTTTGTTGATGCAATAGTGTCGCTTGTTGAAGTATATGCTGAAGAACCTGTACGAAGTGCAATATTCTTGCTTGCATCAGATGCTAAGTCAGCAATATCAGCTGAATCGCCAGCCTTGTTTGTACCCTTAACCTGAACAAATGCCCACTTACCAGCAGCCTTTGCAATTACAGGAGTTGCATAACCCTTTACGATAACCTTACCAGAAGTAATTGGTTCAAAAGAGTTAGTCCATGTAGCAGCTGCTACATCAGAAGTATCCTTTAATAAGTAGTCATCTGTAGCTGACTGATATTCAACACTAATTGAACCAGCAGCTGGAGTAGCTGTACTTGGAGAGAAACCGTCTTTTGCAGTTAAATCAACTGTAGAAATTTCAATCTGAGCTTCTGTAGTAGTTTCTGTAGGATTTACACTAGAAGTTGTAGTTTCTGTTGTTGCTTCAGTAGTAGTTGTTGCACCAGTTGTAACAACAGTACCGTCTGAATTACCACCAAATGAAACGATTGAAGACTTGTAATTTACAACTGCTGACTTGAGTTCGCTAATTACAGCATAGTTTGTATCTTCTGTAGCATTGTTAAATGTCCACTTGAAGTCGCCACCATTTACACGACCAGCCTGAGCCATAACCTTAGCTGGAACATCTTCTGGAGCATCAATGTTTGCTGTGTCTACACCTAAATCAAACTTAGAAGTATCAGTATCAAAGTTGTTGTAGCTTGTGCCACCAGCCTTAGTAACTTCTGAAGAAGGAACCTGTGCACTTCTTTCAGTTACTTCGTAAGCATCATAACCAGTTGTTGCGTTAGGATTATTCTGAGTTAAATAAGCCTTAGCACCTTCAATGTGGTTGTTGTATGCCTTAATCATACCACCAGTTTCGCCTGAGAATGTACCATCGCCTGTTGCATCAGTACCCTGCTTAGAGCTTAACATTGGATATTTACAATTTCTGAAGTAGTTTGCTTCAACGAATGCTGAAGAACCCATTGTTGTACCTACACCATACTTTGCATTACCATCAAAGTAGTTGTTGTAAATATGTACAGACATTGTTCTAATTCTTGGATGTCTTGAATCAGAGTGGTCGAACCAGTTGTGATGATATGTAATCTGGCAATCAGTTGTTTCGCCCTTCATACCACAAAGAGAAGACTTACCACTATCAAAGAAGTGGTTGTAAGAAACTGTAACAAAAGTTGACTTACCCTTAACATCTACAGTACCGTCACCCTTTGCCTGGTCAGCATCGCCACCAGTCTTGCCATAGAATAAGTCCATATTATGAACCCATACATTACAGTTAGAAGTATCAAGAGATACAGAGTCATCAAGACAAGCCATAACTGCAAAGTTTCTTAATTCTACATTACCGGCATTTCTAATAAGCATACCGAAACCATGGATACCAGCATCTTCGCCAATACCTTCTATTGTAAGATTAAGATTTGAATAAGCATTCTTACCTTTAATCTGTAAACCTTCTGCCTTACTTGCAAAACTATCCATATCATCAGCATTAATCATACCAATGATACGAATATCTACAGGAGCTGTTTCCTTACCCTTCTGTAAAGCATTTACGATAGCCTGAAGACCTGTAAATTCCTGTTCAGCCTTATCCTGCATAATGCTTGCTTTTACAGTTTTTGCGTTTTCTGGTGTAACATAAATAACCTTAGCACCAGCCTTTAATGTACCGTCTGCGTTGTAAGCACCAGCACCCTTATAAGTAGACTTAGTTGAGAATGCTGCACCTGAACGGTCATAGTTAGTTACTGTTAAATCTGAAGTAGTAATAGCATCAGCTGTTACTTCTGTACCAGCAGAAACTGGAACAACCTTCATATTATATGTACCTGCTGCAAGACCTACTGCATCAGCTCTCCAACAGTCTGGATACTTTCTAATAAGCTGGTCATCAAGTCTTGTCCAGTCAGAGTCACTTGTGTTCTTTACATAAACATTGTAACCTGTGTAGCTTGAATCTCCCCCAATCCATTCTACATAACAACTTTCCATCCAGCCACTACTTTCATATACAGCAATATTACTTGCTGCTAAAACTGAAACTGGAGTAACTGCAAAATTTGTTACAGCAACGCCTGTTACAGCCATTGTAGAGGCAAGGACGGCACTTATGAATTTCTTTACTTGTTTCTTCATAAATTTTCCTCCTAAATTAATAAACACATTGTTTTTTTGTTTATAAAGCTCTCACTTTAGCCTCAATAATACCATAATTATGTATTTTTTACAAGTCGTTTTTACTACTGTGTACTCTTTTAGACATTTTGTACAAATATTCATATATATTTATGTATAATTATACCATAATTTGGACTTTTTAATAAAAACATAATTTATTTGACATCTTCTTGCATATCAAAAATAATCTTTAAAAATTTAATAATCAAATTTCACTATTTATGTACACTAATATTGATTTTTTTGCAAAAAAATGATATACTAAAAATAAAAAGGGGTTAGGCTATTATGGATAAAGTTAATGTATTATTAATTGGTAATTCTGGTGTAGGTAAAAGTACATTAATCAATGCTGTACTTGAGAATAAAGTGGCTAAAACCAGCATCGGCGAGCGTGGTACTGTCAAAATGGATGTATACGAATCTGACAGCGTTCCTTTCAGACTTATTGACTCTAAGGGTATGGAATATTCATTTTTTGAAAATTTCAAATTAAAAAGTGAATTAAAAAAATGGACTAAAACTTCTTTAGGCAACGAAGATTACGAAAAATGTATTAGTATGATTTGGTATTGTGTAGATGGTACATCTAAACGCCTTATGAAAGAGAATTTAAAAATTCTTAATTCTATAACTAAATTTTTTAAATCTGTTCCTGTTATTATTGTAATAACTAAGTCATACTCTCAGCCTGAGCGTAAAGAAAATATTGAAATGATTAGCAACGCATTATCTAAATACGAAAAAAGTATAAATTTAAAAGATATAATTCCCGTTGTCGCAGAGGCTTATACAATAAGAGAAGACACAGTCATTGAGCCAGATGGTATAGTCGATTTAATAGAAAATACTTCTGAAATGATACCAGACTTGGAAAAAGGTACTTCTGATGCTATAACAAATTATAAAAATGTTTTACTTAACAGACAGATAGACGCTTATATCTCAGCGTGTGTCGCAAGTGCTGTAACAGTTGGTGCTGTGCCTATTCCTTTTGCCGATACACCTGTACTTATTTTAATACAAACTTCAATGATGGTTGGTATAGGAAAAATGTACAAAATAGATGGTTCTCTTAAAGATGTTGCTAAAATTTTAGCTAGTGAAATAGGAGTTTCTTCTTTAGCTAAATCTTCCATATCCTTATTAAAACCTTTTATTCCTGCTACTGTAGTTTTAAATGCCATTGTAGCCGGTTTATACACATATTTTATAGGACAGGGTGCAAAAATGATTTCTAAAAAAATAAAAGATGGAGAATTATCTATTGACGATATAGACAGTATCAGAAATATTTTTGAATCTTTTGTTGAGGGAAATAATTCAAAAGCTATGGGATATTTAAAAACTATAGAAAATATAAGCAATATACAACCATCACAAGTAAAAGATATAGTGTTTAAAGCAATAGGAAATACAAAATAAAACTTAATAAAACTTCTAAAGTCCAAGCTAAAAAGTTTGGATTTTTTTTATAAAAATAATAATTTTTATTCTTTACAATTTTTTTGACTAATATTATAATAGGTATAAACAAATATTTTTTAGGAGGTGCTGTTATGGATACACGAGTAGCATTGATTGGAATTATAGTTAGTAACCCTGATTCTGTTGAAAGTATAAACAAACTTCTTCACTCTTATAGTGAACATATTATTGGCAGAATGGGTATACCTTATCGCAAGAAAAATATTTCTATAATTAGTGTTGCTGTTGATGCTCCTAATGACATCGTAAGTGCCTTAGCTGGCAAATTAGGACAGCTTGACGGTGTAAGCACTAAAACAATTTACAACGAATAAAATTTTGTCTGACAGGAAAGAGTATTCTAACCTGAAAGAAAGGAGAAAACTATGTACAACCCAAAATCACTTAAAGCAGAAGAATTTATTTCTCATGAGGAAATACAGGAAACCCTTGCTTTTGCAGATGCAAACAAAAATAATGTAGAGCTTATTGACTCTATTATTGAAAAAGCTAAATTAAAGAAAGGTCTTACTCATAGAGAAGCCTCTGTTCTTCTTGCCTGTGAAATTCCAGAAAAAAACGAAGAAGTTTTTGCCCTTGCAAAGAAAATAAAAGATGATTTTTATGGCAACAGAATTGTTATGTTTGCCCCTCTTTATCTCTCAAACTACTGTGTAAACGGCTGTGTATACTGCCCTTACCATGCTAAGAACAAGCATATTGCAAGAAAGAAACTTACTCAGGAAGAAGTAAAGAGAGAAGTTATTGCTTTACAGGATATGGGTCACAAAAGACTTGCTATTGAAGCCGGCGAAGACCCTGTAAACAATCCCATTGATTATATTTTAGATTGTATCAAAACAATTTACTCTATTAAGCATAAGAACGGTGCTATAAGACGAGTAAATGTAAATATTGCAGCGACTACTGTTGAAAACTACAGAAAATTAAAAGATGCTGGAATAGGTACATACATACTTTTCCAAGAAACATACCACAAGGAAAGTTATGAAAAACTTCATCCAACTGGCCCTAAGCACAACTATGCTTACCATACAGAGGCTATGGACAGAGCTATGGAGGGTGGCATTGATGATGTAGGTTGTGGTGTACTTTTCGGTCTTGAAAAATACAGATATGAATTTGCAGGTCTTTTAATGCACGCAGAACATTTAGAGGCGGTTCATGGCGTTGGTCCTCATACTATTTCTGTTCCTAGAATTAGACGAGCTGACGATATTGACCCAGACGCATTTTCTGACGGTATTGATGATAATATTTTTGCAAAAATTGTTGCCTGTATAAGAGTTGCTGTACCATATACTGGTATGATTATTTCTACTAGAGAAAGTAAAGCCTGTCGTGAAAAAGTTCTTCAGCTTGGTGTATCACAGATTAGTGGTGGTTCAAGAACAAGCGTAGGTGGCTATGTTGAGCCAGAAGAACCTGACGACTTAACATCTGAACAGTTTGATGTAGAAGACAAGAGAAGTCTTGACGAAGTTGTTCATTGGCTTATGGACTTAGGCTTTATACCTAGTTTCTGTACTGCTTGTTACAGAGAAGGCAGAACTGGCGACCGTTTTATGAGTCTTTGCAAAAACGAACAAATTCACAACTGTTGCTTACCAAATGCACTTATGACATTAAAGGAATACCTTATGGACTATGCAGCTGAAGATACAAAGATTGCCGGCGAAAAAGTTATTGCAAAAGAACTTGAGCATATTCCCAACGAAAAGGTAAGAGGCATTGTTATTGAAAGACTTAAAGAAATAGCTGACGGTCAAAGAGATTTTAGATTTTAGGAGGTGTTCCTATGGGTTTAAATGATACTCCTAAATCTGACAGAATACACATTGGTATTTTTGGTAAAAGAAATGCCGGTAAGTCTAGTATTATAAATGCTATAACTTCACAAAATCTTGCTGTAGTTTCTAAAGTAAAAGGAACAACAACTGACCCAGTACAAAAAGCTATGGAGCTTTTGCCTTTAGGTCCAGTTATGATTATTGATACTCCTGGTATTGATGATGAGGGCGAATTAGGTAAAATGAGAGTTGAAAAGAGCTATCAGGTACTTAATAAAACTGATATTGCCCTTTTAGTAGTTGACGGTAATGTAGGTCTTACTCAATGTGATAAGGATTTAATAGAAGAAATTAAAAAGAGAAAACTTCCTTATCTTATTATATTAAATAAATCTGATGAAGTTTGTAACAGATATGACATTGAAAACTCTATATGGGTAAGTGCTGAAACTAATGAAAATATTTGGGAATTAAAAGAAAGCCTTTCTAAACTTGTTCCCAATGAAAATATGACACTTAAAATAATAGGCGATTTACTTGACCCAGAGGATATTGTGGTTCTTGTAGTACCTATTGACTCAGCAGCACCAAAGGGTCGACTTATTCTCCCTCAACAGCAGACAATAAGAGATGTGCTTGAGGCTGGTGCAATTTCAGTTGTTACAAGAGATACTGAACTTTCTCAAACATTGAAAGCTCTTGGCAAAAAACCAAAAATTGTAGTTACAGACTCTCAGGCTTTTGGCAAGGTAAAAAATGATGTACCGGAAGATATTCTCCTTACTTCATTTTCAATACTTTTCGCAAGATATAAGGGAGATTTATCTGAGCAGATAAAAGCTGTAAAAGCTATAGATAGCCTCAAAGACGGAGATTATGTACTTATTTCAGAGGGTTGTTCACACCATAGACAATGTGACGATATAGGAACAGTTAAAATCCCTAGATGGCTTAAAGAACATAGTGGCAAAAAAATCAACTATGAATTTTCTAGTGGAACAGAATTTCCTAGAGATTTAAGCAAATACAAGGCCGTAATACATTGTGGTGGCTGTACATTAAACGAAAAAGAAATGAAACATAGAATTGCCGTTGCTAAGGAGCAAAATGTTCCTATTACAAACTACGGAATATTTATAGCCTATACTCAAGGCATATTAAAGAGAAGTTTACAAGCTTTTCCGGAAATAGCTAAAATACTTGATTAACACAAAAGACCTGTGGAATTTTCTCCACAGGTCTCTTTTCTTAATATCACTTAGCTATTCCAATATTAAATTCTGTCTTATTGCTGTTCTTAACCTTGCCTACTACATTTTTAGTAGTTTCTTTTCTTCTTGCTAACTGATTATAGTCATTCTCTCCACAAGATAAAACACTACCGTCTTTAGTAATAAACATTGAGAAATTATGTCCTGCCTCAATACCAACTGAATTGTCAACTTTAGGTACTTCTATAGGTGTTTCTGCGAAAAAGCGAATTTCACTACCCTTACCAGTTTTTGATTTTTCAATTCTTCCTGTCATACCGTCTTTACCTAATTCGCCCTCTGTGTTATCACCCCAACCATATACTTTACCGTCACTACTTAAAGCAAGAGAATGGTCATACCCAACTTTAATATCTACAATTTTATTTAAACCATCTATTTTCTGTGGCATTAAAAGAGGTGCTTTATCTCTACCAAGTTTTCCATTTTCCTTGTCACCCCAAGACCAAACAGCACCGTCTTTATCAAGAGCAAGCAAAACATCTTCGCCTGCATCTATTTTTGTAACATCTTTTAAATATAAAATCTGTTGAGGTTCACTTTCTTTATTTTTATTTACTCTCTGAATATAACCATTTTTACTATCTCCCCAGTCCCATACTGTTCCATCATTTTTTAATGCAATAGCATAATAACTATCATTGTTATTATAAGTTTCTCCCATAGCAATGCTCTTTACATCTGAAAGTCCTTGAACCTGCTTAGGAGCTACTGTGTTTTTATTTCCAATATTTATTTTACTGTTCTCCCAATACCATACGGTTCCGTCTTTTTTAACAGCAATAGCAGTATTCCCATAACCATCAATTTCCTTTACATCACTAATATCGCTAATTACCTTAGGTGTTGCATCTTTTGATGTAAATATTGCATTACTGTTGTCCATTTTATGGCTTTTATCAGTTTCTTCTTCGTTATTATATTCTTTTCCCCAAACCCACACCTTTCCAGTATTATCAAGTGCCATACCAAAATCACTTTTAGCATTTACTTGTACTATGTCGTTTAATCCTTTTATCTGTGTTGGAAATTGGGCATACTTAACTGTACCATTTGCTATTACACCATATTCATTTAATCCCCAAGCCCATACAGTTCCGTCACTTTTTAACGCCAAATTCCAAGTGCTACCTGACGAAATCATTGGCTGTGTTGAAAATTCTTCTGCAAGCACATTTGTTGAAAAAAGCATACTTGTTGCTAAAATAGCCCCTAAAATTTTCTTTAACATAATAATCTCCCCTTCTACTTCTTTTCAACTGTAGCTGTAGTCTTTTTTACTTCCGTATTTGGCACATATGTGCCTACAGTAAATTTACTTCTATCACTATTTATAACATTTCCAAAAGAGCTTTCAATTTTTGATGCTGGTCTACCTAATTTATTATTTTTGTAATTAAAACCACAAGTTAAAACTCCACCGTCATTAGTAACTACTGCTGAAAGCCTTGTACCTGCATCTATACAAGCATTTTTACCTACTAAACTTATGTACATAGGTGTTTCTGCTCGTTTTTCGCCTTGATATACCATTCCACTTTTATCTCTTGTTGAATATACCGGAACATTACTACTACCAAGCTGACCGTCTGTACTATCTCCCCAGCCATATAACTGGCCACTATTACTTAAAGCAAAAGAGTGTTTACCACCAGCTACTATATCAGTAATATTTTTTAAATCATTTAACTTTGTAGGTTTCCAATCTGGAACTGTTTTTCTGCCAAGTCGGCTGTAATCATTATTGCCCCAAGTCCATACATTTCCATCTTTGTCTAATGCAAGGCTATGTACTTCACCTACGCTTATTTTAGTTATATTTTTCAAATAATCATTTTCTTCTGGCTGTAAATCAGTACCATCTTCTGTTGTACCAAGGCAATAGTCCTTATTATTGCCCCAACCCCATACATTTCCGTCTTTATCTAATGCCATGGCAAAATATTTATTGCTATCGCCATACACTTTTCCCATTTGTATCTGTTCAATATCACAAAGACCGTCAACTTTCTGTACTAAATCCGGAGTTCTATTATCAAATTTCCATACTGTCCCGTCTTTTTTCAATGCCAAAGCATAAGTACCACTACTGTCTACTTCCTTAACATTGTTAATGGCATTTATTCTCTTAGGTGTAGCCTCATCTGCACTTAATTTTATAAATTCATCGGCTGTCCCTGACCTTTCCTTGCCCCAGTACCATACATAGCCTTCACTATCTACTGCCATGGAGTAATCACCCTTTGCGTTGACACAGACTATGTCTTTTAGTCCTTTTGTCTGTACTGGATAAAGGCTGTCCTGTGATGTACCAATTCCCAATGAACCGTACTTATTTTCTCCCCAAGCCCATACTGTTCCGTCACTTTTTAAAGCCAATGTATAATCCTCATTTGTAGATACCATTGGTTTTGTTGAAAATTCTTCTGCCAACACATTAGAAGATAATAACATACTTGTAGCAAGAATAACACCTATAACTTTCTTTAACATAATAATCCTCCCTCTCTTTAACTAAATAGTTATATCTTTATATTATCATATTTAAAATATTTATTCAATCATAATTATGATTTTTGTTAAAATGTCACAAATCCCCAAAATCTTAATATATTGTTAATAAATTAACATATCGATTTTTGTTGTGAAAGTGGTATAATAAATTTAAAGTTAATAAATATTATTTATGTATTTTCCACAACTAATTTTACTCGAAGGGAGTTTTTATATGTCAAATAGAATAGTTTTAAACGAAACATCATATCATGGTAAAGGAGCAATACAGGATATTGCAACAGAAGTAAAGACAAGAGGATTTAAAAAAGCCTTTGTATGTTCAGACCCTGACTTAATTAAGTTTGGTGTTACTAAAAAGGTTACTGATGTATTAGATAATGTAGGTTTTGCTTATGAAATTTATTCTAACATTAAGCCTAACCCTACTATTGAAAATGTACAGACAGGTGTTAAAGCATTTAAGGATAGCGGTGCTGACTACATAATTGCCATTGGTGGTGGTTCTTCAATGGATACATCAAAGGCAATAGGTATTATTATCAATAACCCAGAATTTGAAGATGTTAGAAGTCTTGAGGGTGTTGCACCTACTAAAAAGCCTTGTGTACCTATTATTGCTGTTCCTACTACTGCTGGTACAGCTGCTGAAGTTACAATCAACTATGTTATTACAGATGTTGAAAAGAAGCGTAAATTTGTTTGTGTAGATACTCACGATATTCCTGTTGTTGCTATTGTTGACCCAGATATGATGAGCTCAATGCCTAAGGGTCTTACAGCATCTACTGGTATGGATGCCCTCACTCACGCTATTGAAGGTTATATCACTAAGGGTGCTTGGGAAATGACAGATATGTTCCACCTTAAAGCTATTGAAATTATTTCAAAGAATTTAAGAGGTGCTGTTGAAAACACTCCAGAAGGTAGAGAAGGTATGGCATTAGGTCAGTATATCGCCGGTATGGGCTTCTCTAATGTAGGTCTTGGTATTGTTCACTCTATGGCTCATGCTTTAGGTGCTGTTTACGATACTCCTCATGGTGTAGCAAATGCTATTTTACTTCCTACAGTAATGGCTTACAACGCTGATGCTACTGGCGATAAGTATAAATATATTGCAAAGGCTATGGGTGTAGAAGGTACTGAAAGTATGACTCAGGAAGAATACAGAAAAGCAGCTGTAGATGCTGTTAGACAGCTTTCTATTGATGTAGGTATTCCTGCTGACTTAAAGGATATTGTAAAAGAAGAAGATGTTCAGTTCCTTGCTGAATCTGCTGTAGCCGATGCTTGTGCTCCTGGTAATCCAAAAGACGCAAGTCTTGAAGATATTATTGCACTCTATCATTCATTAATGTAATAAATACTCTCTTGAGTTTTTATAATTTTTCTTCCTTATTAAGGCATCGGATTTATTTTTCCGATTCACTGTAAAAAAGCTGGTGTTCATTTGAACACCAGCTTTCTCTATGTTTATATTATTTATAATTTTATCTTAAAGCATTTCTGCAAAATACTTATGTACTTCTGTAGAGTCTGTTAACTCTGGGTGGAATGCACTTACAAGCTGATTACCCTGTCTTGCAGCAACAATCTTGCCGTCAACAACAGATAAAATCTCAACACCGTCCCCAGCCTTTTCAATATAAGGTGCTCTAATAAATCTCATTGGGATTGTAGTATCACCAAATTTTTCTTCTGTAGAGAATGAACCAAGCTGTCTACCATAGGCATTTCTCTTTGCAACAATATCCATTGTAGCAAAATGTACTCTGTCGTCATTTTCAATCTTCTTTGCTAAAACCAAAAGACCAGCACAAGTACCAAATACAGGCATACCGTCATTAATCTTCTTAACAAGTGTATCTTGCATATCAAGTTCTCTTGCTAACTTACCAATAACTGTACTTTCGCCACCTGGAATAATAAGACCGTCAAAATCTCTCTCCAAATCTTTCTTTTGACGGATTTCGAAAGTTTCAACACCTATTTTGTTAAGTATATTTTCGTGTTCAATAAAAGCACCTTGAACTGCCAATACTCCAACTTTTTTCATATTATTTGCCTCTTTCTGCCATTAAAAGTTCAATTTCGTCTTCGTTAATACCAACCATTGCTTCGCCTAAATCTTCTGAAAGTTCAGCAAGTAACTTAGCATCATTGTAGTTTGTAACAGCCTTTACAATAGCAGCTGCTCTCTTTGCTGGGTTACCAGACTTGAAGATACCAGAACCAACGAATACACCTTCTGCACCAAGCTGCATCATAAGAGCTGCATCAGCAGGAGTTGCTACACCACCGGCCGCAAAGTTTACAACTGGAAGTCTCTTGTTATCGTGAACATACTTTAATAAGTCATAAGGAACGCCTAATTCCTTTGCGTTGTTGTAGAGTTCGTCTTCGCTAAGAGAACCAATTCTGCGAATTTCGCTGTTCATCTTTCTCATATGAGTTACAGCCTGTACAATATCGCCTGTACCAGGTTCGCCCTTTGTTCTAATCATTGATGCACCTTCAGCAATTCTTCTTAAAGCTTCGCCTAAATCCTTTGCACCACAAACGAAAGGAACATCAAACTTAGTCTTGTCAATGTGGTAAACATTGTCTGCTGGAGAAAGAACTTCACTTTCATCAATGTAGTCAATTTCAATAGCCTGTAAAATCTGAGCTTCTGCAAAGTGACCAATTCTAACCTTTGCCATTACAGGAATAGAAACAGCTTCCTGAATACCCTTAATCATTTTAGGGTCACTCATTCTTGATACACCACCAGCTGCTCTAATATCAGCAGGAATTCTTTCAAGTGCCATAACAGCACAAGCACCAGCTTCTTCAGCAATCTTTGCTTGTTCAGGTGTAGTAACATCCATAATTACGCCACCCTTTAACATCTGAGCTAATTCGCAATTTAATTTATATCTTGACATAATACAATAACCTCCGAAAATAAATTGATTTTTATTTGAAATATGGTTATAATTATACATAAATCTGATATTAAATAAATATCCAGTTTTTAACTTTTTAATAAGGTCAGTTTTGATTATATTTACTAAAAAAGGAGAATTATGTATGTTTACCTGTAACTTAGACCCAAAAAGTAAAGTACCTCTTTATCAACAACTTTACGAATATATACAAAATTCTATTAACAACGGAGAGTTAAAAGCTGAGGAAAAATTACCTTCAAAAAGAAAGTTATCTCAACACCTGAAAATAAGTGTTATTACTATTGAAAATGCTTACGAACAGCTTATTACAGAGGGTTATATTTACTCCAAACCTCAAAAGGGATTTTATGTTACTGATATAGATAATACCTCCCCTATTAAAGCTCCTGTTCACAATGAATTTCAACCTGTAATACCAGAAAAAACTTTACCTTATGAATTTAGAACAAATTCAGCTGACATTAACAGTTTTCCATTTTCCACTTGGGCTGCTTTGATGAGGGAAGTTCTTCGTGACCAGGATAAAAAATTGCTTGAAAAAGGTAATCCAAAAGGTTTGTATACTTTACGCCGAGAAATTGCCATTTACTTAAAAGCCTATAGAAATATTTCTGTTAGTGCAGACCAAATCATTGTAGGTGCAGGAAGTGAATATCTAATCAACATAATATTACAGCTACTAGGCAAAAACAGAATTTATGCTGTAGAAAATCCCGGCTATCACAAAATAGCTAAAATAATGGAGGCTAACGGCATTGAGCCAAAATACATACCCTTAAATGATGACGGTATTAATATGAATGAACTTATAAATTCAAAAGCAAATGTACTCCACATTACACCCTCTCATCATTTCCCATTAGGTATTGTTACTCCAGTAAAAAAGCGAAATGAAATACTAAACTGGGCATACAACACCGACAGTTACATTATTGAGGACGACTATGACAGCGAGTTTAGATATACAGGAAGACCTGTACCAGCATTGCAATCCTTAGATAAAGGTAGTAAAGTAATTTATTTGAACACATTTGCAAAAAATATTGCCCCATCTCTTAGAATTAGCTATATGGTTTTGCCCGAAAATTTGGCTGAAAAATATCAGAAAGAATTTAGTTTTTACTCCAATACTGTATCTAGTTTTGAGCAATACACTCTTTCAAAATTTATGGCAAAAGGGAATTTTGAGCGATACATAAATAAAATGCGTCTTATATACAAGCAAAGGCTAGATGCCATTATAAATTCTATTAACAACTGTTCTTTAAAAGATTTTGTAACTGTTAAAGGAGAAAAAACCGGTCTTCACATACTCCTTGAAGTCAATAATGGTATGACAGAAAAGGAGCTTGTGGATAAAGCCAGAGAAAATGGAATTTTATTAACAGGTATGTCCCAATTTTTCCACGAAGGTGTTCATAAAGGAAAGCCTACTGTAATTTTAGGATATAGTGGTATAGATACTGTCAACATAGAAAAGGCTTTTAAAATTTTGGAACAAATATGGAAATAGGCTGTCGATAAATTCGACAGCCTTGCAAGAAATGCTTGCATTTCTTGCAGTTAGTCTAAGG
>ENA-OPSJ01000107-OPSJ01000107.1-human-gut-metagenome-genome-assembly--contig:-NODE-107-length-69672-cov-4.031530_pt1 | contig 69672 bp, 73 predicted proteins | sample MGYA00241801_ERZ501893 | MGnify/ENA primary metagenome ERZ501893 (study PRJEB25962, sample SAMEA2042219) | human gut metagenome | biome: human gut; feature: human-associated habitat; material: faeces...
GTAAGGTTCTTCGCGTTGCTTCGAATTAAACCACATGCTCCACCGCTTGTGCGGGCCCCCGTCAATTCCTTTGAGTTTCATTCTTGCGAACGTACTACTCAGGCGGAGTACTTATTGCGTTAACTGCAGCACTGAGATTTGACTCCCAACACTTAGTACTCATCGTTTACGGCGTGGACTACTAGGGTATCTAATCCTATTTGCTCCCCACGCTTTCGGGACTGAGCGTCAGTTATGCGCCAGATCGTCGCCTTCGCCACTGGTGTTCCTCCATATATCTACGCATTTCACCGCTACACATGGAATTCCACGATCCTCTCACACACTCTAGCTCTACGGTTTCCATGGCTTACCGAAGTTAAGCTTCGATCTTTCACCACAGACCCTTAGTGCCGCCTGCTCCCTCTTTACGCCCAATAATTCCGGATAACGCTCGCCACCTACGTATTACCGCGGCTGCTGGCACGTAGTTAGCCGTGGCTTTCTTATAGAGTACCGTCACTTGGATATCATTCCCTATATCCACCGTTCTTCCTCTATGACAGAAGTTTACATAACGAATTACTTCTTCCTTCACGCGGCGTTGCTCGGTCAGGGTTTCCCCCATTGCCGAAAATTCCCTACTGCTGCCTCCCGTAGGAGTCTGGGCCGTGTCTCAGTCCCAGTGTGGCCGGTCACCCTCTCAGGTCGGCTACGCATCGTCGCCTTGGTGGGCCGTTACCCCTCCAACTAGCTAATGCGCCATAAGTCCATCCTCTACCTATGCCGTAGCATATTTCATATCATCTCCATGCGGTTATGACACCTATGCGGTCTTAGCTATCGTTTCCAACAGTTATCCCCCTGTAAAGGCCAGGTTACTTATGTATTACTCACCCGTTCGCCACTCTTCACATATGTGAAGCGTTCGACTTGCATGTATTAGGCACGCCGCCAGCGTTCATCCTGAGCCAGGATCAAACTCTCCATAAAATTTTATTTTTATGAAAACTATTGTTTTCCTTTTTGCTCTGATGTATTTTTTTTCAGAATTGTTGTTGTAATTAATTCGCTTGGCTTATTAATTGTCATTTTGTTCAGTTTTCAAAGACCATCGCACTTTAACTTTATTCGTTATTGCGCTTCCTTAGTATACCACATTCTATGTTATACTGTCAACTACTTTTTTAAGCTTTTTATTCTTTTTTTGTAGTCCGTTCGAATCTTTTTTTGACTCGCAACGTGTTTTATTTTACTCTTTTCTTCATCCGTTGTCAACTCTTTTTTTACATATTTTTCTCTTTCTTCTCTAGCCTAAAAAAAATATGGTCTTTTTTGACCATATTCTTAATAATTTACTTTATTTGTTATATTTTTATAATCAGAATATAACTTTAAGCACTCTTCCCTATCAAGCTCCGTCATAAACTTTTTCTTTTCATCTTCCGTCATTGAATAAAACTTATTATCTCTAAATCCAATTTCTTCCGTGTCAATAACATTACAACCATAATAAACCTTACTAATATTAGCCCATAATATCGCACCATAGCACATTGGACAAGGCTCACCTGTTGTATAAAGTTCGCAACCTGATAAATCAAAAGTATGTAAATTTGCTGATGCATTTCTAATTGCTTGCATCTCACCATGACAAGTAGGATCATTGTTTGAAACGACCTGATTATGTCCTTTTCCTACAACCTTGCCATCCTTAACTATCACCGTACCAAAAGGACCCCCTTCACCACTAATAATCCCCTGTCTTGCTTCTTCAATCGCAAGAAACATAAATTTATTCACAGTAATCATCCTTTCTATGTACCTTTATTTTATCATTCTATTGCTAAAATTTCTACATTTTTTATTTCTTTTATACTTTTAATTTCCTCAATAAACTTGGGTAATGTAATATTTAATTTGTCAATTTCAATCATAATACTGATATAAGCAATATTTTGTATAGGAAGATCCTGATTAATTGTCAATACATTTCCCTCATGAGTTGCAATTATATTAAGTACATTTGACAAAATACCTTTACAATTTAAAGTCTTTAACATAACTTTAGCTTTTCTTCCAAACTCACGTGATGATAAATAAATATCATTCGAATACTTATAAAAGGTACTACGACTAATATTTACCATTTTACAAGCATCAGAAACAGATTTTCCTTCGCTATTTATTAAATCCTTAGCCTTTAAAACTTCATTATAGCCCTGTGGTAATTTCGTTTTTTTTATAATTACATAGTCATTATCCATAGACTAGTCCTCTATTTTAGCATAAAACATGGCATTTTTTGTAATTTTTTCAAGCTGTCTTGCTGATATTTTTTTTGTATAAACAAACATACCATCCTTATAATCAACAATATCCTCAGGAATATCCTCTTCTGTTTGAATTAAATATCTATCAAAAAATAAATCATTAAAGCAAACATTTAATTCCCCATTATTAGGGAAATCAATATAGCCTCTGTCCTCTAAAATCATTGTAAGGTCTGATACAATGGCATTACCTGTAGGCATTTTTCCAGCACCCTTGCCAATAAATTCTAATTTACCAGTATTGGCTCCGTCAATTTCAATAATATTCAATTCTTTAGATACCATCGCAAAAAAAGATGTCTTTCTTACAATTGTTGGTTCAACTCTAATAGAAACCATATTATCTTTTTTATAAGCTTCTGCTAAATATTTTAAAACATAATTTTTATTATTAACATAAATAATAAACTGATCATTAGCTTTTGATATTGGATATGTATAGGCATGATTAATAGATATATTTCCCTTAAAGCACATAGTTGAAAGAACAACAATTTTTCTTACTGGATCATAACCATAAATATCATCAGTTGGATCAGCCTCTAAATAACCTAAGCGAGAGGCTTCATTAAAGGCTTTATCATATAAATAGCCTTGTTCTTGAATAAGACTCAATAAAAAATTTGTTGAGCCATTAATAATACCCTTAATATGATTAATTTCATTTGTCTTTGTATTGTTTATAATACTTGCAACAATTGGAACACCACCACCAACAGCAGCTTCAAATAAAAGATAAACATTATTTTCATGTGCTAGTTCTAATAGTTCATTCAAATGTACAGATAAAACCTCTTTGTTAGCTGTTATGACATGCTTTTTATGAGTTATAGCCTTTTTTATTAATTCATATGCGGTAGTCCCACCACCAATAGCCTCAATTACAATATTTATTTCCTTATCATTAATAATATCATCACTATTTGTTGTTAAAAGATTATCTGGATATTCCTTATATTTTTCTTTATTTCTTACTAAAATTTTTTTAATTTTGGCTTTCGTTTTAAAATAATCATTTTGTTTAATAATATCATAAACACCGCTACCAACATGTCCAAGTCCAAGAAGTCCAATATAATTAACACTCATAAATTTCCACCCCATTATTATCTACAATTACTTTAACAATTTTAAAATCATATATTTTATCTAATTCTATAACCTTATCACCAATCACTAATAATGAAGAACCTGCACCACTTATCGCAACGGCATAATCCTTAAAATACGCTTTTACATCAAGACTATGTTCTATAAGCTTATATCGATAAGGCTCATGTATTTTATCATCAAAAATAGCCTTAAGTAGTTCTATATCACCATCTATAAAAGCGGATGGTAGATTAACAATTCTTGATAAATTCGCTATTACATCACATCTATTATACATTTTTGGAAGAACACTTCTACTAAGCTCCGTTTTCAATTCAAAAGGAGGGATTAAGCTATAAAATTGCAATCTACTAGAAGGAATATATTTTTTATAATAATATTTTTCATGAGCCATAAATGCAGCACATAAACCACCAACTAAGGCAGGAAGCACATTATCCGGATGTCCTTCAATAGACGCACATAGGTCAAGCAAATCTTCTTTTTTCAAATTTAAACCAGATAGAATATTAGCTGCCATAACACCTGCAACTATACAAGAAGCCGATGAACCAAGTCCTCTTGATGAAGGGATATCAATTCTAAGTGGCAAGATTTTAACGGGAATATATTTAATATTATAATATTCAAAAAAGCGTTTATAACTTATTAAAACTAAATTATTAGTTCTAAATTTACTCTCAAAAGCATCCACATTATCAAAAGAACTTTTTTCAAAGCCAAATTCATTATAAATGTTTAAAGCTATTCCCAATGTATCAAAGCCGACTGATAGATTGGCACTTGTTGCAGGTACTCTAATTTTTAGCATATCCTTCTACCTTTCTTATAACCATATAATTTATTTCTTCCTTTTTACATACTAAAGGATTAAGCTCAATATTTTTCAAAGCAATAAGACGCTTGTCTGGTAAAACGCCCGTTAAATTTTTAATTTCTTCAATTAACGTAAATTCATTTACTTGCTTGATTCCTAAAGCACTGGCAATCGTAACAGGAAATTTATATGGGCTTGCAGTTGAAACACAAATTGTATATCCGCTAGGCCTTGCTTTCAAATACCCCGTATAAGCAACACTTGTATGAGGATCAATTAAAATACCCTTATTATAATAAAGTTCTTTAATCGCTTGTTTTGTTTCTTCCTCATCAACATATGTTGCATCTATATTTTGTAATTCACTAAATAAGTCCTTATTTACCTTATAAGAACCATTTTGATTTAAGCTTTGCATAAGCTCTTTAACATAGTTTTTATCGTTAGTCATTAAATATAATAATCTTTCAAGATTTGAAGAGACCAAAATATCCATTGAAGGAGAATTCGTTACATAAAATGGACGATTAGCATTATATTCTCCTGTTTTAAAAAAATCTGTCAATACATTATTTTTATTTGACGCACAAATTACGTGATTAATTGGCGTACCAAGCATTTTAGCAATATAACATGCTAAAATATTTCCAGAATTACCTGTTGGTACAGAAAAATTAATCTTTTCCCCATATTTTATTTTTCCCTTATTAACTAAGCATATATATGTATATATATAATAAACAACTTGAGGAATTAATCTTCCGATATTAATTGAATTAGCACTAGAAAGAGAAATACCAGGAATCTTTACAGTATTAAAAATATTTTTAACTGCCCTTTGACAATCATCAAAATTACCATCTACCGCAATTGCTTGAGCCTTATTTGAATTAAAACTTAACATTTGTGCTTCTTGAATCTTAGAAATAGCATTATGAGGATAAAGGACAATTACGCTTATATCATCTAAGGCTTTAAAACCACATAATGCTGCACTACCAGTATCACCTGATGTAGCAGTCAAAATGACGGTATGCTCTTTAATATCGTTTTTCTTTTTAGCAATACTTAATAAATAAGGAAGTATCTGTAGTGCCATATCCTTAAATGCGAATGTAGGTCCATTATATAAATTTAAAAAACCAAATGATTCCGTTAAATCAAATGATACTTCACCATTTACAAAAGCACTATCATTATAAGCACTTTCAACAGCATAAGAAATTTCTTCTTTCGTATAATCATCTAAAAAGGCTAATAATATCTTTTTAGCCAAAGTTTTATAATCATATGATAAAAAAGATTCATTAAATTTAATATTTGGTAGTTTATCAAAAATAAAAAGGCCTCCATCTGATGCTAAACCTTTAATAATTGCTTGGGACGCAGTTAGGGATTCATTCCCTCTTGTTGAAAAATACATTTTATACACCTCTTGGTTATATTATACTTGTTTTTTGTAGATAAACAAGTGTTTTTGTAGAAAAAACAAGTATAAAAAAGATGCTTATTACAAGCATCCTTTATACTACTTTTTAAATAATCTTAATATATCATTATATGTTACAAAGACAAATAAAATTAAGAGTAAAATAAATACAATATTATTTAATAGTGTTTCAAATTTTTTATTTGGCTTTTTATGAGTTATGGCTTCATAAATTAAGAAAACTGCTCTTCCACCATCAAGGGCAGGAATTGGTAAGAAATTCATAATACCAATATTTACGGATAATAACGCAATAAGGGATAAATAAGCTAAAAAGCCACTACTTAAGGTTCGTGATACTAAATTGAAGATTCCAACAACACCCGAAAGATCAGAAAGTCCAACCTCCCTAATATTTGCAGATGGTGCAATTAATTCCTTAAGAGTTGAAAATATTACAAGTGATGATTCGCCAAACTGTTTAAAGCCTGCCTTAGTACAACCCCAAAAATCAAAATGATATTCTGGAGAAACTCCAATATATGCCTTAAGCTTAATAATATCCTGACCACTTAATAAAGCATCTGAATAAGAATAAATCGGTGTTTGAGAATCAATTTCTTTTTTCTTATCCTGACTATAGAACTTGTAGTCAATTGATATAACATCAGTATAAGCATTTAAATTACTAATTAAATCAGACCAATCATTAATTACTGTCCATTCACTATTTCCATGAATCCTAATCGCTGTAATATAGTCACCATTTTTTAAAACGGTCTCATCATCTGAAGGAGTCGCCTTATCTTTACCTGTACCATATTTAAGTCCTAAATTACCAACCTGAGCACCTTTATCATATGACGAAGCATTTTCATCAATTTGCATATTTGAAAGACCAAAGCTATTTAAAACTAAATAAACTCCACAATTATTTTCTTCCTTAAGCACACCATCATGTATATACTTAAGTGTAATGGTCGTTTTTCCTTCCATAGCAACATCTTCCATAATAACGCCTAAAGAATTCCAATCGGTCACTTCTTTACCATTTACTTCCTTTATAATATCACCTGAAGACAAAAACTTAGCTGAAGGATATGCCTCACCAACACTTCCAACAATATTAGTATTAGCAGGTACTCCTGTTACAAAGGAAATTATTAAATAAAGAACAATTGATAGGACAAAATTCATTATTACACCAGCACTAATAGTAATAAATCTTTGGGATATTTTCTTAGAATCAAAACTACGATCATATGGTGTAATTTGCATTCTATCCTTAGGCGATGATACTAAAAAGGCATCTCTTAAAATAGGATATGTTTTATCCTCACCAGCAATTTCAATGGTTACTTCTAAGCCCTCACCATGTACTCCTAAAAGCTCAATATGTTTTACCACACCTCTAAAATCAGCATCGAGATTTTGATCAAGAACAAGCTCCTTAACTGAACCATCCTCTAAATTAATACCAATTGTTTCGCCTTCATTTATTAGAATTTGTTCCACTGTACTATCTGCCATTGCAACATATCCGCCAATAGGAATTGCACGAATAGAAATCATTGTTTCACCTTTGCGCTTTTGCCATAATACCGGACCCATACCTATTGAAAATTCATGACATAAAATACCAGCTTTTTTAGCACAGTAAAAATGCCCAGCCTCATGAATCAAAATAATAATTCCAATTGCAAATATAAATGCAATTATATTTAAAACTATCATTTAAAATCAACTCCAAATTCATTTAATATTTTTCTTTGAATTTCTTCGTTTAATGCAAGAATTTCATCAATTGAAGGATTTGAGTTTGAATACTCCTCATCAAGATACTTTCTAATAATTTTTTCAATATCTAAAAATTTAATTTTATCATGCAAAAATAACTTAACAGCCGCCTCATTAGCCGCATTTAAAACTGTCGGATAAAGTCCACCTTTTTTTCCAGCCTCATAAGCATAGGAAAGACAAGGAAATCTTTTTTCACTTAATTTTTCAAAATGTAGACAAGATACCTTCACCAAATCTAGAGCATCTCCTTGATAGTCAAGATGCTGGGGATACATTAATGCATATAAAATAGGACCCCTCATATCAGGTGAAGCTAAATGGGCTTTAATGCCTAAATCATTATATTCAACAAGTGAATGAATAATACTTTCGCGGTGCATTACTGTTCTTATTTTTTCATAAGGCATATCAAATAAATGATGAGCCTCAATCACCTCAAAGCCTTTATTCATCATGGAAGCTGAATCAATCGTAATTTTAGCTCCCATACTCCAATTAGGATGCTTAAGAGCATCCTCCTTGGTCGCATTTTTTATCTCATCACGCGTTTTATCTCTAAAAGATCCTCCAGATGCCGTAATAATTAATGACTTAACTTCTCTTTTATCCTCTCCTTGAAGACATTGCCAAATTGCACTATGCTCTGAATCAATCGGATATAGTTCAAGCTTTTTTTCGCGAAGCAAGGCCTTTACCTGATCTCCTGCCATAACAAGAGTTTCTTTATTTGCAAGAGCAATATTTTTACCAGCATTAATCGCCTCTACTGTTGGTTTTAATCCCGCTGAGCCAACCAAAGCATTAACAAGTAATTCATTATCATACTTGTGATATTTTGAAACCTTAAGAAGCCCATCGTCACCGTAGCACGAAATAAAATCAGAGCTTTTTAGTTCTTCCATTTGTTCTTTTGTTCTAAAAGACACAATTTCTGGCTTGAACTCGGAAATTATTTTCTTAGCAAGCTTAGAATCATGGCCAACAGATAAACCAATAACCTTTAAATCATTTGAATATTTTCTAATAACATCAAGGGTTTGTGTTCCAATAGAACCACAAGCCCCTAATAAATATATATATTTCATTATCTTACTTCCTTTTTAGAAAAGAACAAAAATTAATAACAAAGCAAGAGCTGCAAAAATAGCAGAATCTAGACGATCAAGCACGCCACCATGACCAGGGAAAATGTTTCCATAATCCTTTAAACCATATGTACGTTTAAGTTTTGATGCGACTAAATCTCCAACCTGACCTGCTATAGAAATAAAAATACTGATACCAAAAATGGCTATAAATTGCCAAAAGCTATTAAGCTTATCAAAATCGCCCTTCCAAAATACACTTACATCACTGGTATTGCTAAATAGTGTTTTAATTCCGTCTTCATTAAAATATCCCCTAAAGAAAGTACCATAAAAATAAGCAATTGTTGTAGCACATATTACGGCAACTAAAGATCCAATTATCGCACCCTCCCAAGTTTTGTGAGGACTAATTGTAGGACACATTTTATGTTTACCAAATTTAGAACCACCAAAATATGCAAATACATCGGTTAAAATTGTAATCATTAATAAATATACGATAAAACGTAAACCTAAAAATCTTAAAATTGTTAAAGCTCCAAAGCCAAGACCAGTATAGCAAATAGTTGTTAGTGCTTTTCCAACATCGCCACCATCAAAATCATGACAAAATACCATACAAGCAAGTAATGTAATAACGACAACTAAAAACATTGGTAAAAAGCCAATTTCTAGATTAAACAAATGTAAAATATGTGATGACAATGAATCATCTAATCCATTAGTACTTTTTACAAATTTAGCCCATTCTGTTAAGCATGACATATATATCAAAGCCGAAGATATAATAATTATTATTTTAACTCCTAAAGGAAATTTCTTTTGTTGCTCATACAATCTAATCATTTCTGTAGATGCTATTACCGCAAGTACAAGCATTGTTACTTGAAATAAAGGGAATAATTCCTTAACCATTAAAAGGGGAATTAAGATTAAGCATAAAACTGTTCCCGTGATAATTCTTTGTTTCATTATTTTTCCTCCTTAAGCCCACCAAAGCGACGATTACGGCTTTGATATGAGGCAATAGCCTTAAGTAATTCCTCTTCATGGAAATCTGGCCATAAACAATCTGTAAAATAAAGTTCGCTATATGCAAGCTGAAGTAATAAGAAATTAGAAATACGAATTTCTCCACTTGTTCTTATAAGCAAATCAAGCGGTGGTAAATCTTTTGTATATAAATGTTTAAAGATTGTACTTTCTGTTATATCATCTGGATTTAATTTTCCATCTTTAACAAGCATTGCAATTTCTTTTGTTGCATTTTTTACTTCATCTAAAGAACCATAATCAATAGCTAAAACAAGATTTAAGCCTGTATGTTTTTTTGTGTTTTCTTCAGCCTCTTCAATAAATTCTAAGAACTGAGGGCTTAATCGATCTCTTCTTCCGATAATAGTTATTTTAATATTTGAATCAAATAAATTTTTCTTATATTTTCTAAAATAACCTAGAGGTTTTGTCATTATAAATTTAACCTCTTTTTCAGGACGAGACCAATTTTCCGTTGAGAAACAATATACAGTCATGCACTTAATACCAATTTTATTAGCATATTTAGCCATATTAATTAAATTATTCGCACCATGAAGATGACCATAAGTTCGAGGCATTAATCTTTTTTTTGCCCAGCGGCCATTTCCATCTAATATAATCGCAATATGATTAGGAACACCTTTTTTAATTATTTCTTGTTCATTCATTTTTTCACCTACTTGTGATTAGTAATTCACTATATACTTTAGCATAAATAAAAGGATATTACAAACAAATTTAAAATAAATACTTTAAAATTCAAAAAAAAGACGCTAACATTAAAAGCTAGCATCTATTTATTATAAAATTAAATATTCATTAATTCTTTGCTCTTAGCATCAGCGATATCTTCAATCTTAGCGATATATTTATCAGTAAGCTTTTGAACATCGTCTAGATATCCTTTTTCTTCATCCTCAGGTAAATCTAGTTTCTTTAAAGCATCATTAGCATCACGACGAAGATTACGAACTGCAACCTTGCCTTCTTCGGCAACACGACCAACTTGCTTAACAAGGTCCTTACGACGTTCCTCAGTCATTGCAGGAAGTACAATACGAATACCAATTCCATCACCTTGAGGGTTTAAACCAAGATTAGCTGCAGAGATAGCAACCTCAATATCCTTTAATGATGATTTATCAAATGGCTTAATATATAATTGATTAGCCTCTGGTGTAGAAATAGATGACATTTGCTTAAGTTGAGTAGGACATCCATAATAATTAACAAATACTGAATCTAGGATAGCAGGATTAGCACGTCCGGTACGAACTTGTGCAAGTTCATGTTCAAATGCTTGAACTGACTTTTCCATTTTTTCTTCTGCTTCCATTAAAATCATATCTGGCATAAATTTAAGCTCCTTTTAATCATTTTTAACAAGGGTTCCAATATGTTCACCCTTAACAGCTTTAACGATATTTCCTGGCTTATTCATATTAAATACAATAAGCTTCATACCATTATCCTTACAAAGGCTTGCGGCAGTTGAATCCATTACAGCAAGATTTTTATTAAGGACCTCACTAAAAGATAGTTCTTCATACATTTTAGCATTAGGATTTTTTCTTGGATCTGAATCATATACTCCTTCAGTTCCATTTTTAGCCATTAAAACAACATCAGCGCCAATTTCAATTGCACGTGTAGCAGCTGCAGTATCAGTTGAAAAATAAGGATTTCCCAAACCACCAGCAAAAATACAAACACGACCTTTTTCAAGGTGACGAATAGCACGACGTCTAATATATGGTTCAGCTACAGCTTGAACCTCAAGTGCACTTAAACAGCGTGTTGGAACACCTGCTTGTTCTAGGGCATTTTGTAATGCTAAAGAGTTCATAATTGTTGCAAGCATACCCATATAGTCAGCCTGAGCACGTTCAATGCCAAGCTCTTCACCGGTTTTGCCACGCCAAATATTTCCTCCACCACAAACAATACCAATTTCACAGCCTAAATCATAAATTTCCTTAATTTGATTTGCAGTTTCTTTTACTGTTTGAGGATTTATTCCAAAAGAAGTTTCACCCTTTAAGGCTTCTCCTGATAGCTTTAATAACACTCTTTTATACATATGAACAACTCCTTTTAATTTTTAAAAAAGAGGAGCAAACATGTTGCCCCTCAATAAATTACTTGTTTAGACCAGCTTGAGCAGCAACTTCAGCAGCGAAGTCTACAACTTCTTTTTCAATACCTTCACCTACAGCTAGACGAATGAATGATTTAACTGTTGATTTAGTATGAGAAAGATATACGCTTACTGTTTCATCTGGATTTTTAACAAATGGTTGATCTAATAAGCAGATCTCCTTTAAGTACTTTTGTAAACGTCCTGGAACAATATTGTTTTCAATAATGTTTTCAGGTTTTGGTTTAGCAGCCTTAGCATTTTCATTTAAAGCTTCTGTTAAGATAATTTGTCTTTCACTAGCAAGCTTTTCTTCACTAATATCTGCTTGAGATACATAAGTAGGTTGGTTTGCAGCAATGTGCATTGCAATATCCTTAGCAACAACTTCATCAGCATTGTCAAGAACTGCAACAACAACAATTCTACCACCCATGTGCTTATAAGCACCGAAAATTTGACTATTTTCCTTAGTGATTCTTTGAACACGACGCAAAGAAACCTTTTCACCAATTACAGCAGAATCCTCAAGAATAATATTCTCAAGAGTCTTGCCTTCAACAGTAATGTTTAAAGCTTCTTCAGTATTAGTAGCATCAGATGCACTAATGATTTGTCCAACCTTATCAAGTAAAGCTAAGAACTTATCGTTTTTAGCAACGAAGTCGGTTTCTGAGTTTAATTCGAATAATACGCAATCATTTCCATCAATTACGTATGAGCAAAGTCCTTCAGCAGCTACTCTTGAAGCCTTCTTTTCAGCCTTTGCAATACCCTTTTCACGTAACCAAACGATAGCCTTTTCCATATCACAGTCGCAAGCCTCTAATGCCTTCTTGCAATCCATCATACCAGCCATTGTCCTATCACGTAATTCTTTTACAAGTTGTGGTGTAACAGTCATGGTAATCCTCCTAAATTTTTTTTATTTTTTAATTAGTTAATTATTCAGCCTTAGGAGCCTTAGGAGCGTCCTTCTTTTGATAAGGCTTCTTGAAGCCAGGCTTTCTATCGCCTTGAGGCTTACGAGGACCCTTATTGTCCTTCTTTGGTTGTTCCTTGTTGATTTCCTCAGAAAGGTTTACAGCTTCATCTTCAAACTTCTCAACAACACCACCGTTAGCTTCGATTACTGCGTTATTCATAACCCAAGTAACTAGCTTAACTGCACGAATTGCATCATCATTTGCAGGGATAACATAATCAACATCATCAGGATCACAGTTTGTATCTACGATTCCGAATACAGGGATATTTAACTTACGAGCTTCTAAAATTGCATTGTGCTCCTTACGAGGATCAACAATGAATAAAGCTTGAGGAAGGCCCTTCATATCCTTGATACCACCAAGGTTCTTTTCTAGCTTTTCTCTTTCTTGAGAAATCTTAGCTACTTCCTTCTTAGTAAGCTTTAATTGATCGATAACTCCGTCTTCAAACATCTTATCAAGATCATTTAATCTCTTAATTCTCTTACGAATAGTCTTGAAGTTAGTTAAAGTACCACCTAACCAACGGTTATTGCAGTAATATTGACCACTTCTTTGAGCTTCTTCCTTAACAGCCTCTTGAGCTTGCTTCTTAGTACCTACGAAAAGTACCTTTCCATCGTTCTTAGCGATTTCAAGTAAAGCTGCATAAGCCTTCTCGATTTCATTAGCTGTTTTTTGTAAGTCAATGATATAAATACCATTTCTTGCTGTGTAGATGTACTTAGCCATCTTAGGGTTCCATCTACGAGTTGCATGTCCAAAATGAACACCAGACTCTAATAATTGTTTCATTGAAACTACTGACATATTATTTTCCTCCATTTTATTTTGTTTTTTTACCTCTGCTTTTTTCAACGCTTTGACCTCCACAGAATGTCATCTGCACTGGACGGTGAGCTCCAAAAGCATGTGTATTTTAATGCCTTTAACATTTTAACATTAGTGATTAACAGTGTCAATACTTTTTGTAAAAATAATTTTAAAAATGCGAATGATTAATTTTCTATATTTTACACTGTTAAGCATAATTTTCATTAATTTTCTCAATCAGCTTATCTTTAAACACCAAATCACTAAAATAACATAACTAGCAAACCTTCAAGCTTTAAAGAATTTGATCTAGATAGTTTGCTTAATACTATAAATAACATAACTAGCAAACAGAGATTAGAATGTTGCGAATCTCGTTATATTTTGCTTAATACTATAAATAACATAACTAGCAAACAATATCAGGTCAACAAATTACACCAATTAAGTTTGCTTAATACTATAAATAACATAACTAGCAAACTGTTAACATAATTGGTTTATCAATTTTTTCAGTTTGCTTAATACTATAAATAACATAACTAGCAAACAATAGTTTTTGATAAGTGAATTGAATAATGTTTGCCTAATACTATAAATAACATAACTAGCAAACCTTTAACAGCATTAATACAATTATTAATTTGTTTGCTTAATACTATAAATAACATAACTAGCAAACCTAGACATTTAGTTGATTATTATAAATAAAGTTTGCTTAATACTATAAATAACATAACTAGCAAACATGAAGAAGTATTCGAAATTCATGTACGTGGTTTGCTTAATACTATAAATAACATAACTAGCAAACAAAGTAATTAAATGAATCTGTAGCACATAAGTTTGCTTAATACTATAAATAACATAACTAGCAAACATTATCAAGTACTAACACAAATTTAACTAAGTTTGCTTAATACTATAAATAACATAACTAGCAAACCATAGGTAATAAGTATATCGGTAATGACAGGTTTGCTTAATACTATAAATAACATAACTAGCAAACACGTGATTTTAGAGGCTTAGCAGAAATTGGTTTGCTTAATACTATAAATAACATAACTAGCAAACATAGTATACTAATATACACACAAATTAATTGTTTGCTTAATACTATAAATAACATAACTAGCAAACATAGATAATATAGATAATAATAGTTTAGATGTTTGCTTAATACTATAAATAACATAACTAGCAAACACCATAATTATCTACGAGTTCTTTTCTTAGTTTGCTTAATACTATAAATAACATAACTAGCAAACTCACTTGTTTCAAATATTTTCTTATTGTTCGTTTGCTTAATACTATAAATAACATAACTAGCAAACTGAGATCCATTTAAATCAGTTAAAAAATCGGTTTGCTTAATACTATAAATAACATAACTAGCAAACCCATTCATCCGTATATACACATAGTTTATGTTTGCTTAATACTATAAATAACATAACTAGCAAACAAGGTTTAACTTCTTCTGTTCTATCTTCAAGTTTGCTTAATACTATAAATAACATAACTAGCAAACTAAAATTGCAAATGCAAGAATTTATGAATGTTTGCTTAATACTATAAATAACATAACTAGCAAACAACATTATGGAGGCTTAACAACATGACAAAGTTTGCTTAATACTATAAATAACATAACTAGCAAACACTTTGATTATTCAGGTACTAATTATAAGTGTTTGCTTAATACTATAAATAACATAACTAGCAAACCAAAGTTATTTGATGCGTGGCGGTGATCGGTTTGCTTAATACTATAAATAACATAACTAGCAAACATAACATTACACCTAGTATATATTAATAATGTTTGCTTAATACTATAAATAACATAACTAGCAAACTTGATGTTTCAGAACAAAATGTCAAATTTAGTTTGCTTAATACTATAAATAACATAACTAGCAAACGTAAAAGCTAGATTTCATTTAAATATTTATGTTTGCTTAATACTATAAATAACATAACTAGCAAACTATAATATTAAATAATTTCATTTAATGCGGGTTTGCTTAATACTATAAATAACATAACTAGCAAACTATTCTTTGTTGATAGTTCTCAATACCTAAGTTTGCTTAATACTATAAATAACATAACTAGCAAACTTAATAGAACAGCTTTAAAAGCCCGCTAAAGTTTGCTTAATACTATAAATAACATAACTAGCAAACTCTTGCTTCATAGTTAACACTTACAATTTAGTTTGCTTAATACTATAAATAACATAACTAGCAAACCATTAATAGTTTAAACGACTATGCTCATTAGTTTGCTTAATACTATAAATAACATAACTAGCAAACGTGTCTACTTCTGCAAAAAAATCAAAATTAGTTTGCTTAATACTATAAATAACATAACTAGCAAACTAATGAAGATTGTCTCACTCAAAATACAAAGTTTGCTTAATACTATAAATAACATAACTAGCAAACAAAACTTGTGACGTAGTTGATGATGTGGCGGTTTGCTTAATACTATAAATAACATAACTAGCAAACCTCAAAACCAATATTTGTGGCTAAACTAGTTATGAATTTATGATTATATTATACACCAATCGTCATCAATAGTTAAATCATTTTCTTTTTTTAATTCTTCATCACAATAGGAAATATCTATTAAGACTAAATCATTGTATAATAGTTCTTTTTCTAATAGTTTAATTTCATCATCATTGATAAGTGAAAGTAATCCAAAAGAAATAATTATTTTTGTTTTACAATATATAGAATACAATTTAAAATAATCACATATCAAATTTAAATAATTAGAATAATTTATTTCAGGGAATTTTACATCAAAAGCCAACAACAATTTACTAATGTTAACCTTTTCTTCATATTCAAATGGATAATCAACATCGTTTAATAAATTATTAAGCATTTCAAAAGATTCCTTTTCTATTTCATTTAGCTTGACAATACTTGAATTAGTAATTTTTTCTTCTAATTCTTTATAAAGACTATTTAAGAGTTTTTTTTCATTTAAACTAATGCAAAATGGATTTTGAATAATCAATCCAAATTTAGATATATCAAAAATTTCATTATTAATACTAAACACAATTTCATCATTTATATTAAATGTTAGTTGTCTATAATTATTTTTAGAATTAAATTTTATTTTTTTTAAAGGCAAATCAAATTCAATCAATTGATTTAATGATTTTATAAATATCTTTTTCACAGAAAAACAACCCTTTCATCCGATGTTAAAACATCCGTCTTACTTTCACCTAAAAGAATTTGCATAGACGAAAATTGTTTTTCAGTTACATTTAATAGCATTATATTCCCATCAGGTGGAACTGACGCTTTTAGTCTATTTGCCACTGTATCTGCCATTTGTTGATCAATTGACATTCTACAATAAACTGATTCCTGTAGCATATAAAATCCATTTGTTTTTATTAATTTTACAAATTTACGATAGTTTTTTCGATCTTCAAGGGTATAAGTCGGCAAATCAAAAAATAGTAATGTACGCATAAACCTATAACTCATAGGTGATAAACCTAATCATTTCTTCATTTCCAGTTTTAAGATAATTTAATAAATCTTCAACATATAAATGAATTGCATTGTCTAATATTATTTCTTTTCCATTGTATTTAACTTTCATTGATAAAAGATTAATATATTTTTCTTTATAATCAGCTTCATTAACTATTTCTTTTATTACTAGCGAATCAATTAATGGTCTTAGAGGTTCAATGAAATCACAAGATAAATTAAACGGATTTGATTCACCAATATGATGAACACCGAGTTCAGTTAAATAGCCCAATGACTTTATTTCTCTATTAATTGATGATAAAACAATCGAATATCCGTAATTTAATGCTCGATTAATAAACACGTCCAAATTTCTATTAAATTCATTCCCAAATAATGAATTGAAATAGATTTTAGCACTATGTCCTTCTCTATTTGATATATCACCATTATCAACATTCATAGCATATCTTAACAGCATATCATAAGATTCAATTTTGTTTTTATAAAATAAATTTTTGGCCTGATTTTGTATCTTCTCAATAATTATTAATTGCCATAATCTATTTTTATACACTTCGGAAAAGGACATTTGCTCCTTTATTTTTCGGTAAGAATAATAATTATTATAATAGCCTACCATTTCTCCTACTGGATTATGTCTATCATCTGTAAATATTATTTTAATTTTTTTATCAATACATTCTGCAATTAAGTTTGAAGTTAGTGTTACTTGAGTAGAATTTATAATTATTATCTTTATCTCATCAAGTAATACCTTTGTATTAATTGTATCTCTTCTGCATATTAAATAATTTAGTGAATATTCAAGTTTACATCGATTATTAATGACAATTGTCCTAAATGCCATTATTTAACCTCATACAAGATTTCTTCATAATATCCTGTAATTGACTGCCATATAAACTTCATTCCTGATTTTAATTTTTTTCCTAAGTAAAGAGTTCCACTATTACCTGATAAATGAATTAATCGTAAATCAGCATTTTTTCTTTCATTCGTTTTTAAGATTTGAAGTAAATTATTACATATTATTATAAAATCATCAATTGAATAATCAATAGAACAATCAATATTATTTACAATATTTTGGATTGCAGAAAAACTATATATATCCTTAGAATACATTGTTTTTATTTCTTTCAACAAATTTACTAATTCAGTTTTTCCCAAAAAAATCTCTTCATTATTTTTTCCACGTGCTGGTGAAACAATAATTTTTTCATTATCTTTAGCCATTATAATACCTAATTTTTTATTATTTAAATACTTATCAATATTTTTTATTGTTATCATAGCTTTCTTACTGAAGAATCTATCTTGAACATTTTGGAGCACATATTGATTTCCTGATTTACCAGTAATAATATACTTAAAAGAACCTTCCTGAATAACAACATTAGCTTTAATATTATAATTTACAACTTTATAGGAAGTATATTTTTGATACTCATCTAATGACGCAATATAATTATCAATATCTTTTTCAATTTTATTATTATCACCACAAGCAGTCTTAGGAATTGCTTCTAAAATAGTATCTAGTCCTTTTTTTCCATGAGCTTCTATAATAACATATCTACTAAATTTATTTGATGTTATACCGCCATATTTTTCAACATCAACTCGTGGGGTTGTGGTTTGGAATGGAACCGCACTTTCACCTTCTCCATTAGGTAAAATTGTCACTTTACTATACATTTTATTTGGATTATAGGTTCTTATTGTCTCAGTTATGTCAAAGCGATGATATAAATCCTTTTCAATTCTTTTTATATCTTCTTTTTTATCCCAAATAACTTTACCATTCGCTTTTAATATATCACGTTTTGTAAAAATTCTTGATGGGTTAAGCGATTCACCTTCGTTTTCAATTCTTGCAATATCACTAAATTGATAAAATCTTCTTGAAGTATAATACTTATTCAAAATACCACCAACAACTACATTTAAATATGCATCATGGGCGTGATGGAAATTATTTGCAGTTCGTGACTTAACTAAATCAAATGTATGTCTAAAATCACTTACATTTTCACCTTTTGAATAAATGATATTCTTTTCATCAACTTTATAATATTCTTTTAATAGTTTTATAAGTCCCATTACAGATTGATTAGTACTAACTAATTGCCGATTAACAAAACCTTCTAATTCATCTTTTGATATTTCCTTTTGAGTTAATCTGCGATATTTTTCTTTTGAAATTAATTCTAATGATAATAATTTTTTATAAAACTGTTGTGCCTTAGGATTTAAAACCTTAGCCTCAAATAAGAATTTATCAGTTTTAGCCGCATTCTTTTTCTTATCAACTAAAACACGATTACTCAAGGAATCATCCTTAATAATAGATTGTGGATAAATATGGTCAATATCATAATGATAATTATTAGTTAAATCACTTATATCAATATCTTCAAGTGAATACATACACTTTCCTAATTGAGTGAAATAAAAATACAATATATCAGATTTCAAATTGTCCTTATTACTTTCAAGTTCATTTTTCAATCGTTTCATATCGAAATTATATGCCATTGCAAGTTCTTGACAACTACTATATATTTTCTTTATCTTATCATATCTTGAACTTGTTGTCTTACCTTTGTTTTTATCCTTATTTGTACGAGTAACTTCCACATAAAATTCATCAATTTTCTTGTGAAAAATACGCTCAATCTCTTGAATAATAGAACATGTTTGGATTAAAGCACGCTTAAATGAAGGTGAAATCACTAAATTTTCTGCAATATAATCTCGAGCACACAAATAACTATCATTTAAACTATTTTTTCTATTATATTCATCAATAGCATCAATTAAACGATATCCATCTAGATATAGAATTTCTTGTAAATTAAGATTAGTTTTACGCATAACCTCAATTACATTACCTTTAATTTCTCCTGTTTGATTATCAACGATTTGAAGCCCTACAAGCAAATTCTTTGATAATCTACTATATCCTTTATAGTTTAATCCCTTTATTTGTTTTATCCTATCGTTATTTAATTTATAAAGCTCTTTAAGACGATTACCTAAAATAGATTTATCCTCAAAAATCGTGATATCTTTAATAATATTTTCAATCATTTCTTTATTATCATTAAAGTCTTTTCCAAAGATTTCCTTCATTTTAATATATGAAGCCATATTGCATGTAGCCTCTGGCAATTCTTTTTCAGTGGTTGTTAAAGCATCCGCATTATAATTAGTCTTTATAAATTCAATTATATCTTTTTTAGTTGGTTGTTTTTTTATCAAGAAAACCTCATTAAAAATTTTGGACTTCATTATAGGATCAATTGGTTTACCATTGATAGAAAGTTTGTTTAAATATGACAGACATGAATATTCAGAAAAAATCAAGGAATTCTTAGGCAAGCAATAATCATTATCACCTTTTAGATACGTACACTTATTTTGCATACGTAAAATAAATTTTTCCGCTGTTTCATCAAGCTTTACTACTTTATCAAAATTCCATGGGTAAATTTTCTCATCTTCTCTTACAACCCATGAATACTTAGATTCTTTATTTAATGGTCCCACATAATATGGAATTTTATATTTAAATGTTAATATTATTTTCTCTTTAATTGAATAACCATCATTTCCTTCACTTAAAAATGGATAATACTTTTCTTGATTATTTAAAATAGTTTTTAATTCTTTTAAATGAAGCTGCATTGGAAATGCACCATTTTGATTAGAATTTTGCTTTAAAAGAAATTCATTATTATCAATTTTATCAATGAAATACTTAATTTCCTCTTGAGCTTCTGCATATTTAATATTATTAAGTTTTTGTTTTAAATAACCATAAAATTCTTCTCTTGAAGCATGTTTAAAACGCTCAACCTTATTTTTTCTAAGTTTATTAAAGCCAACATATGCTACATAATTTGCTAGTTTTTCATCTCTTATTTTAAATATTTCGTTATATTGGTCTTCAGCATATTTTTTAAAAAAGCCTTTTAGTTTTTTCAAATCTTCATTATGTTCGTCATACATCTTTACCATTGATTCGGAAATTGTTTTAGAATCAGATAAAATTTTGTTAATAAAATAGAAATCCGAAATTTCTTTTATTTTAATAATCATTTCTAAAACACTTTTAATCTCAGGTGCGACGCTAATAGCTTCTTCAACTTGACCTTCAAGTTCTTCTGAGCCTAGACTGATTTCTGTTTTAGGGTATTTACTATTCTTTATAACTGATAAGCTTGAAATATTAACTTTTGCACTACCACTAATAAAAGGAATAACTAATTCATTATAAATTGACTTTTTGTTTACATTAAACAAATCTAATAATTCTTTCTTCTTATTAGAAATTCCTTTTATTTCCATTAGAATAACTTTTAACTTTTCTAAGAAGTCATCATTAATATTTTCTATTTTATCGAAATACTCAGCTGAATAATCCTCATTATCTTCCAATTCATTTGATAGTTCATCTAAAATATCATTAAAGTCTAAAAAGAATTGCTTAATAGAAGTATACTCACTTGTTGAAAATTCCTCACCAGGATACAAAAAATTTCCTCTATATTTTATAATATGAGCTATTGCAAGATAAACCATTCTAATATCAAATTTTTTGTCCTCTTCCTGCATTGCTTTTCTTAAATGATATATGGTTGGATATTCCAAATAAAAATCTTTATCAGTATATTCTGATGTAAATAGGTTATATGTATTTTTATTTTTCTTATCTTCTTTATAGTAAAAAGAATCGTCTAGACGTTCAAAGAAGGTCGGATCAATATCACAAATTTCCTTTGTGAAAAAAGAACGCAAAATTTCCATTCTTTCCTTACGTCGCAATAATCTTCTTCTTGATTTCCTATAAGAACCTCTATCCTTAGCAGTTTCAGCCTCATCAAACATTCTTACACCCCAAAAGGTATGACCATTTTTCTTAATAAGTTTATTATTTTCATCTAATAGAGCATATCCTACAGAGTTCGTTCCAATATCTAACCCTAGACGCAATTTCTTCAAAGTTTCCTCATTATTTTTCATTTTAACCCTCCTAAGTAATTGACAAATATGTGTTATTACACTATAATCAAGATGTAAATAACATAACGAGTGCAAATAAGCGTTTCGCGAAAATTTACAGTGGCCCTGCTGTGGGGCCTTTTTTATTTATCAAATTTATCTCATCGACAATTTATAATTTTATTTTACCATTATTTTCTATATTTTACAAGAAATTATATTTATATTTTTCATATAAAAAAACTTGTCCTATATTTTATCATAGAACAAGTTTTAATTACTTATTTAAAATATCATCTATAACAAGCTTAACTCCTTGGACCATCTTATCAATATCCATTGAAGGCTCGTTTAATACCTGTCCATCATAATATGGAAAATGAATAAATAATGCATTACCTTTCATTAAATCTAGGGCAGTGTAATAGGTTGTATTACAAATATACGCACCAGCACTTAAAGATAAATAACAAGGAATTATTTTATTAAGCTTAGCTACAATATCTTCAATATTTAAATTACACCTTAAAGCTAAAGAACCCCCTTCTTTAACAAAGCCTCGATCAAATAATACTCCATCATTATCAGGAATAGATCCCCTAGTATAATTTATTCCTAGCATTTCTATCCTTATTTTACTTTCTTTGCCGGCTTGACCTAGGCATAATACAAAATCAGGTTTTATATTTGAAACAGCTTTTACTAGTTCTTCTTTGGCTCTTTTATAAGAAACTGGAAGAATAATTTTATCTTTTATATCTAATCTTTTTAATACCTCTAAGCTAGAATTGCCTTTAACATTACCAAATTCTTCAAAGGCTGTAACTAATATTTTCATTTAAGCACCGTAATTGAATAGCCTGTTTCAAATTCCTTTTGAGTGTCTAATTCAATAATCTCCTTCTTTTTACTAATTTCTTCTTCTGGTATATCATAATCTGGAAGTCCCCACCAGGGCTCTACACAAATAAAATTACCAGTTTCCTCCATTGACCAGATTGCTACAACTGGAGCATTCAAAACATCGAATATAAAACAATTATCATTTATATTAAGCTTTATTGACTTAACATTTCTAGCATCATAAATAAGTGTATGATATGCTGTAATTTCTTCTTTTGAAAGTTTCTTATAGCCACTAATATTTATATTACGCTCTCCTACAATCTGACTTCCTTCTTCATTTAATAAATATTGCTTATGAAATACTCCATCTACTTCAATTGCAACATTTTCAAATTCGCCATTTATCAAATTAACACCTAACGCAGGATGACCGCCAACTGAAAAATACATTGTTTTATCATTTTTATTTATAACATGATATTTAATAGAAATTTTATCATTCTCGAGTTTATAGGTTACCTCAAAATGAAATTTAAACGGATAAAGGATTAGTGTTTCTTCATTATCATCAAACCCAAGTGTAATTTCTTCTTCAGTTTGATTTACAAGATAAACATCATTATATCTAATTAGTCCATGATTTTTTAGTGAATATGATTTACCATCAACCTTATATCTATGATTTTTTAACGCTGCGATTACTGGAAATATAACAACATCCTGACCACTCCATGACCTTCCATCAGGCTGATATAATAATTCTTTATTTTTTCTTTTATCAAAAATACTTTTTAAGCATGCACCATGCTTATTTAGCTCTATTTTTAAAAAATCATTTTCAATTATTAGCATAATTAACTCCTTTAAAGCTTAAAAGACAACGGATATCCGTTGTCAATTAATTATTTTTTATCTACAATAACACTACCTGATGTAGTCCAGTTATATTGTAATTCTTTTGTTTTATTATAAAAATCACTACTATATGTTTTAGTATCACCAGATACTGTAGCAGTTAAAATTTCTGATTTAACGGGAATAAATACAAAGCTTAAAAGTTGAAGAGTACTATCTTCTTTTCCACTATAGTAACTAAATAATGCAGGAATATAAGCAGCATAGAAAGCTTGGTTTTCTTCTTTTTCTTTCACATCAAGAGAAGATGAATAATTCTCTTGAACTACAGCCTCAAATGATGATATTTTAGAAGTAATTGATGTCTTTACCTCATCTGTAATAGCAGCTGAAATTTGCGTTTTAAAGCTTAAAATAGCTGAACTCATAACACCATAATTACTTGAAGTTGCCGTTTGAGCCTTTGAAAGTTCAACTAAATGTGTACGAACCATGGAATCATAGCTTTCAGCACTAGGAAGTCTTAAAGTAAAATGAGCACCTGTTACTTCTTCATTATTTTTGTTAATAATATCTGCACCATATACCTTATCGACATTTGGTGAGCCATCATCATTATAGCCATCCTTTAAAACCCATTCTTTAGCAAGAGTAGTTTTTAAAGCGGTATTATCAACCCCACTTGTATTATTTTTATTTGAGCAAGATGCCATACCTACAACAAGTAAAGCTCCTGCAGCTAATGTTAATATCTTTTTCATTTAGAATCATCCTTTCTTGGGATATACGCAAAATATTATAACATAGATTAAATAAATTGCAAAGTTTTTTTATGATTGTTTTTTTGCACGTGGATGAGCAGCCATATATTCACTTTTCATTTTTTCCACACTTACAAGCGTATATATTTGGGTTGTCGATAAATTACTATGTCCAAGAAGCTCCTGCACACTTCTTAAATCTGCACCATTATCAAGCAAAGCGGTTGCAAAGCTATGTCTTAGCATATGAGGTGTAATTTTATAGGTTTCACCCATTTTATCAATTATTGTATTAAGAATAACCCTTACCCCTCGTGGTGTTAAATTACCACCATGATTATTAATAAATAAATAACGGCTCTCTATATTATCGCCTTTTTTTAAAAGCTCTATTCTTTCAAAAGAAATATATTTAAGTAATTTTTCCTTAAGCTCATCATACATTATTACAATTCTATCCTTATCACCCTTACCATGAATATGAATTGTTTCGTTAGAAAAATCTAAATTACTAATTTCTAAAGCACACATTTCCGAAACACGTAGTCCACAACCATAAAGAATTGATACAATTAAATAATTCCTAAGACCCATGGGTGTTTTTTGATCAATCGAATTCATCATGTCCATAATTTCTTTATTTTTTAAAATTTCTGGTAATCTTTTAGGCTTTTTGATTGAAGCAATTTCTTCAAAGAAATTTTTTTCAACAACATGACGTTTCATTAAAAAATCATAAAACGTTCTTAAAGAAGATAAATGTCTATTAATGGTTGTAGCTGAATACTTTAAAGAATTCATATAAATTAAATAATTTTTCGCAGGAAGGGGATTCATAATTCTTGTTAAAGAAGGAGCCATCTTCTTTTTTTTAATAAAATCACTAAATTCTAAAATATCTGTTTTATAGCTTATAACTGTATTTTCACTGTAATTTCTTACCGAAGATAAATAATCAACAAAGTTCATTAAAGCTTCATCATCAGTCATTTAACTTTTCTACCTCTTTTTCCATTTGTTCAAGTGCTACTTTACCATATAAAGCCTTACGCTCTTTTTTCTTATGCTTAAACTCTAAATCAGCCATAATTCCAAAATTAGCATTCATTGGCTCAAAGCCATTTGGATTAGCATTACAAATATAATAAGCCATCGCTCCGATAGCAGTTTTACGTGAAAACTCATGAAGAGGCTTTTCTTTTAAATATCTATCCATATTAATTCCTGCTACAATTCCTGAGGCAGCTGATTCTACATAACCCTCAACACCAGAAAGCTGACCAGCTATAAAAATGTTAGGATATTTTTTAGTTTGATAGGTTGGATTTAAAATACGAGGGGCATTAATAAATGAATTACGATGCATTACTCCATATTTAGTAAATGTTGCATGCTCAAGGCCTGGTATCATACTAAATACACGTTTTTGCTCAGGCCATTTAAGATGTGTTTGAAAGCCAACTAAATTATACATTGTCTTAGCCGCATCATCCTGACGAAGCTGAACAACGGCATAAGGTCTTACTCCCTGAGGTGTTTCAAGACCTACCGGCTTTAAAGGCCCAAATAATAAGGTTTGAGGACCTCTTTTAGCCATAATCTCAACTGGCATACATCCTTCAAAGACCTTAACCTCATCTTTATGAGATGATTCAGTTGGAATATCCTCAAAATCGTGAGGAACAACACCTTCAGCATTTATAAGCTCCGTATAGAAAGCATCAAACTCTTCTTTTGTCATCGGACAATTAAGATAAGATGCTTCACCCTTATCATATCTTGATTTTAAATATACCTTATTATAATCAAGTGTATCAGCTAAAACAATCGGTGCAGCCGCGTCATAAAAATGGAAATTATCGCTTTCAAACATTTTAATAATATTATTTGCAAGCTCATCAGCTGTAAGTGGACCTGTAGCAATAATGGTTGGCTCATCAGGATTAATTGAAGTGACCTCATCATAGATTATTTCAATATTAGGATTTGACTTAATCTCATCCGTTACCCCCTGTGAAAACCCCTCTCTATCAACGGCAAGTGCTCCTCCAGCTTCTACCTTATGAAGACGAGCTTGTCTAATAATTAAAGAATCAAGCATTTCCATTTCACGCTTTAAAATACCAACAGCATTTTCAAGTGAGTCAGCTCTTAAAGAATTCGAGCAAACAAGCTCACCAAATTTCTCTGTTTTATGAGCTGGCGTCATTTTCTTAGGACGCATTTCATAAAGCTTTACCTTATAACCTTTTTTTGCCAAATAGGATGCTGCCTCACACCCCGCAAGACCAGCACCAATTACCTTTACTTCTTTCATATTATCACCTATACTTTATTATAGCATTTATTTAAAAAATTAGTTTCAATTTATTATATTTATATTTGATAATATATGCAAGTTAAAAATAAAAAAATGGCTATATTTAGCCAGCTATTTAATAATAATTGTTTCGCCTGGGCATAGCCATTTACCCTTATTAAGATTTAATAGCTCATATGGTGTAAGTCCTGTTCTTGACATAATAGAATCCAAAGAATCAGTATCCACAATTGTATACCGATTATTGGTTGGTTCTAATGTTTTAGTGTCAACCACCTCAATATTAAGGACCTCCTCTAAATAACCAGTTGTATCATAGCCATTCTTAATTAAATATTCCCTAAGTGTTATTTTTTTACACTCTTCTGTTTTAGTTTTATGTGGAATAAAAAGAATTTGATTAGGATAAATCATTGATGATGCTAAATTATTTAAAGATACTATATCCGCTACACTCACATTATATTTTTTAGCAATTTCATATAATGTGTCACCTTTTTCAACCACATGCTTAATCGTATCTCTTAAACTATCCCGATTAATAAACTTCTCAAAGCCATAATTTTGATACACTTTTTCACCCCATAAATATTTTATGAAAAGATAAAAAATATGTGAATCAATTACTATTTTAAAATATCAAAAACTAATTTAGCAAAAGGATATTCTCTTTTAGCAACAAGTCTTGCAATAGGCGTATCCTGCATTTTAGGATAAAGGTTTAAAAGCTCAAGAGGTTTTATCCAGCAAATCTCTGAAATTAAAGAGTCACCTTCTGATACATGATGAATATGCGTTTTATTTATAGTTTTACATAAAAAATAATGATTTTCATTTTGACGATTAATCAAATTATACTCATCATAAACGCAGCCTAAATATTTTATAATTTCACATTTAAAGCCGATTTCTTCATCAAGCTCTCTTAAAACCGCTTCTTCTTTAGTTTCACCTGCATCGACTCCTCCACCGGAGGTTTCGTAATAATCACGATGACCAAACATATCATCACCTTTAATATGTAAAATTGCAATTTTATTTTCTTCATTAATAACAAACGCTCTTGCGACTTGTCTTTTATGAGTATAACCATTATTAGGAAATTCATTATCATGAAGAAAAAAATTTAAAGTATCCATTTTATCACCTATATTTAAAAAAATAGGACACCCGAAGGTATCCTATCCTTAGTTTGAATTTAATCTTACTTAACGTTTTCAGCAAAGTACTTAATTGTTCTAACCATTTGGCTAGTGTATGAATTTTCATTATCGTACCAAGAAACAACCTCAACTTGGTAAGTATCTTCATCAATCTTAGATACCATAGTTTGAGTTGAATCGAATAATGAACCATAAGTCATACCGATAACATCTGAAGAAACGATTTGGTCAACATTATAACCGAAAGTTTCAGGATCAGAAGCAGCCTTCATAGCAGCATTAACGCTATCAACAGTAATATCCTTACCCTTAACAACAGCTACTAAAATAGTAGTTGAACCAGTAGGAACTGGAACACGTTGAGCAGCACCAATTAGCTTACCCTTTAATTCAGGAATAACTAGGCCGATTGCTTTAGCAGCACCTGTTGAGTTTGGAACGATGTTGCAAGCACCAGCACGGCTTCTTCTTAAATCACCCTTACGTTGAGGACCATCAAGAATCATTTGATCTCCTGTGTAAGCATGAATAGTAGTCATAATACCACTTTGAATAGGTGCATAGTCATTTAAAGCTTTAGCCATAGGAGCTAAGCAGTTAGTTGTACAAGATGCAGCAGAAATAATCTTATCTCCATCAGCTAAGATGTTGTGGTTTACATTATAAACAACAGTCTTAGGCATTGCAAAATGCTCAGGGTCCTTCTTGCAAGCAGCTGGGGCAGAAATAACAACCTTCTTAGCACCTGCTAAAATGTGCTTATTTGCATCAGCAACATCTGTATAGAAACCAGTACATTCAAGAACTACGTCTACATCTAGAGCCTTCCAAGGGCAGTTAATTGCATCCTTTTCAGCATAAATCTTGATTGTCTTACCTTTTACAGTAATTGTACCTGCTTCATCATCAGCAGTAACATCATTTTCATGACCCATCTCAACATATCTTCCTTGAGCTGTATCATACTTTAATAAGTGAGCTAACATTTTTGGGCTTGTTAAGTCGTTGATTGCAACAACTTCATAACCTTCAGCACCAAACATTTGTCTGAAAGCTAGACGTCCAATACGTCCAAAACCATTAATAGCAACTTTAACCATATTAATTAAATCCTCCTAAAAATATTTGATTTTCATCATTAATATTCTACCACTTTTTTAAAAATTATCAACTAGTATTATCTAAAAAAGTCAAGAATCATTTACAAAAATTTGCACTCTTTAAATAGATTGCTTATTAATCAAATTATTTAATTCTTAAATATTACAAAATGTGCCATGCATGTTGTTTATAATAATTATGAAAGGATGATTATATGAATTATATTCCCTATGTAGTTGACCAAAAAAATGAAAGAGGATATGATATCTTCTCTCGTCTTTTAAATGATAGAATCATTATGCTAAGTGGTGAAATTAACGATGATAGTGCCTCAATTATTGTTGCATCACTTTTATATCTTGATTCTATCTGTCATGATAAAATAAGTCTTTATATTAATTCCGGAGGTGGAAGTGTAACATCAGGAATGCAAATCATTGATACTATGAGCTTTATCGCCTCTCCCGTTGAAACAATTTGTCTTGGGTGTGCTATGTCAATGGCCGCAGTAATTCTTGCATGTGGTGAAAAAAGAATGCGTTATGCACTTGCAAATAGTGAAATAATGATTCATCAGCCTAGCGGTGGCTTTAATGGTACTGAGCTTGATGTTAAAATTTATGCCCAAAGATTGACCAAAATCAAAGACAAGCTTTATAAAATATTGGCCGAAAAAACGGGCAATCCTCTGGATTTAATTGAAGAAAAATCCCAAAGAGATTGCTTCTTAGATAGTGATGAAGCATTAAGCTTTGGGATAATTGATAAAATTATAAGCAAACGTCCTAGATAAAGTTTTTAATTAAACGCTTAATTAAGGTTATGCCATTTTTAGCATAACTTATTTTTTTATCTGATAGGGTTATAGCAATTGAATTAAAATTGTTAATGTTAATACTCTTTGAATCAACAGTAATCCAAATTGTAGAATTTCCTTCTGATTTAAATTCAACCTCATGACGCTTAGATAAAACAAGAGGAGATGATAGAGTGTGGAAAATTTTAGAATTAATCGATGCTATTTCCGTTACCTGAAATGCATCAAGGGAAGCGTCAATTACTGCTCCACCAAGAGACTTATTATAAGCCGTAGATCCGGCAGGAGTTGAAATGCAAACACCTGTTCCTCTAAAATGCTCTAATAAAACATTATCCATAAAAACATCAAGCATTAAGGTTCTTGTTGGGTTAATAATTGTCACCTCGTTGAGTGCTCTTCCCTCAATTATACCATCAGAGGTATTAATTTTATAGTCAAGCATCGAATATTGTGATACCTTATACTCATTACTATTAACCTGTTCAATCAACGCGTTAAGCGAATCATCATCATAATTTGAAAAATAACCAAGATGTCCTGTATTATAAATAAAAAAGACAATATTATCTATATTTTTCTCAAACATATGCACCGCTTTTAAAAAAGTACCATCTCCTCCTACCGTAATTACTTTAGTTGGTTTTGTCTCATCATACTCATCCTTAATTTTATCAATTAAGAAATCTCTAATCTTATAGCTTTTTTCATCTTCTTTAGTTACAATTGCATAGCTCATATAAAATCCATCCTTATTGATTTTATTTTAGCATAATCCTTGCTTTTTTGCCACAAATAATAGATAATTTAACTATAGAAATGAGGAGATAATATGTCTGATCGTACCAGTCTTGAAATCGAATTTAAATGTTTAATAAATAAGGAGCAATATGAAAGTCTTTTAAAAGAATTTAATATTAAGCCTCAAGATATTAAAGAACAAATTAATTATTACTTTGATACAAAAGAACTTGAGCTTAGAAAAAAGCACATCATGTGCCGAATAAGACAAAAGGGTGAGCAATATAAAATTACTGTTAAAACCAAAAATGAAAATAATGACAATGTTGAAAATCATTATTTTTTAACTACAAATGAGGGAAAAGAAATGATTAAAAACGGAATGGATGGCAAATATGCAAATACCTCTTCTTTCTTATCTAATGTAGCTACCCTAAAAACAGAAAGAGTATCATTTCCTTATGAAGGGGGAAAATTATTTTTTGACAAATCAACCTACGGTAAAATTACAGATTATGAAATTGAATATGAAGTTATAGATAAAATAAAGGGTGAGGCTATCTTTAACACATTCTTAGATAATCACAAGATTACTCATAAGGATGCTATTTCAAAATCACAGCGTTGTTTTAAAGAAGCAGGTCTTATTTAGTGAATTAGATTTTTCTAATTCCTTTTTCATTTAAAAAAGGCGATCAATTTTAATCGCCTTTTATTCCATTCTTTTGTAAATATTCTTGAACTAAACGCTTATAATCACAATCGCCACATTCACAAGGAAGAATCTTCCTAAGTTCAGCCGGAATAAAAGCTCTTATTTCATCATCATTATAGCCAATTTGCATTTTTCTATCATCAACAATAATTGGTCTTCTTAAAACGCTCGGATTATTAATAATAAAATCAACAAGCTCATTATATGTCATATCATCAATGCTAACATTCAAATTTTGGAATGCCTTAGACCGCGTTGATATAATATCCTCAAAACCATTTTCAGTATTTTCAAGCATTATTTTAATATCTTGCTTAGTAATTGGTTCTGTAAATAAATTTTTTTCAGTGAATTTAATTTGATGGTCATTTAACCATTTAATTGCCTTCTTACAGGAAGAGCAGCTATTTGTTGTATAAACTGTAATCATTAAATACCACCTCGTAGTTTTATTATATAATGTATGATTTATACTTTCAAGAAAAAAATAATAAGAGTTTTAAAGCTCCTATTATTTTAAATCTTATTTAAGCTTTTTACCACAATTTTTGCAAAATGTATCTTCAGCACTAACAATTTCACCACAATTAGGACATTTAGCATCTAATGAAGTGCCACATTTCTTACAAAAATGTGAGTTAGTATCATTTAGTTCATTGCAGTTAGGGCAAACCTTTTTATCAACATTTTTGATTCCTTCATAAATATAGTTAGCACTTCCACTTATAACGGGAGTAGTCTCACCTGCAACATAACTTGAAACAGTTTTCATAAAACCATACATAAGACAAACTGCACCAATAAAAATAAAAGGCGCACCAATAAAATTCAAGAAAAATAATGACGTATCACCCATAAAAAAGAAAATATCGGCAATAATCATTAAAGCAAGTCCTACCGGCAAAACAATAAAGCCTATAATTCTAAGTGTTTTTCTAGCTTTAGGATGTTCCTTAATATAATTTCTATTCATATAAATCATCTCCATTTTCTTTTTCACCCATAAAAAGGAAGCCAACACAAAGGCTCCCTTTTTATTTATAATAAAATATCAACAGTACTAAAGAAATTGCAATATAAACTGTACCAACAATAATTAAATGCAAAACAGGTTTAGGATTGTCTAACTTTTGAGCTCGATATTCCGCATATGATCTTGAAATAGAACTATCCATTTTTTTAGAAAACAAAGAAATAAATCTTTTCATGCTATATCCTAGCATTGTAAAAGCACCTTTATTGGCTGAATAGGCAATAGCTCCCAAGCAAAAAATAACACATCCAACAGCAAAAAAGGCATCTACTAAGACATGAAAAACTTCTTTTGATGTTTCAAGCTTGAATACATTTTTCAAACAGCATATTAATATAACAAACATTAATCCTATTATAGTAGGAATAAAATAATCAAAAAACTTTTTCATGCTAACACCTATTTAATCATTCAAATTTTTTTTGTATAGTTCAAACTCAGTTTCATTACAATAAATTAAATGTCCTGGTTTAATTTCTCGCATTTGAGGCTTATCAATTGAATAATCATGATCAATCAACGGATTATAAATGATTCTCTTACGTTTCTTTTCATAATGAGGATCTGGAAGTGGAATAGCCGATAATAATGACTTAGTGTATGGATGTAATGGATTTTTAAATAACTCATCACTAGATGCCATTTCAACAATCTTTCCATAATACATTACTGCAATTCGATCTGAAAAATATTTAACAACTGAAAGGTCATGAGCAATAAACAAAGTCGTTAAGCCCATTTTGTCTCTTAATTCATTTAAAAGATTGATAACCTGTGCTTGAATAGATACGTCAAGAGCAGAAATCGGTTCATCTGCAATAATAAGTTGCGGATTTAAAATTATAGCACGAGCTATACCAATACGCTGACGTTGTCCACCTGAAAATTCATGAGGATAACGAGATGCGTGTTCAGGCACTAAACCTACTAGTTCTAGAACACGATACACCTCTTTATCAATAAATTTCTTATCCCTAATACCTCTAACAACAAGTCCTTCAGCGATAATGTCATGAACAGTCATACGAGGATCAAGAGAAGCAATTGGATCTTGGAAAATCATTTGCATTTTATTCATAATACGGTCCTTTTTAGCAAGGCGTATTTCTTCATTATATTTTTCCATAATTTCTGCCTTTTCTTCATCTGATTTAGAATCAAGGTTTTCAAGCAAAGGAGCATATTTTTCTTTGACAAGTTCAACCTGATGGGCAGCAAATTCCTTATCACAATTTTTATGATCGTATTTAGCCTTTTTAATTTCCTCAACATTCTTTGCTACAACATCATCACACTTACTTTTAGCATCAGCTAATTTATTAGATAATGATACTTTTTCATCCTCTGAAGCTGCTTTTAATTGTTGATTTATGTCTTTTGCGATTTTACGATATTCATTTTTTGCATTTGCAATAGCTTCTTTATATTCATTAATACCAGCTGCTATACGAGAGCCATCAAAATAAATTGATCCTCCCGTAATATCGTAAAGTTTAATGATTGAACGTCCAGTTGTTGTTTTTCCACAGCCAGACTCACCAACCAAACCAAACACTTCACCCTCATATATTTCAAAATTAACGTCATCAACAGCCTTAAGCGTTTTTTTACCAAGCTTAAAGTATTGCTCAAGGTGCTCTACTTTTAATAATACTTTTTTATTTTCATTATTCATGATGAGCTCCTTTCATACGTTCAATACGATCTGTAATAATTTTTGGTGGATTAACCTTCGGCGCATTTGGATGTAACAACCACGTTGCTGCATAATGAGTACTAGAAACCTCAAATAAAGGTGGTTCAACTTCAAAATCAATATCAAGAGCATATTTATTACGTTCTGCAAATGCATCACCCTTAGGAGGATAAATCATATTAGGTGGTGTGCCAGGAATCGCCTCAAGCTTTTCTTTTGTATCAAGGTCTGGCATACTACTTAATAATGCCCATGTATATGGGTGTCTAGGATCATAGAAAATATCATCCGCTGTACCATACTCAACAATTTTTCCAGCATACATTACAGCAATTCGGTCAGCCATATTGGCAACAACACCTAAATCGTGAGTAATAAATATAATTGATAATTTTCTTTCCACTTTTAGTTTGTTAATTAACTCCAAAATTTGTGATTGAATAGTAACATCCAAAGCAGTTGTTGGCTCATCACAAATAAGTACATCTGGATTTGAAGCAAGAGCGATTGCAATAACAATTCTTTGTCTCATTCCTCCTGAAAACTCAAATGGATACTGCTTATAACGTATAGCTGGTTCAGATATACCAACTTCCTCAAGAAGTTTAATTGCTTGTGCTTTGGCCATTTTCTTAGTAACTTTATATACAACCTTAGCAGCCTCAGCCTTAAATTCATCAACTAAGGCAATCGCAACCTCATTATAATTTTTCTTAGCACGAGTAAAATCATTTTCAAGGCTTTCAATTAAACGTTTAACTAAATTTATAATATTTTCTTGTGCAAGCTTTAAATCAACAAGCATAGCTGGTGTAACTTTCCAAGTAGGCTTTTTTCCATTTTCGACAAGTTTATTATATTTAACTAATTGACGTTCATGCTTCTTCTCATTTTTAGGATTAGTTATAAGTGCTTCATAATATCGATGTAGTAAAGATTTACTTGCATCTCTAAAGGAATATTGTGCACTATCCTTCACAAGCTCAAGCTTATCGATAGCCGCATAAACGCTTTGATATAGTTCAATATCAGCTTCAAAAATTTCTTTTTTGTTTGTTAAATCTCCACTAACAAGCGTCAAGAATGATTTAGCCTTTTCTAAAGCATTTTTCTTTAATTCAAGAGCATTTGCATTACTATATTCCATAGCTTTAGCTGTTTTTTCAAGAAAATGTAGCATGAAATCATCATCGATGTACTTACGCGTCATTTTATTCAATTCTTCAATTGAATAGCTAGAAATATCACTTTCTTTATTTTTATAGCGATAATATCCTAGCGTAAAGAAATTAGGCTTTGTTGCATTTTCAACCTTCTCTAAATATTCCTTAATATTTGTCATCAAGTCAATAACAGCAGCATAATCATCATGTTCAGTATAAGTTTCACATAATGAATCAATAGCTAATGAATACTCATCAATTTTTTCTTCAGAAACTAAAAATTCATTTTTTGTTCCCTTTAACTGTTTTTTTATTGCCTTTAAGCTTTTAATAATATTAATTGATTGTTTCTTATCGATTAAAAATAAATAGCCATCAATACTTGTAACAAGGCCAAGCAAATTTGAACATGCATTGTTATATGCTAATTCAATTCGAGTCGATTCAATACAAAAACCATCAAACGTTTTACACATCTTATTATTTTGTTCAATCTCTTCAGGTGAAGAAAAGACCTTATTTAAGTTTTCATTTAAATAATGTAGTGTTTTATTAAAAGATTTTCGTGAACTTTTAGCTGTTGACTTAGCATTATAAATCATCGCTTCCGTTAATTGACGACCAACTCTCATAATTGGATTTAAACTAGACATAGGATCTTGGAAAATCATTGAGATTTTGTTACCTCTAATCTTGTGGAAATCCTCTTCACTTATTTTAAGCAAATCATGACCATCGTAAATAATTTCTCCACCATCGACACTAGCATTAGGTGCTAAAATACCAATAATAGCTTTACTGGTTACTGATTTACCTGAGCCTGATTCACCTACAATGGCAAGTGTTTCACCTTCATTCAAATCAAATGATATATCTCTAACAGCCTTTACGCTACCATTTTGGGTACGGAAGGAAATTTGTAAATTATTAACTTCAATTTTCTTATTCATAATTTTATTCCTCCGATCCTCTAAGTGATGGATTAAATGCATCTCTTAAGCCATTACCAAATAAATTAAAGCTTAGCATCAATAAACAAATAAATACAGCTGGGAAAACAATCATATATGGATATGAAGACAAGTATGGTTGAGCATTTGCAAGTAAGGTACCAATACTAGTTAAATTACCTGTATTCAAATTAATAATTCCTAAATAACTAAGACTTGTTTCTGAGAAAATTGTACTTGGAATAATTAATACACAGCTAGTAATAAGAGTACCAATAGCATTTGTAAATATATGCTTGAACATAATTCTTGCATCACTTGCTCCTAAAGTTCGTGCTGCTAAAACATATTCTTGATTTTTAAAACGATAAAACTGCATACGCGTTCTACTTGCCATACCAATCCATCCGGTTAAAAAGAATGCAATAAACAATACAAGAACCTGACTTGATGTTCCCATATGATATTTCAATAGTGTAATTACTACCATAAATGGAACTGCACTTAGAATTTCTACAATACGTTCCATTATTAAGTCAATCTTTCCTCCATAATATCCTTCGATTGCACCATAAATAGCACCTACAAAAAGGTTAACAACGGAAATACAAATAGCAAGTAAGAAGCTAAATCTTGCACCATGAGCTAAACAAGTGAAAATATCTTGTCCTGAATGAGTTGAACCAAATAAGAAAGAAGGTTCTGTTATACCATCCTTTAAAACATATGAATGATAATATACATAGTAATCATAGTAGCTTATTCTAACACTATAGCCAGTTTGATTTTTAGTTGCATAGGCATAAGTACCATCATCACCACTAATTCTTAAACTATTATAATCATCATCAGCATAATTTTTTAAATAAATATTAATATAGTTTCCATTAGAATCTAATACTGGTGCTGAATTTCCTGAAACATCCTTAGTCTTAAACCAATAATTAGCATTATTTTCATCTTTAATGTTTTGAGGTCTTAATTCTTCATCAGTCATTGGATAAATAACTTGTTTTTTAGTTTCATTTTGATAAGCTTGAATCTGCTTATATTCACTCTCACTTAAATCCATATAAACAACGCCTAATTTATAATATGAATCTAGACGATATACATAATGTGTTACTTCTTTTTTCGCTGGATTTAAAGTTGTATATGTTTCATATTCTTGATTTTTAACAGCATTGTGTCCTGTTTCTACACCAATTGCATAATTCAAATAAAAATCATATTGTAAAGTATCCTTTTTTGATGTACCATCCCAAATACCCATTTTAGAAAATAATTTACTTTTAGGAAGACAATAGCTCATTCTTGCATCATTATATGATACTGTGTATTTAGTAAATATTGGGCCAAACAAAGCAAATAAAATTAAGAAAACGATGATAAAGAAGGCTACTATAGAAGCTTTATTTTTAGTAAAACGATTAAGTGCATCCTTAAAATATCCTACAGGCTTTGTTGCAAGCTCTTTATCAGAAATTTTTCTATCAGGATCAGCAAAAACAAACTTATCTTTTTCAATTACATATTCTTCTGGTTTCATTTTTACTTTGCCCCCATTCTAATTCTTGGATCGATAATTCCATAACTCAAATCAATAACAATTGAAGCTACTAATCCAATTAAAATATAAAATCCCGAAAGTAACATGAAAAAATCATAATCCTGTGAATTAATTGCACTTAAATATAATCCACCAACTCCAGGAATTGAAAATATTTTTTCAATAATCAAAGATCCACTTAATACTGATATGAATTCACCAACGATAGATGGGAAAATTGGAACCATCGCATTCCTTAATGCATGATGAACTGTAGCCTGAGCTTTTGTTAGACCCTTTGTTCTTGCAAGAAGCATATACTCACTAGTTAAAACTTCTGTTAATTCAGCTCTTGTGAATCTAGCATATCCTGCAATTGAACCAAATGATAAGCAAATAACTGCGGGAAGCATTGATTTAAACATTGACCATGAAAAATATTTTGTACCAGGATTCATTGTTATTGGAAACCAGCCCCATTTAAAGCACATAAAATATTGAATAATAAAGGCTGTAACAAAAGATGGTACTGAAATAACAAGCATAACCAAAGTACTTATGGTATGATCTTGCCATTTGTTCTTTTTCAAGGCTGCTAAAATTCCCAATCCAATACCAAGAGGAATTGCAAAAATTGAGGAATATACATTAATTAAAATTGTTGGAGGTAATTTTGAAATAAACACATCCCATACCGGCTTATTTCTATATTCCGCAAGGTTTACACCAACACCAAAATCTCCTTGAAAAACTCTTTTAACATAATGAATCAATTGAACTGGAATAGGATCATAATAGCCTCTTGCTTGTAGCTGAGCTTCCAATATTGCTCTATCCTGACCAGGTGCTAGGGATATTGTTATTGGCAGTAATTTAATTAAAACAAAGCATATTATTTCAATAATTACGAATGTCATTAATAATAGTCCTAGTCTCTTCATTATATATTTAAACATATACATAATATATCGTCTCCTTTCTTTTTAAAACAATATAGTGGAACAAGTATATTATACCTGCCCCACTAAGTAATATCAATTAATTTAAATAATTAATTAGCCTTTATAGTTAATTGAACCATTTTGGCTCTTTACATAATTATTCCATTCCATATCAGTATAATTATAAGTCATATATCTTACTCCACCATAACCCATAAATGTATTATAATTTCTTGACTTATATTCAATCTTATAAGAAATCATTGAAGCACTAAATCGATTTGCAACTGGAACTGTGTAATATTTTTCAAGAATTGCTTTTTCAAGTGCTGCAATTAATAATACACGTCCATCTGACTCCATGAAGCCATCTCCCCATTCACCATTAAGAAGATTATACCAGTCCATTAGTGGCATTGTTGAAGTAAAGTCTTTACCAGCTTCTAAGCCCTTAATTGTAGTACTTGTTTCCTTAATATATTTACCAGGCATAGTGAATGTCATTGTTTCAGTTGAAGTATCCCATGCTTTTGAATACATATAATCTGGAGATAGATAAGCAAGTAAGAAATATCCTGGATCCCAAGCTGCACCAGTCCAACCACCGGCACAAATTTCATATGAACCAGCTTTAAATTCATCAGCCCATTTTGTACTATAACTTGCATCAAATTCAAGTGATAGCTTTCCTTCAAGACTAGTACCTTTTACAGCCTCTTTGAATGCATTATCAAAGAATTTAAACATTCTTTGTACTGCTTCAGTATCTGCAGAAGTACCATATTTAAGAACAATCTTATCTGTTGCTAAAATATCGCCATTTGCTAAAGCCTCTTTATAAGCCTTTTCAAATAACTTCTTCGCTTGATCTAAATCATATCCAGTTACAGTCTTATATTTAGCCTTAATATCTTCTTCATTTGATGCATCATAAGAAACGCCATATGAATCAAGTAAAGTCTTCATAGCAGGAATTGTATTTCTATAAACTCCACCATCTGCCTTTGTTGATCCATTTGCAACATCATAATAATGCATTGAGTTGAATAAACCATATCCAGCTTTTGAGCTTGTTGTGCAAGTTGCAGTATATGCTGCACGGTCAATTGATAATGACAATGCTTTACGGAAATCACTATAAGATAGTATATACTTATTTATACCGGCACTTTGATTATTCTTTAAAGCCTCAGCATTAGATTGTAATTGTAATGATTGTACGAAATCACCAGGTGTGAAAATTGCTTGTTCAGAATTCTTATAATCTGCAGCTACAGAAGAATCAATTACGATATCATCAATTTTACCAGCATTAAACTTCATCAATTGTGAATTATAACTATCAAGTGTTTCACACTCAATTTTATTTGTTTGATATTGGCCATCATACTTTGAATCACTATAACCATACCAATTAGGATTCTTTTCAAGAACATAATTCTTTCCTGCTTGGAATGCTGTCAAAGAATAAGGACCCCAGCTTGCTGATGAAGATACTGATGAATTATATGTTGAAGTCCAAAGTGCATTTGCACCACTAGGTGCGACCTTATTTGCTTCATATAAATCCTTCTTTACAAGAGGTAAGCTATCAAAATTATAAGCAGCCTTATATGATAATGATCCATCATCGTTTAATAGGCTTAAAGCCTTATCAAGAACAACAACTAATTTGTAATCACCACTTGCAAAAATACCTACATTTTCAAAATTAACTTCTGGGAATGTATAGTCAACTACAGTAACATCAAGAATACCATCATTTCCTTCTTCCCACCAAGTAACATACTTATCAAGTTGTGCTTTCATTGTTGCATCAGCTTTAATCTCTGCAATTGTTTTTCCTTCCATGTTTGTTAAAACAGTTGCATCAAAACCATAATTTGCTAAAGCTGCAACAGTTGCTGCAAGATCATACTTTGCAGATAAACCAAAACTACTTCTAAAGCTTCCAACACCTTCTTGGTTATCCTTTTTAGGCCCAAGTTGCCAAACAAGCTTAGAATCTAGATCCTCAGAATAAGTTCCATAAACAGTGTCTCCACCATATACACCTTTACTTCCTTGGTATGCATAGCCCTTTGCATTAGCAATTACAGTTGATCCATTATAGAATGAATCAGCTCGAAAATTTTTAAATAATGGATTAAGCTGTTCTTTCATTGAATAAACGAAATCTTCAGCCTTAATTGCTGTACCATCATTCCATTTCAAATCATTTCTTAGTGTTATCTCATATGCATAACCCTTGCTTGCAGTTGTTGGAACATTATATTTATTGTTTCCCGCATAGGTACTTGTTACATCCCTTAGCGCAGTTGCTGCACTATACTCAACAGTGTAACCATCAGTAACATTTCCATCTGAATCAAATTTATAATTAAACTCGAAAAATGAACTTTTCAAATAATTCATAATTTGTGTATCATTATTATCCTGATATGTTAATTCATTCCAATTTGATGGAGATACAGTTGTAGATGTTCTATAAGTGTACTCTTTAGGATCCTCGGCATCTTTCTTACATGATGTAAATCCTAACGCTGCAGTTGCAACCAAACCTGCAGCTAAAAACTTTTTAACTAAAACTTTCTTCATGCTATCCGCTCCTTCTTTGTTTTTGTTATCATTATAATACCACAAGGATTAATTCATTTCAACTATTATTTTATTTTTTCTTCTATGAAAACATTATCACTGCATTTTATGTTGTTATTTTTTGATATAATTGCATTAAATTCAGTATTGTGCCATTTTTAATAATTTTAATTTCAATTCAAGATACCTTGCTTTTAAAATTAAAAAATGAATTAGGTGTGCTTTGTATCGAATATAATTCATGTATAATATCATTATTTTGATTATTAATTTTATTTTTTCGAGATTAACATTGTGAATAAAATTTCATATACTATATTATAGGTGTAATTATGAATTATTTTAAATCAATTAAGGAAAGAGACCCCGCTTATCATAATTTTTTATTTGCAATTTTATTTTATCCAGGTATTAAAGCCTTATTCATTTATAAAATAGCTCATTTCTTTTATAAAATGCATTTCTTCTTTCTAGCCTTTTTACTTACCTCTTTTTGTAAGCATCACTATCAAATTGAAATTCATCCTGGTGCTAAAATTGGTAAAAATCTTTTTATTGATCATGGCTTTGGTGTTGTAATAGGTCAAACATCCATTATTGGCAATAACGTCACTATTTATCACGGAGTAACACTCGGAGCAAATAAAAACACTAAAGAAAAAAGACATCCAACCATTGAAGACAATGTCATAATCGGATGTCACGCAGTAATTCTTGGTAATATACGGGTTGGAAAAAATGCTAAAATCGGCGCCAACGCTACCGTTTTACATAATGTTAATGAAAATGAAATAATAAAAGGTCCCCAAGCTAATTAGAGTGAATTTCAATATTTGACAGGTCATGCACAACCTCACCATCAGCCTGCATCATTTGCTTTTCACTTAAAGAAACTTTTATATTTTTACCTCTTAGATGAACAACATTACTTCTTGCTATTTTATGAAGCCCTAAATAAATAAGCGGAAATACAGGAATAATTTTTTTATAGCTTTTAGCTTTAATAATATATATTTCTAAAATATCATCATTTCTGTTAGCCTCAGGAGCTATTTTCATTCCTCCTCCAATATACTTTCCGTTCATTGCGACAAAAAAGAAAACATCATTATAAATATATTCCTTTCCATCAACTATAATTTTAAGGACATAGGGCTTAAATGTTTTAAAAATATTAACAGCAGTTTTAAAGTAACTACCATCCTTATGAAGATTAACTGCATCACATACAGCCGCGTCGATGCCCATACCAACACCATTAATAAAATAGTGCTTGTTATCGTTTATAAGATAATAAGGGGCTTTTTTTAGCTCTTCTGTTATATCAACTAAAAAGCCCTTATGCTCTCTTGCAAAATCATTACCACTTCCAGCTTTATATAACAATATTTTAGCTTTAATTTTATCTCTTTTTTCTTCGGAAAGAAAATGATTGATTGTGCCGTCACCACCAGCTAAAACTAAAAAATCTTTTTCTGTTAAAACATCTATATCCTCAAAACTATAATCAAGATAATTTAACATCTTATAATTCAAATTTCTTTTTTTAAAATGTTTTTCTAATCTTAATAAGCTTTTTTCTTTAACATTTTCTGATTTAGGATTAAATAAAACATAATACATATTTTCACCTGCATATAACTATTTCAAATTCACATATAGCTCGTACCTTGATTTGTTCTCTTTTTTCTCAAGTTCTTCGATCTTTAAATGAGGTCCTAAAAGCTCAACCTCATCTCCTACTTTTATTTTACCATCTATTTCAATAAAACTAAAGTCCATACATTTAATTCCAATCATTTTATAATAATTATTTTTTATAAATACCTTGTGATGCAAATAACTACTAAGTCCCGAATTATAGCCAACATCTACAATGCCAACTAAAATATCCTTTTTAGCAATATAAGAATCATTATATCCTAAGGATTCATTTGCTTTAAGTTTAAAGACCTTAACAATTTTTCCTAAAAGACTAATTGCACCATCGTAAATCGCCATTCCTACTCTTAAAGATATATTATCTAAAGTACCCTTAAGATGAGAACCTCCGAGATGAATAAGCTTATGATTAATATTAGTTATTTGATTAGAAAAAGCTTTTATTTCTTGTTTGATTTTATTCTTATCATAATAACCAATATGCGCATATATTCCCATACACAAATCATTTTTAACAATATTATCATCTATTTTATTACCAAACCGATTCATTTTACTTTTTATCTTATAATGAAAAGGCATATTATATTTTTTACAAAAAGAAAAATCAGACTCACCCTCTACTGTTAAAAAAACTCTTTTTGTTATAGATATTGTTTTTTCTTTTCCTAAAATGAGAACATATGAATCACTATATTTAGATACAATATAGCTTGCATCAATAGCATTTAAAACACAAAAAAAACGAAAGCCCATTTGATAAGAAATAGCTAAAACCTTTTTCAAGTCACATCCATAAGCATCATCCTTTAGAACAAGTAAGGTATTTAAAGAAAGATGGGCTAAATTATTTTTAATAATATCATAGTTAATCGTTTTTATAATTCTCACCAATTAATTTTATAAGAAAAGTATTTAAAATATGAAAAAAGAGGGAAATTAATCCCTCAATTAACATTTAATTAGTGCATATAGCTTCTTTCCACGACGGATAACAATGAATTTACCCTCAATTGCATCGGACGTACTTAAAATATGCTCAAGATCTTGGCATTTATCGCCATTAAGGCTTACAGCACCATTTTGAATAAATTCACGTGCTTCACGCTTACTTTTAGCAAGTGAAGCCTCAATTAAAGCGTCAACTAAAGTTAAATTATCATGTAAATTAATTGATGGCAAATCACCAAAGCCCATTTCAATTTCTTTTGCAGTTAAGGCTTTAATATCACCGCTAAATAAGGCATGTGAAATCTTTACAGCCTCATCATAAGCATCACGACCATGAATAAACGTAATTACTTCACGAGCTAAAGCTTGATGTGCTTCTCTTAAATGAGGTGCCTCTTGGTTCTTTTTAGCTAGTTCTTCGATTTCCTCTTTAGAAAGAAATGTTAAGAACTTCAAATAATCTATTACCTTAGTATCTTCTGAATTGATAAAGAATTGATACATTTCGTAAGCAGAGGTTTTATTAATATCAAGCCAAATAGCCTTACCATTAGTTTTACCGAATTTAGTACCATCACTCTTAGTTAAAAGAGGCATTGTAAAGCCATAAGCCTCCTTACCCTCTTTACGACGAATTAACTCAATACCAGCTGTAATATTTCCCCATTGGTCTTGTCCTGCAACCTGAAGTTCAACATTTCGATGCTTATTCAAATACCAAAAATCCATTGCTTGCATAATCATATATGAAAATTCAGTATAAGTAATTCCTTCATCTAAACGACGAGCAATAATATCCTTTTGAAGCATATAATTAACATTAAAGAATTTACCATAATCTCTTAAAAAATCAATAAATGAAATATTCTTAAGCCAATCATAGTTATTTACCACCTCAAAGCCAAATAGCTTTTCTGCTTGAGCCTTTAAGCAATTAAAATTGTGGTTTACTTGTTCATAAGTAATCATCGGTCTTTCACTATCTGGTTTAGGGTCTCCTATAAGGCCAGTTCCTCCACCAACAAGTAAAATAGGATGATGACCAGCATCTTTTAATCTTTTACAAATTAAAAAGCTTGAAAAATGACCAATGTGAAGGGAATCACCGGTTGGGTCTGTACCAATATAAAAAGTCATTCCACCTTTATTAAGTTTTTCTTTTAATGAAGGATCAGATACATCCTTAATTAAACCACGCCATTCAAGTTCTTCATAAATACCCATATAATTTTTCCTCCTAAAAATAAAAAAAATTCGCCCTCAATCTAAGGACGAATATATCGCGGTACCACCTTAGTTCAGAATCAACGATTCTGCACCTCAAACCTTTAACGCAGGCATACGTCTAACCTCCAAGATTGTAATTCAAGCAACTAGTCCTCATCCTTTTCACCAGCCAGGATTTCTCTAATATAAATACTAGTTCTTTACTAAGTTCTTTTCATCAGTTAAGTTGCCTACATTATAAAGAAAAAAGCTAAGACTGTCAAGTCTTAAGCTGATTTTCTTCTAATTACTGTATAAGGAAGCTTAATTTTAGTATTATCTACTTCCTCATTTGTCATAATCTTTGTTAAAAGACGCATCGCAACCGCACCGATATCATATACTGGTGTATCAACACAAGTCAAAGTAGGTCTTGATAATTTAGCATACTTAGTATTTTGAAATCCTACAACTGCACAATCAGTTGGAACATTTAATCCTAAATCTTCAATAACATTCATGAATGATACCGCAATACTATCTCTTACAGCAATGGCTGCGTCAACCTTATTAGATTTAAAGTATTCTTCGAAATGAGCTGTATTAATTTGAATATCCCCGCTTGTTTTAAATACCTTTGGCTCACGGCCAGCTTCCTTCATAGCCTCAATATAACCTGCTTCCTTTTCCTCATTAACAGAATATCTCCTTACAGTTGAAAGAAGATAGATATCATTTCTACCTGCATTAATAAGCTTTTTAGTAATATCATATGCTGCCTTTTTATAATCTACGGCTACACTAGGCACTTCAGGATTATCTAGTAAAACATTTGTTAAAACCATAGGAATGTTTGCATCACTAAATTGCTTACGAATATTTTCCATTTGTTCAGCAGCAAGCTCGTCATCTAAGAAAAGGATGCCATCAACCTGCTCAGAAACTACAGTTCTAATTGTTTCTTCCAAATCAAGCTCCCCAGTTATTGAAAATAATTTAACTGAATAATTGTACTTTTTAGCAATATCAATAATACCACCTAAAAGTTGAGAGGTTGACGCTCTTGTAACATCAGATAAAACAATACCAACAGTAGTCGTTTTACGAGATGCTAAACCTCTCGCAATAGCGTTAGGACGATATCCCAATTCTTTTATAACGGCAAGCACCCTTTCTCTTGTTGATTCATTAACCTTGTCAGGATTATTCAAAACTCTTGATACAGTTGCAAGAGAAACCTGAGCTTTACCAGCAACATCATAAATTGTAGCATTTGACATTCTTATCACCTCATAAATTCAAAATCTATATCATTAGTATATCACGTATGAAAACGGTTTTCAACATTTTTTTGAAAGCGTTTGCTGAAAATTGCTTTCATAAATGTTCTTTTGAAAAAAGGATGAACTCAATCATCCTTTTTACTCTTCTTCTGGTGAATATTGCTTCAAAAGATTTTCAGAAGCATCCGAAATAGGCATTGAGAAGGCAATTGCTCCCAAATTATGTGCCTGATTTAGGTCATAAACACTTTTTAATATTTTATTTTTTATATTTGAATCAACGATAACCAAAATACAATCCTTTTCCTTATGAATAGAAATACCATAAAGCTTTTCAGCATTTGTAGAAACACTACTATTACCATTTATAATGGTACCACCTCTAGCACCATCAAGCTTAATAACCTCCATTATTTCATCAGCACATCCGCCATTTGCAACAATTACAACTAATGATAATTTCATAATAACCTCCTATAAATTAGCAAGCATTAGATAATTAGTATTACCAATCAAGGATTCAAACGGAATTGCAAAAGAAATTCCTTTTTCATGTTTAAAACTATTAAGCTTATCCTCAATGGCTAAAATACAATCGCCTACTTTATCTTCTCTTAAAATACTAACAATAACATCTCTTTGGTTATTAAGAAGACCTAGCAAATTAAGTAAATCATTTGAAGCTGTTCCTTTAGAATAAAAGCACATTTGAGCATTCGAATCAAATGATTCAATTAAATCCATAAATACTTCCTTTTTACCATGAGGAATAATTGTAAACAAAACCTTTAACCCCTTAGGTGCAATATTATCTACCATTTTCTTTTCCTCCTAAAAACTCAAATATAATATCATCATTTTCATTAACTATACGTTTTGTAGCTTTCTTAATACGATGCTTGTCCTTAATAATTGCAACAAGACCTAATGATTCAATGGCAATAAGCGGCACCATCGCAACCATCGCTACAATACCAAAACCATTTTGTAAAACAGACGCTTCTCCTCCTATGGCAACACAAGCACCAACTGAAAGAGGTAAAATAAAGCTTGAGGTTAAAGGACCAGATGCTACACCACCACTATCAAAAGCAATTGCCGTATAAATTTTAGGAACAAATAAAGTTAATCCCAAGCAAATTAAATAACCAGGAATTAAATAATATAACACACTAAAATTAAAAATAATACGAATCATTGAAAGTAAAATTGCCACTCCAACTCCAATGGTTAAAGCAACAAGCATTGATTGTTTCTTGACAAGGCCCTGTGTTATTTCTTCAACCTGATTATTTAAAACATGAATTGCAGGCTCAGCAAGCACTGTAAGAGCACCAATTAAAAAGCCAAATATTACAAGCCATACTTTAGAGTAAGAAGCAATCGATGTACCAATTTTAAAGCCTATCGGCATATATACAGTACTTACAGCACTAAGGAATAAAACTAGTCCAAAATAAGCATATAATAAGCCAACAGCTAGCTTCTTAAGTCGAGCTAAATTTAGATGTAGGACAAAGAAATTACAAATTAAAAAAAAGATAGAAATCATAAGAAGAGGAAGCCCAACCTCATATAAAGAATGAAGCATAGATATGCCAAAGGCTGATGCAAAGTTTTGAGAAACACTATAATCAGGAAGCTTATAGCTTAATTCTCCTTTAGTAAAAATAGATAATAATAAAACAACAATAATAGGGCCAATGGAAGCTAAAGCAATAAATCCAAATGATGCATCCTTATCACTTTTTTTAGATAGTAATGATGATACACCAACTCCTAAAGCCATTAAGAAGGGAACCGTAATAGGCCCGGTTGTTACACCACCACTATCAAAGGCTAAAGCTAAAATTGACTCGTTTCCGCTTAATATAACCATAATAACAATAGCAAACAAAACCATATAAAAATATGATAATAGTTTACCAACATCAAGTTTAAAAACAACTTTTAATGTTGCAAAAACCAAAAACAAACCAACACCAATGCCAATTGACATTGTAAGTAAGGTTGAATTTATAACCTCTTTTGTTTGATTAGCTAAGACTGTTAAATCCGGCTCAGCAATCGTTATTAAAAATCCCAGTACAAAAACTACAACAAGTAACACAACAAGCTTACCCTGCTTAGTAATACCAACACCAATCGCCTTACCCATTGGAGTCATCGCAATATCGGCGCCTAAATTAAAAAGGGCCATACCAATAATTAAAAAAATAGTACTAATAGACAAAATAGTAATTTCATAGGCAGATAATGTTACAAGTGGTGTAAAATTAATAATTAAAATTAATAAATAAATCGGCAAAACCGAAATAGCAGCTTCTTTTATTTTATTAATAATTTGCTTAATCATATAATTCCTCCTCATTATAAAATCATTAATGTTACATCCTTATTATACATTACCATTTAGAATAATTCTATAAACTTTTTCAAATTCTAAATCTATTTTCCCAGCACCTGCAAATATTATAATTTGCTTTTCATTTTTAATTTTTTTTATTATTTTTTTTACCGTATATTTAGAATATCTTAAATATTTATAATACTCCCTTTCTTTGCTACTTCTTTCTTCTCTAGCATAGTAAATAGGATATAAGTATACTTCATCAAACAGTCCTAACATTTCTTTATATTTTTCTTTAAAATAAAGGCTTCTAGACAAGGTATGTCCCTCATAAATAATCGTCTTCTTCATATTAGGATAGCTATTATTAACATATTCATATAACGCCTTAAGCTGTGTCGGATGATGAGCATAGTCCAAAACTAATATCTTACCTTTAATAACTCTTACATTCATTCTTCTTTTAGGTCTTTTAAAGCTTTTCAACCGTCCAACAATCTCCTCTAAATGCCTTCCTAGCAATAAAGATGCTAGGATTGCTCCTAACAAATTCTCATTTTCATATTTAGTAATAAAAGGAGATTTAAATTCCTTTGAAATTCCTTTGTAGGTTAATTTAATGATCGAGTATAAATTATTTTGAAATATAATATTTCCACATAGCTCTGCATTCTTATTAGATAAAGAAAAGGTATGCTTATTAGGATGATTTATGTCAATGTCAGCTTCAATAATTAAGGATGACGCATTTGCTGCAGCATTCTTAAATGCTTCAAAGTATTCTTCCCTTGTCTTAAAAAAATCGACGTGATCATAGTCAACATTTAAAATTATTAACATATTAGGATAATAACTTAAAAACGTATTTTGATATTCACACCCCTCGTATACAAATTCTAAATCATTTTGATATTTAGCAGTGCCATCACCAATAAGACAAGATGATGCTAAAAGATGAGCCAAAAGACCTGTTGTAAACGTCTTACCATGAGAAGCTGATATTTGAATTTTAGTTTGAAAAGAAAGACTATTTACCATCTCTTTATAGCTTAAAATATCATAACCAAGGTTTTTAATTAGAATTGTTAAGGGATGATCCTTAAATGCATTACCATAAATATAGAAATATTTTTTTATAGGCTTAAAATAATTTATATCAAATACTTTTAATTTTCCTTTATAATCATTAATGGCTTCTTTTTTATCAACTCCACAAACCTTATTTCCCATTTGTATCAATAGTGAGGCTAAAGCCTTTGTTCCTGAGCCTAATATACCAATAATAAAATAATCCATTGTACCCACCTATAATTACTTTATGTTTGGCAATCTATAAATATACAAAAAAAGCTTACAATAGCCTTGTAAACCTTTTTTCCTATATTATATTCTCTATTCACTAAAGGAATACAAATCATATTGAAGATTACTTTTTTCAATCTTCGCAATTCCCTGATTAGTTTTTAAACTTTTCATAATATCATCTTCATGTGATTTATTATAATAAACAACTGCATAGCCATTTTTTTTAGAAAGATAATGAATCCGAATATCCTTTCTTAAATATTTAATTGTCGCATCATTATTATAGTATATTACTAAGCCTTGTCTTTCTACTGTCATATTTTCACCTAACCTATAATTTTTTTCTTCTTAAACTTATTAGACATTATATTTGCGATATCATTTGATAAAGAAATGAGCATTTTATTAATTTTTTCTTCTAATATTTTATATTCTATTACTTCTGGCATCGAATATAAAACATTTTTTGCATTACTTAAATTAAGACTTATCTTATCAAAATCCTTATAATAGTTTTTATTTGGTAATGCATCATTATAAATTGATTCTGCACGTTTAAAAGTCCAAATTTCTTTTTTATATTTTTCATCAATTATTTTTTTTAATTCTTTTAGCCTCAAAAAATCAGTAGAGGCTATAATTTCTGATATTAAGTTGTCTAAATCATCATATATAATATTATTCATATGCTAATTATACCACAATTTATTTTTTATCTAAATACGAATTTAGAGTTTTAAATAAACTTATGTTTCTTTTTAAGCCCTCAAGCTTATCCGTTAATTTATCATGAAGTTCAACTTTAGCTACCTTAATAAATTCATCATAATTATGCTCATAATACAAAATCTTATACCATTTAGGATGATATCGTAAATAATTTAAATATCCTTGATTATTATACAAAAATGCATAGAATTCGTATTCGTTAATACCAATCATCAAACTTTCTATCAAACAATGGATCCGTCGTATTCTTCTTTGATGCTGAAGCAGCCGTGGCACCTGCACCAAAGGAAGCTAAAAGCTCAAGAACCTTTTGAATTGAAGTAACATATTTAGTTATATTATCTGGATCAATTTTTTTAACATAACCAAGTACATTTTTTATCATATCTTCAGGTGAGTCTGTTTTGGCTTTTTCTTCTTTTTTTTCCTCTTGTTTTATTTCTTTTTCTAAGTCAAGCCTAATTTCCTTTTTCTTATAATCAGGAAATGGATCATCGCTAGATAATGTATAAGCTTCATAAATTTCTTGCCAAGTTCTTTTATGAGTTAACACCTCATCCTTAAGAAGCGGATGCTCCTTAATGTATTCTTTAAACTTATCGAGGTCCATTTAGTCACTTCCTACCATTAATATATGCAGAAATACTTACTTTTGACATAAACAATAAATTTCTTTTGCAATTTCATCAACGCTTTTTTGAGAAACATCCAAAAGATAATTTGCATGTAATTTAACTTCATCATTAAAAATTTGTCTATCTATTTCGATTCTTTTTTGGGCATTTGAAGCACCATCATGACGCATGATCATTCTTTTAAATCTAACTTCTTCACTACAATCTAAATAAAAAATAGTTAAATCAAGTTTTGATGATAAATACCTTTTCATTCCATTTGGCTCCAAAATTAAATAACTATTGTCATTTAAGGAATTAATAGCTGTCCCATAATAATTCTCGTTATAGCAAACATATTCAAAGAAAAAATTTTCTTTTTCAAGACGTAAAAATTCATCTTTAGTAATAAAATGATAATCTATACCATTAACCTCACCTGATCGCATGCGTCTTGTTGTATATGTAACAACCTTCTCTAATCCGTATATTTTTTTGAGTGAATAACCAATTTGTGTTTTGCCTGAGGCTGATGGGCCTACTAAAATAATCATAATATCACTAACCTTTTAGTGACATTATAACATATAAAACTTTTTTTTAAGCTTTTTTTCTTTATTTTATGGCAAAATCCTATTTTTCTCATAATCTAATGGTGGTGAGTATATGTTTAGAAAAAATATGGCTGAGCCAAATCCTTACTACTTTGAAGGACAAATGCTTGACCGTCTTTATTATGAAATTGATTCCTTAAATCGAAAAACAAAAAACCTGAACAACAGGCTCAAAAGGGTTGAATCATTCTTAGGATTAAGACCAGATGAAAGATATGAACCCGAAATTCAATATAATGATTAAAGTCTAGTCAAAACATATCAAAAAACATATGATATAGCGAAGGGGGTGAAGCAATTGTATTATTACGGAATGCCTCAAGGCTGTTGCGGAATGCAAACACCTTACCAAAATAATCGTGGTTATGGTTATGCTTTAATTCTTGTACTTTTCATTCTTCTTGTAATCATCGGAGCTTCAGCTTGGTACTAGTAGATTTTTCTAAAATTTATGATATAATGATTATCGGTGATAATTATGTTTTTAAATAAAGATATCGTAAAAGAAGGAAATCAAATTTTAAGAAATGTATCAAAGGAGGTTCAAATACCACTTTCATCAAGTGACTTAGAATTACTATCTGGACTTCATGAATACGTTGTTGTCTCACAAATAGATGACCTTGTTAAAAAATATAAAATTAGACCCGGGGTCGGAATTGCAGCACCTCAGGTTGGGCAGAATAAACGAATGTTTGCTGTGGAATTTAATGACTTTCTTGATAACAATAAGCACTATTCTTTATCTGTTGTAAATCCTAAAATAATCTCAAGGTCAAAAGAATTAACCTATCTACCAGGTGGTGAAGGCTGCTTAAGTGTTGATCGCGAAACAACAGGGGTTACGCCAAGAAATTATAGAATAATTGCAAAAGGCTACTTCTACGACTTTATCAATAAAAAGCTTCAATTTAAAACAATTGAGCTTGAAGGCTATCCTGCAGTTGTATTCCAACACGAATATGATCATTTAGATGGTATTTTATTTACCGATAAAATGTATGATGAACTACCTAATGTAACTCCACTTTTTGAACTTGAAGAAGCTAATGAAGACGAATAATTTTCGTCTTTTTATTTTTGTTTAAGTTTTTTAATTAAGCTTGGAATATCTTCAAGTAAAATTTTTTCAAATTGAGTTTTTTCAACGCTAATCGTTTTAATTTCATCATTTTCAATCAGGAGAAATCCGCGAGGTTCCATTTGGAAATTTCCACCAGAAATTCCTCCAAATGGTAACGCCTCACTATTTTTAGAAGCGTATTCAGACCCACCACTTAAATGACATACCTTAACTGATGAATAAGGAATAATCATCCTTCCACCATCTAAACAAATGGGACTTCCTAGTACCTTATTTGTACTTGCTAATGTATTAGCCTCTTCTAGACTTACCTTTAAAAAATCTTCGGCTTTGCTCATATATTTTTCCTCCAATTATTACAAATATTTCCTGTAATAATATTTTTATCAATTTAAATAAATTTATACGAGCTTTTAAATTAAAAATAAGTCTTTTTTCATTAAAAGGATAATATAGGTAATTTCTTTTTTTTACTATAAAAAACAGTTCATTAATTAAATCATTAATTAAATAATATCCATTATAGGTTAAAAATGGACTAATTAGCTTAATATCTGTAAAATCATCAAAACGGATAATATCAATATAATCAATTGTAGCTCCCGCCATAATATGTTTTATTGGTTTAACTAAAGATAAATTTTTCTTAAAATTATCAACATTTTCTTTAGAGGTTTTATGTGATGCCTCTTCAATAAACCTATCAAAGCTTTTTAAATTTAATTTAATTTTAAGGCTTGAAATTAATAAATATATTTTAGTATTATTGTTATGCTCTATTTGAAGACCAACATCAAGAAAAAGGATTAAAAGAATAATACTAATGGTAATATAAGCCATTAAATCACCTTTTATTATTTTTTCCCTTATTAACGTAAATTATTCTTAAAAGAAATACCATAATTATAAATAACACTACTGATATTATTACAAAAATAAAACTTTTTGCACAAAAAGCACAATAAATCATTAGCATTAAAAAAATTATAATTTGAAATAAACATTTATCCACTATTTTCATGTTATCATCTCCAGTTAGTTTTAACTAACTATAGTATATACTATAAAACTAAAATTTGCAAATAAAATAAAAAAATCAAGCAAATGCTTGATAATAATTATCTAAATGGTATAAAAAAATTATTAAAACCAGGTTCATTAAATCCTACTTGGTAAGGAACATCAACGTCATAAACTCTAACTTCGCTTGATTGTGAACAAGTTGGAATTGTGAAATGTCTTTTATAAACATTCATTATATTATGTGTATGATAATTTACATAATGTGGAATATCAACAAATTGACAAGACTCTTCTACCTGATTACAGCATTTATAGTCTCCACAACCTGTATTTTCATTAAATGGGCATCCCATATTTTCTTGATAATAATTTTCTTTAAATGGATTTTCTAAATTACCATCATAATTACCTTGTTTTTGATTGTAATTCATGTATGGTGGAACATAATTCATTTTTATCCCTCCTCATTCTATTATATGCAAGAAAAAAATTAATGCTAAATTTTTAAGAACTTTAACCATAAAAAAAGGACCCGAAGGTCCATAGTGAATTAATTTCTATCACCAAATATTTGGAATAAAATTAAAAGCAATCTTAAAACTTCAATATAAATATAAAGAATACTAATAAGTAATCCAAATGCACAGCACCATTCATAGCTCTTATCACAACCGCCTTTTACCAGTTCTTGAGCTTCATTAAAGTTAGTAAGTAGCATTGCACAGGCATAAATTATAAATAACGCCTCTACTGCAATCATTACTCCAAGATTATTCATGATTGAATTAAATACAGGAAATATGCTCATTATTAGCATTACAAGAGCCATTAAAATAAGACTGATGCCTAAAGTTACAGTAAAACTATAAATCTTAGATTTATTTCTAATAATACCAGAAGCAAACACACCAAGCATTGCACAAAAAACAACAATTGTTGAAATAATAGCTACTAAAGCAATCCCTTCATATACAAGATTAAGCAATAAAGACAATGCCCCTAGAAATGCACCTTCACCAATTGCATATAAAATACCACAAACAGCACTAGCACGAGGCGACATTCGGCCAATTAAAACTGTAATAAAGCCTAAAATACCACTTCCAATTAAAACGCTAAGCAAAACACTTGTTCCAACGCCAGTGTACAAAGATGCAATCGCTGCAGCAGCTGATGCAATTGACACAAAAAGTAAAATTAAGGTTTTAATTGTAATACCCTTATATGATGCACAATCACTTTTAGAATATACGGCATCTTGATTTTCATTAATATTTGAAAACATTGGATTATTCATAATATCAAGCTCCTTTTCTTGAGTTTATTATACCATAAAGTTAACTATAGTAAACATTTCTTAGTTTGATTTTCCTATTTTTTTATAATTCACATTATTTTCACAAATTTTAAAGACAAAATAAGACAATTATTTATTTAAGCACTAAAGAAAAGCAAATAGCCCAACTTCTTCTTCTTTATCGGCCTCTGGAAGATCACCTAATGCACCCATTTGATCAAATAAATCAAATAATGTTTTATTAAGCTTTGTACGCTTAAGCATATCTTCTTTTGATGAAAATGGTCTTTCATCTCGAGCAATTTTTATTGATTCTGCAGCGGCAGGTCCAAGTCCATCAACTGCTGCGAATGGTAAACGTAAATTACCATTAACTAGATCTCCTTCAATTACAAAAGTTGATGAATCCGACTTATTAATGTCAACTGGTAAAAATTTGATTCCACGTGCAACTGCCTCAAGAGCTACACCTAACGCTGTTATTAAATCTTCATCCTTAGCTGTCTTACTCTTTATCGCCGATAATGTTTGAATTTTTTCACGAATAGCAAATGCTCCGCCTAAAAAAGCATTAACATCATAAGCTTTAGCACGCTTAGAAAAATAAGCACTATAAAACATCGCAGGCTTATAAACCTTAAACCATGCAATACGAAGGGCCATTAAAACATACGCCGTCGCATGAGCCTTAGGGAACATATATTTAATTTGCTCACAAGACCAAATATACCATTCAGGCACCTTCTTTTCAATCATAGCTTCTTTAAAGCCCTTCCATGTCTCAGGGTCTTTTGCAACCTTACCCTTACGCACAAATTCCATTATTTTAAAAGATTTTAATGGCTCAAGACCATCAAACATTAAATCGACCATAATATCATCACGACATCCGATAATCTTATCAAAGCCAATTGTACCATAATCAGTAGTTCCGTTTACAAGCTCTTTAGCATTTCCAAGCCATACATCTGTACCATGTGAAAGACCTGAAATTTTTACAAGCCCTGCAAATGTTGTTGGTTTAGTATCGATTAACATTTGACGAACAAAGGTAGTACCAAATTCTGGTACAGCATATGAAGCAACATCACTATCAATGTCTTCTGGCTTTACATTAATAGCCTCAGTTGAACCAAATAAGGAGAAAACCTTTTTATCATCAACAGGGATTTTTCTAGCATCACTAAACGGAAATTCGTCCTGATGTTCATGAACAATATCCATAAAGTATTTAATTAGAGTTGGATCATCATGACCAAGAATATCAAGTTTAAGAAGATTATCTTCAAAGGCATGATAATCAAAGTGTGTTGTTCTCCATGCAACAGTATCGTCATTTGCTGGATATTGAATTGGTGTTACATCGAATATATCAATTCGCTTAGGTACAACAACGATTCCACCTGGGTGTTGACCCGTTGAGCGCTTAATTCCAATTAAATTAGTAGCGATTCTTCCAGTTTCTGACGATCTCATTTGAAGGCCCTTCTTTTCCGCATAGGCCTTAACATAACCAAATCCATTTTTATCTGCAATTGTAGCTACAGTACCACCTCTAAATGAATTATCATACCCCATCAAATGCCTTACAAATAAATGGGCCCGAGGTTGATATTCACCTGAGAAGTTAAGATCGATATCTGGTACCTTATCACCATTAAAACCTAGGAATGTCTCAAACGGAATATCATGTCCATCCTTCTTTAAAGGCTCTCCACAGCACGGACATGTCATATCAGGAAGGTCATATCCCGAACCAACACTTCTTAGCACATCCTGAAGTTTACGTTCCTCTTCGCTATTTATTTTTTCTTCCTCTTCTTCAGAGAACTTTATCGCCATAAATTTACATTTTGGGCATAAATAATGTGGAGGTAATGGATTAACCTCTGTAATATTCATCATTGTTGCAACAAAGGATGAACCAACAGAACCTCTTGATCCTACCAAGTAGCCATGATCTACTGAATCTTTAACCATTAGATATGCCATAAAGTATGTCGAATAATATCCTGAAGAAATAATTGATCTTAACTCACGATCAACACGAGCTCTAACAAATGGATGAGGATTTTCTCCATAATTTAATAAAACATTTTCCTCAACAACATGCTTCATTTCTTCAATCATTGAAGGATACCTGTATTTGGGATCAGGATGATCAGCAAATTCATCATCAGCAGGAACAAACATTTCCTTGTGGAAGCAATTAATTCTATCTATCATATCAGCAACTAAATTAGTATTAGTTACGACAATTTCATATGCCAAATCCTTATCTAAATAAGAAAACTCAGCAAGCATTTCATCAGTTGTACGAAGATGAGCATCTGGACTAACCTTATATCTTGAAAGTTCATGTACTCCACCACCAACCTGATTAGATGCAATTAATATATCACGATATTTTTGTTGCTCAGCTTCAATATAATAAGCATCACTTGTAGCAACAACAATTTTATTTAAGCTTTTTGCTGTATTAATAATCTTTTTTATTGTTTCTTTAATAATCATCTCACCATCATGCCCATCATTTAAAAAGTCAATTAAATGATTATAGCATTTAAGGGGCTGAACCTCAATTATATCAAGAGATTCCATTGCAACCTCTAAATCATGAGTTGAGCGATTTAACGCATTTTCAAAAACAGCGCCAAATGATCCTGATGATGTTGTAAGAACACCTTCATGATACTTATCTAAAACTGAATGCAATAATCTTGCATCACCGGCAAGATGAGTTGTAAGTGCATCAGATAAAAGCTTATACATGTTTTTATATCCAACTTGATTTTTAGCAATAACATTAATTCGTGATGGAATTATATGCTTATGCATTTTGCCATTATTAAGTAATGAATTTATATCCTTATAGTTAACAATACCAGTTTTTAAAACATCGTTAATAATTTGTAAAAAGCACTCAGCTGTAACTCTTGTATCATCAGTTGCACGGTGATGATGCTCCTGCTTAACCTTAAAAAACTTACATATAGCCTTAAGATTAAATTTACTTAAAACATCACCATATAAGGCACGACATAAATTTAGGGTATCAATTCCTGGCATCTTAGGATTAGGTAAGCCATTTTGTTCAAGCTTTGCATGAATCATACCAATATCAAAATCCGCATTATGAGCAACCCATATTGCTCCTTTACTAAATTCCATAAAGTTATTTAAAGCCTCAACAATCCCTGGTGCATCTTTAACCATTTCATCGGTGATTGATGTAAGTTCTGTTATTTTATTAGGAATAGACCTTCCTGGATTAATGAAAGTACTAAATGTTTCACTAATAATACCACCCTTAACCTTATGAGCACCAATTTCAATGATTTCATCATAGGTTTGACTAAAGCCTGTTGTTTCAATATCAAATACAACATAAGTTGCATCTTTAAGTACAATATCAGCCTCATCATAGGTAATATGCCAATTATAATCATCAATATAATCAAGCTCACAACCATATATTGGCTTAAAATCAGGATTTTTTTCTGTAGCATGATTAATATCAGGAATAGCATAAACACCATTTCTATCTGTAAATGCAATTGCTTTATGTCCCCAGCTAGTAACCGTTTTTACAATATCAGCAGCTTCATTTAAACCATCTAGGTTAGACATTTTAGTATGCATGTGTAGTTCTACACGCTTTACTTGTGCATTATCAGTTCGAGATGATTTATGATCCGCATGACTAACAAAGTTTAAAGAACTAGCTTGAATCGTAACCTCATGCTGAAAAGTATTATATTCGGCTTTACCCTGTACATTAACAATATCGCCAATCTTTAAAGCCTCAGCTGCTTGCAGTTCATTTTCCCTTACCCATTTATTTACACAAATACTATCAGTATCATCGAAAATCTCAATTTTCAATAAATAACTAACCTTTTTCTTAGATAAATCAAGTGAAAAAATTTCACCTTCAATCATAAAATTAGGCTCCCCTGATTGCTCTCTATAAGTAAAAATACCCTCCTGTGTCTGGGGAATTTCATTAATTTTAGATAAACTTGAAACCTCAACCTTTTTACGATAATCAGGTTTTAAATTTACAACCTCACGCTTATGCTGTTCTTCTTCAGCTTTACGTTCTTGATGTTCCATTAATGAAATAGTTTGTTTCATTTCCTCTTGTTGAATCTCTGATAAAGTTTTTAATGATTCATCAACCTCAAGTTTAAAATCAACATTCAAAAAGGCTTTATTAAATGATTGCTTAATTTGTGGCAAATATTCATTTAAAAAAACTGACTCTCTATCAATTGTAACAGTAAATAATCCATCACTATAAATATGTTTTAAGTCTAAAAAGCATTTAAATACAAGATTTTTTTCACTTAAAGATAGCATAATTGCATTATAATACTCGTTTGCAAGACTATCATCAAGGTTTTTATTTTCATATTCAACATTTAAAATAACTGAATCAAGACCAAGAGGTGTTAAAATAGACATAACCTCATGATGAAGAGCTTTAAAATCATTAGGCCTTAAAATCGATTTAATTTTTAAAAAAAGTTCAATCGTCTTAGTTTTTTTATACAAATTTACATTTGTAACTATAAGCTCGTTTTCTGCAAAATCAAACGTTGTTCTTTCTTTCAAACAATCAATAAACTTCATATTATTCTCCTTTTCTAACCTCAATCTTAACTATCGCCTTAAGAGCTCTATTATATACAAAATAAGTATAAAGTAAGCCAATAACACTTAAAATTTCATAACCTAAAAAACCAGCAAAGGCGTTAAGTAATAAATAAGGAAACATTGCATATAATACAATCGTCCATTTAAAACGACCTTTTATCATCGGATTAATAAGATTTCCCAAAAAATAAAAAATAACTACAAATAAAATTACTTTCAAAATAAAAATAAAACAGTTAATGATTATATATGCACTTATAATATTTAAGTCATTTTCATAAACAACCTCATATAGCTTGCTTGTAAGTAAACTAATTTCTTTACTACTTGCATTCTTATCAATTTTTAAGTCACCAAGCTCTATATTTCCACTTGCAACCCTTATACCATATGTATAAATATTGAAAGTTCCATCCTCAATAATAACATTAAATTTTTGAGTGTCATAATCATCATAGCTAAATGCATAATTATAAAGATTTGTCGAAATATAAAAATTATCATTTATAATCTTACCATTTTGTGAAATAAGACTTCCGTTACTATTTCTTATTGCTTCTTCCATTAAATAATATTCATTTTTAGAAATAACAACGCCATCTTTAAAAAGACAAATAGTGGGTGAAAGTGCAATTATAAGCATAATAAAAAAATAAAATAATGTTTTATACATTTTTTCAGCAATATATTTTGCCGTAAAATGAGATTTAAATAAAACAATTGTAATACGCTCAAACACATTTTCACCTTCTAACGTTTTTATTATACCATAAATTAAGAAAAATAAATCCCTCTAACTTTCTTTTTCAAAAATAATATGTTATATTTTGCATGGTGATAAAAATGAATTTAACAAATGACGAAAAGCATTATAATACACTTGCAAATTATTATTTTAATAAATATCATGAAAAGGTAGCTAAAATCAGTCTTAATGCCGGTTTTAGTTGTCCTAACAAGGATGGAAAAAAGGGATATGGTGGCTGTACCTACTGTTCTAAATCAGGTTCCGGTGATTTTGCCGGAAGTCCTAACGATGACTTAAAAACGCAATTTTTGAGTATTAAAAAAGTAATAGCAAAAAAATGGCCTAAAACCTTATATATACCTTACCTTCAAGCAAACACAAATACCTATGGTGATATCGATCAACTTGAAAAAATATATAATGAATTGCTAAATCTTGATCCTAATGTTGTAGAAATATCAATTGCTACAAGAGCTGATTGTCTTGAAAATGAAAAAATAAATTTATTATCAGAAATAAACAAAAAAATACCAGTTCAAATTGAACTTGGGCTTCAAACATCAAACGAAAAAACAGCTAAAATTATCAATCGAGGTTCAACTAATAAGGAACTAATTGACGCTGTTAAAAGGCTTAGAGAAAAAAATATCGAGGTTGTTATTCATATAATGAATGGACTTCCAAACGAAAATGAAGCTGATATGCTTAATACAATTGATTTTATTAATTCATTAGACATCCAAGGAATAAAAATTCATAGCCTTTGTATCCTTAAAAATACCAAAATGGGTGATGACTATTTAAAAAAGCCTTGGCCTCTTTTAACATTAGACGAATATATTAAGATAACAGTTAATCAGATAAGACATTTAAGGAGTGATATTATAATTCATCGTCTTTCAGCTGATGCCGATTTAAGCGATTTAATTGCACCATTATGGACAAGAAAAAAGCTTGTCGTAATGAATGAAATTGACAAGCTTATGCGTAAATATAATTATTATCAAGGAGATCAATTTAAAAAAGGCCATTCCTCATAAACAAGAAAATAGTTTTCTTCAAATATCTCTTCAAAAAGTTTTTGTGATGTAAAAGGACAAACAATTGAAACAAGCTTTAAATAGATAAGTGCTTCTCTTTCACTCATTTTATTTGTTAGAAGCTCTTCAAATAAAAACCGATTAATTGATTCAATATATAAATCAAGTCTTTTATTCTTCAATAATGAATTTAATTCACCTGTTAATTTATAAAGCCTTTCTTCAAAACAAAATGTATTTTCTGAAAACCCATCATGATACAATGACTCAAGTTCATCAATAAATTGCTCATATTTAGCAATATGAAGCTTTGTCATCTCAAAGTCATCACATGGCTCAGCACTTAATATATATAGGCGATATGCATCTTCTTTAGATTCTCTTAATATATCTCTTGTAAAATTAATATTTTGTGTGTTATATGCGAGTAAAGCTTGTTCACTAACCGGGTTTAACTTATAAAGAGAATATTCTACTTTAGGACTTTCATTTAATGCAAGTTTAATCAAATGAGGAATAATTAATTCTTCAATTATTTTATCTTCATTTATAAATGATAATTCCTTTGCATCAGGTTTTGAAATTTCAACATTAAGATTTGTATCAATTCTGCCTTCTAAGTAACGCATTAAAGAATAAACCAATTCTTCCGTCATTTCAAAGCCTGATATCTCATATTCACTTTCTAATTCTGCTTCATTATTTATAACTGGTCTCATTCGCTGATTATAATAAAAAGGCAAATATTTTAAATTAGAAGGTACAATTTCTCTTTCATTTTTGAGCATCATTGGAATAAGAATTCCATAGCCCTCTTTTTTAGAAATAATTAGTTTTGTTGACTCATATTGATATTCTATAAATGCCATTCCTTCAAAGACAAAGTTTTCTTCTAAGGCTCTAGATGCCTCATTTATGTCTAATCCATTCAAAAAATCCGAATTTATCATTAAATCATTTTCAGTAATTTCCTTAACATCAAGACCAAATGAATCGGTGTATATTTTATCAAATTTCCTACACGCAGGAATAAGTGGATAAATGTCACATTCCGTATCATAGCTAATAAATAGCAACACATCTTCGCCTGTTAAAGGATTTAAAACTGTGGTTCCCGAAAAAACACCAGCTTGATAACCATTTTGAAGATAATGATTAACCACCTCATATTCAGTACTACATACATATGGCATAACATCCATATATTTAGGATTAAGTAAAATTGCGACAACACCACCTAACCAATATGTTTTAGGAAGATTAACTTTAATCTCAATTTTTTCTTTATAGTTTGAAAATAAAAACTTAACGCATCTTTTTTTGCCAAGACGCTCATAAATTTTATCTTTTTTTTCGGCAGAAAGACTAAGACCATCAATTAATGTTTCCAATTCTTTAATATATGGCCTCATTTCAAAATAAAAATAATCATCATTTGTCTTGCATAGCAAAGCATCCGTTTTAGCATCGTAAAATGCCCCATTATTTTCTCTAGTTTCAAAATAATTATATATTTTAATACCCAATGAATCAGTTAAAACCGGTCCATTTTCAAAAAAAATATCTTTATTATAAAGACTTAAAAAAATCTTATCAATTTCTTTGAGAACAAAATCATTTTCTTGAGTTATAATCGACTCATAATCAAAACCAACTCCCATTATATTTAAAACATCAAGATATTCTTTAAGCATATTCTTCGAATCCAAATAATGATTTGATAGAAATGAATAGCTTACATATGATGCCGTATCAATGCCAATTATATAATAAATATTTTCTCCACACATTTTGAAGTAGCGATTAAATGTATCGGCTAAAAGATATGGATAAAGGCTTTTACTTGTCATGCTATAAGAATCTATTGGTGTAATTTCCGTAGATATAATTCTTTTTTGCTTAAACCTATCTTTTTCTAAATTAAAAACACGACTATCATGCCATCTTTTAATTAATGATTTATTGTATTCATCCATTCTTTCACCACCTTATAAACTTATAAAAAAAACTGCAAGGAGTTGCCTTACAGTGATTTTATTTATTGAGCATTTTTCTCAACATAGTCAACTAAATCGCCAACTGTTTTAAAGCTTTGAGCTGTATCATCATCAATTGTAATACCAAATTCATCCTCAAGAGCCATTATAACTTCGACAGCATCAAGGCTATCTGCACCTAAATCCTCACGAATATTCGCTTCTTTTGTAATTTTAGCTTGGTCAATATTTAATTCATCAGAAATAATACTTTTAATCTTATCAAAAATTTCCATTTTATCTGCTCCTTTTATTAAAATTATAACTTATATACATTCTAAAAGCAAGTCAATTATCTTAAATAAGCCGTCCATTATTAATTGTTTTAATAATATAACCTTTTTTTAAATTACCTGTTTTTTTAGTTAAAACCATAATAGCAACACCCATTTGATGTATTTTATCAAGAATATCATAAATAACCTTTGATCTTTCACTATCTAGTGATCCGGTTGGTTCATCCAAGATTAAAGCCTCGGGTTTAGACATTAAAAGCCCTGCCAAATAAACCTTAATTCTTTCAAGACCATTAAGGCTCATCATGTTTTTATAATTTATACCACTTGCATCAACAAGAAAAAGAGCTTTTGAAGGACTTATAGCCTTGTGATGGCATATCAATTCCATATTTTGCATAACATTTAGACTATCGTCAAAATAAATATTTGAAGGCATAAATGCAAGCTTAGTATCTAAGAGTTCTAAGCTTTTTTTAGAATATTCATTAATATCAATTCCATAAAGAGAAATTGTTCCTTCTGTCAACTCTCTTGACTTTGTTATCAAATTAAATATTGTTGTTTTTCCAGAACCAACAGAACCACAAATCACTAGATAATCACCTTGATTGAAGGATAAATTAATATGGTTAAGAATAGTTTTATCGTCATAGCATTTTGAAACATTTGTAATTTTTAAAATATTACTCAAGACAAAATTTAACCTTTCTTTCTTCTAAATCAATTTCTTCAATTTTTGCTAATGACTCAATTCTTATACCCTTACTTCTCAAACGCTTACCACCTTGTTGATAAGCTTTTTCAATTGCACAACCAATGCCTGCAACTGTAGCTCCTGCTTGAACACAAATATCATACAATCCTTCTGCAGCCCAGCCGTTTGCTACAACATCATCAATTATTAAAATATTATCATTTTCATCAATAAAATTATCTTTAATATATGCGTAATAAGATTTTTTCAATGTGTATGAATATATTTTAGAAATATAAGTGTTTTCAGGTAGTTTAGCTGAATACTCCTTTTTAGCATATACTACTGGAACATTAAACTTTAAAGCTGTTGCTGTTGCAAGTGCAATACCAGCAGATTCAATCGTTAATACCTTTGTAATCTTATCTTCCTTAAACCTATTATACCATTCATCTGACATTTTATTTAAAAGATCTATATCTAGCTTTTGATTTAAAAAAGAATCAACCTCTAACACATTATCATCATTAATTATTCCTTCTTTTACAATTATATCCTCTAAATACTTCATAATGTCACGTCCTAACCTTAAATGTCAAGTATATTATACCAAATCAAAGTAATATTTAAAAGTAAAAAAATCAAGTAAATTAAGTTTACTATAAACAAATATAAAATTAATTAGTAAATATTGTTAATTTTTAAAGCTCTTTTCTATGCTATTATATGACTAGGAGGTTATAAGTATGAAAAAAATACTAATATTTTTAAGCATTATTTTTATTGCATTTTCAATAAGCAAAAAAACAAATGCAACAACACTTGGTCTTGTTGATACAAACGGTTCTAATTTGAACATTAGACAAGAAGCATCAATCAATTCTAAAATTTTAGGCAAAATTCCCGATAATACTTATGTTGAAATATTAGATAATAAAGATAACTTTTTTTATATAAGCTATAATAATATTAAAGGATATAGTCATAAGGATTACATAAAATCATTGACATCAATTCAAATGGTTACAACTGATAATTTAAATCTTAGGAAAGCTAAATCAACTTCTGCAAGTATAATTCTTACCATTCCTAAAGGTAGTATTCTTACGGTTTTTAATAATGTTGGTAGTTGGTCTTACGTTTCATATGATGGTAAATATGGTTATGTTGCAAATGCCTATTTAAAAGATAGTGGTACCTATTTAAATGTCCCAAGCTATAAGCAATATGATTCAAGGTGGAAGGACACAAAAATTACATCATCAAAGACAATACATCAAATTGGTTGTCTTACAACTGCTATGGCAATGAGTGAATCATATAGACTAAATAAAACAATTTACCCAAATGAAATGGTAAAAAAGCTTTGTTATACTACATCAGGTGATATGTACTGGCCAAGCAATTACAAAACTTCTACTACAGGTAGTTATTTAAGTGTAATTAATACTAATTTAAAGAATAAAAAGCCAACTATAATTGGCGTAAAGAACTCTACAAGTACGCACTTTGTTATTGTTTATGGGTTTAGTGGCCAAGCATCAAGTTTAAGCTCTTATAAAATTCATGATCCAGGATCAAGCACTAGAACAACTCTAGCAGATCTATTTAAGGCTTATCCAACTTATATGAAAATTGCCTATTATAGTTAATAATTTAATGCTATAATATTTTTAGGTGATATTGTGACTATTTATGTTGATGGCGATGCTTGTCCAGTAAAAGATATTATTATTGAGGTTGCTTCTTTTTTTAGAGTTCCCGTTCATCTTTTTATTGACACATCCCATAGCTACTCAAATCCTAATATAAAAATAACAGTTGTAGATTCTGGACCTGATAGCGTTGATTTTGCAATCATGCGTTTAATTAAAGAAAATGATCTTTTAATTACCCAAGACTATGGTTTATCTTCTCTTGCAATCTCAAAAGGTGCTATAGTACTTCATCCATGTGGAAAAATAATTAATATTAATAATATTGATACTTTACTTGTAAATAGATATCTAAATAGAATTGAAAGAAAAGTTAGCAATCACATTAAAGGGCCTAAAAAAAGAACCAAAGCTAATGATGAAGACTTTAGAAAGGCTTTAATAAATATTTTAACTCAAAACTAATTTTAAATTATTGACTTTAAATGTAATTACTTTTAAAATTAATATATATATCAAATTGGAGGAAATATATGAAAGCATTATATTGGCTAAGAAAGCTTATGGGCTTTGTGCTTGTGGCTGCATGGATGGTTCTTTACCTAGTTTTATTCTTAAATGGTAAAACTAAATATTCTACTTTATTAATTATAATCTTACTTGTTATTGTTTTAATTTCGATGTCAATTTATCCCCGTTCATCAGAATATTGTAGCTGTGGTCATAGGTGGTATAAAAAATATACATTTAAGGAAACTACTTCTAGCTCAAAGACAAATAAAAAAGGAATTACTAAAGAAACATTTGTACATGTATTTAATTGTAATTGTGTTTGCAACAATTGCAAGAAAGTAAAAAATTATGAAATTAAAGCTGATGGTGGTTATAATATTACAACCCCTGATGGAAAGCATGAAAGTCACCGCATTAAACAAAATATTTATATGCAAAATAAAAACCTTTTAAATAAATAATTTGAGCATTATTCATGCTCTTTTATTTCATAAAAAGACAGTACAACTAAAATGTACTGTCTTTATTTATTATACTTTTACGTTATGAGGCTTTTCACCCTTTTTAAATTCAATTCTTCCCGCTTTAATTGCCCCAACCGGACAAACATTTGCACATAAATGGCAGCCAACACAACGTTTTTCATTAATTTTAACCTTGCGGGTGTCTTCATCGAACTCAATTGCTTGATGTCCGCCATCATAGCAAGAAATATAACATCTTCCACAATGAACGCATAAATCCGAATCAATTTGAGGATAACAAATATAAGACCGATCCAAATCCTCAGCCGGAATAATATTTATAGCAGCACGTCCAACCATTTCTTCTACTGAATTATACCCATGATCCTCTAAATAATGTGACAAACCTGATGTTAAATCTTCAATAATCCGATAGCCATATTGCATAATAGCTGTTGTAATTTGTAATGTTTTAGCACCAAGAGAAATAAACTCAGCGGCATCCTCCCATGTTTCAATTCCACCAATACCGGAAATTTCTACACCCTTAAGCCTTTCATCATTATACATTTGAGCAATAAAGCGCAATGCAATCGGTTTAATAGCCTTACCTGAATAACCTGAAACAGACGATTTTCCATTAACCATTGGAAGGCCAGCATTATTTTCAAGATCAACATTGCAAATAGATTTTACTGTATTAATAGCTGCAATACCATCAGCTCCACCCTCAAGAGCAGCAAGTGCAACCTCATTCATATCGCCAATATTAGGAGTCATTTTAGCAAGCATTGGAAGCTTAGAGCCACGTTTAACAGCCTTACAATACTTATTTACAAGTGAAGGTGATTGACCAACATCAGAACCCATTGCATGGCTTGTCATTTGTGGACAGGAAAAATTACATTCAATCATATCCGCACCTGCCTCTTCAACAAGATGAGCAAGACGCTCCCATTCTTCTTCATTAGAGCCCATTATAGACGCAATTAAAACCTTATTAGGATAATCATGCTTTAATTTTCTTAACGCTGCTAAATTCTCCTCAAGAGGATGCTCAGCAATTTGCTCCATATTTTTAAAACCTATCCAAGGAGTTCCTTCTTTTCTTAAAATATCAAAACGAGGAGAAACTTCATTTGCAATAAAAAAACCAATAGTTTTAAAAACAACGCCCCCGAAGCCCATATCATAGGCTTTAGCACACATTTCGTAGCAATTTCCTACTGGAGATGATGATAAACAAAATGGATTTTGGAATTTAACTCCACAAAATGTAATTGAAAGATCTTTTTTAAGCATTTTTCTTACCTCCCTTTAAATATGTATCAATAGCATCAGCCGCTTCTTTACCTTGTTTAACAGCATACACAGCTAATTTATCAGAAAAAGTTACATCTCCTGCAGTAAAAGCCTTAGAAATAGAGGTTTGATAATTATTAGCTATAATGTAACCATTTTCTTTATCAACACTAAAATCATCAAGACACGTTTTTTGACCAACTGCAAGATAAATATAATCGGCCTTAATTGAGAGTTCTGAATTAAGTTTTAAATGTTTAAACCTAACTAAACCATTTTCATTTGAAATAGGTGTATATCCATCTAAAATAGAAGCATTAAGCTCTCTTGCATAAGAAAGTTCCTTTTTTGAAGCTAAAAATTCACTTGCCGTTTCTCTTGCAACACATATAACATTATTAGCACCTTTATTTTTTAAAGATGTAACAACATCCATTGCAACATCACCACCACCAATTACAAGATGAACTGCATTTTCATCAATTTCTACACCATTACGCTTATTTAAGGCTAAAAAATCAACAGCTTTTGTTACTCTTGAATCATTTTCAAATAAATCAAGAGTTCTTCCTTCTGGCATACCAGTCGCAAGTAAAACGGCATCATAATCTTTTTGAAGTCTTTCAAATTCATTTTTGTCAATTTTATGATTCAAAATAAAATTAACTCCTAAAGCCTCAATATGACTAATTTCCTTATCTAAAACAGTATCCGGTAATCTTTCACTAGGGATTCCATATCTTAGCCAACCACCAATTTTATCCCTTTTCTCAAAAACATCAACTTCATAGCCTTTAACTCTTAAAGATGCGGCTGCTTGAAGACCAGCAGGTCCCGAACCTACAATTGCAATTTTACCATTTTCTT
>ENA-OPSJ01000111-OPSJ01000111.1-human-gut-metagenome-genome-assembly--contig:-NODE-111-length-69362-cov-6.422511_pt1 | contig 69362 bp, 85 predicted proteins | sample MGYA00241801_ERZ501893 | MGnify/ENA primary metagenome ERZ501893 (study PRJEB25962, sample SAMEA2042219) | human gut metagenome | biome: human gut; feature: human-associated habitat; material: faeces...
GCAACGCCTTGCTCCAACCTTTGTTAACCTTAAATCTAATACTATGAAAAACACAGTGCAAATATACGGACTTTCGGGAATTCTGCAATAGTTTATCTGTATTTTATGCAGCAAAACAATGTTATTTAACATAAATCGGTATCCCGTTTACAGCTGTTTGCAAAACAGGGATACCAATTTTAATTTCATTAAAAACTTGATTAATAAGTATGGCCGTCTTTTTCCAATTCTTGTGCTGTAATAGGCTTTCGGTCTATTGCACGCCAAGCATAAACAATGTATGCCAAAACAAAAGGTACCAAAACAGACACATAAGCCATGACGCGCAAAGTAAACTCACTGGAACAACTGTTGGCCAGTGTTAATGAACTTTGCAGGTCAGCAGTAGAGGGATAATATGCCGTGTTATTATAACCCACGCAAAGGAGCAGCGCCAAAACCGTCAGCACAGTACCGATGCCCGCAAACCAGATACCGTTGGTAGATGTCTTGCTGAAAACAGATTTGCCGATGCCAAACAATACACCGACCACTCCTATCAGGAATAAAACCAACAAGACAGGCATATCAATGAAATTCATAAAATACTTGTAAGGTTCCATATATACTTCCTGCGTATCGGGACTGACAGCAAAACCATCACTCAATAATGTATGTATCACAAATGCCAGGAAAAGAATCAGGAAAGGAATCGTATCTGTAATCAATTGGCGACGGCAATGAGGAATCAATTCTTTATCACGGATATTATTGATAAAATACAAGTTGCCCAATATACGTGCCAAGAACAAAACAGCAAAGCCCAAAACAAGATTCCATGGATTAGTCAGTGCATCCAACCCATGCCATCCATTGGCCCAACTGCTGATGACAGGCATCAGTTCATTACCCATATTTCCTTTATTCACCAAGAAATTAGAGCCCGTAAAGAATGTAGCCACTGCTCCTCCCAGCAATAACGGCCCTACAACTCCGTTGATTACCAGGAACCATTGATAGGTACGCTTGCCCAAAATATTACCCAATTTAGACTGAAATTCATAAGAAACAGCCTGCAACACGAAAGTGAACAAGATAATCATCCACAGCCAATATGCACCACCGAAGCTGGTGCTATAAAACAAAGGAAATGAAGCGAAAAAAGCTCCTCCGAAAGTAACCAACGTAGTAAAAGTAAACTCCCACTTACGTCCTGTGGAATTCACCAGCATGGTACGCTCTTCGTGAGTGCGGCCCAAAGTGAACAGTAAAGAATTGCCACCCTGCACAAAAAGCAGAAACACCAACAGGGCACCCAGCAATGAAACCAGGAACCACCAATAATTTTGTAGAAATATATAGTCCATAGAATTTTATTTAAATGATAAATAATGGAATTACCGCATACAAAAGTTATTCACCTTTTATTGCCTCCGGTCCTTTCTTTATGGCCTTAACCATAATATTGATTTCAGCAATCAGCATAATAGTAAACAATATCAGGAAAATAAAGAAAGTTATCTGCACGGAGCTCGTCTGCAACTTGGAAATAGCGGCTCCCACCGGCAACATATCCTGAATAGCCCACGGCTGACGACCTACTTCGGCTACCACCCAACCGGCTTGTCCGGCAATATACCCCAACGGGATAGTCCAAAGTGCAAGTTTCTGTAACCACCCTGCATCTTTCAGTTTGTCTTTCCGAGACAGGACAAGTACCACAATAAAGAATAAGATGAAATATCCTCCCAACCCTACCATGATGCGGAACGACCAGAATGTCAATCCGACAGGAGGAACCAAATGAGCAGGATCTTTGATATATCCGTATCCGAAATAAGCCACATTCTCATCCAATGTCCGGCGTGCTACACTTGCAGCCTCTTTATTACCCTCCTTCTGCGCTTTGCGGAAAGCATCCAAAGCAGCAATCGCCTTTTGACCGCGCTCTATTTTCTCTTGTGCAGAAAGAGCGATGGTTCCCTCCGGAGTTTGGTAACCGCCTTCCAGTAAATTATTGATGCCCGGCACATATCCGTCTATGTCATGAGTGGCCAGAATAGAAAGCATTTTTGGAATCTTTATGTCGCCTACCACCGTAAACGGCATCCCATTGCCACCCTCTTGAAGTCCTTCGGCCGCAGCCATTTTCATCGGCTGCACTTTGGCCACCTGAACGCCGGAGATATCTCCTGTCCATGCCACTATCAGCGAAGCTGCCAACCCAAAGACGGCAGCCACTTTGATGCTTGCTTTCGCAAATTCAATCTCGCGCTTGCGAAGCAGATACCAGCAACTGACACCCACTACAAACACTGCACCAAGTACCCAACCGCTCAGCACGGTATGGAAAAACTTAGCCACAGCCATCGGCGAGAGTGCCACCGCTGCAAAATCCACCATCTCATTACGCACTGTCTCAGGATTGAATGCCATGCCCACCGGATATTGCATCCAAGCGTTGGCAACCAGAATCCACCATGCAGAAAGTGTTGCACCGATACCTGTCAGCCATGTAGATGCCAGGTGGAAACGTTTACTTACTTTGTTCCAGCCAAAGAACATAACGGCAATGAACGTTGCCTCCATAAAGAAAGCCAGAATACCCTCGATGGCCAGCGGAGCACCGAAAATATCACCTACAAACCAAGAGTAATTACTCCAGTTCGTACCGAACTCAAACTCCAGAATCAATCCCGTAGCAACACCTACGGCGAAGTTAATACCGAAAAGCTTCATCCAGAACTTTGCCGTGCGTTTCCAGAATTCCTTACCTGTGACTACATAGAAAGTCTCCATGAGCCCCATAATCATAGCCAGTCCTAATGTAAGAGGAACAAAAAGCCAGTGATACATGGCCGTCAGTGCAAATTGCGCCCGCGACCAGTCGATTAGCGAAGTGTCAATGTTTTCAAACATACCGTTTTGATATTAAAATATTTATGGATTTGCGCGTTTAATCAATTCTTCCCCTACATATTGCTGCTTCTCCTGAGGGGTCTTCTCCTTTAAAAAAGAAGGAAAGAAAAAGAGTTTCAAAATAAAAAACATAATAAACAGTTTAATAAGAATAATGGCCCAAAGCGTCCGGCCAAGGGTCATCTCACGGAAACCGTCCCGATAGAACGTCCATATACGAACTAACAAAGTATTACTCATAGAAACTTATCTTAAACTTGTAATTATTACAAAGAAAAATACTTTATCGGTAAAAAACAAGTTTTTGTCCATAGAAATGTGCGGGGAATCTATATTTATTGCCGATAAAAGCAATGTCCCCTACATTTGCAGTAACAAATTAAACCGCAAAAAGGATGAAACAACGAGTAGTATATTTAGCAATTAGCTTATTAGCGACCTCTTCATTGACCGCTCAGGAAGCAAAAAAATGGACTCTGAACGACTGCATTGAATACGCTTTGGAAAAGAATATCCAGTTGCAACAGGATAAAATTTCATTGGAAGAAAGTGATGTGGATGTAAAGACTGCGAAAGCAACCCTCTTCCCCAGCCTATCGTTCAATACCGGACACAACGTAACAAACCGTCCGTATCAGGAAAACAGCAGTACTGTAAACGGCACTGAAATTATCAGCAGCAACAGCAAAACGACTTATAGCGGCAACTACGGACTGAATGCTCAATGGACGGTTTGGAATAGGAACAAACGCATAAACACAATCAAGCAAAAAAAGATGAGCCGCGAAATAGCGGGACTTACCGTAGCACAAACGGAAAATTCATTGCAAGAACAAATCGCACAAGTGTTTATCCAAATCCTGTATGCCGATGAATCGGTGAAGATTAATGAGAATACCTTGCAAGTGAGTCGCGCCACTTATGAACGCGGTGTAGAACTCTTCAACGAAGGAAGCATCTCCAAGGCCGACCTTGCACAATTGGAAGCTCAGGTTGGTAATGACCAATATCAACTGGTTACAGCCGAAAGTTCGCTCCGGGGTTATAAGTTACAACTCAAACAACTGCTCGAACTGGACGGAACCGAGGAAATGAATCTTGTTCTCCCCACTTTGACAGACGAACACGTGTTGCAACCTTTACCCGGCCAAACGGATATATATCAGCAGGCACTGGCTTCGCGTCCCGAAATACAAAGCAGCAAACTCAATATCGAAAGCTCAAAGTTGGATATTTCCGTTGCCAAAGCAGGCTACTATCCCACCATCAGTTTAAGTGCTTCTGCAGGCAGTACCACCAATAGTGCCAGCGAAAACGGTTGGGGAAAACAAATGAAGTATGGTTGGAACAACATGATAGGAATTAATCTCAGTATTCCTATCTTTGATAACCGCCAAAACAAAAGTGCTGTTCAGAAAGCACGTCTGCAATACAGCAGCAGTCAGCTCGACTTAATCAATAAGCAAAAGGAGCTTTACAAAAATATAGAAAGCCTCTGGCTGGATGCCACAAACGCCCAACAGCAATATGATGCAGCCGAGAGCAAACTGAAAAGCAGCCGAATCAGCTTTGATATGGTAAACGAACAGTTCAATCTGGGCATGAAGAATACCGTAGAACTCCTGACCGAGAAGAACAACCTGCTCAGTGCACAGCAACAACGCATCCAAGCCAAGTATATGGCTATCCTGGACCGCACCTTGCTGAACTTCTATGCAGGACAAGAAATAAAGTTATAATACCGAAAATATAAACGTTATACATAGTAATACAGTATGGAAAAGAAGAAAACGATCCTTCTTAGTGCCGCAGTCGTCATGGTTGCAGTCGGCGGTTTTTGGATGCTTGGAAGCTCTGAAGCAAAAAGCACAGTGAGCTTTGCAACAGAAAACGTAAAAAAAAGCAATATCAGCAATTCAATCACTGCTACAGGAACCATCGAACCTGTGACGGAAGTCGAAGTCGGTACTCAGGTATCAGGCATTATCGACAAGATTTACGTTGATTATAATTCTGTGGTAACCAAAGGTGAACTGATAGCAGAAATGGATAAAATCACACTCCAGAGCGAACTTCAGTCTGCCCGGGCTACTTACGATGGCAACAAGGCTGAATACGACTATCAAAAGAAACTGTACGAACGCAACAAGAAGTTACACGACAAGCAGCTCATCAGTGATACCGATTACGAACAGTATGTATATAACTACGAACGTGCAAAAAGCTCTTTCGATGCCAGTAAAGCCGCCCTTGCCAAAGCCGAGCGCAACCTTTCGTATGCCACCATCACCTCTCCCATTGACGGAGTGGTAACCAGCCGCGATGTGGAAGAAGGACAAACAGTTGCCTCCGGTTTCGAAACTCCGACTCTCTTCACCATTGCCGCCGACCTGACCAAAATGCAGGTAGTGGCAGATGTGGATGAAGCCGATATTGCCGGAGTGGAAGACAGTGCCCGCGTCACATTCACCGTGGATGCCTATCCCGATGATGTATTTGAAGGTTATGTAAGACAAGTACGTTTGGGAAGCACCAACAGCAGTAGCAGCAGTTCCACTACCGGCACTACTACAGTTGTCACTTATGAAGTAGTCATTACTGCCGATAATCCCGACTTGAAGCTGAAACCCCGTCTCACAGCCAATGCCACTATCTATACATTAAACAAAAACAATGTATTGACTGTGCCCGGCAAAGCACTGCGGTTCACACCGAATAAAGACATTGCCAAAGGATATAAAATCAATGACTGCCAAGGAGAACACAAAGTGTGGACACTGGAAGGCAATACTTTTACCGCACATCCGGTTAAAATCGGTATATCAAACGGTACATTGACCGAGATTCTAAGCGGCATCACCGAGAATATGCCTGTCGTCACGGAAGCCGTGGTCAATAGCAATGCCCCTCAAATGGAAGGAGTCGGTGAAAATGGAGAAAGAAGTCCCTTCATGCCCGGCCCTCCGGGAAGCAAGAAAAAAAACAATAAATAAACTTGCACATCAAAACCTATATGCAAAAAAGACAGATGAAAAAGATTATCGAACTTCAAAATATCAAACGAAACTTCCGGGTGGGTGAAGAAACCGTGCACGCCTTGCGCGGCATTTCCTTCACCATCTGCGAAGGAGAGTTTGTCACCATCATGGGTACTTCCGGTTCGGGCAAATCCACCCTGCTGAATACACTGGGGTGCCTTGATACCCCCACCAGCGGAGAATACCTGCTGGACAGCGTATCCGTCCGCACCATGAGCAAACCCCAGCGTGCCATACTGCGCAACCGCAAAATCGGTTTCGTGTTCCAAAATTATAACCTGCTGCCTAAAACTACGGCAGTGGAAAATGTGGAACTCCCACTGATGTATAACTCTTCCGTTTCGGCAACCGAAAGACGGAAAAGAGCCATTGACGCCCTGATATCCGTCGGATTGGGTGACCGCCTGGAACACAAGTCCAACCAAATGTCGGGAGGACAGATGCAACGCGTGGCCATCGCCCGTGCTTTGGTCAACAACCCGGCTGTTATCCTTGCCGATGAAGCGACCGGTAACCTTGATACCCGCACCTCTTTCGAGATTCTTGTACTCTTCCAGAAGTTACATGCCGAAGGACGCACGATTATCTTCGTTACCCATAATCCCGAACTGGCACAATACAGTAGCCGTAATATCCGCCTGCGCGACGGTCATGTGATAGAAGACACGGTCAACACACACATCCTGTCCGCCGCCGAAGCACTGGCCGCCCTGCCTAAGAACGATGAAGACTGACCTTCATCAGCAATAAGAAACAAATTAAAACAATAGCCAATTATGAACGGAACAAACCTATTCAAAATAGCTCTCCGGGCTCTAGCCAACAACAAATTGCGCGCCTTCCTCACCATGCTGGGTATCATCATCGGCGTAGCATCCGTTATCGCCATGCTTGCCATCGGCCAAGGCTCGAAGAGAAGTATCCAGCAACAAATCTCGGAAATGGGTTCGAACATGATTATGATTCATCCGGGAGCCGAGATGCGCGGCGGGGTTCGCCAAGACCCTTCGGCAATGCAGACATTGAAACTGGAGAATTATGAGAAACTCAGCGAAGAGTGCACTTACCTCTCCGGCATCAGTCCCAATGTATCTTCCTCCGGGCAATTGGTGGCAGGGTCAAACAACTATCCCTCCTCGGTAAGCGGAGTAAGCATTGATTACCTTAACATCCGCCAGCTCAGTGTGGAACAAGGCGAAATGTTTTCCGAAAACGATATCCGCACCGCCGCCAAAGTCTGCGTCATCGGCAAGACCATTGTCGACAATCTTTTTCCCGACGGCTCCGACCCTATAGGAAAAGTCATCCGTTGCAACCAAATACCCATGCGTGTTGTGGGCGTATTGAAGTCCAAAGGTTACAACTCCATGGGACAGGATCAAGACGATGTGGTACTCGCCCCATACACTACCGTAATGAAACGATTGCTTGCACAAACCTATCTGGGCGGTATCTTTGCCTCTGCCCTGACCGAAGACATGACCGAAGAAGCGGTGGAAGAAATCACTTCTATCCTGCGGCGAGAGCATAAGCTGAAAGCCACCGATGATGACGATTTCACCATTCGCACCCAGCAGGAGCTGAGCAGCATGCTGAATACCACCACCGACCTGATGACCACACTGCTCGCCTGCATTGCCGGCATCTCGCTCGTGGTAGGAGGTATCGGAATCATGAACATCATGTATGTTTCCGTTACCGAGCGTACACGCGAAATCGGCCTGCGAATGTCAGTCGGAGCACGCGGTGTCGATATCCTTTCACAGTTCCTCATCGAAGCCATTCTGATTAGTATCACCGGCGGTGTGATAGGCGTGATTATCGGTTGCGGTGCCAGCTTCATGATTAAATCAATAGCCCACTGGCCCGTATTCATCCAACCTTGGAGCGTACTGCTGTCTTTCGCAGTCTGTACCATTACGGGAGTTTTCTTCGGATGGTATCCGGCCAAGAAAGCGGCAGATCTTGACCCGATTGATGCCATACGTTATGAATAAAACAATTTAGCGCCACACCATTCTTCTCGTTTCATGACTGCGGGAAAGTAGCCCACAGACTTGAAACGAGAAATTTATCGCTACGATAAGATAAATTTAATACCTTCTGCATCCTATTTTAACCCTGAACTTTTTATCTTTGCCTATTATGAAACAAATATTCTCTCAACGTCGCCCGCTGGAGCCGGCCATACATATCGTCAGCTGGTTGCTGATATTCGGCTTTCCACTTGTTTTTGCAGACAGAGGAAACAGCATGGACTGGCATCAGTTCCTACGCCACAGTTGCGTCCCCCTCTGCTATTTTCTGATATTCTACATCAACTACTTATGGTTGGTACCACGCTATCTCTTCAATGACGAGATGCGAAAATACATCATCGCCAATGCCATCCTCATATTTTTCTCCTCATTGATGCTTCACTTGCTGCTGGAAGCCTTCAGCACTCCTCCACCCGAGGAATTTACCCGGCGGATGCCTCCACGCTGGATATTCTACATACGCGACATCGTGCTGATGATATTCGTTGCCGGACTGGGAGCTGCCATCCGCACCAGCCTGCGATGGAGACAAGCGCAAGAAATGCTTCTGGAAGCCGAACGGCAAAAGACGGAAGCGGAATTGAAGAATCTCAAGAACCAATTGAACCCCCATTTCCTGCTCAACACACTGAATAATATCTATGCACTGATAGCATTCAACTGTGACAAGGCGCAAGAAGCGGTTCAAGAACTGAGCAAATTGCTCCGACACGTACTTTACGACAATCAGCAAACCTTTGTTCCATTGGAGAAAGAGCTTGACTTTATCCGTAATTACGTGGCACTGATGCGCATCCGGCTGCCTCAGCAAGTAGAAATAAGCCTGCATCTGGAAACCGATCCGGGCAGTTCGTTACTCATTGCCCCCTTACTCTTTATTTCTTTGATAGAAAATGCCTTTAAACACGGCATCAGTCCTACAGCTCACAGCTTTATCAGCATCGCCATCACCGGGAATACAGATGGCACGGTACGCTGCGAAATACAGAACAGCAACTACCCCAAAACCGGGCAGGACAAAAGCGGCAGCGGCATCGGACTGGAACAGGTAAGCAAACGATTGGAACTGATTTATCCCAAACATTATGAATGGGAAAAAGGCATCAGTGCAAACGGTCAGGTTTATTCTTCTATATTAACCATTCAAACCAAAAACTTATGATACTGAATTGCGCCATAGTAGATGACGAACCTTTGGCTCTGGAATTGTTGCAAAGCTATGTGGAAAAAACCGCTTTCCTACGGTTGGCAGGCAAATACTCCAGTGCAGTGCAGGCAATGAATGAGATACCCGCACACGAAGAAATTCATATACTTTTTCTCGACATACAAATGCCGGAACTGAACGGATTAGAGTTTTCACACATGGTGAACCCCGAAACACGCATCATCTTCACTACCGCTTTCGGCCAATACGCATTAGACAGCTACAAGGTCAATGCGCTGGACTACCTGCTGAAACCAATCAGTTATGCCGATTTCCTACAATCGGTGAACAAAGCGATGCAATGGTTCGAACTGAAACAAAAAGCCGGAAACAGACCGGAAGAAGAAGTTAATAACGAATATATTTATGTTAAAAGCGATTACAAACTAGTACAGATAGCCCTTGACAAGATTCTATACATCGAAGGACTGAAAGATTACATAAAAATACATATAGAAAACGAACCCAAAGCCATCTTGTCACTTATCAGCATGAAGGCTATGGAAGAAAAGCTTCCGTCAAAGCATTTTGTACGTGTACATCGCTCATTCATAGTGCAAAAAAGCAAAATAAAGGTGATTGACCGGGGACGCATTGTTTTCGGCAAAGAATACATTCCTATTTCCGATAGTTACAAGCAAGAGATACAAACTTATTTGAATAGTCATTCTGTATAAAAAATCTTATTATCAATAGAATAATAAATCAAATTCGTCGATATCTTTTTGCTAAAAACAAATAAATTACCTATATTTGCAGCATAGACAAGGGAAGTTGTGAAACTTCTTAATAGAATAGTTTAGTTAAGTCTAGTTTAGTTTTTGTGTTGTAGTGCCCCACCCCATTAGAGAATGGTTCTGGGGCACTTTTTATTGAAAATCAGCCATTTGAAAATAAGCAAAAAGATAGTATCACCCTCAAAAATGACGGTTTTCGATTGTAAATGCAATTGTAAATAACAATTTTATTGCATTTTAATTGCACAAAAATGTAAATCTAAATTACAAAAGAACTAAGTAGAACTTAAATATATTGATTATGGCAATGATAAATGCGGTTGTAATAAACAGCCAAAAATTGAAAAGTGGAAAGTACAGGATTAAAATTTCCGTAGCCCACAAAGGAATTACAAGATACATATCTACGGATATGGATATTGAATCACCGTCACTGCTCAAAAACAATAAGGTGGTGAGAGGAGAAAATTCATCTATCTACAACATGAAGATAAAAGCCATTTTAGAAAAATACGAAAAAATCCTTTTGGAAATTGATACAGACGCATATAATTGTCAACAACTGATTGAGATTCTTAAGCGTGGAAAATCAGATAATGCCCAGACATTGAGATGTGCATTAGACAGTTACGTAAAATCATTGGAACGACCGAAATCGGTTAAGCTATACACTCTTGCAGTAAATAGGTTTATAAAATTTATGGGATATGAAGTTATGTTACGTGACATAACTCCGGAAAATATACAGGGATTTAGCAATAAACTTGTTAATGACAAATTAAGCCCAACCTCGATAAACATATACACAACGCTCTTAAAAGTGGTAATAGACTACGCCATTAAGTTAAAGATGGTTGATTACAAGGTTTACCCTTACGAAGTCTATAAAAAGCCATCTGCGAACGTAAGAGACCTGGATATCAGTGTTACAGAACTAAAAAGGATTCGTGATCTAGAAATAGACAGATATAATCTAAGGATTGTTCGTGATATCTTTATGCTGTCCTATTACCTGGCAGGAATGAATATAGGAGATATTTTAGCTTACAATTTTAAGGGGAAAAAGCAAGTAACATATACACGTATAAAGACGGAACACACCAAGGACGGTAATTTGCAGACTTGTTTTTCCATACAACCGGAAGCTAAGGAAATAATAGACAGATACATGGATAAGAGTGGAAAACTTGTTTTCGGACGATATGAAACACGAAGTAAGGTGGATAACCTTCTATTCAGACAAATGCAAAATCTTGCAACAGAAGCAGGGATAAGCAGAAAATTGATATATTATTCGGCTCGTAAGTCGTTTGTGCAGCATGGTTTTGAAATCGGGATACCATTGGAGACACTGGAATACTGTATAGGGCAGTCGATGAAAAAAAACAGACCGATATTTAACTATGTGAAAATCATGTCAAAGCATGCAGATCTTGCCATAAGACAGATATTGGATAATCTCAAGTGAATTGTAAATATAGGTTGTATCAGTTTTTGATACAACCTATATGAATGAATAATTATACCAAAAATAGAGAAATTATTCCTTATTAGTTACCAATATTATATTGTTCTATCACAGCAACCATTTCCAAATCAAAGAAAAGGATACGTACACCATCATTGCATATACCGTATTGAGAACCGGGACGTTCATCGGTCCATCCGTTTTCAGCTATGACTAAATCAACTACTTTAAAAATTATATCCAAAGATACAAAGTTTATTTCTCGATTGATAAAGTCTCTGAGTTCTTCTAATGTTTTCATTTTTTAGTTTTCTATAAAATCAATCCTGCAACCTAGTGCATACCCTATCTTTGCAAGGACATCTATACCTGTACTATACCTGCCAAGCTCTATTCGTGCTATGTGACCCTGGTTTATACTGACCAACTCAGCCAACTTCGCTTGGGACAATCCCTTTTGCTTTCTAAGTTCGGCAATACGCTTGCCGATTCGTTCTCTCTCATCCATCATCTTACAACTGCATCTTCAATCATTGCACTGTATGGCCTTCCTAGCTGGTCCTTAACGTTAGAACGCTCCAAGTCGATGGTCAACCCTTTAAGATTAATACCCGCTTCTTCTGCCAGTTCTCTTACATGATCTTCGTCACGCGCAATTGCGTGATAAAGTACAGTTTCATAATGATTCTCTTCGTAGATATTGTATGAGTTCATAATCTTAATGCCGCTTATCCGTTGCCGCCGGTTCTATTGTGTTATTTGATACTGCAAAAATAAATGTTTATCTTAACAATGAAAAATATTACATTAATAAAGTAGGCATGTTTTTAAATATACTTTTTCATAAACTGAACAAGTTTTATTATTACATAAAAAATTCATTCGCCTTATCTTCAAGCCTTGAAATAGTACCAACGATATAACGCATTGTCATTTTCACATCATTATGCCCCATGCGTTTAGCTATCTGAACCAGAGGAACATCCAATTCCGCCAAATTAGTAGCAAAGCTCCTTCTAGCCGTATGGGAGGCTACAAACTTCCACTTCTCCCCTACTTCATATTTACCTTTTCTAAAAATTCTCATTTGTTCATTTATCCCGACCTTATAACAAATGGTACGGATAGTCTCGTTAAAAACGCTGTCCGCATAAATGTGTTTCCCTGCAACAAGAAGTAGCTTTCGTAAAATAGGTTTAGCTTCAACTGTCGTTTGCACTTTGGTTTTCTGACTTACATAAGTGAGATACTTTCCATCTATATTATTAACCGTCATATTGATTACATCCGAATGTCTTGCACCTGTATAACATCCGCATAAGAACTGAGCCAAGATAATTTTTTCCTTATCATTTATGGGGCAATATTCTTCCAACTTCTTTAAATCACTTAAGTTAAGATACACCCCAACCGAAGGAATAGATTTTAAAGTCATTCTCTCTGCAAAACGTGGATAAGGTAGATTTATCTCGTCTTTTGCGTCATTCAATACACTCTTTAACATAGAAAGATAAGTTTTAGCACTGCTTTGCGCAACTTGAGAAAACATATCTACAATTAAATCAATATTTTCCTTAGTAAAATCACTCCATTCAGGGACGTGGCCGAATAACCGTTCAAGCCGTTCAATCATGCCGTAGTATTTGGGATTCTTATAAACGAATTTTCCGACAAAAGTTCGTTTCCAGTCTCTAATAATTTTTATAGCATTCCCTGTTTCATTTAATGATACGTTGTACAAATTTGGTAATACTTCTGCATTTTTCATATTAGTCAGTCCCGCAAGACTTAATTTCCCTTTAAAAACCTGTATGTTAATATTTTCCAAAGTCATAATTATTGAGATTTTAATATTATTGTTATTTTAATTCTATATACTTTAATGATTATCGTTAAAACTAGCGACAACCCCTCCCATTACAGAAAAAATTAATATCACAGGAATTATCCAATAATTGCCACTGCATCCGATTAATATAATTATGATAATCCATATAAGTAAACCTATCGCCATATTATTCCTCCTTAATTAAATTTATTCGTTCATTCTTACCTATCGCCTACCCGACAGCCGTATTACTGCCGGGGTGTCATAAGATGATATGTTGGCAAAGCCCCAACAATGTATCTATGCTAATTGTGGCAATATATCCTTAATTTATTCTGTATATATACTAACAGGTACGGGGACGTTGTTTTGCTTTGTATATTGGTAGCCTGTATTCATGTGCCAATAAGTCGATGAACCCAAATACTTTGCCATACGGTTACTATAACGCACGTATGCATGAAAGTACTCCATGAATTTGCCGCGCTGCCTTACATAGCCGCTTATATGCTTCCATTGGTTGTGTAATTGTTCGGGGGTTTTTGTTCTCATAATCTTTTGTTTTAAGTTAATAAATAGTTCCCGGTGGCGGTGTCGCTCCGCCTTCCTACATTGGTTAATCTTGTTCTATCGTCCACTCTTTTTTTACGAAGCCTTTAAAGCTGCCAAACGATTTTTTAAACGCTGCTAACGCTTCTTCCTTTGTCTTTCCGTAATAGCAATAACGCGCCCCATTGTGAAACTCTACTGTTAACTTATATTCTTTCATATCTTTAAAATTTATCTGATTCATCACTCTTGTTTATAAATTCGCGTAGCTTATCCCTGTCGGTGCCGGAAATGAATATCACGGCACCGAATAACAAAACCAACAAAACCATATTCAGCTAATTAAATGACCGTCTTTAATCGTCCGTTACCGTCCGTAAACCCGTTAAGTGTTTCCGCCTCTCTTTCGGCTTCTTCTTTTGTTTGGAAGAATCCTACCGGGCAATTATCCAAGGTATCTATAACGTAATAGCCGCGTTTAGTCCTGTTTTCCGTTATGTATCGTTTCCCTTTTACTTTTTTCTCGTAAAATTCCATACCCTCAGCCATTGGGGTGTAATATGATGAAATGCTAAGCGTGCCCGATTCTATTTTGCCGTTATATTCAATTATACCGGGTAAATCGTTTTTTAAACTGCTTTCCACGCTTACACCGTCATAGGTTACACCGAATTTCCATCCCTTATTTGTATATACGTTGAATATATCGCCCGGCTGTATGTCTGCACGTACTTTCGCGCTGGTTATGATTCCCGCGCCTTCAATGTCGTAATAGCGCACACCGTTAAAGTTGTCCGTTTTGGTAAAGCTTATATTATCGAACGGGTGCGCTTCAGCTGTACAATCCGTTAAAGCTTTTCCCGGTCGTATTATATCCATGTACTTAACTTCTCTTTCCGCTATTTCTTTAGGACATTTCTTTAAATTACCGACATTGCAACAACCGTTTGAATTTACACGGGCAGTACCGTTTTTTTCATTAAAAGCCAATATAACGCCTATTTCTCCACACTGATCATAAACGACCTCCCCCAGTCTAAACCCGTCCAGTTCTTCGGGTATTGTCGGATAATCAAACGAATCATATTTTGCATAATCATCAATAATTAATGGGGTGTCATTCCCTTGAGGTTCTTCTAATATCACAGAATCGCGTAAAGTGCATTTCTTTTCATAAACAAATCCATTAGATTTCATCCAGTTTAATAAATCCGTTTCATTATCAAACACTTTCCGAACTGGAGCTAATCCACTAGTAGAACCCTGCACGCCTCCGAATGCCCCCCAGTATGTACCATTGTCGCAACGCCCTATACATCCGTATTCCTTACCCTCTCCTATATATTCTAGTTCTATACCTTCGTAACCACATCCAGGAATTTCTTTCCATTCTATAATATTATCCTTAGATGTTTCTATTTCAGGAAGCGCCGGCAACTCTGTAGGCGCTATCAATTCTTTCACCTTGTCCGCTTGCTTCTTGCTGAATATCCATCCGGCACGCTTTTCACCATTGTAATTTAAAGACGGGTTAAAGCGTCCGCCCAGTTCCTTTAACTGATCTTTGACGGCTTTTGTATCGCCAAACACAGCAACAGCCTTTTCTGAATAATCCACAACCTCAATACCTTCAACCGTTACGGCTTCCACTTCTTTGACCTCCTCAACCTTTTCAGCCTTAACGCTGCTTTTCTTCGCTTTCGGCTCTATAACCTTATATTCATCACTTACTTTGATTTTTAAATAGAAATTAGTATCGTAATAATCTTGCATCCCGTCCGAATCATCATAACGGAAAGAACTTGCATAAGTCGTAACAGCGTCCAACACTTTAAACATTTCCGGCGTTAACTCATTTTCCCAGCCCTTTACGGTTGACATTGTGGACATATAACCACGTTCCGCGCTTCTTGATCCTTCAATGAAAGGAACACAAGGACCGGATTTTAATTCGATATACATTGAATCAGTGTACATGCTCCATTCAGAGCGGACAGAGAATTTAAATTCCGGGAAATTCTTCTTTGCATACGCCCGAACATTTGCGGCTATTTCTTTAGTTGATAACTTGCTGTCGTAGTTTGAACCAGCCCAACCGTTTGCGGTGTAGAAATTCATTGCTTTCATAATGACAAGTTTTTATGTTATTAATTTGTGCGTGTCCCGGAACTCGCACCGGGTGCAACGCTTGTACGTTTCACGCTTTGATAAATTCTGAGAACAAAGGAAGCTTATCCAATGCCATGGCAGCCGTATATCCTCCAGACCATCCTTTTTTATATCCTCCAAAATCTTTTTTGAAAGTTAGGTTAATGCAAAATTCTTTACCGTTATCGTATTTGTACAAGGAAAATTCATACAAGTCTCTTTCTGAATGCTTTTTAAGCCACTTTAAATTATTCATTGCTTGCTTCCATTCATTTTCTTGTCGTTCAAATTCCCACCCGGTTTCTAAATCGAAGTAGATAGACTTATTTAGTAACTTCTTAACGCATGATAGCCCTACATTGTACGTATTTCCATCGCTTTTCCCTTTTATCGTAGCAATATTAAATATTGTACGTCCACAATCATCACACGTTAATGGAGTGCCATTTTCTACTGTTTGCATACACACGCTAATTAATTCGTATTCCTGTGTAGGTAAGTTTCCCTTTTTCATAATGCTATAATTTTAATTTGTTAATAATTCAACCTGCATGAACTATCTACATGATAGCTGCATATCACATCATTACCATAAGCCAATAAAATTAATCTGAAGAATATTTGCAGGAAAAGAAATAAGAAAGTACCTTTGCTCCATCTAGATGAATGTACGGTCCGTACTTCAATCCTACGAGGGTCTTAAAGTTCCAGCTTTAAGGCTCTCTTTTTTATTCCATCATTTAATAACACGCTTTTGGAATTAATATAAAAAAAGAAATAGCATAATATAGTGAATTATTACCGTTTCTTTCCCTTCGTTTTTCCTAACACAAATATACAACATATTTACATAATTACAAAACAAAATAGCAAATATTTTCTCAATAAATAATAATATTCCATATGTTAATAAACATATATCACACCACATAAAGCCATCTTAAGTAACTATAATACAACATATTAGAATATTATGTATATAATATTCGGCAAGCATCACACCCACCCCCCCCGATACGATTGTAAACAATAATCGCAGTCATATCAGCTCGATTTTTTTATTTATTTTTTTTATTTTTCTTCCCATTTTGTCTTTAATTGTTTCCATTGGAAAATATAAATCTACAATAAATTAATTAGGTTAGTTATGTAGTTTCATTCTTCATTCTCTGTATAATTATTTGTTTATATTACATTATATATTCTATTTATTGATAATAAGTTATGCTTTATTTTGTATATTATGTATATATTCTATATTTTTGTATAGTATATAAGTAGTTATAGTGAATTTATATATTTATTCCCTATCCTACGTATTATTCACTTATTTTTTTATAACTAATTATTTATCAGCGCGTTTATATGAACAGTTACTATGACCGTATTCTTCATTTAATCGTCACTAAACTATACACGTTATCTGACGATAGCCTATTTGCCGGTTGTTCTGCCGGTTCAGACTACGCAGAGGCTTCTATGCGTGTAAAGAGTTTAGTTTTTAATGTAATGCCTTCAAGTGATTTTCGTTACGTTCACGGCTGCTATTATCTTTTTACAGGCGAGATATATGAAGCTGTGAACCCTGAGATAATATGTAAGGCAGTGGAGGAATGGCTTATTAAGGTTCATGTTTCTCCTAAAGTATTACATTTTTCCAGCAAGAAATTCCAGTCTGAGGCTCTTTTGTCGATAAGGATAAACAATCCTTTTTGCCCGATGTTTCATATCAAAGCTTACCAAAATGGTGTTGTTGATTTTACGGATGGAAAACTTCGTCCTTTCAGTCCTGAATTTCATGTTCTTTATAAACACCCGTACAAATACGATCCTTCGGCAAAATGTCCCATGTGGCAGAGCTTTCTTCGTACTGTCCTCCCTGAAAAAGACAGTCGTTTAATATTGCAAATGTATTTAGGCCTTTGTACTTATGACAGGGGAAAGATGATTGACAAGGTTGAGAATTGTCTTATGCTGTTTGGGACCGGGAGCAATGGTAAGTCTGTCATATATGAGACTATAACCGGCATATTTGGTAGAGAGAATGTATCTTCTATGGGGCTTCTGTCACTTATCCGGGGAGGGGATGAAAGGCTTAGGAATGTGGCTCGCATAGATGGGAAACTCGTAAATATGTGCCCTGAAATACAGGCCAAGGACATATCAGGATATGAGGATGCTTTTAAGACATTATGTTCCGGAGAGATGGTATACGGAAGAAATATCGGTGGTAATGTTTACGAAGTCCGTAATGTCCCATGGATGATATTTAATATGAATAACCTTCCAAAAGCTTCAGATTCTTCGTATGGGTATTTCAGAAGATTTCTGTATGTGATATTTGAGAATGTAATACCGGAAGAGATGCAGAACAAGCATCTTGCAGATGACCTAAGGCAAGAATACCCGGGAATATTAAATTGGATTATAAGAGGGGGTAAATATTTAAAACAGAGACATTTTGTTTTTCCCAAGAGCGAGAACAGTGAAAAGCAGAAACTGCTTGTTATGGGAGAAAGCAATATAACTTTCTCATGGGCTTTCGCACGCGGTGTAAGACCTTCGGCAAATGCCAAGGGAGAACTTTCCACATGGATAAGGGCATCTGACATGTACGATGACATGGTACGTTATGCAGATGCTAACGGATTTGAAAGCGTGAGTACTCAAGATTTCGGAAGGCAACTTACTAAGTTGGGATTTGGCAAGTTAAACAGAAGAAGAGACTCAAAAGGTATGTTGTACAGAGTATATGGATGTAGCGATACGGAATTAAAGTCCCCTGTTCCTGTTGTTGCCGATATGGAGATGGACTTTAATGAATACAACGGAAACGTGGAATATGATGCAGAAGACTTATAAAACAATAAAAATATGATAACAATACATAATATAGGATTACTTAGCCGATATTCCCCTCCTTGTAGTATAAAATATGGTTACAATATAGGTTCATTAGCTGTAAAATATGGTGTTATGGACATAATAAATCTTCCGGAAAAAGAACAATTGAATATTTTTTTAGAAATTAACTCGAATAATGGAAGTATTATAGTTATGCCTCATGGCGATAGTTTTTTAAGAAGAACATTTATTGAAAAACTGCTTAATGACAACGGATTTATAAAAAACAAGTATTTAAGCATCACTTTATGTACAAACATACAAGAAAAGGAAATCAAATATAGAGTTATTAATCACATAAAAAAATTATAGACATGAAAAACGGAGAAAAATTACAAGTCCGCAACTGGATTGTAGAAAAAATTGAGATGGATGGTACGGATTATATGGAGGTACGCACTATAGGTGGTGAATTTCGGGTAATGTATCGGATGGACCATATTATATACAGTATGTTGGATTCTTTAGAAGAAGAGAACAAAGACTCATTGGCTGTGATATTCGGAAATATAATGGCAGTAGCTACAGTCATAGATGCGGATTTTCATCATGATGTAATTGTTGCCACTCAGTCATTAATAGATCGTATAAATCATAGTTCCATATCAAATGAAATTGAGACTGAGGAAGAAAGTCAGAATATAATTTCAGAGATGAAAGCAGAATATGAAGCAACGAATGGATTAGATGATAGAACCAGCGAATGATATTGTAGGGCGTAAATACGCCCTCATACTACCTGACATACAATCCCCTACTTTTATCTGTTCTAGCCCCATGAATCATGTCCCGAGTTTCCTCCACTGCCTCTCTTATTTTGTCGTTACTGTCTGCTGTCCTTTTTGTATTGTCGGCAATACTCTTCAAATAAGTCAACTGCGATTCCGCTAGTATATTGCTTCTTTCCATCAACCCGGAGTGCTCATCAAGATAGACAGTTATATTATTGAGTACCGTATTGTAGTCGATTGTTCCTCCGTTCTGGTAATAGTTGGAAACAGCATTCTCTATCTTTCCCCTTTGTTCCTGCGGATAGTTGGCGAAACGCTGTTCCAGCAACAGACGGATTGCGGACAAATCGCTTCTCATGGCATTGGCGTAAGATGCAAGGAGGTCGGCTTGGTCCTCGGTTATACCCTTAATACCCGCACTTAACCCACTTCCACCGCTGGAATTTGTACCCCATTGTTTATTTATGGCCTCCGCCTCCTTTACCATTTGATCTATAAGATTGTTCTTTATACTGTCAAGCTCTTTACTTTCATAATCAGACAAAACACCATCGCTCATGTAATTCGCCCATTTCTCATACCATTTACGCATTTCCGGCATATAGTTTTCTACATACATGGCTTTAATGAGTGCTTTGCGCATATATTCTGACATATCATCCGCAATATCTTCTGCTCCCTTCTCCACATCATACAGAGATTCAAGAATATCATCAGAGAAAGAGTCCCATGCGACACCTGTGGCATTTTCCATTTTTTGTTCAGTAACTTCTGCAATATCCTCAATGCTGTCCGCTATTTGTTCGGCATATTTTCTTGTATCCTCATCTAGTTGTGCCCAAAATGAAGGTGCCTGTTCCTGTAATTCAGATAACTGTTCTGCTGTAAGCTCAAACAAGCCGGACATACGTCCTCCCATAAGATTGCGGAACTGGTCTACAGACATGCCTAAAGCTTTTGCTGCTTGTACCCATCCCTCCCAACTCATATCTTTTACCTCATTATATCCAGCGGTATGGGATTTCCAAGAGCCACCGGAACTTAAGTACATTTGCCCTAATTCCCGTGCAGCCTCAGTTTGAGCCTCTATCATATCCACAGCCTGTTTGTACGCTGCACGCGCATTCTCTCCGCTTAACGCCTCCGCAAGCTCCAACTGCTTTTCTATGACTTTATCCATTGTCTGAATATAAGCATCATAAATCTTTTCTGCCTCTTCATATTTTTCCGTGGAGTTGTCACCGCCAAAAAAATTCATTATCTTGGTGGCTATCTGTAAAGCTGCGGACGCAATAGCAAGAATTACAGATGCTTTTTCCACTGTGGCAATTGCTTGAGCAGTAGCTTCCGACACTCCCTTTATATTATCCGCTGACATCGTGCCCAATGAGATAATCGAATTTATCATTGAAAGAGTGGTAGCAGTGATACTTCCGGCGGCTGAAATCACATCCCCGACAGCACCGCCCACTGCATCTCCTATCTCATCAAACTCCTTTTCTACCTTGGAAAGGACTTTATAAAGTTCCTGCCAGTCCTTCACACTGCGTTTGTCCGGTGATGTATCTTCCTTGTCACCGGGTTTGGGTAGCTTCTCCCTCAACACATTTACTTTCGCCCGCTGTACAGCCAGATTGGGGTTATTAGGGTTCAAGAACTCCATCCGCTCAAGTTCCTGTGAAGCCGCTATAAGAAGCTGTTGTAATTTTTTTAACGATAAATTTGCAATGCCATCAGCCCACGCCTGAAAAGACGTTTCACGCTCGGCAAACTCCATGTCTATTGCTGCAAGAGCTTTATTGCGTTGATATTCTAGTTCCTGTAAATCCTCTTTGCCGGCTCCCGCTTTCTCCAACCGTTCCCGGTCTTCCTTAAACTTCCGTTCGGCTTCAAGACGTTTGCTAATATAACCCTGGTACTTGGAAAGAATATCCTTATAGAATTGTGCAGTCTCATTTATCTGCCTTTCCTTGGTGTAATTCCCTATCATGCCGAATATGGAAGTATCAACAGACACAGAGGAAGGGTCAAAACTCTTTTTTTTATAGTTTTTATCCTTTTCGGCTTTCGCATCCTCCTCGGCTTCAAATACTTTTCTCGCAAGTTCTTTTACCTTATTGATATAATCATTCTTCTGCTTTTCCAAAGCCTGCAATTCTTTCTTGTTGTCGAGATTCCGTTGTGCTTGTTCTTTCTCAAATCCGTCTTTCATGGCATTGATACGTGCTTGTGCCGCCTGATTTTCCAAATCAGTTTCCATTTGTATTCGTTCACGGGTTCCTTTCTCACGAAGTTCGATAACTCGGTTCATCTTATCTGAATAACTGTTGATATCTGAGTTGGATGAATCTAATGACTTGTTGTATTCATCCATGAAAGATTTAATAGCTTGCATTCTCTTCAAAGCATCATTTTTATCTCCCGGCTCAAGGCTTTCTTTTGAAATTTCTTCAAGTGATTTATATTCTTTCCGTAATCTACTGAGATAATCTATCGACTTCTCATCAACAGCAGGTTGAAGCCCCACATAAGCAGAAAATTTTTCTTTAGCTATGGTTCTCCATTCCGCTTCTACTTTACTTAATTCTGCAATTTCCGCTTCAATTCGTTTTACTTCTTCTTCCTGTCCAGCATCCCCATACACTTTTTTCTTAGCCTCTAGCAATTGCAAATATCTTTGTTTAAGTCTCGATATAGCTTCTACGGGTATACTCTTTTTCTCTTTTTCATATGCTTCCTCAAGCTCCTTTATTTTAAGCCCGTAAATAGTAGTTGTTCCCATTACACTTTTCAAAGTATTCTCAAACGCCTTTGTCTCATATTCCATCTGTGCATTAATGGAAACAAGTTCTCGAAAGCTATTAACAGCATCTTTTGAGTACACATTAGGATGCAGACTAACACCTATTTCATTAGCCTTGTTCTCTATGTATTTTATAGCCTTATCATATCCTCCTACCAAGCCAGCGGTTATTCCTGATTTTATTTCCGTTTGAATTACAGCCGCCAATGTATTTGCAACTCCATCAGACAGGCCAAATCCCTTTTTCAAAAAAGCAATACTCTCTTTATATGTATTCAACTCTTGTTCTGAATACTTTTCTGATATTTTGGCTAACCCTTGTTGGCGCGCAGTTTCTAGTGCTTTATTTCTCAATGCTACTGTTACTTGATTTATTTTCTCTGTCAAATATTGATAAGCATCAGCTTCATTTTTCAGATTCCCAATATACTCCCCATACCTTGACTGAATTTTATTAATAATATCATTATATTCAGAACTACCCTTTACTGTTTTATTTAACTGTTCGACTAGGCTCTTATAACTGTCTATTTCACTACGTACAGCTTCACTTTCTTTTATTGCTATATCTCGCAATTCATTTTTTAAACGGTTTGCTTCTTTATATGAGTTGTATAAATATGTGCTAAGTGCAACCACACCGGCAATAAGAATGCCTGTCCATCCAGCAGCCCCAAGGCTGGAAAATGCCATTTTTAATTTTTGAAGATTAGTTAATAACCTTATTGCACCTTGGTTAACCTTATTCTGAGCCATATTATTGGCATACGTAGCTATAGTATTTGCGTTTACTGCTCCTGTTAAGGCTATTTCACGAGATATAGCTAATGCTCTTAAAGCATTGGCTGTTATCATGACACCTTTGTATGCACCATAAGCAGCTATAACAGAAAGTAACATATTCAAAAATATTCTCCATTTATCTGTAAAGGCTGTAAGCATATCTAGCCCGCCTCCAAGAATCTCATTATTACTTTCTGCAATAGTGCCCAGCATCATTTCATAGCTGTCTACTAATTTGGCTAATTTACCTGAAAGAGATTCGGTCAGGACCTCCTGCATATTATAGAACTTTCCTCCTTCATTGGTCAGCTCCCAAAGAATATCCTTTACCATGCCGAAAGACACTTCTCGCTTGGATATCTTTTCAAAAACCTCTCCTGCACTTACTACACGTCCTTCCAATTCTGTGAACTTCTTAGCAAGCTCATCAACTAATGGGATACCTGCCTCTGTGAACTGCCTTAATTCCTGACCACGCAAGAACGCTGCACTTCTCACCTGCCCATAAGCCAAAATAATACGCCCCATATCTACTCCCAAACCCGCAGAAATGTCAGCGAGACGTTTAGTCGTTTCATACATTTCTTCGTATGGGATACCAAATGCCGCAATCTGTTTGGTGAATCCCATTAATTCACGGAAATTGAATGGAGATTCAACGGCCAGTCCCTTTATCTGCCCGAATATCTTATCCGCTTTTGCAGCATCTCCAAGCATAGCGTTAAGTGCAATATGCTGTTTCTGAAATTCGCCACCAATTTCTATCAAAGAACGCACGAAACGTTCTGCCTGATAAACAGAATAAATATTAAGGAGTTGATTCTGTAACTGACCGGCTAGGCGTGATTGATTCCCCATTATACTGTTCCCACGTAGCATAGACGCATTGTGCCTTTCTGTTGCACGTTGCCCTGCCGCTTGTGCATTGGCAAGCCTTTGTTGTGCTAAAGCCGCTGCATTCGCCATACGCTGCTGCACCTCAAGCATACGCTGATGCCTTAAGTCTGCTGCCGTAGTTGCAGCTCCTGTACTACCTACCCCAATAGGCTTTACATTAATGTTCAGCGTTTTACTACGAATCTGTGTCTGCAAATCTTTTATAAACTGGTCAATATTAGATGCGGTAAGTTTTATCTTCATGCCTCTCTGCTCCAATTTCTTTTCCAGTTTCTTAAAATCTTCATCCGTCATATCTTTTATGCGCATGGAGAAGAATAAATTGCCCAAGTCTGCCATAATATTACTTTGTGTTTGTGCTGAAATAAAAAAAGAGCCTGTCAAGAATAGGGATTCCCAATCTTAACAAGCTCTTTGGCTTTATAATAACTATGCAAATATAGTTATATTTTCTACGTTTTTACAGAAAAAGCAATCATTTGCAAGATTTTATAATCAAAATAAATCTTTCAAAGTATTGTATTCTTTGTTTATCCCTGAAAGGATTTCCAAATACCGGTATGTGGCAGCTTGAATCTCTTCCATATATACAGGTACTTCATCATTATCCGCAACACATTCCTGTATGTATTGCAAAAGATATGAGAAATTCATCTGTGCGTTTTGGCAATCGTTTATCAGGCATCCGATAGCACCGTAAAGAGGTGAATTGCTGAACGCATCCCATTTTTTGGCTTTGTCACTATTGGATTCACGTTCTTTCTTCAAAACAGCCAATAAGTCAACATAATCGTTTATGGATTTCTGCAAATCCCTTGAAAGCACTCTGTTCTTTGCTTTAATTTCATTAAGTTCTTCTACACTTATCGTGATTTTCTGATTATGATATAATGATATTTCCATTTCTAGTAAATTTAGTGTGTAAAAGGTCCGCCCACCTCATAAACAAGGTGGGGAAAGACTTGATTAATAAGTAATATTGTTACTACATATTAAGAAGATATTCTCCTAACGCATGAGCTTTTTCTCTTGAAATAAAAGCCACACTATCACGCTTATGTTCTTCAGGATCTGATATACACACTGCTATCATAGCATCTTCGGAAGGTGACACTGTTATATTTACTGTACCATATTCATCTTCCATTGTCGCATATTGAGAAAGAAGTCCCTCTCTTATAGCCATTTCGGTAGGATTTCCATTCTCGTCAATCAATCCATTTTCTAAAGCCAATTTTTGAAGATCCTTCACTGAACATCTCAACTTATCTGCTACTTCATCAAATGTTAAGCTATTATTCATTTTTATTTCCATAATCATGCAGCCATTAAAGATTTAAACTTATTCAAAAAATACACCTGACCTTTGCCTGTGACGTAACAGGTATGTTTTATAAAAATGGGACTTCCACCCGACACTATCGGTTTTTCTTTCACAAAGAACAATCCCATTTCTGCCGCCCTCTGTGTGGGCATATAGTCATTTACGTATTTATTTTTCGACTTGCTATACCTCTGCTTTCTGATAAGGTACTTGTTCTCTACCATCCATTCATAAAGCCTTATTTCTCCAATCTTATATCCGTTTTGGGTGATAAGTTTCGCAAGATCTCCTATGAGAATATTGGTAGACGAACTTGTAACGCATTCCGTAAATACTACGGCTGGCTTTGTTTCCTCTATGATAGACTGTTTCTCCTGTTCCTTCTTCTGCACTTCCAATTCTAAACGTTGCTTTTCCTCTTCAGATGATACTAGGGCTTTCAGGGCTTCGAGATAGGTTTGAGGAGTTTGAGGTTGTACGGAGTAGCTGCCGGTGTTTACTACCGATGGGACGATTTCGTCAAAAATCCAATTTTCAAATTCATCCGCTCTTGGCATTTGGCTTTTAGCTGTCAAACGGTAAATATTACCTTCGCTAATGAATTTCATTTGTTGGATTCTTCCCATTGAATCTATGACGTCGTGATTCACGACGCCATGTGATTTACAATGTCTTACTATCGCATCACGAGGATTAGAGTACCCTAAAGATGTCGCAATATCTGTGGCGCAAAACCAACTTTTACCATTTTCAACATACATACGAACTTTACCAAATAGTGGATGTTCGTAAACCATAACTTTGCTCGTTTCGTGAGCTGACGTACTTAATACAGCAACGCTATTGCTGTTTGAGTAATTTTCATTCAAGTGTCGCATAATAATGAAAATTAAAAGTTAATAAATAAAGAAAGCAGAGAGTTTCTCCAAGTTGCGACACTTTCATATTGGCTTGTGGGCGAATATGCACGGAGAAACCTCTGCTTATATTTTAGGCAGCAGCTATCAATAGGACATAAAAAATCCACAAACCAAGTATTTATATAAAAGTGTCGCACTGCAAATGTACAACAATTATATAAATCACCAAACAAATAAGTTATATTTTTCATTGATAATATGTATTAGTTTATAGATAGGCTTCAAACACTTTCACATTATAGATATTGACTTGCCCGTAGTTGGCATCAAACACCTTCTTAATATCATATCCCAACTCATAGGACAAAGCCTTAAGTTTTCTCCAGTTAATCTTGCGCCAATCCATATTGTGTTCCTGCGCCCAACGCTTGATTGAATACCACTCCATTGATTCATCAAGCTGTATTGTCTTCTCGATAACCATCTGCTTGTTTTGCTCGTTTTCTAAACGAAGATTCTCTTTTTCCTCCCTCTCCTTCTTTAACTGAGTAGCAAGAGAGATAATCAAATCTGGATTGTTTACCATATCCTCCAATGTTTGAGGTGTCGCAGTCATTCCGACGGTCAATAGTTCCTTGATGCGGTCGTTACACCAAATGGAAAATGCCGGACTTAGCCAACGAGCAAACTCCAATGCCACATCTTCGTGCATCCAAGTGCCACCATTATCTCCATACACAACTCTCACTAAATCAGACGAGAGGATTTTCTTCACCTCGCTTAAAGCCTCAATAAACCGCTTGGTCTGTTCTGTTTTCAAGAAGTCTTTAGGTGACTTCCCGAACGGCTTTGCCATTTCAGTAGCGTTGACCATTACCTCATCTCCTTTGTTAAAAGAGATGTTACTTCCATTGTAGCTGAATACCTTGATTTGACTGTTCATATAGATAATACTTTAAAAAGAGATGGGCACCTATCAGTGAAGCCCAATTTGGCAGTCTGCTTCAAAGATAAATGCCCAATAATATTTTAACTACAAGCTACCCGACTGCCAAGAAGAATGAACCTGTTTGAATTTTCTGAAACAAAGATAAGTCTATTTCCTCTTCATCGCAAATGTTAAAACGCTGACAATCAGACATATAAAATAAAAGCAAGCAAGAAAGAATTGAGAAGTGACAAAAATATGTTGCATAACATATTATTAGCATAGGTTACTTGTGCCAACCTTGCGAAAGCGGAGAAAACAAGTCATATATTCTATATTTTACAATTATATTTAGTCTAATTACCATACAACATAGGATTTTTCATAAAAATAATTACATAATAAACCAATAATTACATACTTTTGCAAACAAATTTAAATTTATGTAATTATGAGGAAAATTTTATTAGTAATTATTGCTTTATTAGGTGGGTATATATCTGTAGATGCCCAAGTTATGAGAACAGAAGAATTAGAAGAATATGCAAAAGAAAAATATGGTGATAAATGGACTGAGGCAGCAGAAAATTTAGGTTCTCAACTTTCCCTTGATAAAAACAGTTCTTTAACTTATACACAAATAGTCGAATGTGGGGAAGCCACAAAAGAGCAACTATATATAATTCTTAATTATTGGTTCACTGCAACATTCAATGATGCAAATTCCGTTATAAAATTAAATGATAAAGACACAGGTGTGATAATAGCCGAAGGATATGTATCGGATATTGCCGGTCATATGGGAGGAATGAACGCTTATGGTATTAGTATTCGTCCAATTATAAAAGTAGATATAAAAGATAAAAAAATACGCATTACTTATACTGTACAATATTATGATGTAATAAAGTCTTCAGGTGGTGGTATTATGGGAGCAATAGGAGGAGCTATACCTACAAATAGAAGCGAAAAATGGGCTCTTGATAGTTGTTATCCTTTTGTGGAAAAAGACCAACACAAGGCAAAAAAGACTTCATCAAAAGCACTTGTTATGACCCATGCTTACTCTAATGTTATAATGGATAAAATTGAAGAAGCTGTAAAAAATGGAATTGTCGGAAATGAAAACGATAATTGGTAAATTGTAATAACATATAAGTTTCAGCCCCGTTCCTCAAGTTCGGGGCTTTTTTGATAAAAAAAAGACACACTATACTAGTGTATGTTTTATAATACACCTCACAATATGGCAAAGACAAACTAAAAAAAACTTCCCTTTCCTTGTATAATTACCAAAAGGTTATTATATTTGCACTGTCATAAGACAGAGTGCACAATGTATGATGACGAAGAAGAGCTAAAGGCTCGGATTGAAGCTGCGGAAAAAGACCTTAGCTTCTTTTCTCTCTACTGGGATGACATTCGGGAGACCGACTGGATTTCAGACGAGGAGCTTGAAGGAAGCGTCAATGACGCGTTAGATGACTTAATTGACGCCAAAAACAAGCTGAAAGAAAGTGGTAGCTCCCCATAGGTGGAGCTACCTTTTCCAAGATAACTAAAAACAAAATTACCATGGACGTAAGATTAGAACTTAAGAAATGGAAAGCTGATTTTGTCTTATTGGAAACCAAAGAACAAAAGGCAGAATATGACAAACGATTTAAAGCCTTCCTCGCATCATTGTCTCCAGCGGAAAGAAAAGAGTTCGCACAGGCGTATAAGGAAGGCGCGAAAGAGGCTATAGATGAAGCTAAAAAAATCTCAAAGATTGTTGACCGTAAACAAAAACTAGACCATATACTTGGATTTGCTTCTATGTCATATATTGCAGAGCATTATTTCGGGAAGTCTCGCCAATGGTTGTATCAACGTATAAATGGCAATATTGTAAACGGTAAGCCTGCCGATTTTACCCCGGATGAATTGAAAACGTTTTCAATCGCCTTATCTGAGCTTGGGGAGCAGCTTAAGCGTGTTTCCATCGCAATATTATAGAATGGAGGATTTTAAGTCAGACAAGAAATGACTTGCAATATAATTAAAGCGGAGAAAAACTCCGCTTTTTATCCTACCTCTGAATCATCATTAATCTCTTCCTGTTTGGGCTTCCTCTTTTTAGCTTTTAAATATAGCTCACATATTTTGCAAGAAATAGGTAAATAGAAGTGCACTGTGTTGTCTTCTTCAATAACTTCCTCTTTCTTCATCTGCTGTAAATCTGCAATCTTCATAAGTACATCCGCTTTTTCTTTACCTCTTAAATCTCCAACAGTTTCAACTAAAGCATCTATCACCTCGTCTTTGGAACGAAAACTCGATGTTTTAGCTTTCTCTTCCTCGTCTGTCCCGATACTTGCAGGAACGGATTTTTTATAACCACGGGCAATGGCACGCTCCTTCTTTTGCATATATTCTAAAAAACGCTTGTCCTCTGTAATCTGCATGATTTGGGTATTGTTGTATTCATCAGAAAAAGCGGCATTATACAAACCTACTGCAATATAAGCGTCATTGGGAGTCCAACCCATAATCATAAGATCGGCAACGGCTCTGTGCTGGGCGGTAATAAAAAGGCGTTTGTTCTCCCCTTTGAATCTTGTGGAATATTTCAACATGGCTTATTCTTTTTTTGTTGTTTGTGATGATGAACTATTACTATTTGATGCGTTTTTAGTCTTTGCCTCTTGCAATTTTATCTGATTCAGTAATTCTCTTTCTCCTTCCTCTTTCTTTTCACGTAATATTCTGTCCCACTCCGCATTGGTAGCATAAAGTGTTTCTATTCTCTCCGATGCAGTCTGACGAGAAATGAAACCATTTACCACGGCAGATGCAAGATCGGCAATCACAGTAGAAGAGTTTACATGAACATAGGGTTCCAGCCACCATTTCATGCTAAGATTAGTGAAATCTATAGTCTTTTTCATCTCCACTCCATAACCATAGGAAAATATTTTCACCATATCATTAAGAAAAGATTGATATTCCAAACAATCATTCATAGCCTTCTCATAAGCAGGAGAATATAAAATCTTCAAAGCTGCCGCAGGCAAATCACCTGATTTCAATTCGGGAGGATCAACAATGAATGACTGTGAGAATATCATCTTATATTGTGTATCAAGTTGTTTCATATAGCTGTCTGATGCGGATTGTGCTTGCAGGTATGAGGCTTTATCTTCAGCTGTCATAGAGAGCGATTTAATTGTACCATTCACATCTTTCAATGCATCCAAGTTATCCCCCTCTCCTTGGAATACAAGAATGGGTTCACCATAAGCCTGATTATTGTGTGCCATTTGGGAAAATGACATTTCATAACCGTCTATTGTATCTTGTGACATAGACCAGCAAGCACCATTATCATCACGTTTATATGCCACAGGAATAAATGGGAATCCGTGTGGCTTTTTAGATATCAATATATATCCGTTAATACCAAATATACCTAACAATCTTTCTTTAAGCGTCTTATTCCCTTCGCTCCCTTGCCTGTATCTATATAAATATGTATCATCCCATACTTCCAACCATTCAGTCAATATATCTCCATTTTCATTATAATCTCTGAAAGCACGTGCAAACAGATTTATTTCCCCTGTAACCGAATCGTAGTGTGGGTATAATGTATCACCATTAAGATAAGACAATGTTTTCCAATAATACTCTCCATCTCTCAGATAACCGACAAAGGCACTGTCTCCGGTAACTTTCACTGATTTGGCTGATTCATAAAAAGCTATCTCCATATCCTTTTTAAGCCATCCTGTACGATAAATGGCAAAATCCTCATTCTCTTTTTCGGTTGTCTTAGTGGAATTAAGCTCAAATTGCACATCATTCCCACACAGATGTACAAGATGTTTAACAGTAATTATCTGTTGAAAGGCAAAAGCATAACGAGGAACTAATTCTTTATATAACCTACGTGTGGTTTTCCCTGTATCATTCCCAGATTCATCCAATACAGGAATATCTTCCTCCCTCCAAATATCTGGATAGATAGTAGGGTCATTGATTGCATGTCCCGTAGGATAAAATTCACGAAGAAAGTCCGCTTGTGTTACGATATCAAAATTAATCACATCAGAAGGCATTTCCGCATTTTCCAAAGAAGAAAATCTACCATGTGATATGTAACCATCCGGGCGTATCCTTCGAAATGGTCGCTTTGATTTAATGTCTCTTGTTCTCATGTTTATCTTGTGTTTATTGTTTTACAAATCTCCTTAAAGGATTGACATATCTCGGCAATCTTCTAGGCTTCGTATGATGTTTCTGTTTAATATCAAATACAAACCTCATCAAAAGAGCCTCGATAAAGTCAGGCGAATGACCGACCAATGCTTTCATTTCCGTTTTCTTTATAAGAGAAAAACCTTTGTCGGCCTCCGTCACATTCTGGCGTATAGCCTTCCTTTCTTTATTTAGCACCAATGTAAGAGGAGTATCCGTGAATGAACGTGTGCTTATTTTCCTCTTTAATAAATCTTCTGAAATAGAAATGTCGCAGTTTATCACAGCCTGTGCGAACATATAAGCCGCCTGTGATTTCATATTAGCATAAATATACTTGTATTCATCCGCTACAGATTCCCTGTTATTAAAAGGCACAGATTTAGGGAAGAAACCTTTAAAAGCCTGTCCCAACCCATTAAGGTCATAAGTAAAGTTCTCTTCACGCACATGCCATTCATTGAGTTTTGTCTTTACAGCGTTAACTGCGCCTTTTGAGTTAAACCGGCATACATACAAGTCTTGAATATGATTGCCTATCCATAACCACATGACCATAGCATCTCCACCATCAAAAGCCACGTCACATGATACCCGGCGTACACCATCTCCGGGACAATAAGCATTCTTATAAAAATTTTCCATGTGCTGTAGCTTTATCATATCATCACCTATTGAGCGGTATTTCCAGTTGCCATCTAAATCCCTTGCACGTTGTTCCTCGCTTTGATTTGCAAGATTGGCTAGATAAGTCGGATCGGAACGAAGAAGCTGGACATTATCTGATAGTTTACCTTCAATAAACGCTACAGACTTGATGAACAATTCTTCAGGAGAGCCGTATTGTTCGTATTCCTTTCGATAGTATTTTTCAATAATGTGTTTACATTGCTTATATACCTCTTCACGTGTATCTCCCCAATATATAGATGAAACATCTTCTCCGTCCATAAAGCAATAACGGATAATGCCATCACGCTCGGGAATTGGATAACCATCCTCTCCTATCCACCAATCGATAAAACGAGCGACCCACGAATCAGGGTCAGGATTACAAGTACCAATAAAACGATTTATCAAACCAAAAGCATTACGGTTACATGTTATCATGTATTTGAATTTCGGATAGTCCATGTGTGTTATTTCGTCTACGCCAATATACGAGTATTGATGTCCTTGGAAACGTGTCTTAAAGTCCTCTACGCTGTCGGCATGATAAGAAAACTCCAAAAACCCTCCACGGTCAAAATTCCAAGTCATATCATTCTTAGATTTGTTGTATTTGCCGTATGGTGTATAAATCTGATATGATGTTTCGATTATATCTGAAAGGTCATTCAATTCATGACGCATCACGATAGACCGAAGATTAGGATTTTTTACATCCTTCAACGCTTCCATAAGTAGTGCATAGGAGTTGTGGGTGACAATAAAGTCCCTTGTAAGAAATAAACTATCGGGATTTGTCACCGCAATGCAACAACATTCTTTTATTCCTATTCTCTCGTATCCTACAATTCTTCTCGCATTAATGCTTATGCCACCGTTATAAGGCTTACATCTATCCTTTTTGCGTTGTACTTTGAATAATCTTTCCGCATCAGGTATTCTTATATAAATATTGTAGGCATCATTACATCGAACATACTCACCCTGTGAATTTCTATACCCGGCTCTCCCCTTGCTTATTGTCGCCAATCCGCCTAAGCTGTTTATAATAAACTTCACATTTTCTGCAAGGTTCTTGCTTACTGTCGTATAAGAAAGGTGACCTCTGCTGTCAATCGTTCCGTCCGTATCCATCATTCCTTGAATAAGTGCCCATCTTTCTTCCAATGTACCATATAAATACATATTTGGAATATGCTTCTCAACAGAACTTCCGACTATCCCAATCTTCTGTATTTCGTCAATAAGTTCTTTGTCGTTTATTCGCATGTGATAACACCCACCTTTGAATTTACAAGAAGAATATTCTACATTATTCTTAAATTCACTGATAACTTCCTCATCTGGATTGAACAGCATAATGCAGCTGTTCTCGTTTATTATATTCTCCGTTATACACCCATCCCCAATAAGAGCACCAATTATATACGGATTGAATTTGGACTTAAATGGCTTGTTCCTTGTAAATCTTACAGGACTACATAATGGAATGGAAAGATGTTTTGGTCGCTTCTTCCCCTTTTGTTTTTCCATATGATCTATAATCATCTTTGTAGTCCATACTCTCCATTCGTCATTAAGCCCCAATCTATACATGGTACGTTTCTTGGAACAATAATTTGATTGCTTTATATTCCAAAGATGGTCTATGCAGCAGTCTGTGTATGAACCGTCAACAAATTTCAGCCTTACGCATTCCTTATAGCCTTGATAGGAATTGTATATAACCCGTTGCATGCCCCCGTCAAGTCCAGTTATAATATCACCTTCTTTTATTTCTTGTATCTTTCTAAAACCAAATGGAGTACATATCGGTTCATCGAATATCAGTGCTTTTCCTCCACCGCGCTGCCCACCATATATGCATATATCAGCATTAGTGGACAATAGCTTTTCTTGTCCCCCTGCTTGTGCGATAATCTTCAACCTGTTTGGGTTCTTCCTGTCCACTTCACGAAGGGAAAGTATATAATTAGAATCAAGCACATCCTGACCGTACTTTGTTTTTAACTTGCAATCTATTATATCCATATTCAATAGAAAAGAGCTGTGCATCCATACAATCAGTATGGGTAACACAGCTCTTTGGCTTGTATTTACAATTGTTTATGCAAATATACACATATACTCCATTAAAATAAAGAAAATATATCCTATTTTTATTTGCAAATCAGATTATAACATTTATCTTTGCAGAAAAGAAAGCCTATGATAAAGATTCATACAGAAATAAATTTTGATGAGACAGAGATCAAGGGGATCATGGCAATCTGCCCTGTATGTGGTCAAAAGATAGGCGAAATACGTTACCTTAAAGGAATTGTTATGCTTCGGGTAAAATGTAGGAGATGCAAACACTATATTGACATCAATGCAACAGGGAACGGAGAATAAAATAATATCGCGGAATAGAGCAGTTGGTAGCTCATTTGGCTCATAACCAAGAGGCCGGTGGTTCGATTCCACCTTCCGCAACGACATAATAGATTAAGATATAAAGCCGATAGAGCTGTATCGAGGTGGAAACCCCACTTTGATATGGCTCTATTTTTTTCAACATAAACACAAAATAAGACACGAACATTATGGACAAAGAGACCCTTTTATCCAAATTTAAGCCAAGTATCGGAGAACCTGATGCTAACACGCAGATGTACGGAGACACCGGATTATCTGTAAGGACACTTGACACATATCTTGAAGCGATTCTTCCTGGTATTACGGATGATGCAATTGTGACAGATGATTACGTGAACACACATGTGAAAATCCTAAAATCCATGGGTGGACAAATGCGGCATGAACAAAGCGAATTTGTTAAAAAATACAAGCCACAGACTCAACAATCATCGCAACAACAAGATGGAGCGTTGGACGAATTGAAAAAAAGCGTTGAAGAACTCAGAGCTCAATTGAAAGGAGAAGAACAGAAACGTTCCATGGATCAAACACGTAGTACTATTAAAGGGAAAGCAAAGGAACTGAAAGTGCAGAACATTGCCTTATGGAATGACGCTGTTCAAATGACAGAATTGAAAGAAGGCATGGATGATACTGCATTCATGAATGCTGTTAAGAATGTTTATGAGGAAAAACTGAAATCGTATTTTGGTAACGGAGCGTCTCCTTACGGAGGGGAAGGCAGTGGCGGTAATGGAGGAACAGCAGATAAAGAAGCTGCCAAAGTGAAACGAGAAGCGTTCAAAGCCCGTATGCAAAGCCAAGGGAAATTACCAAAAAACGAGCAGCAAGACTGAGAGAGTATTAACGCAAACACAAATTAAAACAAAACAAGTATGAACTTACAAAAAGGTACTTTTAATACCATAGCACAAGGAAGTGCAGAGTTCGGAGGCCATTTTCCTGTGTGGAGCAGAGTAAGAGAACTGTATCAGGGAGGCGGCATGATAGATCACGCCAAATACCCGGCAGGTACAGTTATTGGTGCAGGTACACCGGTACAATTTATGGGAGCAGGTAAAACGGTAGTGGTGCTGGCTGGACCGGCGTATGAACAAAAAGCTTATGACGTAGGTGATATCGTAGAGAATGGAGGTAAAATATATAAGAACAAAACAAAAATTGAATCTCCTGAATCTTTCAATGCTTCCAAATGGACCGATATTACAAACACTGTAAACGGATTGATTTTTGAAGATGTTTGCATTCCTGAAGGTTGCACTTTAGCTACTTGTGCCGTAGTGAGAGCAGGAAGAATTTATGCAGACAGAGTAGTAGGAGCAAGTATTCCTACAGCCATGGAGTCTAATCTCCCAATGATTGAATTTGTAAGAGAAGCCTAAAGAAAGGAGGATATAATGTACACAAGAGACAAACAATTCTACGACATTGTAGCAAAAGGACTTGCTTCAATGGGATACGTAAGCGATAAACAAGGTAGTGCGTTGACTAAATACATCAACGATATGTTTGCCGAAAAATACAATGCAGACAGAACGTTCTCACAGATGGGTTTCCCTTTGAATCCTAATATTCCAATCAATCCTACGTATGAGCAGATTGAGGCAACTATCCGCCCATACACTATGGCAACTTATGTGGATATTGACAGTGACGGTGCAACCAAATCAACTGATGGTCTCAGCTTGAAAATGGGTGGTTTACCTACATTTAAGCATGAAGTTGTAATGAGCCGCAAAATCCTCCGAGAGAAGATGATGCTCGCCAATGCTATTGGAGATACTACGCCGGAAATCGAAGATACCATTATGGAATTATTATTTAACGGTATTGACGATTTGATTGGTGGTAATTATAATACTATTGCCCACCAACGTCATCAAATTGTATCCAATAAAGGGAAGCTAGTAATCAATGCCACCAATAACCCATTAGGCATTACCACAGAAATAGATTTTGGTGTTCCTTCTAAGAATATTCAAAAAAGTCATTGGTATTCTAAAGATAGTTCTCATGGAACAGTCACTCAAAAATTTGATACTAATGCCATTGACCCTATAAAAGTAATGCGTGATGTGAAACGTAACAGCGAACAAAAAGATTTTGCTCCTGCCGGACATTGGGAAGTTAGTAAAACTACATGGGGTGATTTGATGATGCTCCCATATTTCCGTAATTTATATGTAACTTATACACGCCCAGATGTTACAGATGATGCTAATAAAAAGGCATTAGGTTCTTTGATTGACGATGAAACCCTTAAAGCATTCATTGAGGCGAGAGTTGGAGCTCCTATTGTAGTAATCGATGCTATATCTGTTGTTGAAAAATTCAACAAGACCGCCAAAAAGATGGAATATGTTAACTTACAGAGTTTTAACGAAGGAGTTATGGTTTATATTCCAAATGGTGCTATTGGTGATGTCCAATGCGGTAAGCCTATCTATATGGAAACGCCGGGAGCGAGAACAGCTTTGTATGACGGTGGACGCACTTTGATTCGTCAACTGTTTGATGACGAGACAATGACCCAAGTAATCAAATCCGAAGTAACAGGGCTAGTAGTTCCAAATAAGGTACGGTGGATGTATTATCTAGAAATTAAAGGGGAATAATGACTAATGCTTCTCAAAATATTACAGAACTCAACACGACCATAGAGTCTTATCTCCGTGGTTGTGTCGGATTCGATGTAAGCGATAATGCTATTAACTCAATTCTGATAGATCGTGAACTTGTCCCCAATCTTGATATAAGGGATATAGATAAACGAACGAAAGAATTATGCAAAGCCGACTTATATATGTGGTGTGCAAGCACCCCAAGTGTAACCGGCAGCATTGAAGATGCAAACGGTGTATGGAAACACAAAGAAGGAGGTACACAAAGTTCCGCTTTCGATAAGCGCAATCTTCGAGCTATGGCTAACGATATCTACAAAAAATATGGAGAGAATGCTATAAAAGGGACGATACGGATGAAAACCTATGGTATGAAGTTATGGCGAAAGTAAGCAACCCACGATTCCCACATACATGCAGAGTATACAAGATATCCGATGAAACATCATGGGATGATGGCGTAGAAACTGTGTTGTACGAAGGCAAATGCAATAAATATGGAAGTAGTAACCTGCGCACATTCAAAACAGACAATGTATTAAAAGGAGATTATGCGGTTGATATACCTGGGCTAGTAAAGGGCGTTTGTACAGGATGTATATTGGATGTGACCGACTATACGGGAACTAACAAAAAGCTGACAGTGACTGATGCCTACCCTACTGAAATGGGAACCACAATTTATTTCAATATGTCTAAAAACTAAATATATGGGGAAGATAGAAGGGTTTGATGAAGGTGTACAAATGTTCAAAGCCATAAAAAATGCTTATTTTATAGACAAAATGGCAAGAATATGCTACCAACTGATAGATGATGCAGAGAGAAAAAGACAATTCGACGGTTTTACCGGGAACACTCAAACCTCTTACTCCTGTGGCTTCTATATTGACGGTAAACTTGCATTCGTAATATCTTCCGGAGATAGGCTAAGGAAACCAATAAGGTTAAAAATACAGAAGGGTAAAACCATCTATTTGACACGCCCTTATGAAGGAAAGGCAAGGAGTGTAAGTGGAGCAGTTGATGTAGATAATTTATATGGTCAGCAAACCTCATTAAATTTTCTACAAAGTTATAAGGGAAGCCCTAAAAAAGGATATGCCATAGTAATGACCACCGGAACAGAATATTCAGTTTATTTGGAAAACACACGCAAACTTAATGTTCTAACCGAAACATACCAAGGGCTTAAAAGTATATTGTTAGACAATCTAAAACCGATATCCTGATGGCGCATATAACCAAGCACTATATCAGTGAAATATTGAAAGACATGTGTAAAAGGCTTTCAGATGTGGCAGAAAGGGTATTCCCAGAACACAGACCATCCGCTTTATCCAAACAAACGGATAATATGATAGTGGTATCTCTGCCGATAGCTATTGATGATCAGAATGCATGGCAGAAAACTACAATGCGTATAGAGATATTTGTGAGGAACCGTAGCAGCGGAATATCTCCGACTAGGGAGTTAGAACAAATACTTAATGCCGTTCTTGAGAAATTCCCAATTGTTTCTGAGAGATATTCGGTAACGAATCCGAAGATAGTCCTTAAAGGAGATGATGGATTAGGTTTCACCGTATGGAACATACAAGCAAAGTTGTTGGTAAACACAACCGACAGCTATTCATATTAACAAACACAAAGTAAAACAATAAAAACGACAAAATTATGGCAGGACTAACCGTAACAACCAAACTGACCGATTTGAAAACACTTTTCAATGACGTAAAGGAAATTTATTTCAAGAGTTCTGAAATAAAGGTAGCAGATTTAGGCAAAGCATTTACTGTCGATATAGAATTTCCAGTACTTGAAGAAGGAGTAAATTTTAATACCGGAGATGCAGAAGTTACTAAAATCAAACTTACTACAGGAAGTACATGGGTAAGCAAGGCAACGAAAGGAGATGGCGACATCTCATTCCAAGTGGCAAGCATTGCAGGACCTGTAAACTCTTTGTTGATGAACAAGGTAGGAGGAGATATCACAAGTACAGAAGGTCTTCTTGTTGAGGGTGTAACATACTCAGGAGGCGCATACTCTCTTGCTCCCAAAAAAGTTGTAGGTTCTTTATTAATGTTCAGCGAAGACAGACAGACTATTATCGCCTTGCCTAATGTGGAAATGTATTCTAGTCTTGTTGCTGCTGATGGTAACAATCCGGCTTATTTCAATGTTGCCGTCAGTCCTTTAGAGAACAGTGAAGGTGCTGACATTATGATTTTATGGAAAACAATAGGTGGTTAATGAGATTTTTTTTAGAAAACAGAGGTGGAATAATGCATATCCACTTCTGTTCATTAACGAATATATAATCATGACAAAACGAAAGATAATATCAGAGCCTACAGAAGCTGATGAGAGAGAACTTAATGCGGTAAAACGCAATAAGAAGGATATTGTCATTCTTGGAAAATCCAAATGGAAGATAGGTTATATAAGAAACGGAGCCAAAAGCAAGGTGACAGACATCATCTTAAACGAGAAGGACGAGCGAAAAGTGAATGCCAAATGTGTGGCAGCTCTTCTGCTTAACGGCTATTTCTCGATATTTTTTCTTTATTGGTTTCTTTGGAGATGGTTTTTCTATGTGAAGCAATACACCGATGCAGAATATCTGCCATTATTGGAAACATGTAAAAAAAAAGAGGATGTGGAGAGCTACTTCATGTCTATCATATATCTGACAGAGATGAGGGATACCGAGATGATGAAGACGAGGGAGGAAGCAAGGCGTATCCTTCGAGGACAGACTGGGGAGCAGCATGGTTCATCGGAGAAAAACATGGATGCCTCACAGAGCCCTTGAAATTGCTATGGGGACTGTGGAATATTCCAATGTGGGGATATTATTGGGGATATACCGCAGCACAAATAGAACTTATGGCAGTTGATTGCCCAATAACAGTATACAACCATAAGGACAAAAGAAACAAAAAAAACAAGTTTAACAAAGCTGATGCCTACGATGTGGAGCGCAAAGCCAAGGAGTGGCGCGATAAATACGGCAAAGGAACTGACAGAATACAGATAGATCTTAGCGAATACTCTATAAAATGATCTTATATAACAAACAATAGTACGATGAGCAAGCCTTATTCCATATTAATGCAAAAAGTAAAGGAAAGTTCCTCTTTGAAAGACAGTCTTACTGATTTTGGAATGGTATGTATGGGTATATCTTTACCAGACATGGAAATCAAGGACCTCCCTTCAAGGAATTGGTCAGATGAAAACGGAGAAGACACTTATATACCTCCTACCCTTCCTTTAAAACCATACAATATAACTATAAGGATAGCTTATAAAGGGAAACCAAATACAGCATGGGACAAAATGGACTTTCTGTTAGATTATTTGACAGGAAAAGATGGTAGTGGGGTGGAAACAAAGCTGTTTGTTCCACATGACGGAATAGGTCGGACTTGCAGACTTTTTAAAATAGGAAAGCCTACACTTACAAAAGGCAATCTTGATGATATTATGGAATTTGAGCTTACTATGAAAGTTGACAACCCTTTATCAAGAGTAACTCCGGTAAAGGGCATTGGTGAAACAATAACGGGACTTACAGAAAAAGTGTTATGAGTTGGACGATATATAATAAAACAGGACAGATAGCAAAATGTAAAATTCATCAGTTGGAATATAATGGTGAATTTATGGGTGAATGTTCTGTTGTTTGTACTATAAAAAGCGAATCCCCTATAGAGTTTGCAATAGGTGATTATCTTATATATCGTGGGGAACGTTTTGAAATAAACTATGACCCTACTATTTTAAAGAAAGCAAGTAAAAATTCTACAGGAGATGCATTCACTTATGACAATGTAAAATTCAACTCTTTAAGTGACGAACTTGCGAGATGTGATTTCCTTGATTATGTTCCCAATGACAACAATATACATTTTACCTCACTGCCAAAATTCAGCTTTTTTGCATCATCTATATCAAATCTCGCTGAACGCATTCAGGTAAACCTTGATCGTATATATACAGGGAATAAAAAATGGACTGTAATCGTTCATCCTGAATATGTCAACAAGAAAAATATCAACATAAGTGTAGATACAATAAATGTATGGGATGCACTTGCATTAACAAACTCTGAATTTGAAGCTAATTTCATAATAAGAGGAAGAGAGATCACTATAGGCACTGCTGGGATAGCAGTAGACAATATTTTTAAATATGGGAAAGGCAAAGGATTGTATGAGATAGAACGCAATGCCGAAGCTGACCAAAAGATTGTTACTCGTCTAAGAGCATATGGAAGCACACGAAATATGCCTGACAGATATTACAATAAATTATCCGGTTCCTCTGTCGGCAATTATCTGCCAAATAATATGGCAGTAGACAACCTTATGTTACCTGGATTCCCCGAAACAACATTAGACCCTTATATCGACAGCGATAACATAGAAGAACTTGGTATAAGAGAAGGTACTATTTTTTTTGATGGAAGCCAGGAAGGTTTGGAAGAAATATTTCCTTCAATAGAGGGAATGACAGCACAGCAACTCGAAGATGCAGGAATAACTGTTTCAATAGACCCAGGAGATAATGGGAATCTTGACGAAGTGTACTCAGCTGAACAGCTAACCGATGATGGTCAAGCAGATAATAAAGGGGAAATAGAAAAAGGAAATTTTACTGTCACATTGAAGGATATAGGTTTTGATATCAACAACTACCTTTTGGGAGAAACTGCTACCTTGTCAATGAAAGACGGAATGTGTGGAGGACGTGATTTTGAAATAACTAAATGTGAGAAACATGGTAATAAATATATCCTTACATGCACTCGTGTATATGATGATGGAATTAAACTGTTCTTCCCATATAAAAATTATAATATAAAATCAGGTGATAAGTTTGTATTATTAGATATATCAATGCCTGATGTCTATATAAAAGCACATTCCCAACGATTACTTTCATCTGCAAAAAAATGGTTAGCAAAAAATGACTATATTCGTTATTCATACATTCCCAAAGTAGACAATATTTACATGGCAAGGCAACACGATGATGCTGTTGCCAATAATCAGACAAGCATTCATGATACCATAAAAGAAGGTGATTTGATGTTGTTTGAGGATGATGATTTGGGAATAAGTGGGAGTATAATCATTGATTCTCTTTCTATAAAAGAAGGTGATGATATGATTCCAGAATATGAAATTACTCTCAAGGAAGAAAAAATTGTAGGCACATTAGAAAAAATTCAGAACCAGATTGATTCAATAGTAAGCGGTGGTCAAGGTAATGGTGGATATAATTCAGAACAAATTAAGAGCCTGATAAAAGCCTTTGGAAGTAATTTCTTCTTGCGAAAAGATAAAGATGACCGTACCCCGCACAAGTTATCTTCCGACACCGCCTTTGAGGTAGGTCAGTTTGTCAGTGGCATACTCGGCAGTGGTGCACGGATTGACAAGGACGGTTACGGAGAAATGAACGGTCTGACCCTCCGTGAATTCCTTGAAGTTCCCGAGCTTCGCTTTAATCGTATTGATGTTGTCAGCGGAGAGTTGTGGAACTCCATCGCTTTCGGGCTGATAAAGTCCGTTGACACGGAAAAGAGGATTGTCGAGCTGAAATTGGAAGACGGCGAACGTTCCGGCCTGCATGTGAATGATATCTGTAGAGGGATATTCAGCAATTTCGGTAATGGTACTCAGAGCAGCGGAACGGATGAGTGTGGCTTCCAACAACTGTACGGTTTCTCAACCGCATACTTTACGCCTACGGAGATTATAGAAAATAAAGCCGGTGTATTCCGATTTAGATATGCATTGAAGTCCGGAACGACAATGCATCCGTGTGCGTCCATGAAATTTGCCGTTTACGGAAACTTCATAGACAGCTCCAGACAGGCATCGGCATACAGCACACGGACTTACAAGCGATATTTGAACAAGGTAAATACGTGGGTCATAGACCCCGACAAGAATATATATGCCCAATACGGAGACTTGGAAGGTTTGGTTATCGGCGGAATGACGATGCACGGATACGGCTCGTTTCAAAGCAACTCTTACTTTACAGGTGTCCAGATACAGTTTACGCCAGAACAGAAGGATGAACTCAAAGGTGAGGACGCATACGGTGTTAACCTGTCCAATTATGAGGACGTGGTGACTGTTGACGATGAGGGAAACATAATCGGCGGATTAACGGATTTGATGAATGTAGTTTCTGCAGGAAGAAATGTTGTAGCTGCCGGACAGAATGTCGTGACAGAGGAATACAGGCTGAGGACTCATGTACAGGCGTTTAAAGGGTCAAAGGAGTTGTTTTATTCGCCTGTGTTTGCTGACGGAGGATATGTGTTGTCTCTTCGGGCGGTCGGATGTACGGCTATGGTAGCCAGCGGTGTTGTGGTGGTTACATCCATCACCGACATGAATAATTGTTATGTCGATATATCGGTTAATTGTGAGGGAAACGCACTCTTTCAGAAAACATATACGGTGAAGGTTGTCAGAAATGGTAGAAGTCCGATTACCGCCGATATAGACAATGAGATGGCCTCTGTCGCATGCGACCAGAACGGTAAGGTCCTGTTAGGCTTGCCGGTAGAGACAAAAGTCAGTATATGGTACGGCACCCAACCGTTGAAGATAGATAAGATAGACTTATCGGCACCGGCCGGTGTAACCGCTTCGGGTGATGCATCGACAGGTACGGTAAGGGTTACAGGAATAACGGATGCGGCTGAGGATACGCTTCCGATAGGCATTGTTGTACACGCCACCTATGCAGGCGACCAGTACAAGAAGAGTCTGTTGTTTACGGTTAACAAGGTGAAGGCCGGAGAGAATGCCGTCATCTACCAACTCCAGCCGAGTGTAAACTCCGTCAAGGTGGATGAGGAAGGCAATTACACTGACGCGTCGGTATATTGTAAGGTAACGGTAACCGATGGGAAGACAGTCAGCGAGTTGGATGGGCTGCCGTCCGGATTCTCTATGAAGTACAGTTCTGACGGTGGTCCGGAGTCGGATTACAATTACGGTTCTTCCATTAGTTTCGCCGGCAAAAACAAGTCAGTGAAGTTTTTCCTTTATAAGGGCGGTACGCTCGTGGACCGAGAGACCATTCCGGTAGTCATTGACGGAAGAAGTGTCGTAGTGGCAGACCTTGATAATGAGATGGATGGTGTGTCTTGTGACCAGAACGGTAAGGTTGTGGCGGGGCTTCCTGTACAGACAGTCGTACGGATGTATGCAGGCACGAAACGGCTTGCGTTAACTTCCATATCATTAACCACACCTACAGGCGTAACAGCATCTTATGTCTTAAGCTCAGGCTTAGTTAATGTGACAGCCATTGCGGATTCGGCAGCGGATGTGTTGCCTATAGCCATCACAGTAAAAGCCACGTGGGGAGGTACTGTCTATACAAGAAGCCTTACGTTTACTGTGAACAAGGTAAAACAAGGTGATAGTGCTGTTATATACAATCTGCTTCCAAGTGCGACCGTTGTAAAAAAGAGTAATACAGGTGTATATACGCCGGTGTCGGTTAACTGTATTCTCAGGAAGACAGACGGAAAGGCTAACAGTACCAATGTGTCTTCGTTGCCCGGAGGATATACGATGAAGTATTCAGTTGACGGCGGTAGTGAGGCTTCTTACACAATAGGCAGCAATATATCTGTATCGTCCGCTTCCGTAAGCCTGTCGTTTTCTCTTTATTACAACGGTACGCTCGTAGACCGAGAGACCATTCCGGTAGTTGTTGACGGAATCAATGGGAAACCGGGTGAGGACGGAAAGCCCGGTGAAGATGGGAAACCGGGTGAGGACGGAAAGCCCGGTGATAACGCCTACTACTACAGCATATCTCCTGCTCAAATGGCTATCGGGCAGAAGATAACAGGCTCGCTTGACCCATCCTCATTTGTGTGTACATGTTATAAAAACGGAAGTAATTCGCAGGTGACAGAAACCGCACAATGGTATATATACCGGAGTAATGACAACAAGACATGGGTCCAATATGCAAGCAGTTCCTCTTATTCGGCCACATATACGGTGTCTGTGTCATCTTCGTATAAGTTTTATAAGATTGTGGCGAAGCCGTTCAGCAACATTGAGTGTGTGGCTTATGCGCAGATAGTATCGGACGGCGAAGATGGGGACCGCGGACCACAGGGTCCGCAAGGCCCTGCCGGCGACCGCGGACCTTCGGGTTCCATGCCGCGCTACCGCGGCACATACAAATCGTCCGAGACTTATGTTTACAACAGCGAATACCGCGATATCGTGATATATAACGGCAATGCCTATATTGTCAAGCCGTACGGATATTCCGGTTCTGCCACCCCCACCAACACCTCTTATTGGGAACAGTCCAACAAGTTCAGCTTCGTGGCGATGGATACCGCATTGATTGACGGCGCCAACATTGCCGGGTTTATGTTTAAGAACCAGAAGATGCAGTCACAGAGCGGCACGCTGACGCTGGACGGAATCAATGGGTCGATTGACGCGCGCAAGGGTACTATCGGTGGGTTTACCTTGTCCAATAATTCTCTGTCGACAACCGGAAGCAATGCCTCCATTAAATTCGAGATTGACGGATATAACTTTCTCCGACTGAACGATACCTCAAGCAGTGCATTCCTGACCGCCCGCGCTGACGGAAAGACGGCAGCCAGTTTCAGCACTTATGGTACAAACAATTCGTCTGTAGCCCTGAACCTGATATGCAATGCTGCCGGATACGGATACGCGCTGAAATCAAACGGCAACGTGGAAATGACTGCCAGAAGCGGGGAGACGGTAAGGGTAAACGGTCTCAGCCTGGCTTTCAGAAGAATCGGGGCAGGTGACAGTACAACCATTACCTCTGCCGACAATATAGTGCACCTGGCTGTCACATCCGATATTACATTGACGTTAAACAGCAACTGCCCATACGGACATGTCGTCTTCATTATAAAATCCGGAACTTCAAAACTGACCCTGTACAGTTCTGCCGGATTCTATGACCAGGATAACAACAATAAAGGTACCAGATGGACCCTGGCATCCCAGGAAAAGAGCCGGATATTTGTGAGGGGAAATCCGGGATGGCGCGAATTTTATTGTGGAGCTTAAAATAATATGGGTTATGAAAATAAACTTTAGAAAATTTCCAATGTATGCGAGTATTCGCAAGGATATGGTGGTAGAGCAAGATATCGCGGAACAGTACGCTGATTCGATTTATAGGAATGTGCCCGGATTGGCAGCGCATGTACTGGCCGAAAAGATATTTGGTTCCACCGGAGAGACAGTGTTAAACGATTCGGAGATAGATACCATTCTAAACAGTATTGACTTGTTTCCGGGGATATTCGCTGATTCGATGAAGGATTACATCAATAAACATAAATAAATTGGCTATGGCAGAAATGAACAACATAGAGATTAAGGATTTTACCACGGTAACAGGGGTTGGAGCAGGTGATTATATCGTATTGTCCCTGTCTAATGGAACAGGTGGGAAGATGTCGGTATCTCTTTTCAGGGAAAATGTCGCTTCGGGGATAACTCCGTCAATTAAGGATGGTATATGGTATATAGGAGCAACCGATACTGGTGTAGGTGCAGAGGGCAAAACCCCTGAATTCCGTAAGGGGGAGCTTGGCATTGAATATAAGTACACCACTGAGCCTGACACACAATGGAGGTTGCTTATAAACTATGCAGACATAGCGGGTAGTCTATCCAGTGAGGAGATAACAGATATTACATCAATATTATAATTAAGAAGTTATGGCAAAAATACACAAGATTATAAAGGATAAGCAAACTATTTACCCTGCTACAACCACTGATGCGGTGGTACATCCGACTACGCGTAAAAACCTTACGGAAGAGTTAACCGAATTGAATAAGCGAATTCTTGACGAAACAAAACGTGCACAAGCAGCCGAGGAAGCCAATGCAACCGCTATCGAAGCACTGGCAAATGAGTTGGAAGCCTTGGGTGCATGTGGATTCGCAAGAGTAAACGGAAGTGCAGACCCGGATGCACAGGTTACATTTGGGAACACATCGAAACTTCGCTCGTTAGCGTCACATCTGCATCTTGGAGTGTTTAAGAATGGCAAGTTGTTAAAACAATGTGCACCGGGAAGACTTACTCAATCTGTCGATGGCAGGAATATTGCCATAGACGGGACCGATGGAGACGTAATGAACTTCACCGATTGCGATTTGTATTACTTACGCACCACCATGCAATATACGCCACAGGGAGGTACGGAAGGGGAATATAACATTGTGGCATTATCTCTTCTGCCTTTCGGTATCGGAGGGAAGCAGGCAAAGCGAATCAGACCGTTTGCCATCGTCCCCGGTGAATGTGTTACCGCCAAGTTGGAAGGTGATGCAAGAAATTGCGCCCATTATGTCTATAATAAGAACGCAATCGGGACATACAGCGCACCTTTGAACATATTCAAAAAAAACTACAAAACAAGTGGTGGCGGATACCCGACACTAAATGTGTCCGCGGTACAAGTAATCAAGAATGCACAGGCAAAGAATGCAGACGAAGCGACCAATCGTCCATATATGGGCATGTATTATGAGTTCTATGAAATCATTATTTGTCTGATGAGTTTTGAGATAGGCACATGGGCACATACTAGGTTAAACCTGTTTGGCGCAGGTTGTACAACGTTAGACAGCGTTAATGCAACTACATTTGCAGACAGTGCACTTACCGCTAATAGCGGATGGAAGGTGATAATCGGGGATACAGTAAAATACAGCACTCTGCATGGTAATAATATGGTTATTCCGGCATCTTCGACAAATAAATCCAATCTGATTGGTGGCGTTACCGGTAGTTCATGGTGCGGATTTTTAGAAATAATGGAAGCTCAAAGACTATTGGACGGCATATCCAAGGCAGGACTTGTGCCGAAGATAGGGAATATTGGGAATGTGTTCACTTTTGGCACAGACGGAAATGTGTCGTGTACGACCGATGGTTCTGTCAACCTGTCTACGGGCGCAGGCATGGAAGCCTGCAAGCATTACTACGTGGTAAGAAATGTCCCCGGATGTGAGGGAATGGCAGACGGAGTAATGACAGCCGTTGTAAACTCTTACACCAAGATGGAATTTATTGACGGTGTCAAATGGAGTGACAATACGGTGCTGGATGGCGGCATTGGAATCCTGAAACGCTCTGTCCCCATATACAGAGGATGGGTTCTACCGATTGTCGGGCTATTCCGACAGATGGACGGTGCATATTACATTGTCCGAAAGGATTCGGAAGGCAATAATCTGCCTGTGCAATTCCGCTGTGCATCAGATGTGAGCAGAGTCCCCGCACGTACAACCTACTCATACCGTGTCCCTGACAATGAAGAAAGTGACATGGAAAGAGGTTTGGATTTAAAGAAGGAATATCCGGGGGTTAATCTTCCTGTTGTCAATGAATCATGGGTGAAAAAATCGGATTATGATTTTTCTCTTTTTTATGCGGAGACTACCGGTGGAGGGAACCGTAATTACGAGAATGCTTACTTATGGTTATATATTAATAACGATGTCAATGCGAATGAGCGGTGTCTCCATGGCTGTGTTGTGGGTTGCACTGCTTTTAACGGAGGTCATTCGGCTCGTGCCTCGTTTTGCGGCACTCGTGCTGACCATGGCGCTGACCCTTACGCTGGAGCTTTCGCTATCCCTTTTATCGAATTATAACAGAATGATTATGGAAACAGAAAGAAATGAATTTGATGTGCGTATGCCTTTAATAACCTATTCAGGCAAGAAAGCATTGGTATGCGTCAACGAGGAAACGGTTACTTATCCTGCGATGGAAGGTACTGTAGAAAGGACAGCATATATATATGATACATTATGGGTGTACTGTGATACGAATGATGAAGAGTCGGTAAGAAAATCATTGGTCCGGGAATTGGAGAAGCGCATCAAAGAATATGATGTGTCTGACCATGTGAACGAATTTACCCTTGCTGGCAAGAAGATGTGGTTCTCCAAGGAAATGCGTGTAGGTCTGATGAACAGCATCAACATTGAGAAGAGTGCCAAAAAGACTGATACCGTTCTTTGGTTTGAGGGGATTAATTACACCATCCCAATAGATGTGGCACTACAGATGCTTTCTCAATTGGAGTTGTATGCGTTATCATGCTATAATGTCACACAGCAGCATCTATCCGAGGTATCCGGATTAAGTAGGCTCGAAGAGCTGATTAATTATGACTATGCCGTTGGCTATCCGAGCAAGCTTGTGTTTAATCTTGATTAGGCTAAGATAGGGAAATTCCCTGCATACCTTCTCAGGCGGGCAGGGAATCAAGCTTAGCTTTTACGTCCGGTTAACAAGGTTTTGCAAATATAACATTAAAAATTAATCCGACAAATGATTAGTGCAATAGTTAGAGATGGCATCGATAAGAGCGTAGCCGGAGGATTGGCAGGAATAGCTGCCGCATTCGTCCAGGAGAGTATAGAACACATGATTCCGTGGCTGATAGTGTCTGCTGCCGTGATTATATGTGATTTAGCCTGCGGGCTGAGAAAGAGTATCATAATGGGCGAGCAGGTCCGGTTCAGTCGGGCGGTAAGGCGAACCATGGGCAAGATGGTTACATACTTCAGTTTTGTTTTCATGGTAGTTATGATAAACAAGGCATCGGGTAGCCGTTACGACATTGATATGTATTCCTGCCTGATGGTATGTTTTCTTGAAATGTGCTCGATTATCAGCAACATACTTAAACCGAAGGGAATCGAGCTGAATATTGTCGAAGCGTTCAGGCTGATTTTCGGCAAGACATTAAAAGTCGACAAAGAAGATATTAAAGAAGTAATTAAGGAGGAAAAGAAATGAAGTTTTTTACGATTGCGGAGCTGTGCAAGTCCACGACTGCCGACCGCTTGGGTATCAACAACAGATGCAGACAGGAGCATGTAACGGCTCTTACTGCCTTGGTGGATAACGTGCTGGACCCATTACGCACATGGTGGGGAAAGCCTATAACAGTAAACAGCGGTTATCGCTGCCCGGAGCTGAATGAAGCCGTCAAGGGAAGCAAGTCTTCTCAGCACATGAAGGGTGAAGCAGCCGATATCGATACGGGAGACAGACAGCAGAATAAGCTGTTGTTTGAGTATATCCGCAAGAACCTGCCTTATGACCAGTTGATTGATGAGAGCAACTTCGCATGGGTACATGTAAGCTTTAGGGCAGATGGTAAGAATCGGAAACAGGTATTAAGTTTATAAAATCTACAATTATGGCATTAAAGGATATAACCGGCAATTTTGCAGCATTCGGCTCCAATCAGGAGTATAAGTTTCAGCCTGCTGCGTCTACATTTGGTTTGCAATTGGTATTCGATACACATCCGTCCAAGGTGGTATTGTATCAGAGTTTGGACGGTGAGAGTTGGGTGGCGTTTGCAGTCGATTACGGTGTCGGGTCGGTTTGGCAGAAGAACATCGAAGGTGTTATTGGTGAGCAGCATATCAAGATTCAGTGCAATGTTAAGCCTGTCAAGGCATTAATTTTGGAGTGATTATGAAGGTTAACACAATATCTTTAAATTCGGTGCGGTTGAATACAATCGCACTGAATCACATTGGCGAAATCCGTTCGGGTGGCGGTGGTTCCAAGCCTTCCCCTATCCCTCAATGGATAAGGGAACATATCGTTTTCTACTATGACGTAAAGAAGCAAGGTGCGACCAACGAAACATTGAAGGAGTCTGCTTACTTGCAGGACTTGTCGGGTAAAGGAAGAAGGATGAAATTAAATAACTTCTTGTTTGCCGAAATGAGTGGTGTTGGAGGATACAACGACAACTTTAGTAATTGGAAAACCGATTCAAACAATGGAGTCGTAAAAATAGAATCAGACTCATCAATTGTAATGCAATCCGTAAAAATAGAATATAGAGGAATATTATATCAAGATAGTAGTAAAAATGCAACTTTAAAATGTAATATTACAGGGATAACAGAAGAGCTTAAAGGTAAGTTAATCTTTAGATACACAGATGCAGAAGGTGGCAAAAATATTACATTGGAAAATGGATACTTTGAGTTCAACTCAAGTGAATACGAAGGATTATCCGGGTGGTATGGGTTTACTTCCAAGCAGCCTATAGACAACTGCAACATCACCATTACTCAGATACCCGAATATCCCGGTGCATTAGTGACAGATGGTGTAGATGATTACGGATTGGTAGAGAATCTGAGTAGTGGAGTGAAGATGCTGTTTATGACGGTTAATCCGATAGAGGACTCTAACTCTTCTAAAATGTACTACTCGCAAAGGAAGGATCCGATAAAATTCAGTCCATTCTATATCTTTACAGTCGGCGGTAGTATTGCTTATCCAGGAAATCAGGATGGTGTAACTTATATTAACGGAGTATTAAACAAGTCTATTAAGGTTAATGAATTGTTTGGAGTGAAACATATAATTACGACTGTAAACGCTAACGTTAAGCCTGAGACAAGTAAAGCTCCTTCTTTCTTTTGGGAAGAAGGGAACACTAAGAATTATTGCTCCAAATTAGCTTTCTACAACTCCATAGCCTTTGACTCCATACCAACAGAGGCAGACGGATTCACAGAGCAAGAATTAATTGATTATGTAATAACTAATATAATTGGACAATGAGATATACAATCGTTACAGTGGAATGGCTGACCCAACATGGACTGTTGGCACTGCCGACAATGCGAAGCAACGCAGACGGCACGAAAGTAGTGCTGCATGAAGAATTCGTTAACCTCTTCCCAAAGGACTCCTTCCCCACCTACAGAATGGATGACCCCGAATTCGTACAAATCATGGAATCGGAAGAATGGAATCACGAACCGCAACCTTATAGTGCTGATTACATATTGGCTGCCTCCGCACAAAACATGGTGGAATCCGCTAAAAAACAGATACAGACATTGAGCCTGACAGACAGCGAATCTTTAAAGGTTAAATCGCTGTATCCCGATTGGACGGAATTCATAGACGAATCCTTGTCTAAAGGAATGAAGGTTAATTACAAGGAACACCTGTATAAGGTCCGGCAAGATATCCCTATGGTTTTGGAGAGCCAATATCCCGGCATGGCTACGGCAGCACTCTACGAAGTGGTTGTAGAGACCGCATCAGGCACCAAGGATGACCCGATACCCTATACACCTCCTATGGAGATATTCAAGGACAAGTACTATACTCAGAATGATGTATTGTATATCTGCACAAGGGACAGCGGTCAGGCATTGACCCATGACTTAAGCAGCTTGGTGGGGTTGTATGTTAATGTTGCAAGCTTATGAAAACCATAATTTATTGTGTCATATTGCTGACGTTGGCAATATGTTCATCATGCCGTAGTGTAAAGTATGTGCCTGTTGAAACTGTACGTGTAGACAGTTTGTATCTCACCATCCACGAGAGAGATTCAATCCACATTAAGGATTCTATCTACATTCGTGAGAAGGGTGACACGGTATTCGTTGAGCGATGGCGCACGCAGTACAGGGATAGAGGAAGAACAGATACCTTATATGTTGACCGTGTGCGTGAAGTTCAAGTTCCTTACCCGGTAGAAAAAGAGCTAACATGGTGGCAGGAAGTCAAGATTAATTTTGGTGATTTTTCTTTAGGTATTATCTTTGTATTGCTGTTTATTATTATTTGGATGATAAAGAAGAAAGGAGGTTCAAAATGAAATAGAACACTATACCGAGGATTATCCTCACAACGCTACGAGTAGAAGCGTAGCAATTACTCAAAAATAACAAAAGCAGTTCTTTCGGGGGCTAAGAATTAAAAAAAAGCCCCCAACATACATCATATTAATATTGCCACATAAAAACATGATAAAGCATAAGATACCTGATGTTGGGGGCTAATATCTTCAACATAAATATCTTATGCTTTGTTCATCAAAATCTCATGTTTTATGTGGCGAGGCAAAGATAAGCATAAAAATTAGAAAAAACTATGTGCAAATCAGAAATCTTTGCCAAGATAATTAATATTGTTTCAAAAGAAACCGAAGTGCCTGTAGACCAAATATTATCCTCTGATAAAAACATGGAAACAGTGGATGCCCGGTATCTTCTTGTGTCTCTCCTGTCTGAAAGCGGCATGTACCCTTCACAAATAGCCGTTCATATCCACAAAACCAAACGTGCTGTTAACTACATGATATCAAATTTCTATGAGAGGATGGAAAGTGGGAAAATGTTGAGAATATATTGGGATAATATAAAGAAATCATTGGGAAACAACTGATTTTACATAAGTTACAACATATGTACTTTTGCATACGGTCAATTTTGACCGGGATACAAAATACAAATACTTATGGAACGAACTTATGTTTTTGGAGATCCGTCAGGTAATGGAGGTGCTGCTAATAATCTGCTTGCCTCCATCCTTCCGTCCTTGCAAAACCGTGGCATTGACACAGGCTATCTGATGGGCTTACTTGGCAACGGTAACGGCAATGGTGGTTTCTTTGGTAACAATGGCGGTTTTCAGGACATCATCGCATTGATTGTGATTGCAGCCATCTTCGGTAACGGAAACTTTGGATTCGGTGGCAACAACAATAAGGGTGCCGATGAAGGAAGAGAAATGATCATGCAGACACTTAACCGAAACGGTGTAGACATTGCATCATTAGCCCAAGCAGTGAACACCTCTTCAGACCAAATCCTTGCCGGTATTAACTCTGTATCACAGGCAATCTGCGGTCTCGGTAGTCAAATGGGTCAGAACACCAACAGTATCCTGACTGCGATTATGCAAGGTAACAACGCTCTGACATCTCAGATTTGTAGCTGTTGCTGCGATATGAAACAGCTTGTAACCACACAAGGATACGAGAGCCAGCTTGCAATGTGCAACCAAACTAACGCATTAATCAACACTGCTAACCAAAACACATTGTCATTGCGTGACGGTGCTACTGCAAATACGAATGCTATCCTTGCCAAACTTGATGCAATTCAAAATCAGGCATTACAGGACAAGATTGCATCTCTTACTGCGGAAAAGGCTACTTTAACAGCCGAAATATCCCAGCGTAATCAGAACGCCACTATCCTGAGTGCAGTAGGACAACAGATTGCTCCTTTGGCAGCCGGATTGCAGGCATTACAAGGAGACGTAGATAAAATCAAATGCAAGCTCCCCAATACTGTGAGTGTTCAATACCCCAATTTAACCGCTATTAATACAGATTGTTTCCGCGCAGCCGCCTACGGTGCATATATGGGTGACGCTGTATACGGACGTAGTGGATGTGGTTGCAACAACTACTGGGGTTAATCCGGTAAGAAAGGAGGTAGATATGTGGCCTAACTTTTTTACAGGATTCCCATCCCTATTCCCATCAATCGGAAGAACAAATTTCAACACTCTTCCTACGGTGGCTGTGACCGTCGGCACGGAGAATGTTACTTTGGAACTTCCTAACCACGCATTCCGTAACAGGGATTATGTTGGAGGATTCTATATCAGCCTCCGTCAGGCTATACCTGCCGGCACGACTGCAACTCTTCCGATACTGATAGGGACTAATGGGGACACAAGACCGTTGATGGCTTATAACAATGAGCCTGTAACTGTTGAAAACTTAGCCGGAACAGGCATCTATGAAATTCACTATAACAAGTACACCAACGAATTGTATCTTGTTAATGGTGGATACAGACCGACAACGACTCCGGCTCCTACAGCAGAAACAGCTTCTTTAAGGAGCAAGTAATAATTAACATGGAGTTTTGTGGTGATTTCCAAAATGGAAATAGCCACACTCCTTTAAAATCAAACAATCATGTTTCAGAACTTACGAGTAAACAGTACATTATATCTTCTTCATAGAGGTGCAAATCCAAGTTTGGAGTGTGGGCAGGTCGTTAATGTAAGCCCCATAAAAACCATATATAAGACTGTTCCCAACATGCCTTATCCGCAGCCGGTACAGGTTATTGATTTTGTCGTGAATATAAACGGACAGAATGTCAATTTGCAAGAGATACCGGCTAATGCCAATATTGCCGATGATATTAAGACAGGGATGCTGATTACAGGGTCAAGAGACGAAATGAATACTGAGGTCCTTACCATGAAACAGAAAAGTGAGGATGTCCTAAAAAGTGTGGAATATCATCAGAACTTTCTTAGGGTATGTGACCAAATGCTTGCCATGCTGAACCCTGAATTTGCAGCCAAGCAACAGCAGGAGCAGGAAATATCCGCATTGAAAGGGCAAATGTCCAATATGGATAAGAACATGCAGGAAATGAGCAAAAATATGGCTGACCTCATTGCACAGAATCAGAAGTTAATGGAACAGCTCGGAGTGGTTGAAGCATCTAAAAACAAGAAATGATTATGGGAATGTGGGAAATATTAGAAGAAGGGCGTGACGATTACGGACGCAGCTTCGGTATGAGAGGTGACGAAGTGGAGGAAGCCTACAAGGAAGGCTGCCGCAAAGGTTACGAAAAAGCCATGAGAGAGATGCGCGGAGAGATGGGTTTCCGTGATGGTGGGAGAAGTTATTCAGGTGGTGGAAACTCATCCGGCATGGATGAACGCAGATACCCCGGATACTTTCCTGAATATCCGCGTATGGATGAAATGGGAGAACGCTATCAATATGACGATTTAGACGAATCCCAACCTCGTATAAGTGAACGTAGAGGTCGGAGTGCTTACACGGGTCGTTACGTTCGCAGATGATAAACAGTTCCTGGGAGTGTTATCTCATAGATTCGCTCCCTTTTACATTTAAAATTCAGAAATATGAGCACACCATTAGACATATATAGTGAACTTCCTAAAGATATGAGAGTATACCTACGTAATTATGGAAATCACTTTTCAAGGAAAGCCTGTCATTTTGCGATAAGCAAGATGAAGAAGTTGAACACCACAACCGGCAAAAAAGAGCCGATAGAATACCAGTCTAAAGAAGAAATTGAAGAGATATTTAACAAGTATGGAATAAAGTTGGAGCATAACGAATGTTATGACTTCGTATATTTGTGGCACATGGCGAAGGCCGACTATTACAAATCAAGCCTTCCTGATGATAAAGCGGTGGCCATGTTTGTACGTGACACAATCGAAGACCCAGATATGCTTGGCTCAAATGCCTTTCGTCGGTGGTTGGCAGATGTCGACGCTAAAGGTTTGGTGATTGAGTGGTACGACCTACTCTAAACTTCATATTTCAAGAGGGCATTATATACCCTTTCGGTTATCTTTCCCTCTTTGAAATACTTTTCAGCGAGTTCTTTGAAATATTTTTTCTTGGCAAATTTGTAGGCAAGCTGAGCTTCTTCTAAGGAGTTATAATAACCAACCAAGGTTTGTTTTGCATGTGCAGACAACACAACATGATAACGCCCTTTAGAACACTCACTTATCCCTATCGGTTTGTCAGTTTGGAATTTCTTTATGGCATTATTGATGATGCGAGGCAGGAAACAACAAGTTTGAGGTGAATAAATTTTGTTTTCAGGCGAAGACAATAAGTCTTTATCAATAGCAAATCCCTCAATATAATTTTCATCAAACCATCGTTTGAAATTAGAAAACGTGCGCCATTCTTCACAAATGCTGACATTTTCGTATGCTTTGCGACTATATGTTGGAGAGGTGCGCTCTAATATTGACTTCCATTTGCGATAGCATTTAGACGTAGAAATATAGTCAATATCATTGACACCCAATCCATCCACTTTATTTTTTGTTTTTAAATATCCACATTGAGGACATTCCACACCCCGTAAGTGGTTGCTTGGGTATTGCCAAAAACCTCCGTGTTCGGGACAAATTATATATAATTTAGTTTTAGCGTCTTGATAAACAGTTTTAGAGTAATCATACTTTCCGTGATGGACTTGTGTGGCTCTTTTAATAAAAGATTCAGTGGTGGATAATCGTTGTTTTGCCCGTCTGGAAACTCCACACTTAGGACATCCATGCCCTTGCAGATGATTTCCAGCTATGATAGAAATCTCACCATGTTCTGGACAAATGAATGAAATCTTCTTTTTTCGTCCGGCGTAGACAGTTTTGGAATAATTATATTTGTCACCATGCACTTCTTGGGCTTTGGAAACAAACTGCTCGGTTGTAAGTTTACTTTTACGATTCATATTTGCTAAGAATTAAGTTGTGCTAAGAAAAGAAAGAAACGGAAAGCGTCTTAGCTTCGCCTTGTCGGGGAGTAGCTACTCTGCCCCTATCCGTTCCTAAATACAAATATACTAATTTATAATGAGGCAACAATGATTATACAGGATTTTTACATACCAGATTACAACTGGAACGTACGTGTATATTACGCGATAAACTGTTATTATACTGAACGTATCATTATGGACCTGTACCGTATAGGATGCAGGGGGGGATTCCCTCAAGCGTGCGTATCGCAATCTGGCCGAAGGCAGAATGAATACCGGCCTTACCTATTCTGACTACAGGAGAAGAGAGACAGTAATGGTTATCTCACTAACCTCCACTCCCGAAGAGTTTCAAAATTCATGGGACCACGAAAAAGGTCATTTATGCCGGCACATCTCCAAGGCTTTCGGAATTGACCCTTATGGAGAGGAAGCACAATATCTCAGCGGATATGTCGGTCAGAAGATGTTTCCTGTTGCCAAGAAATTCTTATGTGAACATTGCAGAAAAGGATCGGAAAAATAATAATCGAACAGAAGCGTTCTTTGACTTTTGGGAACTACTGCTAAAAATAATAAGGGATATGATTTGCAAATATGTAGACTTATCACTTAATTTGCATCATGAAGAAGGTGATTCATATACCAAACGTGGATAGAGATGAAAGAATAGGAAGTGCATTTAATCATCTGTTTCAAGTCATACAACAGACTGACAATTGTTGCATGAATGATTTATGCTGGGATTTAAGTAACACTTCTTTTTTTCATCCGTTTTTTCTCGCTCCGCTTGTTATATATAAGCAAAGGTGTGAGAAGAATGTGATATGCATAAACAGACCGATACGTATCACTGGCTATTTGGACTTGGTTTATTTTGAGAACCCATTACTTGTGGATGCCGGATCCAACATGAAAGAGGTTTTGGAGCCATATATCTCTAAAACATATTTGCCAGTATGTCAGTTTGATTTGCACAAAAGTAATATTGACGATTTACAAAGCATTCTTCAAAGAATTATAAAGACACAAAGTGGAGCTGATTATCGTATCGTTACTCCTCTTTCATATCTTTTAGGAGAATTGATTGATAACATGAACGAACATTCTCAAGGCAAGCATGGTTATATCTTTTCCCAGTATTTAAAGAAAGAGGATTGTATAGATTTGGTCTTGGCTGACGATGGAATAACCGTGCTGGGAAGTTATGTAAAGGCCCAAAAATTTTTGGATGAGATTAATGGGAATGATGCCGAAGCGTTAAGGTTGGCAAATGAGGGGAAGTCTACAAAGAACTTGCCTAATGCAGAAAATAGAGGATACGGTATATCTTCATCCAAAGAAATGCTTTCTGATGGGCTTCATGGCTCATTTTTCATGTTGTCCGGAGGTGCGTTTCATAGGCATGACAGCTCCGGTTCTGTATTTGTTAAGCTTCCCAATTCTATATATTGGGATGGAACAATAATTCTAATGAGAATTCCGGTTAAGGTCCCATTGGACTTTGACTATAATAAATACACTCGATAAAAATAAATATATGAATACGATGTTAAAAATTGCGGATTTGATTAGTACGGATATCCGTTCAAGAGCTAATGCGGATATTATAAGATCTGCCATTGATGGCATTAAAGAGGACGTTATATTAGATTTCTCTGGAGTGATATTTGTGTCTCGTTCCTTCACGGATGAGTTATATAATGTGATGGAAGAAAATAAGAATGTTTCTTTGGTAAACATGTCTAATTTTGTAAAATCCATGTTGGAGGCTGTAACAAACGGTCGTAATTCAAAAAGAGTTTTCAGACAAAGTGAATCTGAAATAAAAGAGTTCGAAGACATGAGTAGTTTGTCCTCTTTCTTGGCAACAATTTAAGTCTACGTCCTTGCCACAAGTTTACCCTTCAATGATTGTAGGTATACCTAATGCAAGGATATTTATTCTTTATAGAGATTTCAAAGCGGTAATTCCCAACGGTTTTACCGCTTTTTTTTATGCTAACATAATATGAAAGAAGATAAGTTGAACATATTGCTTGAGCAATCGGATGATATTCCTCATTGGGTATTCTGCCAACTGCTAGCCATGATACAATGGAACGTTTAGAGAGGTGGATTTGTAAAATGATTCCCTTTGTCGTTTTGATGAAGGTGGCTTTGTTGTGCGGCTAATTGAAGTTTATGGGATATTTGGGATGAACTACCTATCATTTGATTATCCATAGCTTGTTAGTGTGAAGAAAAGGGGACCACCCGATTAAGAATGATCCCTCCCCCAAAAAAAATGGTTACTTTATAAGGACTCGCATTTGAAAACCCCTAAATCTTCAGTTTAGCGGTAGTTCACAAAGTGAATGCTGCTACTGCCCGCACCCTGTAACTGTAGCACTTGTCGCCGTTGCTCGTCTGCCCACTGAAGAAGTGTACGTACCAACTGAGGCTGAGACTGTATTCTGTACTGGACCAATACCATGTGGAGGATAACGGTTCTTTGCCTATGTACCTCAGCACATCGTTTATATTATCTTGATAATGAGCCATTAAATTAAGCTGTCCTAACGATGGGATATATTCGTCATCTTTCAGCAGATTAGACAGTTTAGGATTTCGCTCAATCAGTTGAGCAGTGTTACGCTGTCCATTCATATCAAATAGTGCATCACATTCACGCCCATAATAGATTTGATTTCCAAATTCCTCTCGGCTGTCATTGTCAAGCAACTGAACATCCTTATGCTCCGTCAACGAGATGGCAAACGATACGTCTTTGTGCTTTAATCCGATGTATCGTACACAATCTTTGAAGTTATCGCCGGTAAACGGTTCTGCATGTCCGTCTTCGTAGATTAGATACAAGCCGTTGGTCCAGTCTGCCCTGTCTTCTTTAGTCGGCATCATAACCGATTGGCGTAAATTTTCAATGTTAACCTTCATCGTCTTATTGTTTTTAAATTATTGCTCAATACTTTTTCCCATTTTTGTTTTCTCTCAATTCATTGTATCTCATCTTCTGATTGATGTGCCATGTGAGGTCTATGTCCAAATGGTTGGCAAGCCCGAAAATAGCCAATAGCATGCTATTTAATTGCTTTTCTAATGGATAGTCATATTCATACGCATATCTGATGGGAATTGTGGATATAGCATATATACTTTCTGCAAAGGTCTCATCCTCGCAACTTTCCTCTGCCTCGTATAACATTTCTTCCGTAAAATCCTCGATGTCTATCTTACGCAATCCGCACAAATCAAGCAGGCGTATAGCTGCATCGGCAAGTTCATCGGGAAGTGTATCTTCTACATTCTTTTCAAAGGAACACTTAAATCGCTTTTCTTCTTCCACTAATGCAGGATAGCAATTATAGTCCATTTCAAAACGTGATTTACATTTCTTTCCTAATCTTCCCTTTCTATCTGCTTCTACAGCTTCCATAAGCTCGGATGTAACTAAACAAAGGTGGTGTTTATTACTCAATTCCTCATCGTGAAAACCGTGTTTACAAGCGGTTTTATAAGCGCGATCGCGCAATTCGTTTAAATTAATATTGTTCATTTCCTTATTCCTAATTTGATTTCTTCGTCCTTGATTATTCTCCAATCTTATCGGCTTCCTCATACCGTTCCTTATTTATTCACATCTTTGCAGTTCCAAGAGCTGGGTGATGTAAACAATGTCGTTACGATATGACACATGACGGACGCATTTTTCTATCTCATCAAACCTATTCTCCATGCGTCTGTGACACTTGCTCACCAAAATTAAGGTAAAAATGCCAAAGTACAAAAATTTAATGGGGCAAGTACGGATTTAAATATTAATTCTGCTGTTTCCATACTTATTTAATCATAATCAATAGCTTTGCAGTCCAATAGAATATCACGCAATATAACACATATCCGAGTAATCTTTCGCAAGTTTGCGAAGGTTCTAATCCTATAATAAAGTCCCACATATTATACTCATATACACAAATTAGATATGATATGATGACAGATGCCAATACATATGTGAATTTTCTCATAATCATATAAGTTTTAATGCTTCCTGTAATCCTGCCTCAAGTGCTTCTTCGTAGCTTTTATAATGCACCAAAGGTCTGTTTGGCAATTCTATTATATCATGTTCCGGAATTGTCAGTATTCCATATACCCAATAGTCTCCACGCATATAGAATATTTCAATATGCAGGTTCTTGGTTTCACGCAGCCACTTTTGGGCGATAGATTTAGTGGGTGTAGTATATCCACAACCTATTTCGTTAAAGAAAGAATTTGTAGAATGCAATCCCATTATATGTAAATCTTCGTCTGCATAAGCAAATTCGCAAAACTCATTAAATCCTTTCTCTTTCAGCAGCTTCGCGGTCTCTAATGTTACAAGTTCTTCGGTCATAACTATTTCTTGTTTAATTCATCCAACACTTTCTTTACTAATTCATAGCGTGGTAATTGCCAATCCTTCGCAATATCATCTATTTTATCATCATAATGATTGTCGTAAACATACTGATTCAAGTTGTCAACAAACCCATCACTATCAAGTCCTTCGTCACAATCATCAAACATATCAAGTTCATAGGCTAACTTGGAACATTCACAGTGGGATACCCAGTCATAAACATGACCGTCATAAACATTGGTCTGTCTGTTGTATTTTTCTCCAACGTGTATTACTTCACCGCAAAATTCACATCTATGCTCTTTGCGAGCGATAGTAGTTTTATTTCTTAATACTTTTATCATTTTAATTCATTAATTAAAGCATCAGCACAAGCAATTGCAAACCGAGCAATGCTTATAGGTATTGTATGTTCCTCTCCTTTCTTGTAATCTGCTTCCGAACTAGCGTAACCAACTATTGTATTATCACTTAAAATCCCTTGCATTGCGGATTTAGCCAGTTCATAACGTCTTTGTTCCCAGTCGATAGCTGAAAAATCAAGTTCGCATTCCTTGAAAACCATGTTATCACATACATATAAATAATCTCTGCTATGTTGAGAGTTGATGTTTAATTGGGGAGTTACATCTACCAAAACCCCTGTTGATTTTACTCTTGCTTTCATATTTAATATTCTGATTTAATAATAGTACCAAATGAACGATACCTACGCCAAACTATATTTCCACGCTGAATACTAGTAAGCCAATCACAAGCCTTAAACACTTATCCTACATTATATAAAAATGGTCGTTTTTGTATTTTTCTTTTTATTCTTGCTTTCATAATTCCTTCTTTGTTTTAAAGTGTTCAATCAGTTCATTTACGGTAGCCTTACGGAAATTTCCTGAAATAATTGTTGCATTTTGATATTCTATACCCCAAAAGAAGAAGCTACCTTTAGGTTCTATGAAATAATGGTCATTACCAATAGCATCATCAAAAGAAACGCTAAGTGAAGATTCTGCTATAAACCGCTGCATATAGTTACTATCATCCCTCAATGCAGCGATAGCAAGGAAAAGTTCCTCGTTCGTTCCGCAATCAACACTTCCACGTTTTTTCAAAGGATGCCCATTTCTTATCACATGATTCTTTTGGGATAGTAAAAAGTATATTCCATTATGACACATAATAAAATCATACTTGTTATCATCATCTGCATAATATTTAGGCTTACCATGTGAATACCCCAATTCTTCCAGCCCTCTCCGAAGCTCCGGTGTGTTTTTGCGTATAAAACACGGTGTTGTAAATCCCATAATTATTCCTCCTTATCTATCTTAATATCAGTTACTTTACCACGACATACAAAGCACTGGTCCATGTTTGGGTTTTCATAAGCTATATCGCAAATGATTTCTGAACTATCATCGCACTCATTTTGTAATGAGCACTCATCACATATTCCAACGCACAATTCATGCAGCATCCCGTCTATTATTATTCCGTTCTTTATTTCCATAATTATACCCCTTTCCCGTAAACATTTACAAACTCGCTGACATCCATATAGTCTATACCGAAATTCTCGGCTGTTTTCTTGTCACTATCTGAAAACTGCCCTTCAAGTCCGCTTGCATCACCAATCATTAAACAATCTTCTACCTCCAAACTGCAATCTTTCCATGTCTTGTAATTATCAAAAAGTTCTTCAAGCATTCCGGTATTCGGCTTTCTCATAGGGTTGCTTCTGTCATTGCTTCCGCAATACTTAAAACGCGTATCAATGTTGCAATAATCCATTATACTGTAATTCACATACTCACATTTTACATAAATGAATGATTCCGGAAACAGACCCTTTTCTATCCCTCCTTGATTTGTCACAATAAAGATTTCTTTGGGATTCAAATTCTTTATTGCATCTAGAACATCAAACTTAAATTTCATGTCCCATATACCCTTCGGGAACGTCTCACCGCTTGCAGTTTCTATTAACGTCCCGTCCATATCACAAAACAAAACTTTATACTTTTTCATTTTTCTATGTGTTTACTGTTCTTATTCCTTTTTCTGCGTTTCGCAATCTGCTTGTCTATACACCCATCATCTTTTATCCATTAATTGCTTCATTTAACTTTTCCTCAAACTCCGCAATGATACAATCTGCATCACCGCCATGTACCCAATTGTCCAATACAGACGAAAGAACTTCAACTGCCTTTCTAGATGTTTCGTCAACTGCCATATTGATCGCTTGATTCATTTCCTCTAACGTAAATATGCTCATAATTATTCCTCCTTCTCTATTTTTACTTTTCCGCGGTTAACAAAACCATCACAGTTCATCAAAGCACAAAGACAGATGGCATATTCTTCCTTTTCTGACTTACTGCAAATGCGCAACAGTGAGCATTGGTTGCATGGGACATTTTCACTCGTCATCTCATGCAACACTCCATCTATTATTATTCCGTTCTTTACTTCCATAATCAGTCTCCTTCCTCTCTAATCCGTTCAAGTACATCCCTGTTGGATTCTAGTATCTCATCGAAAGACGGTATTGACATCCAATAGATTACATCATCTCTATGATAACTCTCACTTGCAGCGCAGTCATACCAAAAGTGATATTCCATATCTTCGTTGTAATCTTCATCATAATGCGCTATTCTTATTGTTCCATCTTCAAGCGCCACTAATTTTTCGTTTGTATCTTCCGGCAACCGTTCCTTAACGCTTATCCACGGGGATTGCTTGGATTGCCATTCGGCACCTTGTATGAAATTTATCTCTCCAAACCTTGCCAAATCTTTACCAAACAAAGTCCTGTCAACTGTCCTGTGATTAAACAAGATATTTTCCCTTGCTGCTTCTTCTACTGTCTGTTTCATAATTTAATCAATTAGGGGTGATGTGGTTGAATGTTCAATTCGTTCTCTATAAATTTCTGTAACTTATGGGCGCATTCCGAGCATAAGTCGGCCTCTTGGATGAATATATCTTCCCTTCCACCAACAGAGCCACCATCCCATTTATCCACCTTGAAATCCAATCTTGCGCTGCGGAAATACGATGGCTGTATCTCTCTTCCGCATGCATCACATATTATCGTTATTTTTTTCATATCTGTTCAGTTTTGTTCCTTATTGATCAATTACTTTTTTCAATTTATTAAAAGCCTTCTCTTTATCAAATCTAATCCCATCTTTGAACTCCAATATCAACTGCCAAAGCTGGTTCTTGTAAACATCACCTGCTTTATAGTCAGTCTTATAATGGCATCTCTGTGTAATGGTTGTTTCCTTAAATATATTCGTTGCATTAAGATATGTGGCTCCCCATTCTGTGAGTTCTACACTAACGGTATCATTCAAATCTATTTCTATCATAAATATTCCTTTCTTTCTTTTATTACTACATATTGCAATCTCCACACATATCCACAAGAAAATCAAATTCTTCTCGTGAGTATTCAACCCCATTAATTACGATTACCTCGCTGCCATTTTGGTCAAAATAAACTCCATCATTCATTTCTATTTTGGTTTTGAGGGTTACTTAATTTTTAAAAAGTTGCTCATTCGCTCAATGCATCTTTGTTTCTGATTGATATTGGGATGCACATATAAATTGAGTGTGGTAGCGATATTCGAATGTCCAAGAATTACACTCACTGTCTTATAATCGCATTGACTTTCAATGCATCTGGTAGCAAATGTATGCCGGAGTCCATGAAACACAATGTGCGGAATATTCAGACGCTTCAAGAGCCGGGCAAAGAAATCACGGTAAGAACGGGGATCTTCCGGACGTCCTGATGTTCCTACTACAAATCGGGACGGAGATATTTTCTTTACTTCCTTCAAGGCAAAGAGAAGCTGTCTTGAGATAGGTATCTCCCGGTATGAATTTCGTGTTTTGGGAGAAGTGAAAGTCCTTTCCGTAGTTCTTGATTCGCAGTTGTATATCCTTCCTGCTGTATAACTAATGGTGATTACCTTCTGTCTGAAATCCACATCTTCCCATCGCAGGGCACACACCTCTCCAATCCTCATGCCGGTACACAGAGACAGCAGAATGCCTATATTCTTAGGAGTTGGAGATTCGGTGAGATGGCTCATCAGTATCTGTTGATGGTTTAAGGACAAAGTAGGCAAACGGTGAGATTCGGTATCTGTAGGATAGTTTATCTCCCACTCCTCATAAGGGAATAACTTATGTTTCCCACCATACTTGACTATAGATTTCAGCACCGCCACAATATCCCTTACGGTTTTTTTAGCAAGACCAGAGGAAAGCTTGTAGAGAACAAATTTCTGAACGTCGCTTTCCGATATAGCTGTCTCCGTCCCAAAATATGGGAGTAAATGGGTTTGAAGGGTAAGCATATACGCGCACATCGTGGCATGCTTTATGATAGGTTGCTTCGCAGCACTCCAAATCCTGGCGACTTCTTGAAATGTTTTAGTATTCATTTCTGTTCTGATTTACATTAATTCAATTATAACCTTTTTAAAATTAACATATAAAGGCATTTCTGACATGCCCCCATTGTAATCCAACTGTCTTAAAGAGGGGACAACCTCTCCGTTATCATCAATCTCATAATCTGCAATATAGGCTAACTTCTTCGCTTCGGGGACCAATATCCTTTCATTGTCCAAAAGAGAAAACCTTTCATAAGCCGGGACTGTTATACAAACCTTGCTTCCAATAGGGAATCCTTGGTTGGATTCAATGTATTCCTTTTCCAACTTCTTCTTTTCGCCGTTCAATTCTTTTAGCGTTAAATCGATGGCATCTCTTTTGCTCAGAAATTCTTCCTTATTCATCTTTTTTGTGTCATTCTAATTGATTCTAACATACTTACCTGCTATATTACAAGTCCTTAATATCTCCGCATTATCCTCGCCAAAAGCGATTAAGATGGAACCACAACCGGGTGAATCTCCACGTGTTCCGTCTTGACGATAGAATCTGATTCTGTTGCGCAAAAACTTCATCGCCGTTGCTTTTTCAAAAATTGTGTCTTGAAACATCTTTGAATCGCAACGGTTGAAAAGTAAAGCGATACCGTTTCCATGCTCTGCCATTCTGCTGATGAATTTTTCAATAAGAGGTCGGGAATAAGGCGGGTTTAGCCATACACGGCCTTTCCATTCCTGTTTTAACCCATCGACGTTTTTATTATACATCACCTTAGCTGTTTGCCATAGTGGGTTGACCGGGGCACACGGATCTAAATCAAATTCACCCAACGCATCTATAATCTCCTTCGGTGTATACCATTCATCGGTAGCGCATGCTGACCGCTCAAATTGTGTATTCATACCTGATCTGTTTTACTCTAATTGTTTATCGAAAATCTTAATACATTCAAATAAATAGTGCGCAATTATAGGTTGTACTGCATTGCCTATACACTCCGTTCTGTCCACCCTATCGGGAAGTTCATTAGACTTTCCAGCAAATCGGGGTGAGGGTATTGACTGTCTTGTTCTCCATCCCGGATATACTCGTGTATATTGCCCCGATAGGTAGGGCTTCCGAAATATCGATTCTTGGGTGCTCCTTTTGCCGTTGACTTCGCAGGAGTAGGCAATACAATATAATCGCTCCCGACCCTGTTGTATACCAAAGTCGGTGCCTGATAAACATTGCCATTCTGCATCATACCCGATTTCGGAAAGGTCGCATAAGACCCGTTCAAATCCCCGAATAAGGAGCATTGGACTGTTTTCAATGATGATGTATTTAGGTCTAACTTCCCGTATAACTCGGTACATTTCAGTCCATAAGCCACTTCTTTCACCGACAATTCCGACACCTTTTCCAGCAATGCTGATGTCTTGGCAAGGGAATCCACCGCTAATGATGTCAACAAATGTTGGATTTGAATACGTTCTAATATCTCTGTTGATTTCATGGTTTTCTCCAAAATTTTTTTTGATTATACTTGCTTGATAGTCTTCATATTCGCAGCTCCAAAGTGTTTTTATTCCGGCAAACGCTGCACCCAAGCCGAAACCTTCTATCCCACTAAACAGAGAGCCATGAGTCAATTTACTTTGCTTCATCTCTATATCGTTTTGAGGGTTATTCACTATCGTATTCTGACATGATTTCCAAAATATCGCTTTGTATATTTTCATCAGTTAACATGTGCTCAACTAATTCTTTTTGCTGCGAGGGTGTGGCTATAATACACTTCACTATTTTATTGCTATCGGTAGCCATTATTATAATTCCACCTTCGCGAGTCTTAGGTAGGCGTACTGCTATTTCTTTAGCAAATGCCTCTACGTCTTGAATAAATTGACATTCCATATTAGTTCCTTTCTAATTTGTTATGAGTTATTTTTCCCCTTTTTTGCATCTACGTTGAAAATCCAACATAGATTTTTTCCTATCATTAAGAGCACGTGACATTTTAATAATCATATATATTGTCACAATAAATACAATGACAGATGAAATACCTCCGACAATTATATATGTACGTACTAATCCCGTCAATCCGGATTGATTCAAATAGTCAATAAGTTCTTCCATAATCAATCTCCTTTCTCTTTAATCCGTTCCAGTACATCCTTGTTGGTTCAATAGCTCACTAATGTTATCTATAACTTCCCCATCTGTCAACGTATCATCCAGGATGATAGATTTAATCTGGCTTGAAAGCCATGATGTGCCATTTTCAAAACCAAGAGCAATCATTTCCTTAATATCGGAAACGCCATTTGGAACTCCGTTTGTTCCGAATGAATCAATTACTGATTCTGCATATTCTCTTACTGCTTCTTCTAACTTCTGTTTCATATCTGATCTGTTATGCGTCATTTGATAGCTTCATAAAACACATCCATATTGTTTTGCTCTGCCTTCCGGTAGTATGGCCAAACAACGGTTTGAACGGAATAACAGACAAAACTTCCGCAGCTTTTATCTGACTCTCGTTCCATTTGAATACAAGCGTGCCGTTAGGCTTCAAGACGCGCATACACTCAGTAAATCCATCGTGTATGAGTGACTGCCAGTCTTTCGGTAGTTTCCCGTACTTCTTAGCCATCCATGAGGTTTCGCCAAGTGTTTTCAAATGTGGCGGATCAAACACCACCATGTAAAAAGAATTGTCCTCAAACGGCAAGTGGGTGAAATCGGCTATTATATCCGGTTTTATCTCTATGGTTCTGATTTTATCCCTGTCCTTGGCAGTTACTACCTCCGATCTCTTATCAACGAATAAGACAAGAGGATTATGTTTGTCAAACCAAAACATCCTACTGCCACAGCAGGCGTCTAATATGACCTTTGTTTCAATCATTCTTTTATTGTTTTTTAATTAATTACTCCCGCTAAACCTCCTTAAGCTCTCCATTGACTAGCATATACCATGTGTCAGCCTTAACCTTTTCCCCGTCAACTTCAAATGCCTTAACCTCTTTAATCGGGTAGGTATCACCGTTCCATTCTCCACGCTCTGCGAGGACTATCCAGCAACCTATAGCTCCCTTAGCCTTACACTCGTATCCGGCAGCAAAAGCAATGCTATCCTTGCCTGTGGCTGACGCTGCACCATAGTCGCCTGTGGCTGATGCTGCACCTCGGTTGCCTGTGGCTGATGCTGCACCTTGGAAGCCTGTGGCTGACGCTGCACC
>ENA-OPSJ01000121-OPSJ01000121.1-human-gut-metagenome-genome-assembly--contig:-NODE-121-length-66984-cov-5.175096_pt1 | contig 66984 bp, 57 predicted proteins | sample MGYA00241801_ERZ501893 | MGnify/ENA primary metagenome ERZ501893 (study PRJEB25962, sample SAMEA2042219) | human gut metagenome | biome: human gut; feature: human-associated habitat; material: faeces...
CAGCCTGGTCGAAGGCCTTGGTGTCGGTCTTCACCTTCGGAGCCTGGATCTTGTGCGAGAGGTAGTCGCCGATGGTGTAGGGCAGCACGAAGTAACCGTCGGCAAGACCCTGCATGAGAGCCGATGCACCGAGGCGGTTTGCGCCGTGGTCGGAGAAGTTACATTCGCCGATGGCAAACAGGCCCTTGATTGAGGTCTGAAGTTCGTAGTCAACCCAGATACCGCCCATGGTGTAGTGTGAGGCGGGGAATATCATCATCGGGGTCTCGTAAGGATTGTCATCAGAAATCATCTGATACATATCAAACAGGTTGCCGTAGCGGTCACGGACCACATCTGCACCCAGACGGTCTATGGCATACTTGAAGTCAAGATAAACGGCATTGCCTGTACCCACGCCATAACCGGCATCGCAACGCTCTTTGGCAGCACGTGAAGCTATGTCACGGGGACAGAGGTTACCGAAGGCGGGATAGCGGCGCTCCAGATAGAAGTCGCGGTCCTCGTCGGGTATGTCGGTAGGTTTCTTCTTGCCGGCGCGTATTGCCTCAGCATCTTCTTTTTTCTTGGGCACCCAGATACGGCCGTCGTTACGCAGCGACTCACTCATCAGAGTAAGCTTGCTCTGGTCTTCGCCGTGTACGGGAATACAGGTGGGGTGAATTTGGGTGAATGCAAGGTTGCTCAGGTAAGCACCTTTCTTGAACACCTGGATGGCTGCAGAACCGTTGCAACCCATGGCATTGGTGCTCAGGAAGAATGTGCGGCCATAACCACCGGTAGCAAGAACCACTGCATGAGCGGCATAACGCTCAAGTTCGCCGGTGATGAGGTTGCGTACGATTATACCGCGTGCGCGGCCGTCAATGATTACAAGGTCAAGCATTTCGCGACGGTTGAACGAGCGAACGGTGCCTTTGTTGATCTGACGGTTGAGTGATGCGTATGCACCCAGCAGAAGCTGCTGACCGGTCTGACCCTTGGCATAGAATGTGCGGCTTACCTGCGCACCGCCAAACGAACGGTTGGCGAGCAGACCGCCGTATTCACGTGCAAAAGGTACACCCTGCTGCACGCATTGGTCAATAATGTTGTTGCTCACCTCGGCCAGACGATACACGTTTGCCTCGCGTGAACGGAAGTCACCGCCTTTCACGGTGTCGTAGAACAGACGGTACACTGAGTCGCCGTCGTTCTGATAATCCTTGGCTGCATTGATACCGCCCTGTGCTGCAATCGAGTGTGCGCGGCGGGGTGAATCCTGAATGCAGAAATTATACACGTTGAAGCCCATCTCGGCAAGTGTGGACGCTGCGGATGCACCGGCAAGACCGGTACCTACAACTATAATGTCAAGGTTGCGCTTGTTGGCGGGGTTCACGAGCTTCTGGTGGGCTTTGTAGTTAGTCCACTTCTCGGCAATCGGGCCCTCGGGTATCTTGGAGTCAATCTGATATTCGGGAAGCTTTGACGACTCGATGTCGGCGTAGTCCTTCATGATGGGGGTAGAATCTATCATACCCTCAAGTTTGCTTAAATCTGCCATATCTGTGATTGGTGTGTATTATACATTAATAATTATTTTGCCACAACTACTGTATTGGGGCATTCGCCACAACCCACGGTGTTGGCATCTGCGCCTTCAGAAGCATACTCCATGTACTGCTCCATCAGGGCCGGACATCTCAAATATGATTGCTTGTGGGCATTGACGGTAAACACCACTGCTTGGGCTATGAACAGAGCCACTACGATAGAGGTCCACCAGCAGCTGATGCTCTTCAGGCGGGGCAACCAGATGTTGTTTTCCCAACCGCAGCTCTGGAACATGCTCCAGAAACCATGGTTCATGTGAAACCACAATGCCACGAAGCCGATGATGTAAACCACCGGAGTCCACCACTGCGAGAATGCAGCCTGGATAAACAGTGTGCCGGCCTGAGGAGGTGTGGGAAGACCTTCAATGGTTGCAGGGCAATGCATTATTTCTGCAAGCTGCATCTTTGCCCAGAACTGAATGAGGTGGAGCACAAGAAATGCCAGTATCACGATACCGAGCACCAGCATGTTCTGCGATGACCATTCCACACCTTTGGGTTTGGCCACCACGGCATAACGGTCTGTACCGCGAGCCTTACGGTTTTGAAGAGTGAGCCACACTGCATAGCAGATGTGGATGATGAACAAAGCGGCAAGGCCCATGGATGCTATCAGAGCATACCAGTTGGCACCCAGGAAGTTGCATATCTCGTTATAGGCGGTAGGCCAAAAGATTGCAACACCGTTCATCACACAGTGAAAGGTTACAAAAAGGACCAAGCAGGCTCCGGTAATTGCCATTACGAGCTTGCGTCCTACAGATGAGCTTGTTAACCACATAGCGTTTCTGAATTTTAAGGTTATTGTTGATTATTGGATGTAGTCTATCGCTAATTAACCGCAAATTTAATGCAATTTAACGAACCGCGCCAACAATTAAAGAAAAAAATCAGCATACCTATGGCAAATAAAGTTACTATCTTTGCATCCTCATTATTTTTTCGCCATGAAGCGCAACACCACTATCGCCATTCTCAAGGCTATTGCTATTATACTTATGGTGGTGGGCCACGCCGAAGCTCCGGAGCTGCTCACCAACTTCATCTACACTTTCCACATGCCGCTGTTTTTCATGGCTGCCGGATATTTCTTTGACCGGAAATACCTCAGCCAGCCCTCCGTGTTCATCGGCAAACGGCTGCGGGGACTCTACATTCCCTTCCTCAAATGGAGCATCCTGTTCCTGCTGCTCCACAATGTCTGGCATTATTTCGGCATACTCAACGAAAGCTTCGGCAACTGGACCGGCGGCGTCACCCACCCCTACACTCTCAAAAATGCCGCACAAAGGCTCATGCTAATCATCACCTCCATGAGCGGATACGATGAATTCATAGCCGGCGCCTTCTGGTTCTTCCGGGGACTGCTCGTTGCCAGCGTAGTCTTCCTACTACTTTACAAAGTGCTGGACTCCACCGGCAAATTCTCGCCCAACGGTGCGGTCACAACTATATGCCTCGCTGCCGTAGGATTCACGGCATGGCACATCTACTGCGGGGCCAAGCTCCCCATACCCAACGGTGGCTGGCGCGAGACATGGGGCATTTTCTTCTTTGCCACCGGCGTCCTGTTTCGCCAGTACGAGCACCGCATCATCCGGCATTGGGCCTTATGTCTGGCCTATTTCCTGCTGCTGTGCGGCGCGGCATGGCTGCACCTCTCCGGAATGAACAATCGCGGCTTGTGGCGCGACCTCTGGTCGCTCCCGCTCACAGGCTCGATCGGCTTCCTGATGGTTTACTACATTGCATCCCTCATTGACCGCCGCGACTCAAAGCTCAGAAACCTACTCATATTCATAGGCAACAACACCATGTGCATATTCGTGTGGCACATACTGAGTTTCAAGGCCGTAAGCCTCATCAAGATATGGCATTACGGGCTGGAATGGGAGCAGATAGGATGCCACATGGTCATTCATCACAACAACCACGGCGATCTTTATTGGGTGCTCTATTCCATAGCAGGAACCGCCATACCGCTGCTTGTCACAGTGGCATGGCGGCGCATAAGTCAGGCCGTCGCCGCACGCACAGTACGCACGGACATAGCTTAATAAGTCTTCAAAATCAATTCTTGTAAATCAGCACTGAGGCCATAGACGCTATCCCCTCTTTGCGGCCCGTAAATCCGAGCCGTTCGGTAGTGGTGGCCTTAACCGACACGCGGCTCACATCCACGCCTAAGTCCTCGGCTACATTGGCTCTCATCTGCTCGATGTAAGGCAACATTTTGGGTGCCTGAGCTATGATGGTGACATCGGCATTGCCCACGGCAAAACCGGCGCCGCGTACCATCTCCACCACCTTGCGCAGGAGCACTCTTGAATCGGCGCCCTCCCAGTCGGCCGAGCTGTCGGGAAAATGGTACCCTATGTCGCGCATGGCTACCGCCCCGAGCAACGCATCGGCAAGAGCGTGCAGCGCCACATCGGCATCGCTGTGCCCCAAAAGCCCAAGCTCATAAGGTATCTCCACGCCACATATCACCAGCCGCCGGTTTTCGGCAAACCGGTGCACGTCAAATCCGCTCCCCGTTCTTATATCCGGTATCAAATCCATCAGCGTTTGCCAAGCAGCTCCTTGAGCCCGTCCATGTCAAAGGTCAGAGTGAATCGCAGCGTCTGGTCCAGAGGCGATGACTGTGCGGTAGCTATCATATAGGCAGCATCCAGACGCACCACATTGAGCGAGAATCCCGCACCCATGCTGAAATATTTGCGGTTGCCCTTCATCGCGCTCTCATAGTTGTAACCGGCGCGCACAAAAAACTGCTGATTGTAGTTGTACTCCGCACCAAAGCTCCAGTTTATCTCTTTCAGCTCCTCGCTGAATCCGCCCGGAGCGTCGGTAAACGATTTGAATATACCGGTGATGGGCGACATGTTCTCCCATTTTTCAATAGCATCGTCATATTCGCGGTCCACATCCACGGCATCCTTACCGTCCTCCTCAAAGTCCTTGCGACGCGGGCGCGTGGGCACCAGCATCTTGTTCAGGTCAAGGTTGATGGCAAGATTGTGGTAATCGGCAAGCGGAAACATGAACGATGTGCCCAGACGCAGATTGGTGGGCAGGAACGCCGGGTCATTGCCGTTGTTATACGACACCTTAGTACCGATATTGGATATGTTCCAGCCCCATGCAAACTGACACTCGTTGCGTCCCACCATGGGATAAGTCACAAAATAGCCCGCTATGTCGGCTGCGAATGCGCTCGCTCCCGATGTCTGGTCGCCGGCATAAGAATCCGAAAAGCCAAGGTCGGAATAGATGTAGCGGAACACTACGCCCATAGAGAATTTCTCACTGAGTTTGCGCGAATATCCCAAGTCAAACGACATTTCATACGGGTTAAGCGTTTGCGCCGCAGCATAATTGTCAGGATTGTTGGTAGTCACCTCACCGAGCGAGAAATAACGCAGCGAAGCCGACACCGCCTGATTGTCGCCCGACCCGATTTTCCAGTAACCCGCAAGATTGGCAAGGAATATGTCGTTCACAAGTTTACGCAACCACGGCGTGTAGCTGATGCTCGCCGCAGCGGTACTGTAGGCAAAAGCATACTTCGACGGGTTCCAGAACTGCGAGTTGGCATCCGGGTCCGTGGCCGCACCCAGATCGCCCATTGAAGCTCCACGTGCATCCGGAGCTATGCTCAGCGAGGTAACGCCAGTCTGCACCGGGTTAAAATCATCCTTGTCCTGGCCATATACTCCGGTGCTTGCCATAAGCACCCCGAGGGCCACACATATGGTTTTGAAAATATTGTTCATGAAACAGGTATAATCGGTATTGAAGTTTGTGTAACGATTTGGTTCAACAATATTATAACTCCAAATCCCTCCGATTATTGCCACACGCCCCCTTTTTAACTCCCTTGCCCCCTACACCCCCAAAAATCCAAATGTTAAAAAAGCTAAAAACACATCATGTTTACCTCTAATTTATGCTATTTTAAAAAAAAATTAACTACATTTGGGCATTGCCAGTCATTACGTAATACAGGGATCTATTCACAACATTTAAAATACTGTTGCCATGAAGAAAAAACTATTATTTCTAATCGTTGCGACTTTTGCACTCACCCTGCATGCGCACCAAATCATTGATCTCCGGACCGGAAACATTTCCTTCTCAGATTCAATTTCAGAACCGGAAAGCATTATTGATTATACTGAAACTGGGATTTCTATTTGCCTTAAAATTCCCGAAATTGAAATCATTGAAGACAATATTTTTTCTGGAACCTACCACATTAACATTCCTGGATGTGAAGAACGAAATGATGCCGGATTACCAGCTCTACCAAGCAAAACAATGCAGCTCATCTTACCTACGAATTCTAACTCAACCATAAGCGTTATTTCATCAAAATACATTGATTTGAATTATGAAATCGCACCGGGAAGAAAGGCCATGATATCAAAAGAGGCTGTACCATATTCAAAATTTAATATTGACCCCATCAAAACATACTCTGGTTTTTGGCCTAAAAACACCCATAACGGATTGGATATACAAATCTACAGACAGCAACCGATTGCAGAGATTAAAATTAATCCAATCATTTACAATCATTCTACCAAAACGATTAGAGCCTATACGGAAATTGAGTTAAAAATTAACTTTGACAACAATAGCGATATTGGAGATATTTATCTTGAACCCGGATCAATGCTAAATCCAAATAGTACTTTGAGCCCATATTTTCAAACAATAAATAGCTATTCATTTCATCCGGAAATCGGCAGTAGCAAAAAAGTAAGTAATGGATATATCATCCTCTCGGTACCCGAATTTAAAGAAACGCTATACGAATTTGTCAAATGGAAAAAGAAATTAGGTTATAATATTATTGAACTCTATGATGATAATTGGACACCAACAAAGATAAAATCAGCAATTAAAACAAAATATGAAGATGATCCCTCAATATTATATTTATTAATTGTTGGTAATCATAAAAAAGTCTGTGCTGACACAGTTTCAATACCGAATTTCATTTACCCGTTATATGATGGCGTATTATTATCTGATTATTTATATGCCTGCCTTGACGGTGAAAATGACACTCAACCAGAATTATATCGAGGAAGATGGCTAGTTGACAATACTTATGACTTACAAAGGATTATAGACAAAACTATATGGTATGAACAATCTCCACCCAAAGATGAATCATTTTACAAACATGGTACAAATTTTTCATATTTTGAAGATGGACGCACAAATTATCCTCATGATGGCGAAGAAGATCATATTTTTGTAAGAACATGTGAGGATGTCCGTGATTATTTACAAAATCATTATGATTTTAACATTGATAGATTATACTCCCTTACATCCTCAGGCTTACAATATTGGCCGTCGGCTTGGAATAGTTGGTATACACAATTTGCCCCATTCAGCAATGAATTAAAACATCCTAATTATAAATGGGATGCGACACCCGACAGTGTTGTAACCGCCGTCAACAAAGGGACCTCATTTCTCATGTTCATTGGTCATGGATGGAATGACGCCTGGGAATATGGGAATCGGGAAACTTTCACTCGCAACGACATTGCTAAAATGAACAACTGCGAACTACTTCCACTCGTAATAAGCATGTCTTGCCTCTCTGGAAATCACAGCAAGAATCCATGCTTAATGGAAAGTTTTTTAACAAAGAACAATGGTGGTACTTTTGCAGCAATTGCATCTTCAAATTATGGATATGTAAGTTGGCAAGAAAAATTTGCCACCTTATTAATAAGTGCAATTTGGCATAAGCCTGGACTAAGTTTAACTGGTAGCCTTGGCAAATCTTCAGGACTTAACAACAACCTCTATTATTATGCCACAAACCTGAAAATAGACGGCCCTTTTAGACAATTAGGTGTAGCCCTGGATTTTGCTCAGAGAGGTTTTTCATATGTTAATGATGAAAAATTAAAATTATACCATCGTTATGCGTATCACCTTTATGGGGATCCTAGTATTTATTTTAAAGCCGAAAATCCATCAACTTTAGACGGGGTTGAAATCAATCGTGGAGACCAAGGTGTAAATGTTTACATTTATGACAATGATGCTTATATAGCTTTCTATGACCCTATAAGCAACAAAAGCGCTCTTTTTTTCGGTAATGAAGCGTCATACTTTACAAATGAAGCTGGAGGTGCCAGATATGTTGATGTTGCCGTATACACTGCAATGAGCGTTCCTTATCTGGACTCTGGAGAGCCATATTTAGGATTCATAGAAGATACACCTCAGAAATCAGGAATCACCGGATATCATGACAACCAAAATGGCAGTGTTGAAATTGAGTATATACTTTCCCCACAATTCAAAAATAGTGATGTTGAAATGCATATTGTAGATTCAGCTAATGGGAGTATCATATCCAGTTGGCCTGTTGACAAATCTATTACAGGGCAAAAAACTACTTTAAGCATGAGGACAAATAGTGGCGTTATGATCGCATATCTCATGGTTAATGGTAGCCCGGTCTCGCACATGAAAATGTATATATCTAAATAACAAATCTAATGAGGCTAATTTTTACTTTTTTATTAGCTGCTCTTGCCCTAAGTTTGCACGGGCAGCCTCCCACAGTAACAATTGACCGTGTTTGCTACACCATCTTGGAACAGGAGGGTTATGGTTGTGCATCAAGCCCGGTCGAAAACTCCGAAAACCTCAACAATGAGGACATCATTATACTCAGCTCCGTAGAATATAACGGCAAGCAATATCCCGTCACTCATTTTTACGGTTATTACTATGCCAATGAGGGGCAAAAAATTTGTTTGCCGGAAGGCATTGTGGAAATAACAGGCGGTGCACCCAGCGCTGTCATTGAGGCTGTACCGCAAAGCGTAGAGCGACTGTTGCAGGAGGCCTTTTATGGCACCACCCTGCCCAATGAGCTTTATCTTCGCAATGTGAAAAAAATCGGGCCTGAATCATTCTTTTGCAAAGGTCTTGAAAATTTACGCATCGGCTCTTCTCTGGAAGTGTTAGGTTGTAATGCATTTTCTCCGTCTGTAAAAGAATTAGTTTTGGATGATGGCGTGCCGGGTGTGCCACTGGCTCTTACATGGAATTCACTTTCCTGCTTGTCGCAAAAAGAGTTCAAAATCCCTTATAGGTCTCCTCTGACCATAAGCGACTGCTTAATGGAGCAAAACAAGTCCGTTGAAAGAATAGTATTTCCCGATATTGAAAAAATTGAATACGGAGGAGCGAATTCTTTTTCCAATCTGTCACTAACAGTGCATATTTATGGATTTTTTTTCAAAAACTGCTCTACGCTCAAGGAAATAGTATGCTTGGGTGATACACCACCCGAAATAACCAACCTTGAACTCATCAACACGTATCCTTTCAGCAACGCTACAGAGTTCAATATCACCGACAATATTGACCAATGCATACTGAAAGTGCCGGCGGGGAGCGAGCAGGCCTACCGCGACCATCCCATCTGGGGCAAGTTCAAGACCATACTCGGCTTTGAGAACGGCGACTACACCTCCATCAGCTCCGTACCGTCAGCCGACAGCAATGATGCCGCCCCCGTTTACTACAATCTTCAGGGTATCAAAGTGAGCAATCCGGCCAAAGGACAACTATACATCCGCACCATCGGTTCCAAAGCCGAAAAAGTAATATTCTGACCCACATCTTTACCAATATCAATCAAGGGGCCATCGCGATACACTCGCCACGGCCCCTTGATTTTTTATAAGCAAAACACCAAATGTTAAAAAAAAACTAAACAACCGCCGTGTCCACCTGTGCATTAATGCATTTTAAAAAAAATTAATTACATTTGGACATCATCAATCATCATACACAATACAGGAACCCATTTTCAACCTTTAAAATACTACAGCCATGAAAAAGAAACTATTACTTCTAATCTTTGCAACTTTCGCACTCACCCTGCATGCAACCCAAGTCATTGACCTCAATACCGGTCAAATCGTCAACAATGTAAAACCGCTCGCACCCGAGAAAACAGTTGAAAAGTGTGAAAACGGATTGATTGCAGCAGCTCAGGACAAAGAGTATAAAACAGGTCATTTTTACTATAAGATTTGCACTAACACAAACGAATGGATAAGCACAGACGGTCAGTATGCAGAACTCACAAGAATATCACCCGAAGACTTGTGTTATACCAATGAGGATGTTATAGTGCCATCCAAGATAGAAATTGAAGGTTCAACTTACGATGTAAGAGCCGTGAACATGAATAGTTTCAACTGGATGTCAAAAGGTCAAAAGCTCAGACTTCCTTCATCAATCAGGGATATATTCAGGGATATAAAACCGAATGAGAACATAGATGAAAGCTTGTTTCCCAACATTACTATCACATTCCCGTCAGATAGTATTGAATACATAGGGGCATACGGACTTGCAAACACGCACCCGGCATACTTGTCCTCCAATTCCTTTACATCTTTAAAAGCTATTGAAACAAATGCATTTAATAATTCGGGATTCAAAGGCATTTATATAGGTAAATATTTGCAGTTTGTTGCTTCGGATGCTTTTCATCATGGATCACCATCATATATTTCATTCTCAAACAACAAGGGCTGTGCAAAAACTTTTAGCTCACATAGCTTCAATGAATGCAACATAACCGAATTAGCATTTCCTGAAGCAAATGTTCTAACAATAGAAGAAAGTGCAGTAACTCAATGTCCTGCTCTTGAATGCGTTTACTTTCCCGCGTTAGCATCTATCAGCATGGATAACATTATTGATAATGGACAACCAATATATATGCTATCGGACAACCCGTCTTTAAAAGAGATTATATGCAAGGGCAACAATCCTCCTGAAATCATTTTGCCGGGAAACAATATTCGTCTCAACTTTCACATAACCGACAATGAAGACATGTGCATTCTCAAAGTTCCCGAAGGATATGAACAAGCCTACAGAGACCACCCTATTTGGGGAAAATTCAATACCATTGTTCCATATGAAGAAACAATGTCATTAAAACATGTGGACAATTATGTTTATCGCATAACCAAATCAGCAAGCAACTTTTACTCTTTTGACACGGCACAGGCAGAACTTATAGGAAATGATTTCAATGAAGAATATCCCTCTGAAGAAATAATAATTCCTAATCAAATAACGGTCAATTCAATAAGTTATCCGGTAGGAGGTGTGCGCCTTGAAGCTTTTAGTTGGATAAAAAAGTATCAGAAACTCACACTTCCATCCTCCGTAAAAGTAATATCGAATTATAATTTGATGCCATTTGAAGGAGCTATTGAATTTCCAGAAAGTGTAGAAAGCCTTGAAGGGGATTTGTTTGCAGACGCTACAATAAAAACCGATTTGTATTTACCAAAAATTAAACATATAACTTGGCGAGTGTTTAACAACAGTAATGTTGAGAAAATCATCTTAGGAGCAAGTTTATCCCTGATAGGGTCTTATGCATTCGGATACTCATCGCTTAAAGAGATAACCTTTGAGGAGGGTGAGCAAAACACATTGCAATTAAGCTCAAGCAGCTTCTCGGCAGTCAATAATATTAAAGAACTCAAAATTCCGAAACGCAATAAACTGAGCATATCCGATGGCTTCGTGTCATCGTGTGACAATCTGGAGCGAGTGGTGTTTCCCGATGTCAACGAAATAGATTGCACAAGCTCTGCCTGCCATGATTTGGCAATGATTAGAAGACCATGCGGAATACTGATAGTAAACTGCCCAAATTTTAAGGATGTGGTATGCCTCGGAAGCGTGCCCCCTGAAATCATAGGCATTGACGATAACGCCACATACGAATATGACAATCACACCGGCTTTTGGATTACTGACAATATGGACCGGTGCATACTGAAAGTGCCGGCGGGGAGCGAGCAGGCCTACCGCAACCATCCCATTTGGGGCAAATTCAAGACCATACTCGGGTTTGAGAACGGCGACTACACCTCCATCAGCTCCGTACCGTCAGCCGACAGCAACGATGCCGCCCCCGCTTACTACAATCTTCAGGGCATCAAAGTGAGCAACCCGGCCAAAGGACAGCTCTACATCCGCACCACCGGCTCCAAAGCCGAAAAAGTAATATTCTGACCCACATCTTTACCAATATCAATCATCATATACAATACGGGGACTTATTCTCAACCTTCAAAACACTACCGCCATGAAAAACAAACTATTACTTCTAATCGTTGCAACTTTCGCCCTCACCCTGCATGCAACCCAAGTCATTGACCTCAAAACCGGTCAAATTGTCAACAACGTAAAACCGCTCGCACCCGAGAAAAAAGTTGAAAAGTGTGAAAACGGATTAATCATAACTTATAAATTCTCTCATGCCACAATAGAAGCAGACACGGTTTATCCCGGCACTTTTATAGTATCGTTACAAGGATTTGACATTGAGGATCAAGCAGGATATCCAAGCATCGCAAAAGGGATGGACACCCATTTTGTACCATTAAACTCAAACCCCAAAATAGAAGTTATCAAGAATGAGTATATCACACTTAGCTATAATCTTGCGCCCGCACGCATGCCCCAACCGGCATCTTTCTCTAAGCCTTATACTAAAGGTAATGTTATTCCTATAAATGCTTTTTCGGGTTATTGGCCCAATTCATTTTGTAAAGAATTGCCGATTGGTAGGTTACGCAATCAGAATATTGCAAAGGCCGAAATCACGCCTGTTCTATACAATATGGAAACAGAGAACATAAAAGTGCTGACTGAGCTACAATACAAGGTATCATTCACACCCCAACCATCATTAGAGGAAAAGCAAACTAAAAGCGATTATGTTATCAATCCAAATTTTGTGTCTCCACTAAGCGACGGAGGGTTCAGCAGAGAACCTGGGTACAGCGTACCGGCTAATGCCGGATATTTAATTTTTTCTGTTCCGGAATTTGAATCCTCTTTACAAGAATTTATCAGCTGGAAACAGCAGTTAGGATATAATGTAAAAGCATTATATGATAATAATTGGGATTCAACTAAGATAGCAACCAAAATTCAGGAATTATATTGGAAAGATAACGCCCACACTAATATAGACTCGGATTTCAATCTAAGCTATCTATTATTTGTAGGCTGCGACAGCCTTGTTCCTGCCGGCAAAAATTATTACTATTGGAATGATCCTAATGAAATCAAAGATCAGTTCTACCTTACTGACCTACCATATGGCTGCATGGATGGCGGGAACGACACCGATCCTGATATCTACCGTGGTCGATGGCCCGTTTCTTTTGAGTCAGAAGTGGTTGCCATTGCAAACAAAGTAATTCAATATGAACATATGCCTCCTTATGAGGCCGATTTCTACAGAACCGGTACTCATTTCGCCTTTTTTGAAGATGGAAGCGAAGCAGGGAAAAATGATGGGGAAGAGGATGGAAGATTCGTCAAAACAAGTGAAGATGTATATAATTACCTCACATCCAACTACGATTATGACATAAACCGTATATATACCATTGACACCACTAAAGTAGATATAAATGGTATACGCCATTGGCCCATGAAGTGGAGCCGTTCCTATTCTGAAGGTGACAGCATTCCAGAATACATGCATAAAGAAAATGGATTTAATTGGGAACAAACAAATCACGATCTTAATAGAGCAATTAACAATGGAACTTCATATCTTTTAGTATCAGGACACGGATATGACAACTCCTGGACGTGGGGCTCAAATATGTGGTATGCGTATTATGATGCAATGTGGCTTAAAAACTTAGAGAAACTACCATTAATATTCAGTATTAGCTGCCTTACCGGCAAATTTAATTCCTACAAATGCCTAATGCGCCAATTCCTTTCAAATCCCAATGGCGGAGCAATTGGAGCTTTTGCATCCTCGCATGTAACCTATTATTCTCAATTTGCAACATTAGCCCAATATTTCACCAATGCAATATGGCCTAATCCAGGATTAAAATTAAATAATGGGACTAATTATAGCACAATAGCCCAACCATATGATGGTGAAACTTACTCGGTGCAGCAATTGGGTGTTATATTGGACAATGTTGTTCATAATTTACTCACCAATCAAACCACACAAAAATTCACCAGATACACATTTCATTGTTATGGTGATCCATCAATGTACTACAGAACAGAAGAACCGGAGATTATTGACACCAGCGATTTTGAAATTACACGAATGGGCACATGCGTAAACGCCTACCTCAAAGACATAGAAGCATTCATAGCTTTTTACGACCCTACTACCGGTACCTCTACACGTTATTATGGAACAGAAGCATCATATTTTTCAATTAATTCAGGTGCCGCCAAATATGTAGACGTCACCATTTACACGCCAAACAGTGTCCCATACACAGATTATGGAGAGCTGTACACCGGTATTATTACCCCTGACACAAACAGTACTCGTCTCACAGGATTCAGAAGTAATTACAACGGAACAACAGCAGCGATTGATTACTACATCTCTGCTCAAGACAAAAACAAGAGCCTTGAAATACTCATAGTTGACATGAGTAATGGCAATATCATATCAACCCACAGCATAGTCAATCCTGAACCCGACAAAAAAATTACCGTCAATATGTACTGCCGAAGTGGACTAATGTCCGCATCTCTTATGGTTAACGGTTACCCCGTATCAAACATAAAAGCTCAAATTAAACTTTAAAAACTCCTTCATTATGAAAAAGCTTTTAACACTGCTCATTATTGCCGCCACAAGCAATTTACCACTGCTGGCACAGCATTTGATAGATGGTTTTAATTACCGTTTTGAACCAACTGCTACTTTTGGGTCCTCTGTCATTAACTATAGTCACGCGGAGTTAGTAAGCTGCGAAGACGAAAAAAATGAATGAAGACATTGTGGTGTATGTGCCGTCACATGTCACTTTTAATGGAACAGAATATCCCGTTGCGGTGGTATTTATCAATGCTTTCGCTTGGATGAAAGATGGTCAAGAGCTTAAGCTGCCATCTACCACTGAAATTATTTTTAGCGATTGGCTTGAAGGTAAAAGAAAATCAGCTTTACCGATTCTTCAATTAGAACACTGTATGGTCACGCATTACGCGGCTGGGTGACAGACAAAGAATTGAACCTATGTAATATAGAATCCATATTGTGGAATGCATTGTATGAAAGCAATGTTGAGAAAATAAGTTTAGGGAGAAACTTATCTCTTATAGGGTCGTATGCGTTTGCGTTTTCATCGTTAAAAGAGATAGACCTTGAAGATAATGAACAAAAAATACTAAATTTAAGCTCAAGCAGCTTTTGGGCCATCAAAAAATATCAATGAGCTAAAAATCCCGAAACGCAGGAAGCTGAACATATCCGATGGATTTTTGTCGGATTGCGACAATCTGGAGCGCGTTGTGTTCCCCGATGTGAATGAGATAGATTGCACGCCATTTGCCTGTCACGATGTGGCTATGCTTGCAAAGGCAAGAGGAACGCTGATAGCAGGATGCTTTAAACTTAAGGATGTGGTATGCCTCGGAAACGTGCCTCCTGAAATCACCGGTATTAACAACACCGCCAAATATAACGACCACACTGGATTTTGGATTACCGATAATATGGACCAATGCATTCTGAAGGTGCCGGCAGGGAGCGAGCAGGCCTACCGCGACCATCCCATCTGGGGCAAGTTCAAGACCATACTCGGCTTTGAGAACGGCGACTACACCTCCATCAGCTCCGTACCGTCAGCCGACAGCAATGATGCCGCCCCCGTTTACTACAATCTTCAGGGTATCAAAGTGAGCAATCCGGCCAAAGGACAACTATACATCCGCACCATCGGTTCCAAAGCCGAAAAAGTAATATTCTGACCCACATCTTTACCAATATCAATCAAGGGGCCATCGCGATACACTCGCCACGGCCCCTTGATTTTTTATGAGTAGATTGATGGGTTATTTCACTTCCCAGGTTTCGCCGGCAAGTATCATTGACCGCAAGCTGTCAAATCCCTTTTTGGCGCGTACTTCCTCCACCTGACGGTCCACCTCATCGTTGTAGGTGAGTGAGGCCACATCGCGTATCACACCTATGGCAAGCGGCAACTCTTTGCCGTCCATCATGGCGAGCTGCTGATGCAGGAAATTTGTGGGGGTGTGGGCATCATGCACCAGCACATCGTCTATGGTGTAGCCGTCTTTACCTATCTCCACAGCCTTGAGCAGAAAACCGTCCTGCACCAGACCACGGTTCATATCCTTGCCAAACAGCATCTTCTTGCCATGCTCCAGATGTATGGTGCGGTCGGCACGATACTCCTTGTCGGTAATGCAGCTGTGAATGCCATTGTTGTATATCACGCAGTTCTGCAAAAACTCCACCACCGATGTGCCTTTGTGCAAGGCGGCGGCTGTCAGCACCTCCTGCGACACACCAAGCTCCACATCTATGGTGCGGGCAAAGAAATTGCCTCGTGCGCCAAACACCAGCTCGGCAGGGATAAACGGATCCTCTGTCGTGCCATAAGGCGAGGATTTCGACACAAAACCACGGTCGGATGTGGGAGAATACTGTCCCTTGGTAAGACCATAGATCTTGTTATTGAGCAGCAGCATGTTTATGTCGATATTGCGACGCACGGCGTGTATGAAATGGTTGCCGCCGATGGCAAGGCCGTCGCCGTCGCCCGAAATCTGCCACACTGTCATATCAGGATTGGCCACCTTAAAGCCGGTGGCTATGGCGGCCGCACGGCCATGTATAGTGTGGAAGCCGTAGGTGTTCATATAGTACGGCAGGCGCGATGAGCAGCCGATACCGGAAATCACGGCTGTTTTGTGCGGTGCCACACCCACGGCAGCCATTGCCTTGTGTAGTGAATTGAGAATGGCGTGGTCGCCGCAACCGGGGCACCAGCGCACGGGTTGGTCGCTTTTGAAATTTGCGGGGGTATATTGCTGAGTGTCCATATGTTAGTTCTTGTTCATGATTTGAAGTACGCCGTCAATAATCTCTTTTACAAGGAAGGGCTGACCCTGTACCTTGTTTATGCGCTCAATCCGCACCTCAGGGTATTTGCCCTGCAGATAATCGGCAAACTGGCCGGTGTTAAGCTCAGCCACCACCACTTTCTTGAAGCGGCGAAGCACCTCGCCGGTGTTGGACGGCAGAGGGTTGATGTAACGGAAATGAGTGAACGCTATCTTCTTGCCTTGGCTGCGAAGTTCGGCAGCGGCAGTGCGCAGATGGCCGTAAGTGCCGCCCCAGCCCGTGAGCAGGATGTCGGCATCCTCATCGCCGAGCACCTCCAGCTGTGGTATGTCATCGGCTATGCGGGCAATCTTCTCGCGACGGGTATAAACCATCCTCTCATGGTTGATAGCATCGGTGCTGATAGCCCCCGTGTCATAATCTTTTTCCAGACCGCCCAAACGGTGTGCGGCTCCTTCGGTGCCGGGAATGGCCCAGTAGCGCACCTTGTTGTCCTCGCGGCGCTCATACGGACGCCATCCGCCTGCATCTATGCGCTCTTTTGACAGATAAGGGGGCTTGATGGCAGGATATTCATCAGCCTCTGGCACGCGCCATGCCGATGAGCCGTTGCCTATGAATGCATCGCTGAGCAGTATAACAGGGGTCATATGCTCAATGGCTATACGGGCGGCCTCAAACGCCATGGTAAAGCAATCGGTGGGCGATGCAGGTGCCACTACACATACCGGCGACTCTCCGTTGCGGCCATAAAGGGCCTGAAGCAGGTCTGTCTGTTCGGTTTTGGTAGGCAGACCCGTGGAGGGGCCACCGCGCTGCACATCTATCACCACCAGAGGCAGTTCGGCCATAACAGCCAGTCCTATGCCTTCGCCTTTCAGCGCAAGACCCGGACCCGAAGTGGATGTTACGGCAAGATCTCCGGCAAACGATGCGCCGATAGCGGAGCACACTCCGGCTATCTCATCCTCCATCTGCACCGCTTTCACCCCAAGGTCCTTGCGCTTGGCAAGCTCGTGGAGTATATCAGTGGCGGGAGTGATGGGGTAGCTGCCCAAGAACAACGGCCTGCCGCTCTTTTCCGAAGCCATTATAAGGCCCCATGCGGTGGCAGTGTTGCCGTTGATGTCGGTATATACGCCGGGACGGGCCGATTCGCTCTCTATGCGATATGTGCTCACTCCGGCATGTATGTTGTTGCCATAATTGTAGCCCGACTGAAGCACCTTGGCATTAGCCTCATAAATGGCAGGCTTTTTGGCAAATTTATTTTTTAGGAAACGAAGTACGCTCTCCATCGGGCGGTCAAAGAGCCAGCACACAAGCCCGAGTGCAAAGAAGTTGCGGCATTTCAGAATACTCTTGTTGTCAAGACCCGAATCCTCCAGAGCGGCCTTGGTCATGGTGGTGACCGGCACGTCAAGCACCTGTGCGGTGATACCGAGTTCCTTGATGGGATCGTCGGTAGCGTACAGAGCCTTTTTAAGATCAGCTTCCTTGAATGAGTCAATGTCGATGATAATCACACCTCCATGCTTCACATAGCGGGCGTTCTGCTTCAGGGCGGCAGCATTCATTGCCACGAGCACATCGCATTGGTCTCCGGGAGTGTGCACGCCCTTGCCCACGCTCACCTGAAAGCCCGACACGCCGCCCAGCGACCCTTGCGGGGCGCGGATTTCTGCCGGATAGTCGGGAAATGTGGATACTTCATTGCCTATCCCGGCCGACACGTTGGTGAAGATGTTACCCACAAGCTGCATGCCGTCGCCGGAGTCACCCGAAAAACGCACCACAACCTTGTCAAGGGTTTTTATTTTGGTTTCTTCTAACATGGTTATTTTGAAATTTTTATGTTTTCTTGGTATTAATTGGTATTTATATGCATCATGTGAATTTCTCGGCAAAGTTATTGAATATTTATCAATCAGCAACTCAGAGTCCTGATTTTTTAATATCCCTGCAACATGCCTATTTCTTCGGGTTGAAACGCAGAGGCATTCCGAGCACACTGCTCAGCACCGTGCCTTGCGAATACACCGTGCGGCCATTGAGTATCGTCATCTCCACGCGGCAATTCAGCGACAGCCCTTCAAGCGGCGTCCATCCGCAGCGGCTCACAACCCAGTCGGCGGTGATGGTGTAAGGCTCGCAGTCATCGTCGGCTATCACAAGATCGGCATAATAACCCGGCCTGATGAATCCGCGTCTGTCTATGCCATACACTAATGCCGGATTGTGACACATATCCTGCACTATGCGCTCCATGCTGAACTCATGTTCGCTGCACATCTGCATCATTACCGGCAGGGAGAACTGTATCATCGGCATTCCCGACACCGCCTGCAGTGCCCCGCCCTGCTTCTCTTTGGGCAAATGGGGCGCATGGTCTGTGGCTATGGTGTCTATCACGCCATCGGCCACGGCGCGGCGCAATGCATCTCGGTCAGCCGGACGCTTTATGGCCGGATTGCACTTGATGCGCGAACCCAGCACCGGATATGCCTCATCCGTGAAAATAAGATACTGCGGACAGGTCTCGGCGGTTATACGCTTCTGCTCCACCGGCCCGGCTGAGAAATACTGAAGCTCGTCGGCCGTGGAGATATGACACACATGCAGACGGGCACCCGTGGCGCGGGCCAGCTCCACAGCTGCTGCCGTGGCACGGCGACACACCTCATGATTGCGTATCACAGGGTGAAACTCCATCTCCAGTTCCGTACCGTAACGCTCTGTCACGGCGGCGCGGCGTTCGGCTATCAGCCGCTCGTCCTCGGCATGCACAGCTATCAGTGCAGGCACTTCGGCAAATATACGCCGTATGATGTTGTCATCGTTCACAAGCATATTGCCTGTCGATGAGCCTAAAAACACTTTCACGCCTGCGCACCCGGTGTAATCCACGCTCAGAAGAGTGGGCAGGTTGTTGTTTGTTGCCCCGATGAAAAAGCCATAGTTGGCCGTTGCCACCTGCGATGCTCGCGCCTTTTTATCTTCCAGTGCCTCGACAGTCACCGTTGCCGGCGATGTATTGGGCATATCTATAAACGAAGTCACGCCTCCTGCTGCGGCTGCGTGGCTTTCAGTTGCCATATCGCCCTTGTGGGTCAGTCCGGGGTCTCTGAAATGCACATGCGTGTCTATCACACCCGGCAGCAGTAGTTTGCCGCGTGCGTCTATCACACGCTCCGCACTGATACCCTCCGGCACATCACCCGCCTCTACACGGCTTATGAACTGGCCTTCGGTAAGCACCCAGCCGGTAAATATATTGCCTTCGTTTACTATTCTGGCATTATGAATGAGCATGGTGCTCGGATTATTGGTCATGGCGCTTATATTTTTTGGTCATACTGTCAAGTTTGAGGCGAATCACCCCAAACACTGCCTCACTGAAAATACCGCTCGACATCTTGCTTGTACCGAGCACTCTGTTCACAAACACAATCGGCACCTCCTTGATGCTGAATCCCATTTTGTAGCTCGTAAACTTCATCTCTATCTGGAATGCATACCCCTTGAAGCGGATATTATCCAGATTCATTGCCTCAAGCACACGACGGCGGTAGCACACAAAACCCGCAGTGGTGTCACGCACCGGCATTCCGGTAATCATGCGCACATACGCGCTCGCGTAATACGACATCAGCACCCTTCCCATGGGCCAGTTGACCACATTCACTCCTGTCACATAGCGCGACCCTATGGCCACATCCGCTCCTTGGGTGGCGCAGGCATCATACAGGGCCAGAAGATCAGCCGGATTATGCGAGAAATCGGCATCCATCTCAAACACGTACTCATACTGCTTATGCTCCAATGCCCATTTGAATCCGGCTATATACGCCGTCCCTAACCCCTGTTTGCCTTTGCGCTCAAGCAAATTCACCCTCCCGGGCCACTGCTCCATCTTCTCACGCACAATCGTTGCCGTTCCGTCAGGCGACCCGTCATCAATCACCAGCACGTTGAAGCTGCGCGGAAGCCGCATCACGGCATCTATTATGGCCGCGATATTCTCTTTTTCATTATATGTGGGTATAAGCACAATTGAGTCCACTTTGGTCGGATCAACATTCAGGTCCGGTTCAGGCAGCGGATAAAGAAGGGAATTGGGATACATGCGTAAATTATATATAAAATATGTGTAAGTTAAAATTTATAGGTGGCGCCTATCAGTCCGGTAATGCTCTGTGCAGGGACTCCGCCTATAAGCAGATAGCGTCGGCACATAAGATTCTCACCGCGCACAAATGCGCTCCACTGCGGGGTGATGCGATACAATGCCCCGACTTTGAGGTTTGATACCAGCCCGAGACTCTGCTTTATGCCGGTGTGAGGACAAATCTGTGATCTTCCGCCGCGATATTCCCATCCGGTAAAGATGTCAAGGGGTGCCACGGGCGTAACTCTGAGATCAGCCGACACTGCATGCTTGGCCCTGTCGCGCCACAGATAGAACCCTCTTGACGGTCCTTGGGGTGCCGTTTCATAAGCCACACGCAGCTCCACTGCGGTGCCGTATTCATACGTTACACCGGCATGCAGCTTGTAGCCGCGCATTTTTGTGGGAGTGAATATGGTAAGGCCGTCATCCATTGTCACTGGCATCAGCCAGTCGTTGGCGGCCGCATAAAGCCACGACACCTCCACCGATGCTCCCTTCAACGGACCGAAAGTAATGCCGCCTTCAGCCGTGATGGGCACATGAGAGTTTTTGAACGCCATGCTGCTCAACGTATATGGGCTTACATCATACAGCGAAGTGAGGGTGTTTTGCCACTCTCCGCCTCCGGCCTTGGCATACACTGCCAAGCGGCTCACAGGACGCCATGTGAGATTCACATCGGGAGCCACATGAATAGCCTTGCCCGAATTTATGGTCACCTGCGCCTTTACCCCCGCCGTAAACTCCACAGCGCTCATGCGCAGACGGTAGTAGGGCGATATTGTGAGCAATGCATGTGTGTGACGCGGAGTGGCATGCATCATATACTCCATATCCTCGGCATCAAAATCGGCATGCGAATGACGCGAATTGCTAAGCATATCAAACTCTGCCGAAATGCCTGCACGCTGTGTCTCTGAAATTTTAGCCGACACGCCTCCGTGCACATCCACCTTGGTTTCATGTGCGGGACGCAGTCGCTCGCTTTCCCATAAGCCGTCGGGCTGTTCGGTGGCTACCTCAAAATCGGGAGAAAAAGCATATCCGAAATATCCGAGGGCCATTCCTGCTCCATAATCCAGCGTAGAGTTTGACCCGGAGAAAAGTGCGCTGAAGTTAAGCCGGTGCATCTGCTGCCGCCCGGTGGAATCCACCGAAGCCGGAGTGGTGTATCTGCCAAAAGTATAGTCAACGCCGAAGTCCAGAAATTTGCTTTGACTCAGGGCATGGTGGAGTGATGCGGCTGCCGTCACCATATTGCTTCGCTGGTACTGACCGTTGAGCGGTGACTCTCCGTAACGGCCTTTGTAGGCTGTGCCGTTGTACTGCACCCATGCGTTCAGGCGTGTGCGGTCGTTGTCAATGAATTTGTATCCGGCTGTTGCCCCGAGGTTGTACAGCGGTGCAAATCCCAGCACCGCATATCCGCGATATGGGGAGGTGTATATGGAATCACCCCATGCAGCCGGGCCAAGTGTGGTGATTGTGGGCTGCACTGTAGCAAACACACTTCTGGTACTGTAGTCAAGTGAAGGACGCTGCAACTGCGGAAGCGTGAACCTCGGTGTGAACCGGAGCATGGTCACATCTGTTTGCTCGGGCACCACTTCATGTTGCACCGTGATTTCCTTGCGCAGACCCTGAGCAGAGGCGCTCATGGATGCTGCGATTGCAAGAGAGAGTAATGTATAGCGTATGTTAAGCATTGTTGAGTCGGGTATCAATCATTTCAAATATGTCGGCTTCGGAACCGGGATAGTTGCTCTTGAGGCTCTTGAGATATTCGTCAGCCTCAAACTCCTGTCCCTGTCGGCGCAGGATGTCGCTGAGTGTTATGAACGCGCGTGCCAGCCAGTACTGGTTGCTCGGTTCGGCGTTGATGATGTTGTTCACCACTGTCCGTGCCTCACTGAGCTTGCCACGCTGCATGAGACTTTCTCCGAGATATACGGCGCTCTTCACGCCATACACACTCTCCGGCTCCTTGGCAAGTCTGCGCCATATCTTGTCGGCCTCGGTGTGATGTCCTGTGCGGTCAAGGGCAAGTGCGCGGTCAAACTCCACTTCATTCATGGTACCTCCGCCGGCGGCAGAGGTGCCCAACAGTTTGTCGGTGGCAAGAAGTGTCTCATTCCACTTTTTAAGCTCCATTGCCGTGCGCATCATCCCGAGTCGCGCTTCCTGCAGGGTACGTGCTCCGGCAGCTCTGGTCTCAAGGTCAGCAAATGTGGAGTATGCAAGCTCGGTTTTGCCAAGTGCTGACTCACTCTGAGCCTTGATGAGAGTTGCGTCTTCGGCCACTTCACTGTGAGGATGCACCAGAACCACACGCGACGCATATTCCAGAGCCTCACGATGGTTTCCTTTTTCCGAAGCATTCTCGGCCAGATAATAAAGTGCCTGCGGCTCGTAAGTGCCATGCGGATACTCGGCAAGATACTCCTTGAGCCGCTCTGTGACTCCATTGTCCATGTAGTCGCTCTCCGCAGCCATGAACGCTGATGCGTCCAATTCCGAAGCCTCAATGCGCGGTGCATTGGGCACTGAATTGACAAATTCGGCCAACTCTCCGAGACGGCCATCTTCGGCATACAGCCGTTTCAGGTCTTCCACTGCCACCTTGGCCTCCTCGCTTGAGGGGTAGGTATATATGACTTTCTTGTAAGTTTCTATAGCATTTTTACGCGCTCCGGCACTCATCTGGGTTATGGCAAGCTGCAAATAGCCGTTGCGCCCGTAAGATGTGGACGGGAATGTCTGCACAAGCTTCTTATAGGTAGCTATGGCATTGTCGTTTTGCCCCAAGGCCACATACGCTTCCGCTTGCTCGAGCATTGCTGCCGGCACCAGCGAAGAGCTGTGATATTGGTTTATGACCTCATCAAGCATGGCTATCTTCCCCTTGTAATCGCGGTTGTACCCTTTCATCAACGCCTGCTGATACATGGCATAGTCGCCGGCCGATGGATCAAGGTTGTAAGCCTCGGCGTAATAGCTTTGTGCCTGAGTGAAATGTGATTCCATATATTCGCAGTCACCGGCACGGTTCATGGCATCCACCCGCAGCCGCACATCGCTTACGGGAGCCAGCGTGCGCACTTTCAAAAATGATTTCAATGCGCCGTTGTAATCCTCAAGCATATACTGCGCGTATCCAAGCCCGTAATAGGCCAACGGCAGATTTTCATCGCCGGAAGAAGCAGAATTGATAAACGATGTGTAGCCGGATTTGGATTTTGCATATTCACCCAGATCATACTCGCATGCGGCCCCGCGCAACACACATTGGCGTGCCACGGCACTGTTGCCCTTGATGGACGCTCCCTCATTGAACATTCCCAATGCGTTTGCATATCGTCCGGCGGCATATTCTCGGTTGCCGAGCATATACAGTGCCTGTTGCCTTGCCTGACGGGCCGCCGCACTCTGTTGGTACGCACCCTCTTGCGTCAGCCTGAGCACGCTTGCATAATCTTGGTCTGTAAGATAACCGTTCAGCGCCAGTTCGCGCACTGTCGGAGCGTATGCGGAATCGGGGAATCGGCCCAGAAACTCCTCCAGCATGTTCACCGTACGGGCAAAAGGAGCGCGTCCGCCATCCATGAGTGCCACGATATAATTGTAAAAGGCCGTCTCGGTAACGCTGTTCACACAGTCCATCCTGTATGCACGTTCAAACAGCAGCAACGCCGCATCCGTGTCTCCGCGCTTCACATAGCACTGTCCCAGATACAGGCACGCGCTTTGCCCTAATGCATCAGGCATATTCACTGCCTTCTGAAGCAGCGGCACAGCCTCATCGTAATGTCCCTGATCATACTCCGACACTCCCAGCATGTAGAATGCGCTTGGCTGCGGATCCTGTGTCTGAGCCGCATACTGCCACAGAAATGGCAATGCCTCATTGCGTTTGCCGAGATTGAACAGGCTTTCGCCTGCTATGCGGTTGGCCTCGGCTGTAAACTGGGGCACCTTGCCGTCTTTAAGCACTTTGCTTGCAAGCTTGGCCGCCGTGCTGTAGTCGCCGCGCATAAAATATATCTGGCTCATGTAATAAGGTGCCGCACATCCCGGTTCCGCAGCGGTATCTACCCCTTTCCACTCTTTGAGTGCGGTATCGTAGTCACCCTGGCTGTAATGGATGTATGCTATATAAAATTTTGCAGCATTGGCATACTTGCCTCCTTGGGCCGAAAGCGATGCAAAACCGCGCAGAGCGTCACTGTTCTCCCCAAGCATCATGCGGCTATAGGCCGTGCGGTATTCCAGATCGTCATGGAGATTACCGCTCAGAGTGCCCGGTTCCACCTTGGCGTATGCCTTGAGTGCAGCTCCGTAAGCTCCTCTGGTAAAATGATAGTCGCCCATGGCTGCAAACACCTGCGGCATGCGGGTAGAGCCGCCATACATTTCAACAAAAGCCCTGAGCAAATCAAGTGCTTCGTCATCACCACAGTACAGCGTGCTCATGGCCATATAAAACAATGCTTCCTCACTCTGTGCCTCCGTAGGATTGAGTTGGCGCAACTGAAGCAGCTGGTCAAGGCACCCGTCATAATTGCGGTCGTTATACATCGCTATGCCACGGGCCATATATCCTGCCGCATCAGGGGAATTGATGCCGGCATTCGCATTCACGCTTCCTATTGCCGCAACGGCGGCAACAGCTAAAGAAATCGGTAGTTTCATCATTGCTGCAAAGATACGGATTTTAACAAACTACTCGCAATAATTTCGCACTTTATTCCATCCCCATTATGGATGCACCGATTTTTTTATGCAACATTGAGCCTTCAATTCGCGTTTGGTTATTTCGTAGAAAGAAACTAACTTTGCAACGTAGTGAAAAGTTCTGTCTCCATATTATGGATGCGCGCGCTCCTCGCCGTGGTCGTGGCCATGGCCGTTGCCGCTTGTGCCAGCATGGGACGCCCCGAAGGAGGCCCGCGCGACACTGAGCCGCCTGTTTTCGTCAGCAGCAATCCCGCTGCCGGAGAACTGAACGTGACCCGCAACCGCATTCGTGTGACATTCAACGAAAATGTCAATGTCACCGACCCCATGAACAAGATTCTGGTATCGCCGGTACAAAAGGAAACGCCATCCATTTCCTCTGCCGGAAGGCACATTGATGTGGAACTTCGCGACACTCTGCTGCCCAACACCACCTACACCATTGACTTTACCGATGCCATAACCGACCTCAACGAGGGAAACCCGCTTGACGGTTTCGCCATTGATTTCTCCACCGGACCCATTCTTGATTCCCTACGCATATCAGGCATGGTGTTTGAGGCGGCCACACTTGAGCCTGCTCAGGGTATGATTGTCGGAGCATACTCCAATCTCAGCGACACCGCCATCTCCACACTTCCCATGGAGCGCATCACCAAAACCAATCAGCTGGGACAATTCACTTTACACAACCTCAAGCCGGGCCAATATCATCTGTTCGCCCTCAACGACCAGAATCGCGACCATAAATGGGACCGCACCGAAGACATCGCCTTCTATCCCGGCATCATCACCCCCACTGCCGAAACCATCACTGTTGCCGACACGCTCAAGGACGCTTCAGGAGCCGACTCCATAGTCATGCGCAGCCGCACCCTGTTCCGGCCCAACGATGTGCTGCTCACATGGTTCAACGAACAGTACAAGTCGCAATACATGGTCAAGAATGACCGTCGCGAACGCAACATAATCACCATAGAGATGGGCGCTCCGAGCGACACCTTCCCCGTCCTGACACTGCTCAACTCGCCACGCGCCGGAAGGCTCCTGACTGACTTCGCTGTCATAAACTCCTCCGCCACACGCGACACCATTGATTACTGGATTACCGACTCAGTTGTATATAATCTTGACTCACTGACCGTCGAGGCCCGCTATCTGCGCACCGACTCTCTTGATCAGCTATCATGGACCACCGATACCCTACAACTCAACCTGCGCGGCAGCAAAACCCGCGAAGCCGAGCTAAAGCGCAAAAAAGAAGCCGAAGAAAAGAGACGCAAGGCCATTGAAAAAGGTGATTCAGTACCTCCTGTAGCCACCCCGCTTCTCACTATCAGCGCCATAACAGGCACCACACAGGACATTCCCAAGCCTCTGCTCATCAATGCGGCCAAACCGGTAGCCTCCATTGACCAAAATGCCGTTCACTTCCGGATTCTTGACGACACGTTATGGGTTGACCTTGAGCCGCCACGCATATATTTCCCCGATTCGCTCAAGCCTATGCAAATGCGCATTGACTACGAATGGGAACCGGGTGGCAAATACCGGCTCTCTGTTGACTCGCTTGGCATAACCGACATATATGGCGAAAGCAACGGTCCGTTCAATCATGAGTTCACGGTGCGCAAGGTTGAGGATTACTCCAACATTCTCTTCCATATCACCGGGCTGGAGGGCCCGGGAGTTGTGCAGCTGCTCTCCTCATCCGACAAACCCGTCATGCAGGCTCCGGTAGAAAACGGCAATGCTGTGCTCCGCTACGTGCTTCCGGGCAAATACTACGCCCGCCTCTTTGCCGACCGTGACACCTCCGGCACTTACACCCCCGGCTCGCTGACGCTCAATCGCATGCCCGAAGATGTGTACTATTTCCCAAAACTCATCAATCTCAAAAAAAATTGGGATCTGGAGCAGCAATGGGACATCAATGAACAGCCTGTGGACATGCAGAAACCGGCTGCCATAAAGAAAAACAAGCCCAAGCCAAAACCCGGTGAACTGCCTGAGCAGCAGGAATACACCGATGAGGAAGAAGATCCCTTCGGCACCGGTTTTGGAAACAATAACGCCATGCGGCGAGGAAACAGCACTCGTCTCAACGGCGCCCGTCAATTACGGCCCGATGCCTCCGGATCTGCACCACGCCCCATGCGTTCACGTTTTATATAAAACAGCCTTATGGACACCACTTCACGCATACCAGCATCCGCCTCTCCCAAAGCAATATTGCCTGAACCCACGCTCAGCCGATTGCCTTGGTATCTGGCGTATGTGTCGCAACTCAGGGCTAAAGGAGTGGAATATGTGTCGTCCACGGCCATATCCAAAGCCATAGGCGTGGACGCATCACAAATAGCTAAAGACCTGTCGCACATCTCACTGCGAGGAAAAACCAGAATTGGTTACGAAGTTGCATCGCTGGAGTCCACGTTGGTCAACTTTCTTGGCTTCACACGAGTGCACAGGGCTGTGATAGTAGGTGTCGGCTCTCTCGGCTCGGCTTTGATTGCCGACAGCGGCCTTGCACGCTTCGGACTTAACATAGAGGCCGGTTTTGACATCAATCCCAAGGTTGTGGGCACTCGCATCTGCAATGTGCCTGTTCTTCACATATCTCAGCTCGACGAATGGCGCCGGCGGCTTGATGCCGAAATAGGTGTGATTACCGTTCCGGCCGACAAGGCACAGGACACAGCCGACACATTGGTGCATGCCGGGGTGAAAGCCATTTGGAATTTCGCTCCCTGCCGCCTGCATGTACAACCGGGCATAGTGGTACAAGACACCTCAATTTATGCGCATTTGGCAGTGATGTACAACCGGCTCAGCCTGCAAAATCGCCCTGAGCCATGAAAGCTATCGCATTCCAACGCACTCCGGGCGAACCGGTCATCATGCCTCTGCGCATTGACCTCATTGCCGATTCCGCCCTCGTTCCATACAACAGGCCTGTTTTTCTCCCCGATTTCGCCACACAATGGAATGCGGTGCTCTACGTGGCATACCGCGTGTCACGACTCGGAAAAAGCATCACCCCAAAATTCGCTCCGCGCTATTACGATGCCGTAACTCTGGCTCTCCGGCTCATCCCCTCACATCTTCTCGCCATGCTCCGCAACGGCTATTTCCCCACCGGCATAGGAGGTGTGTTTGACCATTGCGTGGCTCTCGGCCAATGGATGCCGCTACCTGAGCAGGACGAGCCGCTTGTCATTGAAGCCACCGAGCTCAGCGCCACTCTCACAGCGCAGCAAACGGGGATTGATCAAGCTCTTTCTGCTCTCAGCCAGTTCTCTACACTGAAAATGGGCGACATTATCATGCCCTGTCACCTACCCTTGGCCATAACGCCCAAACCCGGCATCGACTTTACCGCCACATTATCAGCAGAGCCGGTCCTCCCCATCCGCATCCGCTGACTTCTTAATTTTCCGGCAAAACCATTGCTTTTTCAGACTTTTTTGTACCTTTGGGGCTTACAACGATTTTGCTATGAATGGGTTTAAAATTTTTACACTCGTGGCTGCAGCCGCATTAGGCTCCGCATACGCATTCGCCGTGTCTGACGACACCCCCACTTCCTCGCGCGACAGCATTTTCAGTTACAGCGCCGAGGCTCAGGCCACCTTTTCTACCGGTAATCACACCCCGCTGTGGCTCGCGGCCAATAAATTCGGGCTGTCATCCCAACGGCCCAACTATGGCATACTGAGAGCCGGCGTATTCCGCCACATGGACTACAAACCCCGGTTCTCATGGAGTGCGGCAGTGGACCTTGCCACCGGCTACGACCTCACTTCGCCGTTTGTCATACAGCAGCTCTACGGTGCGGTAAGATGGCGCTGCCTGCAGCTCACCGTAGGAGCCAAGGAACACACCGAAAAGTTCGTTGACGAAAAATTAAGTTCGGGCGACCTTCTGCAAAGCCCCAACGCACGCCCCATACCACAAGTGAGAGCCGAAATGCCCAACTATGAGATTGTGCCTTATACCAACCGCTGGCTGGCCGTAAAGGCTCACGTGTCGTTTGGTTTGTTCACCGACAGCCATTGGCAGCACTCATGGGTGAATATGGAACTGCCGGGTGCCAAACGCTCGGTTCACCGCCTGTACCATTCCAAGGCCCTTTATATCCGTGTGGGACGCGAGGACAAGTTCCCTCTCAGCTTTGAAGGCGGCCTGCAAATGGCAGCTCAATTCGGTGGCTCCGTTTACAAACGCTCTTTTTATCCTCCCTACGAACTGGAACTCATCAAAATGCCCAATGGATGGAAACACTGGGGTAAAGTGCTGATTCCAACCGGCGGCGATCAGGGTGGCGGCAGCGGCCTAATCGGTGAGGAAACCAATGTCACCGGCAATCACACCGGCAAATGGAGCGCCGCCCTTAAATGGGATGACAAAGAGCGCAACTGGAGTGCCAGACTCTACTATCAGCATTTCTTTGAAGACCACTCCATGATGTTTTTTGACCATACATGGCGCGACATGCTCCTTGGCATCGAGCTTAAGTTCCCCGACAACCCCATAGCGTCAAAATTCGTCTATGAGTACCTCAACACCCGCGACCAGAGCGGCCCGATCTACTGGGACCACACATCTCTTATTCCTGAGCAAGTGAGCGGACGCGACGACTACTACAATCATTATCTTGATGTCGGATCAAGCCATTGGGGCTATGGCATGGGCAACCCCCTACTCATATCCCCGATTTACAATGCCGACCACGAACTGTACTTCTACCACAACCGCATCAAGGGCCATCACATCGGAGTGGAAGGATGCCCGTCCTCACAACTCAGCTACCGGATGCTCCTGACCCTGTGGCGCAGCTGGGGCACTTACAATATACCCACCTCCAACATTGCACACAGTTTTAGCGCTCTTTGGGAACTCAACTACCACCCCGCAAGGCTCAACGGCTGGAGCGGCACGCTCGGCATAGGTCTTGATGCCGGAGCGTTGCTCAGCCCCAGCTTCGGAGTGCAGGTATCAATCAAAAAAACCGGATGGATATGAAAAAAACTATTCACATCATAGCCCTGCTGATTCTCTTTGCAGGATTTGCCCAAAGTTGCCGCGAATGTGCCATAAACGGCGAACTTGACGCCCAATGGCAAGTGACACACGTACTCTATGCCGATGGCGAAGAATCCACCCCTCAGGCTCTGTATCTGTCTTTCTACCGCCACACCGTCCAGTTCACTGCCCCGCCGAGGGACAAATACACCGGCAATATGGCTTATGACGAAAAGGCGGGAACAATAACCCTTGAAATGCCGTGGTGGCCTGAAGAACTACACGCATGGGGCATGGACATACCTGCCGACCCCAATCTGAAACCTTATGTCATAACACTGAAAATGGAGGATTTCACCTCCTCGCGGCTCACTCTTGTCACCCCGCAGGGCAACGTAATCTCCATGCGTAAATATTGACCATCGGGTATTTTTCACTACCTTTGCAGTCATGATTTCCAAGATTGCCCGAAACTGTCGCATTTGGTTGGCAACGGCTCTTATGCTGTTGCCTCTTGGCGCATGCCATGTCAATGTAACGCTCAACGGCGCCGCCATTGACTACAATGTCTATCATACCATCCACGTGTCCAACTTCCCCATTCGCGCTGCTTTGGTGTACCCGCCACTCCAGCAGATGTTTGAGAACGAGCTGCTCAACTATATCACGCGCAACACGCGCCTGCAAACCGTTGACGGAGCATCCGACCTGCAGCTTGAGGGCGAAATAACCGGCTATTCGCTGTCGCCGCAAGCCGTCACCGAAGACGCTTACGCTTCCAAAACACGACTCACCATACAGGTCCGCATCAAATATCTTGACAACAAGCAACAGGGCAAGGATATTGACCAGACTTTCAGTGCATATCAGGATTTTGACAGCTCTCAGATGCTCACCGATGTGCAGGACCAGCTCTGTCAGGCCATTTGCGAAGAATTGGTTCAACTGATTTTCAACGCCACTCTCGGCAACTGGTAACACGCATTATCATGGACAACTCCCCTTTACACATATTTCTTGACTCAATCTCGCAATCCGAGGCCCCGCAACCGCAGCTCACGGACGAATTAGCACATCTCTACCCGTATTTCACTCTCCCTGCCGCCTTGGAACTGAAACTCGCCCAACCCGATACCGACCGCAAACAGACGCTTATGGCACGCGTGGCCCTTAACGCGCCCAATCCCCACACACTGTTTCAGCTCATTGACCCCGACGGCACGAGATTCGCTCGGTTCTACCCCGACACTCACGCCTCTGCCACTCCCTCCACCGAGGATGCACTTGACACCTTTATGCAAAATTACGGCAACACTGACCCAAAAGAGCAGGCTTTGCTTGAAAAACTGATTTTCAACCCCGTAGCCACCGACTACGCTTCGGTACTGATTAAAGAAGACCGCGACAACCCGCAGCCCTCCGCGGCCCCGGCAAGTGAGCAGGACTCAAGGCTTGATGCCTTTCTCGCCTCTCACCCTGCTGAAAACACAACGCCCGTCATTCCTGCTCCCGAGCCCGAGTCACACCACAAGACACGCAAGGCGCCCACTCCGGCTGCCGACTCTCCTTTAAGCGAAAGTTTGGCTAAATTCTACATCAAACGCCACCGTTATGACAAGGCTTATGAAATTATAAGTCAATTAAGTTTGAATTTTCCAGAAAAAAGTATTTACTTTGCAGACCAATTACGCTTTCTGCGCAAATTGATTGCCAGCCAGCGTTTGGCCAACAATAAATAACCCTGTTTTTAACACCATTACTTTAACACTACAATATGTTTGCACTTTTAGTAGTCCTCACTCTCATTGCATCCGTGCTTCTGATCGGCGTAGTTCTCATGCAGAAATCCAAAGGCGGTGGTCTGTCGTCAACTTTTGCCGGATCCAACAATATCATGGGCGTGCGCCGCACAACCAACTTTATTGAAAAAGCCACTTGGACTCTTGCCGGCGTTATTTGCCTGCTTGCCATCCTCTCCACTTTCTTCATGCCCGCTGCCATAACTCCCAACCAGTCGCGTGTTAATCCCACCGAACAGGTTCAGGGCGGTGACTACAACACCCCCGCTCCCGAGGCAGCTCAGGCTCCTGCTCCCGCTCCTCAGCCCGCAGCTCCCGCTAAATAAAGCACCAATCACTCCCTATATATAATCAGGGTGTGCCCACAAGGCACACCCTATTGCTGCATTATACAGCATCAGTTAATATATGTGGGGCACTATCCTCGCCCCGCCGAGTCCCGACATCGACACATCTCTGAGCACTCCGCTCACAAGCCCTTCACCGCGTTTCACATACATTGCACTCGCCCTGTCGTCTATCCCGGCCAAAGACTCCCCAAGCACATCCATCGCCAACGCATGCTGCAGTGCATGCACCCATGTAAGGGCACTTGCCGTCGGCTCATGCTCTATATCCACGCTCAGCAAAGGATTGCCGCCATCATCCTCAAGCGATTCGTCCCCGCACGAGCAATCCACCACACATCCCATCATGCGGATACACATCCTGGCAAACGAAGCCCGGATCATAAGCACCAGAGCCTCCATTCTGTCGCGGCTCAACACAGGCACCTTGTCGGTGCTCAGATGATGGCGCAGCGCCGTTTCTGCCAGCACTTCATCAGCCACCACATTCACATTCAAAGTAAGTCGTGTAATCATCTTTCATCATTTTTTAGAAGCGCGCATTAATGCCTTGCCGCGCAGATACAGCCGGTAACCCTGCTCTTCACTCACAAAATAGCTTGAGGCTTTGCTCTCTATCACTCGCCATACCGCCTCTTCAGTGCTGACATTGAGCTTGGAGCGCACATCGCGCACCCTGCGCATTATCTCGCGCCACTGTTGCCACTTCGGACCGTTTGACTCACTGCTGAAACGGCCTTTCAACGCCCTCTGCACTACCTTCTTGGCATACTCATCGGTGACATAATAGCGCGGAGCCTCCATCCCGAGTGCCTTCCGCACCATAGCGGTCTCGGTCAGCATCCCGCTACGGTCAGCCTCAAGCACTCGTCGGCACGCCTTATAAAAATCAAGTGCCTTTCGTTGCCTCATGCGGTGAGGCGAATTTTCATCAATCATAATCATAGCATACGGTTTTATCATCGTTTCATTGGCAAAATTACCATGAGGTGGTGCCATATAACCAACACTGTTTTGCAAATATATGTTAACTCATGGTCTGCGCTATCTTCCGGTTGCGGAGCTGCCTGAAACTATGAAAAGTGTCCAGCAAATCTCTGAGTGCCACGGCAGCATTGCGGGTCTGGGCTTCATAAAGGGCCGCCGAGCTGTCGCCTCTGCCCAGTTGTCCCTGCAGCGCACCGCTCACTCCTGAAATCTGCTGTAGCAGCTTCAGTTCGATATCAAGCAACTGATGTGCACCGGTATGCTCGCCACTGTTCACCACCTGCCTCGGCTCCACCCCGTTACCGGTACGATAATACGGTATCACCGAATTGGTATTCGCCCACAAGGCACCCAGTTCACGCCAGCTCAACCCGTCCGGCTTCTGGTCCACAGGAAAAAGAAGCACACCCTTGGCCGAAGACCCCAGCACGTGATCCATCAGCGTAATCAGACGATTGATATATCGCTGTTGGTCCACCACATCCTCCACAAACGAATGTACCTCGCCGTCAATAAGCGGATACATCTTCACCATAAATGGATGCATGCCATGGCCGTAGGGCGAATCATATTCATCAAGCAGCTCGCCGCCGGGGGCATAAAAGCGGCAATGCCACCGCATGGTTGTGCGCGCACACATCTCTATCGCCTCCGTCCCGGCTTTGGCACGATCGGCATTTATCTTTCTTACAGTGGCGGCATCACGTGGCGAGATATTGAATACTGACGCATTCATTCTGTCATGACACTTCACTATATTGCGGCTCTCAAGAGTCCATACCTCTATCACTCTGCAACGCCCGGGAGATGCCGTGTAAAAATCGCTTCCGGCATCCTTGCCCAGCTCTGACGCACCCCCGCTTTGCTGACGGTCATACAGACCGTTGAGCCACATCGCTTTTGCGCCCGACACTCCCCCAAACCGCATCAGCAGCTCACGGCGGCTCATGCTGTGAAGCATACCCACAAGCTCTATGTCATGTCCGCGCACATCACGATACGCATTCACAAAAAACTCATCCGGACTGACATTGTCCACCCACACACCGCAGCCGCCCATCCTGTGCTCCGCCACAATCCGCTGAATGGCGCACCCCGATATGAGAAATTCTTCAAGCAATCGGCAGTCAAGCTCGTCAAGGGCGTTGCGCATTGCCACTTCTTCGTCCACATTCACCCCTTGAGGCTGCGCATCATGCATGCTGTTGCGAAAATTGCCCACCACGCATTTCACCATCTGTCTGATCATATTATTGGTGAGCGGCCGGTTGCCGTTGGCGGTGGCAAGCTCGCCTTCGGTCATCACCTCTCCCGTAGGACCCACAACCGGGTCATCCCATTGCGCTCCGTAAGTGTACCGCTTGTAGCGGCATCGGCGCTCACGCAAATCGGCTCCCGCCAGATATGCCTCGTGCGCCAGTTGCAAATATTCGGGTTTCATAACTCGGAATTCATGTTAATAGCATTTAATATAGGTTCGGTCACGGCAAATGGCTCTCCCGTTACCGGCATTTTCACCACAGTGAGCGATTCCACTCCATCGCCCATGCGGTCGGGCGAATACACATACACCCTGTTACCCCGCAACACAGCCACCGGCTCATATCTTCCCCCTCGGCTCCAGCGGTTTGCCTGCGCCGCCACCAAAGGGTGTGTGGCATCTGCCGCCCTCACGCTGCTCAGCCAGCTGCTCAGCTTCACCTCACCCACTCTCACCGTATTGTCCGGCAAATCTATGACACCGCTGCCGTCTGACTGAACCACAAGCCTCACCTTTGATGACAGGTCTTCGGTCGGAAGTTGCTCTATCGGAAGCGTGATAAGAGCGCTCGCATAACGGCTGCGCACCTCATATTCCAGCAGTTGTCGCATATCCACGCCGTCAGTACGGCTCACCTCGCAGTCGGCGCGCAGGGGCTCAAATCCCCTGCGCAGTGCAAACATATCTACCAACTGCTCAATCGGCATCTTCTCTACTGGCCACATCATGCCGGCACAATTCTCACATGAGCCTTAGGATGACGCAGTACAAGGCAACTCGCCTCCGTTACCACAAGTGCATCCACATTACGTACACCGCTTTTCTTAAGGTCAAGATGCTCCACCTTGAACGGCACATGCACATATTTGGTCATATACTCAGGATCAATTATTATGCCGCACTCCTCAAGTCCGCACTGGTCAAATATCTCCCCGTGTACCACATACAGAGTGCCGAACTTTGAGCGCAACTCCTGAAAATCTATGCCCCAGCGGGTTGTGGTCTGCGAAGCTCCCACCACACGTGTGTATTCCAGATTGTTGATAGCCTCTATAAGGGCCGAGCCTGCCACAAACACCTTTTTGTTGCTGCCCGACGCATCACCGGTAAACGCCGTGCGCATGATTCTCACAAGATCTGCCATCTGCAGGTTATATACATCCAGAGTCTCCTGACTTCCGCACTGGTTCCAGATTCCTTGGGTAAACAGCACCTCATCCATCTTTTTGGGGTCGGTTATACGGGCTTTCACACCGAACAGAAAGTTTTTCTCCATTCCCATACGCATATCCATAATCGCTACCTCTTCCTGATCGCTGAACCCCCAGCCCACTTCTTTGGCCGAAAGTTTGGCAAACACGCTCTGTTCTATCTGGGCCTTGAAAATCTGACAATAATTGCTTGATTTCTTTGGCATCGCCTCAAACTGTGGAGTCTGCACATCCAGTTCGGCAGCCGCTCTGCCCATGCGCACTATCTGCACTCCGCCATTGATTGCGGTTGCAAGCGTTGATGCATTTCCGGCCGCATTCAGCATCACCACTTTCAGACCGGCATCCGTTTTGTCAAGCACATACAGCTGCAAATTGCCCGCATCTTTCCCGGATGCATCCTTGCCCGACAGGGTAGGCACAAAGATTGTTTCGGTAGCTGAAAAAATACCGTCATTATCCGTTTTGAGAAGATAGGTTGTCATCCCCTCCACATCACTCTCCTCACTTGCAGTCATGCTTTTGGAGCGTGCCGACACTCCTTTTGTGTCAACAGAGTAATACTCCACCACCATTGATTTGGCATTGCGGGCACCCACCATTCGTGATATCTGGTCAATGGGAGTGGCCATCGGGCGCACTTTAACCACCCGTTTGTCTATCTCGCTCATCAGCAGCCCGGGCGATGCTGCTCTTGCCGCAGTTGTTGTCAGCGGGCCGTCCACCACATGTGCGCCGCCGTTGGTTCCTTCCACAATTTTCGGTTCTTGGGTCATCTCATTCATAGCTTGGTTTGTTTTTTGATTGGTTTAGTCCCATACTCCGGGACGGATTTTTGATAAAAAGCCGTTTGAAGGGTCCGGCAAACTCTCTTGGTCCATTGCAGTGCGGCAGGGATTCTCCCACAGGCGCGGCGTGCTCATGCTCATTGCCGCATTCTCGTTTTTCCCTCGCAGATATCCGCGTGCCTCCGCTTCGGCCACCAGACGGTTCGCCTCATCTTTCGCCACCATCTCCACCGGTTCGGCGGCAGCGGTGTCATCATCACTCTTTTCAGGCATCTGTGGCTCCTCCGCAGCCACATTCTCTTCTGTTTCTTCTGTGTGTTTCATTTCATATGTTGTTTTGACTCTGCAAAAATACTTTGGCCCGTCAGCCATTGTCAATTTTTCCGCTCGGTTTTTGATAATCCCCTCCGCCATTTTACGTAATTTTGCCCCCATGAGCAATAATATTTCCCAACCCGTCATAATTCGTCTGCCGCAGGGCACTTCTTCCAATTCCATTCTCGCATCCAAGGCCCGCGACCTTCCCCATGGTGCTGTAATAAGCCTTGTGGAGCAGACTGCCGGCAGAGGGCAGCGCGGCAACACTTGGGAAGCTGCCCCGGGCATGAACCTCACCCTTTCAATGCTGCTGCGCCCACGAAACGTAAAGCCCAATGAGCAGTTCATGCTCTCCGAAATGATTTCACTTGCCATTGTCAGGTTCCTGCAGACAATGCTCGCGGATACGCCGCACGCTTCGCGCATAGCCATCAAATGGCCCAACGACATTTATGTCGGAGACCATAAAATTTGCGGCATCCTCATTGAGCACTCTCTTTCATCTGCTGCCATCACCCACACTATAGCCGGAATCGGCATCAACATCAATCAGGTTCAATTTTTGTCCCCGGCACCCAACCCCATATCGCTTGCCATGCTCACAGGGCGCACATTCGATCTGCACCGGGCCGAAACGCTTCTTGCCCAAAACATACTTGACCTCGTGAACCGCTACGACAACCCGGAGTTGTTCCCCGAGCTTCATGCGCTGTACATCAACCAATTGTGGCGGCGCAAAGGCGCATACAAATACATGGAGGCTCAATCCGGACGCATCTTCACCGCATCCATCACCGATGTGCTCCCTACCGGACATTTGCAGCTCACCGACACTGATGGCCACACCGCCACCTACGCTTTCAAGGAGGTAGCAGCCGTCATTTAGAGAGAATACGCCACCCTGCGGGATAAAGATTGTTGGCCCTGTTGCCTAAATTCTTCACAAAGCCCAACGGCATCCCTTCGTATGTAAGCAGCACGTACCCTTTGGGCGCATTATCTGCAAGTTGCAATGCCTCATGGCGCAGATATGTAAGGGCTGTGTCACGGTCCACCTCCACCTCATTCATCGCTCCGCGATTAAGCATGTCACTCATCGCAAGCTCCTGAGTGGGTATCACCGTTTTCCCCTTCACCAAAGCCACAGGCGTACGTGGTCTTAAAGGGTCCGACATGTCAAATCCGCCCGGTACTCCCCACACATATTCGCCGTCAAACTCCAGCTGCGGCTCATACTCAGGCTTTAGCCATTTTGACACATCACGCACCGCCTCCGGCATCTTTGCGCCCTTATTGTCTTTCTGCCGTTTTGACCTCCGTGCCATCGTATTGCCCTCATCCGCAGGCTTGCGCACCACGGCCATAAACAACCCTTCGCCACGAAGGTTTTGTGGCATGAACCGGTACACGGGCATATCGCCCTTCACTGCACCCGCTATTTTCCACTCTTCGGGCACATCTATTTCCACCGGCTCCGCACCGTAATCCCTCACAAGATGTGTCACCATATCTTCGTTCTCTTCCACATTGAACGTACAGGTACTGTAAATAAGATAGCCGCCCGGACGCAATGCGCCCCACAGGTTAGATATGATTTCGCGCTGACGGTCCGCACATTGAGCCACCAGTGCGGGACTCCATTGGACCACAGCCTCGGCATCTTTACGCATCATCCCTTCGCCGGAGCATGGCACATCGGCGGCTATTATGTCAAAACGCGCCGGATATTTGCTAAACTGACAAGTGTCTCCTTTGGTTACAGTGGCATAGGGGTATCCCCATTTCACGAGATTTTCTCTCAGCACGGCTGCACGCAACGGCACATACTCATTCGCCACCACATGACTGCCCCACGGCAGCGCATCTATTGCAGCCGTAGTCTTGCCGCCGGGAGCGGCGCACGCGTCAAGATAAGTCACCGGACTATCTCCGGTAAGCTGACCGATGACATGTCCTATGAACATTGACGATGCATCCTGCACGTAATAACGCCCCTGATGCAATGCGGGATCAAATGTGAACTTCGGCCTTTCGCCGAGATATTCGCCCATGGCGCACCATGGCACCCTGTCGGCACCGTCGCCGGGCCTCATCCCCTTGCGTTTGTTGTAGCGCACAGACACTACAGGATCAGTAGTGGCAAGTGCTTCCGTAAGGGCATTAGCCAAACCGCTGTCCACCTCCGACATGCGGGCGGTGAACAGCGGCGGTATATTTCGCTTCGTTTCCTTCATTATATGGAAAGTCGGCGCAAGGTTTCAAGCAGATTGCGGTTGATAGGCTTGTCGTTCTTGATGGCCTTGGTAAACGGCACATACACTATCTCGTCATTGCGCACTCCTATCATCACATTGCGCTGGTCGTCAAGCAGCGCGTCTATAGCGGCTGCGCCCATGCGCGATGCAAGGATACGGTCGTGGGCTGTCGGGCTGCCGCCGCGCTGCAGGTGACCGAGAATCGACACGCGCACATCATATCCGGGATACTCCTTCTTCACGCGCTCTGCAAGGCCCATTGCACCGCCGGTCACGGGGCTTTCGGCCACAAGCACTATTGAAGAGTTTTTGCTCTTGCGGAAACCGTTCTGGATAAGTTCTGCCAGCTGGTCCACCTGAGTGCTGATTTCTGGGATAATAGCTGCCTCTGCACCTGATGCTATGGCACCATTTAGAGCAAGGAACCCCGCATCACGGCCCATGACTTCTATGAAGAACAGGCGCTCATGGCTTGTAGCAGTGTCACGTATCTTGTCCACACATTCCATAATGGTGTTGAGCGCAGTATCGTAACCGATGGTGGTGTCAGTACCGTAAAGGTCATTGTCAATTGTGCCGGGAAGACCTATGATCGGGAAGTTGAACTCCTTGGCAAATATGCGGGCACCGGTCAGTGAGCCGTCACCACCTATCACCACAAGCGCATCTATCTCATGGCGCTTCATGTTGTCAAATGCCAACTGACGCCCTTCCGGAGTCTGGAATTCGGGACAGCGAGCAGTTTTAAGAATCGTGCCGCCCATCTGGATAATGTTTGACACATTCTGTGTTTTGAACTCCTGAATTTCATCCGAAATCAGACCCTTGTAGCCACGATAAATACCTTTCACTTTAAATCCGCTGAAAATTGCCGAGCGGGTCACGGCGCGAATGGCGGCATTCATGCCGGGGGCGTCGCCTCCGGATGTAAGTATGCCTATGCACTTGATATCCATATTATTGAGAGATTATTACTTTATTTGCTCTATAACGTATTTTGAAGCTCCCCGCCAAGGCAGAGTGCCATAATATTTCTTATACACTATCTGCACCGGCACGCCTGTGCCCTGCATTGCCTGCAGACGCTTCACGATTGCCGGGTTTTCAACCGAAAAACTGAGGTTGTGCGAATACACTCGAGTCGTGTCTGTCAATGCCTGCTCCGACACCACATCCGCCTCGTAAGTCTTGAACACAAGCCCGCGTTTCTCCACATTGGTCACATACCCTTTCACTCGGCAGTCTGTGGCGTATGGGCTTACATAACGCAGCCAGAATATGACACCTAATACAACCGCACATGCCACAATCAGCCATGCAAGACGGCGTTTCCACATGCTACGCCTTTTGCGTGGAGCCTCATTGCCGTCAAACGATATGGTCGGACGCTCCGGCTGCACGTTTTCATCTGCCGGCACACTGTCGGCGGTGAAATAATCGGGATTGTTATCGTCCAGAAACATTGGCCGTATGTTTATTGGCGCGTCGCTTGCCGGCAGCAATGCACACAAAGGTGAATATTCCGAGTAATATCAGCAATAGGGTTTGAGAGCCCATTACGAGATTGGCAAATGACACACGATAAGTATAGCTGAGTTCAGGTATCGTGGCAGCATATATCCCGAGACCCCACACTATGGCATATTGCCACGGCCCGAGACCGCCGTTACTCGGCACTCCCATCGCTATGCTTGACAGCACGAAGCACACGAGCACCGCCACAATTCCGTATTCTTCCACCACTTGAGCGGTAGCCGGAAAGGCGAAAAATGCCACAAACAGTTGCATGAAGTAGCAACCCCAGATGCAGAATGTCCACAACAGCCATCTTCCCTTGCCGGGCATCTTGGCTATCACGGCAAATCCTTCCCACAGCCCTTTGCAGAACTCTTTGATTTTCTTTATAAGCTTGTTTTCGGGCATTGATCGAAACAGTGCCACAACACCTGCTATCAGCACTATCACCGCTCCCCAAAGCCACGGACTTGCCATAATCTCCATTACCTTTTCCAACGCCGCCCCGTTTTGCGACAGATATTCTGCCAAGGCGCTTCCGGCCAGCACAAACGCAAGGGCCGTAAGCAGAGCCACCGTCACGGTATCCGCAAGCCTTTCAGCCACCATTGACCCAAACACTTCCGTAAACGAAGCCTTTTGTCTCTGCGCTATGTAGGTGGTGCGCCAAAGCTCACCGAGGCGAGGCAACACAAGGTTAACGGCGTATGTGCCGAAAATACTGAGTGTCAGCACAAATAGCGGCACTTTTATGCCCAGTGCCTTCAGTTGTATGCTCCACCGCATGGCGCGAAACACATGCGAGAAAATACTTGTCACAAGCGCCAGCACTATCCACCAGTAATTGCAGTTGTCACGGATTATGGCGGTCATCTCATTCACATCCACTCCCGTAAGAAGCAGATAGCACAACCCAACGGTGATTATCAATGGCACGCCATACTTCATGAAGTACGACAGTACCTTCTTCAATAAGCTCTGTTGGCGTGGCGATGGTGCGCTTGCAATATTGTTTTGCATATTTTGCTGACAATGTCGGTTATTCGATTGCAAATATACTCATATTCGCCGAATTTCCGCCATCGCGCATCTCATTTTTTCACAAACCAACGCGCACTCCCACTTTCACTACGCCCTGTATGCCGTAACCGGCCTCCGCAAACAAGCCCGCATGCCTGCTCAGGTCCCATTGCACGCCTATCGGGCTGGCCTGAAATCCGAATCGCGTGATATTGTATCCCGGTTCCCATTCCGGGCTCATGTATGCTATCAGCACACCTATCCCGGCATGGCTGTACAGCGTCAGATTCTTGCGCCTCAGCCACTCATAACGGGTATTTACAAGCAGTCCGTGCCATGTCACATCGCCTCCGCGGCCCTGCATCACATTGTCTGCGCTCGCCGAGGATATGGTGTACCCCATCCCTATCCATAGCCTGTCGGCAAACCGGTGATCGATAGTAAACGAGAATGTTCCCCACGAATGATTCATCCCGTGCCAGTGATTGGAATAAGCCGGGATATGCTCCATGGCGCTTTCCGCTCCGTAACCCACACTTATTTCCGTATCACGGGCCTCAGTCCCGAAGCTGCTGATTGCCGCAATCAGGGCGGCGAATATCAATTTTTTCATAATAATTCTGGCTTTTCTTTTATAACACACTTTTGCGCTCTTTTGCTCATATCAAAATTTTCATTAAATCATTATTTTTCTCTTGCGTGTGGCGATTAATGTTTATATTTGCATTATTAATACGAATACAATCATTTTTACCTACATCTATCATGAACAAATATCCCAAAATCGGCATCCGTCCCACTATTGACGGCCGTCAGGGCGGCGTACGCGAAAGCCTTGAAGAAAAAACCATGAACCTTGCCAAAGCTGTGGCAGATCTCATCAGCTCCAACCTCCGCAACGGTGACGGTTCTCCGGTAGAATGTGTCATTGCCGATTCCACCATTGGCCGTGTGGCAGAAGCTGCCGCTTGTGCTGAAAAATTTGAGCGCGAAGGCGTTGGAGCCACCATTACCGTAACCTCATGCTGGTGCTACGGTTCCGAAACCATGGATATGAACCCGCATTGGCCCAAGGCTGTTTGGGGTTTCAACGGCACAGAACGCCCGGGAGCTGTTTATCTCGCTGCCGTGCTCGCCGCTCACGCACAAAAAGGTCTTCCCGCATTCGGCATCTACGGCCACAATGTTCAGGATCTTGACGACAACACAATACCTGACGATGTAGCCGAAAAGCTTCTTCGTTTTGCTCGCGCGGCTATGGCTGTTGCTCGCATGCGCGGCAAGAGCTACCTCTCCATCGGCAGCATGTGCATGGGTATTGCCGGTTCTATAGTTGACCCCAACTTCTTCCAGGAATATCTCGGCATGCGCAATGAGTCTATTGACGAAACCGAAATTCTCCGTCGCATGGATGAAGGCATCTACGACCACGAGGAATACAAGAAAGCCATGGAGTGGACCGAAAAATACTGCAAGGTCAACGAAGGCGAAGATTTCAAGAATCGTCCCGAAAAACGCAAAACTCGCGAGCAGAAAGATGCCGACTGGGAATTTGTTGTCAAGATGATGATTATCGTCCGCGACCTCATGATCGGCAACCCCAAGCTTAAAGAACTCGGATTCAAGGAAGAGTCTCTCGGCCACAACGCCATTGCCGGCGGTTTCCAGGGTCAGCGCCAGTGGACCGACTGGAAGCCCAACGGTGACTACACCGAGGCCCTCATGAACACCTCATTTGACTGGAACGGCATACGCGAAGCTTTCGTGCTCGCCACTGAAAACGATGCTTGCAACGGTGTTGCCATGCTCTTCGGACACCTCCTTACCGGCACCGGACAGCTATTCTCCGATGTCCGCACATACTGGAGCCCCGAAGCCGTGAAACGTGTCACCGGCAAAGAACTCACCGGACGCGCTGCCGGCGGTATAATCCACCTCATCAATTCCGGCGCCACTACTCTTGACGCTACCGGCGAAAGCCTCAACGCCAACGGCGAATTCTGCATGAAACCCTCTTGGGAAATGACCGAAAAGGATGCCGAAGCCTGCCTCAAGGCCACCACATGGTATCCCGCCGACCGCGATTATTTCCGTGGTGGTGGCTTCTCAAGCCACTTCCTCAGCCATGGCGGCATGCCCGTTACCATGATGCGTCTCAACCTCGTGAAAGGTCTTGGTCCCGTGCTTCAGATCGCCGAAGGCTGGACAGTGGAAATTGACCCCGAAATCAACAAGATGCTTGACAAACGCACCGACCCCACTTGGCCCACCACTTGGTTCGTTCCTCGTCTGTGCGACAAACCCGCTTTCCGCGATGTTTACTCCGTCATGAACAACTGGGGTGCCAACCACGGTGCCATCTCTTATGGACACATCGGTCAGGACCTCATCACTCTCGCTTCAATGCTCCGCATCCCCGTATGCATGCACAATGTTGAGGACGACAAGATTTTCCGTCCCTCAGCTTGGAATGCGTTCGGCATGGACAAGGAAGGTTCCGACTATCGCGCTTGCAAAAACTATGGTCCCATCTACAAATAATCTGTCACCATGGTAACATCTCAGCTCATAGATCTTTTCGTGGAGCAGGCCCGTCGTGTGGGCCGCCACGGGTTGACCATCTGCTCCTCTGGCAACCTTTCTTGGCGTGTGGGTGAAGAAGCCATCATTTCCGGCACCGGTTCTTGGGTGCCGGAACTCACCCCCGACAAGGTATCGGTATGTCGCGTGGCCGATGGAAAAATCCTCAATGGTATCCGCCCGTCCATGGAATCCACTTTCCACCTTGGTGTCCTCCGTGCTCGTCCCGATGTGAATGTTGTGCTCCATTTCCAAAGCCCGTATGCTACTGCCGTGGCTTGTATGGACAAGCGTCCCGACAACTTCAATTTCACCGCCGAGGTACCCTTGCACGTGGGAGAGGAAATTCCTATGATTCCTTTCTTCCGTCCCGGTAGCCCCGAGCTGGCAGAGCATGTGGTCAAGGCCCTCACCGACCACAACTCCTGCATGCTGCTCAAGCATGGTCAGGTAGTGTGCGGCAAGGATTTCAACGAAACCCTCGAGCGCGCCATGTTCTTTGAAATGGCATGCCGCATCGCCCTCATCAACGGTTCCAATGTGGATCCCCTCACTCGAACTGAAATTGACGATCTCGAAACATATTTCCTCGGAAAGCAATGCAAATAGACGGCACTTTTTTAGCCGCCGATTTCGGAGCGGGGAGCGGGCGTGTCATCGCCGGCTCCCTGCGCCACAACCGGCTTGAGCTTAAAGAAATACACCGGTTCGCCAACTGCCGTGTACAGCTCGGCGAACACACCTACTGGGATTTCCCCATGCTTTATTCCCAGATGCTGGAAGGATTGCGCAAAGCTGCCGCCATATACCGCGACATCGTGAGCATTGGCATCGACACATGGGGTGTGGACTTCGGTCTCGTTGACCATAACGGAGCTTTGCTCGGACTTCCCGTATGCTACCGCGACAACTCCACCGACCCCTTCCCCGCTCTCCTTCAGGGCATGATGCCCTCGCGCACTCTGTATGAGGAATCTGGGCTCCAGCCGCTTGCCATCAACAGCGTGTATCGCCTCATGGACATGCAGCAGGAGCAGGACCCAAAGCTCCCGGCCGCAAAGCACCTCCTCTTCATGCCCGACCTTCTGAGCTATTTCTTATGCGGAGTGGCAGCCAACGAATACACCATAGCATCCACTTCCCAACTGCTGAACGCTCGCACTCGGTCATGGAACAAAGAGCTTATTTCACGCCTCAACCTCCCCGAACAGATATTCTGCCCCATAGTTGAGCCGGGCACAGCCCTTGGCACCATCCTGCCCCATATTGCAGAGCACACCGGCCTGTCTCCTGAAGTGAAGGTTGTAGCCGTCGGAGGCCACGACACAGCATGCGCCGTGCATGCCGCCGCCTCTACACCCTACTACAAACCCGGAGCCACGGCTTTCCTCAGTTCGGGCACATGGTCACTCCTTGGAGTGGAACTTTCCGAGCCTGTCACCACCGAGCAGGCCGAACATGCCGGATTCTCCAACGAAGGCGGCACTTGCCGACGCATCCATTTTCTCCAGAACATCACCGGCCTTTGGATTCTTCAGCGGTTGGTGGACGAATGGAAAGCTCTCGGCGTGGAACACTCCTATCCCGCACTCGTGAAACTTGCCGAAGACTCACAATGTTCCACGATAATCAATGTGGATGATCCCGCTTTCTCCAATCCATCCAACATGGCCAAAGCCATCCACACCTACTGCGCCGACCATTCTCTTGTTGACCCGGTTTCTCAAGGCGACATGGTTCGTTGCGTGCTTCTTTCGCTTGCCGACCGTTATCGTCGTGGCATCATACAGCTCAATGACCTTATACCCACCCCGGTGAGCAGAATACATATTATAGGTGGCGGCTCACGCAATCAGCTTCTCAACAACCTCACGGCTCAAGCCACAGGCATGGAAGTGACCGCCGGCCCGGCCGAAGCCACTGCCATCGGCAACATTCTCATTCAGGCCCAAGCCGCCGGTGCCATTGGTTCACTAACCGACATCTCTGAAATCATAGAGCCTTAACAAACACCTCATATACCATGACTGACAATCACAAAACCGGTACATCTCAGCCCCTCGTACCGCGTAAATATCTGGTAACATTCATCCTTATCACCACTCTTTTTGCTCTATGGGGGTTTGCCAACGACATAACCAACCCCATGGTGGCAGCATTCCAGACAGTGATGGAGCTGTCTGCTGCAAAAGCCTCAATGGTGCAGTTTGCCTTCTATGGCGGCTACGCCACTATGGCCATTCCTGCGGCACTGTTCATCCGCAAATACAACTATAAGAGCGGTGTCCTTCTCGGACTCGGACTGTATGCCGTGGGAGCCTTCCTGTTCATTCCGGCAGCCCAGTTCCAGCAGTTCTCATTTTTCTGCATCTCGCTTTACGTGCTCACCTTCGGCCTTGCTTTTCTTGAAACCACGGCCAACCCCTTCATACTGTCGCTCGGTGACAAAAACACCGCCACCCGACGACTCAATCTTGCCCAGGCTTTTAACCCCGTCGGCTCTCTGTCCGGCATGGCTGTGGCATCGTTCATCGTTCTTCCGCAACTCAATTCCGAGATTCGCAACTCGGCCGGTGAACTCATTTTCTCATCCCTGCCCGAATGCGAAAAAGCCGCAATACGTCTCCATGATCTTGCCGTGATTCGTGACCCGTATGTGGCCATTGGTCTGGTCGTGCTTGTGATGTTCCTCATCATCCTGTGCGTCAAAATGCCTGTCACTGATCACAAAGGGGAGAAAATAAGTGCCGGTGAAACACTGCGCCGCCTGTGGAAAAACCACCATTATACTTGGGGAGTCCTCACACAGATGTTTTATGTGGCCGCGCAGATCATGGTATGGACCTTCATAATCCAGTATGCCGACAACCTTGGCATTGACAAAGCCACCGCTCAGCTCTACAATATTGTGGCTATGGGCCTCGCCCTGACATTCCGCTTCCTCGGCACTTACATCATGAAATACCTCAACCCGCACACAATGCTCACCGTATTCGGCATAGGTGCCGCCCTCTGCACCACCGGCGCAATATTGTGGGTAGGTATGGGAGGTCTGATATGTCTGGTGGCTATCAGTGCCTTCATGTCCATCATGTTCCCGACCATCTATGGCATAGCGCTTGAAAATGTTCATGAACGCGACACCTCACTTGGAGCGGCTTTCCTTGTAATGGCTATCGTAGGCGGTGCCCTGATGCCCCCGTTGCAGGGTATGATTATTGACCAGAAAGTACTCTTCGGCATGCCAGCCGTCAACATCTCATTTATTCTTCCGCTCATCTGTTTCATAATCGTGGCCGCATACGGACGCACCGCAGCCCGCATCTCTCGCCGCAAGCAAATCAATCATTAACACCATGACAAAATCTCACGCTTCACAATCTAAAGTGTATCCTTGGGTAGTTGTTGGCCTGCTGTGGGTGGTGGCCCTCCTTAACTACATGGACCGACAGATGCTCTCCACCATGCAGATGTCGATGGGCGAAACCATTCATCAGATTCTTGACCCGGTCAACTTTGGACGGCTCATGGCCATCTTCTTGTGGATTTACGGCTTCATGAGCCCCGTTTCAGGGGCCATAGCCGACAAGCTCAATCGCAAATGGCTTATAGTCAGCAGCCTCGGCGTTTGGTCCGCAGTAACTCTGCTCATGGGCTACTGCACCACGTTTGAGCAAATCTACTGGCTGCGCGCTCTCATGGGTGTCAGCGAAGCCCTCTACATACCCGCAGCACTCAGCCTTATTGCCGACTACTTCACCGGACGAGGCCGTTCGCTCGCCGTAGGCATACACATGACCGGTCTCTATATGGGTCAGGCTCTTGGCGGATTCGGTGCCACTGCCGCCCACGCCTATTCATGGCAGCAGACATTCCATGTGTTCGGTCTTGTCGGCATTGCTTATGCCGTCATCCTCATTCTTGCGCTCCGCGATGTGCGCCGCACTCCGGCTGAGCAGAAGCAGGCCGAAACTCCGGTTTCCGTAACTTTCAAAAGCATGATTCAGGGATTCGGCATGATTTTCTCTATGATTGCATTCTGGGTCATCCTTTTCTTCTTCGCATCATCCTCCCTGCCGGGTTGGGCCACCAAAAACTGGCTCCCGACCCTGTTTGCCAACTCTCTCGGCATATCACCCTCTGAAGCCGGCCCGCTGGCCACAATAACCATCGCGGCAAGCTCCTTTATTGGCGTGATGGTGGGCGGACCGCTGTCCGACCGCTGGGTACGCCGCAATGTTCGCGGACGCATCTACACCTCCGCCATAGGCATGGCCATGATGATTCCGGCTCTCGTGCTCATAGGTCTCGGACACAACATCTACGCAGCCATCGGTGCCGGCCTGTTCTTCGGCCTTGGCTACGGAATGTTTGATGCCAACAATATGCCCATACTCTGTCAGTTTGTGCCCTCTCGTCTTCGCGCCTCCGCCTATGGTGTCATGAACATGGTAGGCGTGTTTGCCGGTGCCGCAACGACATCGCTCCTCGGCGCATGGGCCAAAGATGGAAATCTCGGACTCGGATTTGCACTTATGGCAGTAGTCATTTTCATTGCCATGACTCTCCAGCTCACACTTCTCCGTCCCACCTCCGACAACAAAGAATAATTCTCATAACAACCCATTTAACAACTTGCATACAATGGAAAAAATCAAAGGCCTCATCGATGCCCCTTTCACACCGTTTCATGAAAACGGCGATGTAAACCTTGCGCCCATACCGGCCTACGCCGCAATGCTCAAAAAAAACGGACTTAAGGGCGTGTTTGTAAACGGTTCCTCCGGCGAAGGATACATGCTCACCGACGACGAGCGCATGGCCATTGCCGAAGCGTGGATTGATGCCACAAAGGATTTTGACGATTTCAAAGTTATTGTGCATGTCGGCAGCTGCTGCCTCCGCTCAGCAAAAAAACTTGCCGAGCATGCCGCTAAAATAGGTGCTTACGGCATCGGTGCCATGGCTCCTCCTTTCCCCAAAATCGGTCGTGTTGAAGAGCTGGTCAAATACATTGAAGGCATTGTGGAAGGTGCTCCTAACCTCCCATTCTATTATTACCATATCCCTGCTTTCAACGGCGCTTTCCTCCCCATGCTTGACCTTCTCAAGGCTGTGGACGGCCGCGTTCCCTCTTTTGCCGGAATCAAATACACCTTTGAGAGCCTTTATGAGTACAATCAGTGCCGCCTCTATAAGAATGGCAAATACGACATGCTCCATGGTCAGGACGAAACCATACTCCCCTGCCTTGCCATGGGCGGTGCTCAGGGTGGCATAGGCGGCACTACCAACTACAATGGCCGTGAGCTTGTGGCTATCCTTGACGCTTGGAAACGAGGCGACATAGAAGCTGCTCGTGACCATCAGAATTTTGCACAGGATGTCATCAATGTGATTTGCCGCTATCGTGGTAACATTGTAGGCGGAAAACGCATCATGAAACTCATCGGCCTTGATCTCGGACCCAACCGTGTGCCGTTCCGCACCGTCACCCCCGAAGAAGAAGCCGCCATGAAACGCGAACTGGAAGAAATCAATTTCTTTGAACGCTGCAACAAATTCTGACATGTGGAATCTTGACACCAATCAATATCTCTCGGAGTGGAGCGCACATTATCGCGCTGATCTCCTTGACAACATTCTCCCTTTCTGGCTCCGCCACGGATTTGACCGTGTGAACGGAGGCGTTTATACCTGCCTTGACCGCGAAGGAAACCTCATGGACTCCACCAAATCCGTTTGGTTCCAGGGTCGTTGCGGATTTATATATGCATTTGCATACAACAACATCAACCCCGATCCCGAGTATCTGGAATTTTCGCTCAGCTGCATCCGATTCATCGAGCAGCACTGCTTCGACACCGATGGCAGAATGTATTTTGAGGTCACTGCTGACGGCAAACCGCTACGCAAACGCCGCTACGTGTTCTCCGAATGTTTTGCGGCAATAGCCATGGCCGAATACTCTCTCGCCACCGGCTCCCGCGAATACGCTGAAAAATCACTCCGCCTCTTTAAGGATATATGCCGTTTCATCGACACTCCGGGCATCCTTGAGCCTAAATACCTTCCTACTCTGCAAGCCCAGGGTCACTCCGTGACAATGATTCTTATCAACACGGCCGCCGTTATCCGCAAAGTCATCTCCGACCCGATTCTTGAAGAGCGTGTCAACACTTCGCTCTATGCCATTGAGCACTACTTCCTCCATCCCGAATTCAAGGCTCTGCTTGAAATGGTCGGCCCCAAAGGCGAGTTGATTGACACACTCAACGGTCGCGTCATAAACCCCGGTCATTGCATTGAAACATCTTGGTTCCTGCTTGAGGAGGCACGGTATCGCGGCGGTGACAAACATATCACAGACCTCGCGCTCAAAATCTTGGATTGGTCTTGGCAATGGGGCTGGGACGATGAATTCGGCGGCATAATCAATTTCCGCGATTGCCGTCATTTCCCGCCTCAGGACTATTCTCAGGACATGAAATTCTGGTGGCCTCAGACCGAAGCCATCATCGCCTCGCTCTATGCTCATCTCGTCACCGGCGACAATAAATACCTTGAAATGCATCGCCTCGCCAACGAATGGGCCTATGAGCATCTTCCCGATGACGCTTTCGGCGAATGGTTCGGCTATCTACATCGTGATGGATCGGTTGCTCAATCGGCAAAAGGCAACATCTTCAAAGGTCCTTTCCATATTCCGCGAATGCTTATCAAAAGTCAGATGTTAATCAATGACATCCTCCAGAAATAAACTATTCTTATTTACTTTCATCCTTGCTGCCTGTGCCTCTTTCATGGCACAGGCGCAGGTGAAGGTAGCTTGCCTCGGCAACAGCATCACTTACGGGCTTACACTTCAGTCTCCACAAACACAAAGCTACCCCTCCCTTCTTGCCGATATGCTCGGCAGCCGGTACGAGGTGTGCAATTTCGGCCATTCCGGGGCCGCTGTGCTTCGCAAAGGGCATCACCCCTACACCGACACCCCCGAATTTGCCGCCGCCATTGACTACAAACCCGACATTGCCGTCATTCATCTCGGAGTCAATGACACCGACCCAAGATCTTGGCCCAACTTCAGTGAACAGTTCACTGCCGATTACCTCTACATCATCAATCGTCTCCGCGAGGCCAATCCCGATGTGCGCATACTCATTGCACGCCTTACACCCCTGAGAGCCACACACCCCCGCTTTCGCTCGGGCACACGTATATGGCGTCTTGAGGCGCAGGAACTGATTGAGCGTCTGGCCGCGCAGCAGCACCTTGAGCTGATTGACTTCAATAGTCCGCTCGTCAATCAGCAGCGGCTGCTCCACGACGGTGTCCACCCCAATGCCGAGGGCGCGAGGTTGCTCGCTGTTGAAGCCTACAAAGGCATAACCGGACAATATGGTCCGTTGCGCATGTCACCCGTCTATTCGTCAGGCATGATATTGCCCCACAGCCGCTACATCACACTTGAAGGGTATGCCGATGCTTTCGCCCCGATTACCCTCTCGATTGACGGCCACACCTACCGCACGCGCTCATCCAACCGTGGGCAATGGCAAGTCACCGTTCCCCCTCTCACCCCGTCGCGGGAATACGACATCACCGTCTCCGACGGTACCGACACCCTCCGCCTCTCCAACATTCTTGCCGGTGTTGTTTTTCTGGCAAGCGGACAATCCAACATGGCCTTCACTATCGGCGAAGACCGCAACGCAGAGCGCACTATCGCTTCTTGTCGCGATTCGCTGTTGCGCTTCTACGCCATTCAGCCTCGGTTTATCACCAACAACATTACTTGGACTCCCCAGCAGGTTGATTCAGTCAACAATCTCCTCTATTTCCATCCCGCCTCGTGGCAAGCTGTCACACCCCACAATGCCGCCCCGTTATCAGCCGTGGCCTACTACTTCGCCCGTGAGCTTCGTGACTCTCTCAGGCTGCCGGTAGGAATAATCCAGAATGCTGTGGGCGGTGCTACCACCGGTTCTTGGACCGACATCAACACTATTGAGGAAGTCATGCCTGAGCTCCTCATCAACTGGCATCACAACGATTACGTGCAGCCTTGGGCACAGCAGCGAGCCATTACCAACAGTGGAGAATCCGGCCGCCATCCCTACGAGCCGTCCTACCTGTTTGCCGCAGGCATTGAGCCTCTTGACCACTTCCCCATTGACGGTGTCGTATGGTATCAGGGCGAGTCCAATGCTCACAACATCGAGCTTCATGCCTCGCTCTTCAAGGCTCTTGTCGGGAGTTGGCGCTCATATTTCCGCAACCCCGATATGCCGTTCTATTTCGCCCAGCTCACATCTATCGATCGCCCGTCGTGGCCCAAGTTCCGCAACTCTCAGCGTCTTTTGGCCAAAGAAATCCCCTACACAGCCATGGCTGTCATAACCGACTGCGGCGATTCGCTTGATGTGCATCCGCGTCATAAATCTCCTGTCGGCCATCGCCTCGCACGCCTTGCGCTGCAGCACTCATTTGGATTTCCCATTGACGCTCACTCGCCGGAACCCGTTGACGCGTGTATCACTCCTCAGGGCATAGAACTGTCATTTGCCCATGCCCGCAGCCTCGCTCTCTCCCACGGCTCTGAGCCGATAACATTTGAAGTGGCCGGACCCGACCGCATTTTTGCTCCCGCAAAAGCCAAAATCATCAACAACAAGATTATTCTTTACGATATGGACTCCAAGAATCCCCAATTTGTGCGCTACGCATGGCAACCTTTCACCCGGGCCAATCTTATCAACTCCGATTCCGTTCCGGCTTCCACTTTTGAAATTGAAATTTCCAACCCCGCTCTTCTCGCTCCCGAACCAGGCATCGAGGCAGGGCTTTCTGGATGTTTCGCCTCAAAATCCGGCTCCGACATCATCATCGCCGGCGGTTGCAATTTCCCCGGCAACCCCTTCGCTCCCGGAGCGTCCAAAAAGTTCTATAAAGGCATTTATGCCGCCGACACCGCCACTATGGCTTGGCGCCCCATCGGCCAACTGCCTCAGCCCACTGCATATGGAGCCACAGCCACCACGCCCAAAGGCATAGTCCTGATTGGAGGCACTGACCCCGACTCCGCCCTTGCTTCATGTATGCTTCTGACCGTAAATCAGGACCAAGCGCAGCTCTCACCGCTGCCATCACTCCCCGCTCCGGTTGACAATGCCTACGCCGCCGCTATCGGCAACACTGTCTATCTTGCTGGCGGAAATCTGTCCGGCACTCCGTCTCGCTCATTGTTCGCCCTCAACCTTGATGCCGATGCTCCAAAATGGGTAAAACTGAAAGATATGCCTGGCAACCCGCGTGTGCAGCCCGTCATGGCAGCAGGAGTCAACAGCCGAGGTGAAACATGCCTCTACCTCTTTGGCGGTTTTGCAGGACGTCATGGCAACAATGAACCCACTCTTGAATTGAACGGGCTGTGCTACACTCCTTCATCCAACAAATGGCACACCGTCAAGGGGCCCGTCACACCACAAGGCACACCCCTCGCCGTTGGTGGTGGAGCGGCATGTACCCTCTCATCCGGCAAAATAGCTGTATGCGGCGGCGTCAACAAGGATGTATTCCTTGAAGCCTTGCGCAATCAGGCTCCCGACTATCTGGACCATGACCCCGAATGGTACCGCTTCAACCCCTATACACTTGTTTTTGATCCCGCCACCGAATCATGGCTTGAACCGGTTGACACAGCCCGTGCCACTGCTCGTGCCGGTGCGTCCGTTATTCCGGCGCAAGACAACAGTTTCTTTATCTACGGCGGTGAGCTCAAACCGCGTGTTCGCTCTTCCGAAACATCTCACATTTCATTATAACCATCATGATTGACCGAATCATAGATCTCTCCGTAAGCAATTACGGCACCGCATCTCAGCACCAATACTCCATTGCCCTCCTGCCGTGGGGAGCCACCGAGCCTCACAATCTGCACCTGCCTTACCTGACCGATGCCATACTGTCGCACGATGTGGCCGTAGATGCAGCCGAAATTGCACGCAAACGCTACAATATCCTTGCCATGGTAATGCCGCCTATGCCGCTGGGCGCACAGAATCCCGGCCAACGCGACCTCAAATTTTGCATCCATTACCGCTATGAGACCCAGAAAGCGGTGCTTACCGACATCGTGGCTTCGCTCCATCATCAGGGCATAAACCGGCTCCTGATTGTCAACGGTCACGGTGGCAACACATTCAAGAGCATGATTCGCGACCTCGCGGTAGATTTTCCCAACATGCTGATTGCTTCAAGCGAATGGTTCAAAGTATGTCCCGCGAAAGATTTCTTTGACTGCCCGGGTGACCACGCCGATGAGCTGGAAACCTCGGTTATGATGCACTACCATCCCGAACTTGTCAACCTTGACGAAGCCGGAGCAGGCAAATCCGCTTCATGGTCCTCGCAAGCACTCGCCAAAGGTGTGGCTTGGGTTCCCAGAAAATGGACTTCAGTGTCTCGCGACACCGGAATCGGCTCGCCGGCCCTCGCTTCTGCCGACAAAGGAAAACGGTTTGCCGAGGCCGTAGCGGATAATTATGCACAACTCATTCATGAGCTTTGCACTCTCTCCGACCTCTACACTCCCATCCCCGATTAACATCATTTTTTCTTTTTGCTTTTTTCACCAAAAAATATCTTGAAAATGGCTCTACAAGCCATCTTAGCATCAAAATTTTGTTAAAAAAAGTTTCAACTATTGACACGTTTTTTCAAATATACTAATTTTGCTCCCGGATTGAGGAAGATGGACATCTTCCAATACACAGAGGATTGAAATTAGAAATAATAGTTGTTTTTTAGATAATTGTGTATTTGAAGCTTAAGGGTAGTCGGGAGACTACCCTTTTGTTTTGCGTCCCTATTTCATTGAATTTTGGCCTCATGAATTATAATTATTCGTAACTTTGCATTTGATATGCAACTTGATTCGCTTACACTTACCAATTTCAAAAACATTCCGCAGGCACAACTCGCTTTCTCTCCTAAAATCAACTGTCTGCTGGGAAATAACGGCATGGGCAAAAGCAACCTGCTCGATGCCATATATATGCTCAGCTTCTGCAAAAGTTTCTCAGGTGCGCCCGATTCCATGATAATTCGGGCCGGCGAGGATTTTGCCATCGCCAAAGGGTCCTACACCCGCCGAAACGTATCCGAAGAACTTACACTCGGCATAAAGCGCGGCAAGCGCAAAACCCTTAAACGTGGTGCCAAAGAATACATGAAGCTATCCACCCACATCGGCACATTTCCGCTGGTCATGGCAGCACCTCAGGACATTGACCTTATTCGCGGTGCAGGCGAAGAACGCCGCCGATGGATGGACATGGTAATTTCACAAAGCGACCCTCGCTATCTTGACGCTCTCATACGCTACAATGGAGCCTTGGAACAACGCAACAAAATGTTGCGCGACTCTATCGTTGACCACAATCTTTACGCCGCTGTGGAATGTGTGATGGATGCTGCCGCCCATACCATACACTCTGCGCGCGCCGCTTGGACCGCCCGTCTCAGCTCCATTTTCCATCACCTCTATACCGCCATTGCCGGTACTGAAGAAGTGGTGAGCCTCCGCTACATTTCATCTCTTGACTCATCCTCCGGATCCATCCTTCCCCTCCTTGACAGTGCGCGCCGTCATGACGAGATTGTGCGGCACACCTCCGTAGGCCCTCATCGCGATGACATTGAAATGCTCCTTGACTCCATGCCAATGCGGCGCACAGGCTCTCAGGGCCAGTGCAAGACATTTACCGTGGCTCTCCGCCTTGCCCAATACGAATTTCTTCATCAGGCAACATCCCTGCGGCCGCTTCTACTCCTTGACGATATTTTCGACAAACTTGATGCCACCCGCGTTGAGCGGATCATGAACCTCGTCACATCCAGCGATTTCGGTCAGATATTCATCACCGATACCGACCGCTCGCATCTCCACAGTATCGTAAGCCGCACTTCCGGCGGTGACCACCGTATGTGGTCTGTATCACAAGGCACTTTCATCCCTGAATAATGGAACGCACAGAACCCAAAATACTTGCCGACATCATCAACGAGTCCCTGCACCGCGATGGTCTTGACACCGCGATGGCCGAGCAGCGCGCTCTTTACATGTGGCCCGAGATTGTTGGCCCGGGAGTCAACCGCTACACCACGCGCCGCTATGTGGACCACGGCGTCATGCACGTGTATCTCAGCTCGGCTGTGCTCAAAAATGAGCTTTCATTTCATAAAACATCTCTCGTTGAGCAACTCAACCGGGCCGCCGGCTCAAATGTTATATCTCAGATAGTTCTTCATTGACACAAAAAAACCACTCTCTTGATATGGACAAGCCTCTTAATTACCTCCCTTCCTCCAATCCCCGCGTTCCGGCTGCCGCTCATCCGTTCCGGCATTGCACCAAAGTCCAGACACGATTCAGCGACATTGACCTGCTCGGGCACCTCAACAACAATGCCTACCTCTCCATAATGGACCTCGCCAAAATCAGGTACCTTCAGGCCACCGCACCCGAACGCTACAAGCACAATCTTGATGTGAAGGCCGTAGTGGTGCACATTGACTGCGACTTCTACTCACCCGCCTACTTTGACGAGCCGCTGGAAGTGTGGACCACCATAGGCTGCTGCTCCGAAAAATCTTTCACTGTGGAGCAACGCATGATCAACGCCGAAACCGGCGAAACCAAATGTATCACACACACGGTAATGGCAGGATTTGACCCGAAGTTGCGCAAGGGCATACCCATTGACCCCGAATGGATCGAAAGCGTCGGCAAATGGGAACAACGCGACATTCGCACATCACACACCTCTACTTCTCACGCCTGACCGCTTGCAGTTTTCATTTTTATTAATATCTTTGCAACATTAACTGCCACCTATACCTATGACAATAGAGCAATCAATGCATCAGATTCTCCGCGACGAGAGCAGAGCCATAGAAAACATCCCCTACTCACCCGATTATGACCGTGCCGTGGAGCTTATTATAGAGCATGTGCACCGCAAAGGCGGAAAGCTCGTCACCTCCGGAATGGGCAAAGCCGGACAGATAGCCATGAACATCGCCACAACTTTCTCTTCCACCGGCACCCCGGCTGTCAATCTTCACCCTTCCGAGGCTCAGCACGGCGACCTTGGAGTGCTTCAGCCTGACGATGTGATGCTGCTCGTATCCAATTCCGGACGCACTCGCGAGATTCTTGACCTCATTGAGCTTGCACATCATCTCTACCCGCAGATTCCCACAATAGTCATCACCGGCAAAGCCGACAGCGAGTTGGCACGAAAAGCCGATGCCACTCTTTTCACAGGAGGTGCTCCGGAAGTTTGTCCCCTCGGTCTCACTCCCACCACTTCCACCACTATGATGACTGTTATCGGCGACATACTGGTTGTAAACGTGATGCGACTCACCGGCTTCACTAAAGCTGACTATGCCAAGAGGCATCATGGTGGCTACCTTGGCCACATCTCGCGCCAGTAATCACACAACCGCTATGAAAAAAATCATTATCATAGGGCCGTGCCGCATGGATATCATCATGCCGGCCGACACCACTCCCGGTGCTCCACTCACATGGATGCCCGGCTCAGCTCTTCAAAACTCCGCCATCATTCTTGCTCAGAGCGGTGCTCCGGTATGGATGGTAAGCGAAGTGGCACGTGACGCTATAGGCTCGTTGCTCTGCCGCTCTCTTGAATCTGCCGGTGTCAACATCCAGTGCATCGACCGCGTAAGCAACGGCGAGCACACCTCCACAGCAATTTTCTTCCGTTCCGAAACTGCCGTCTCTCCCATCATATACTCCTCCGACCCGGATGAGCGATTCAATGCTTCTTGGCCGCGCATTGACCCCGGCGATGTGGTTTTGTTCGGCTCCCCCGAGCTGCTGAAACCAAGGGCACACCAGTTCATGTCCGATCTCCTTGACCATATAGCCGACCGCAATGCCATTGCTGTCTATGCTCCACTGCTCACTCCATACGAGGTGCCGCGCATCACTCGCGCCACACCCGTCATACTGGAGTTCATGGAACGCGCCGACATAACTCTCCTTACTCCCACCGACACCACGATGCTGTTCACCGACACTGAGGCCGAAAAATGCTACAATGAGCATGTGCGCTTCTACTGTCCCACCATGGTGTATTTCAACGAGGCCACACACACCCTCTCTATCCACCACCACAAGCTTCAAGCCACAGCACCGGTGCAACTCCCCTCGCATACTCTTATATGGCAGGCAGGGGCTATTTCCGCTCTCGCCACAGCCCTTGAGCGTCTCGACATCAGCCGTCCCGAGCCGGGCGATATGCTCTCTTTCTCTATTGAGCAACTGCAGGCCATGGCCTCAATAATTGCTGACGGTGCCGACAATGCGGCGCAAACTTCGGTTATCAATCACTGATTAAAATGAAAAACAGCTCGTTAGAACCGCTTTTCCTCCCTGCTTCTCCGGCCATTGAGCCGCTTATGGAACTCACCGCAGGAGATTTCAATCGCGCTGAACTGCGACACGCTCTCGGCGAGCTGAACTTCAATACCGCCTACGATTTCATGCGCGCTGCCGCCAGACGCATGGTTTTGGAGCAAGGAGCGGAAGTTGCCGTGGAGCAAATCACCGCCTTTGATGCCATCGTGCAGCGCATGGGCGAGGAACAGGGTCACCTGCTTGACATCCATGCTGCACTCATGCAGATTCTCACTGCGGTTCACATCTACAACGGTGCTATAGAGGATGCCCGTCGCGCTGCCGCCGCAACTCTCAACCTTCTCTCCATGGAGGCCCGGCGAAAGGACGAACCGTTTCTACTCACCCTCGCTGCCCTGCTTTACGACCTCGCTCTTGTCCACAACTCCCGCAGCGAATACAAGCAGGCCGAGCGCGATATAGAGAAATCAATGCATATCTTTGAGCGGCTCGCCCGCCTCAACCCCGACCGCTACGGCCCCGCACACATGATGAGCGTCAACGCAGCCACCCAAATTTATCGCTCGCGCGAACGGCAGACTGCCGCCCTCGCCAATGCTCATGAGGCCACAGCCGCATACCTCACTGATGCTGCTGCCGGAGTGGAAGGCGCAGCCATGCTGCTCATTGACTCTCTGGCTCAGGAAGGGCGCACTCTCGCCAAAATGTCGCGTCAGCGCGAAGCGGTGCAATACTTCACCCGCGCACTCAAATATCTCGCCAAGCTGCAGCCCGATTTCGGATTGCAGCACCTTGAGCTGTCAATTGACCTCGGCGAGGCTCTGCTGGAGGTTAAAGCCACACGCGAAAAAGGGGTTCACCTCCTCAACACAATGCTCCACAAAGCCACAAAACTCAATGCCGACGACCAGCACCGTCGCATTGTGGAAATCCTCTACAACGCCAAGCATGGCTCTATCGACATCCTCTCTTTCTGGCACAAACTTTTCCCACGTTAATTCAATCATTACCATATGTCAACCAACACTCCTGTTTTCGCTGAATGCACCGACATTGAGGGCGCACGTGTAGCCATCGTCACCGCCAAATGGAACTCTCAGTTCACTTTCCCCCTGCGCGACGGTGCCGTAAAGACACTCATTGAAGCCGGTCTTGAACCTGCCGACATCAGTTGCTTTGAGGTGCCGGGTGCTATTGAGCTTACGTTCGCTGCATCGCAGCTCATTGAGCAGAGCCTTTTTGATGCCGTAATCGTGTTTGGTTGCGTAGTACGCGGCGACACTCCCCATTTTGACTATGTTTGTCAGTCCGTGACTCAGGGTGTCACTGCCCTTAACGCCGATTGCGACACCCCGGTAATTTTTGGTCTCCTCACCGTCAACAACGAGGAGCAGGCTCGCGAGCGTATCGGCGGCACACACGGACACAAAGGCATTGAAGCGGCTCGCACCGCACTCGAAATGATAGAATTCAAGCGTCAGGCATCACGCCTCTGATGCTCCCCTCCCCACACACTCTCTCCATGGAGCGGTTGATGCAATATCTCTGGCAGCATCGTCTGTGGCCGCAGCAACTCCTGCACACCACCGATGGGCAACCTGTGCGCATCATTGACCCGGGACGGCTTAACACCGATGCCGGACCTGATTTTTTCAACGCCAAAATCTCTATCGGCGGACACATCTGGGCCGGGGATGTGGAAATCCATGTCAGGGCTTCCGACTGGCACCGCCATAACCACGACGGCGATCCGGCCTACGATTCCGTCATCCTCCATGTAGTGGACCGCGATGATGCCTCCATTTCCCGTTCCAATGGAGAAACCATTCCCCAGCTGTGCATGCAGTGTACTCCCGAATTTTCACGCCGCTATGATGAGCTTGTGTGCCGCGCCGACACATCACTGCCATGCGCCGCAGAAATAGCGGCACTCCCTCCGCTCCATGTCACATCATGGCTCTCAAGCCTTGCCTTTGAGCGCCTGTATGACAAAGTTGACCGCATCACATCGCTTCTTGACCGGCTCCACGGCGATTGGGAAAGCACTTGCTATGTAACTCTTGCACGCAACCTCGGTTTCAGCGTCAACAGCGACCCTTTTGAGCGTCTTGCGCTTAGTCTTCCCCTCATCTTTATAGGCAAGCATAGCGACTCCCTGACATCCGTTGAGGCCCTCCTTTTCGGTCAGAGCGGACTCCTGCCGCCCGATGCCCCGCAAGATCCTTACGTGCAGCTCCTGCAGCGCGAATACACCTTTCTCGCGCACAAGTTCGGCCTCCATGCGCCTGACAACCTCGGATGGAAAATGTCGCGCATGCGGCCTCCCATGTTTCCGCAGCGCCGAATCGCGCTCCTCGCCTCCATTCTTCATGGCGGATTCCGGATGATGAGCCGCCTTCTTGACATAAAATCCGTTGAGGACACGCGCTCGCTCTTCTCTGTAGAGCTTCCCGAATACTGGCGCTCACACTACACCTTCGGGCCGCCGTCCCCGCGCCCGACAGCACCGTTGAGCACCTCATCTATCCATCTTCTTGCCATCAACACTGTTGTCCCGCTGCTTTATGCCTATGGCCTGACGCACGACGACACAGCCCTCATGGACCGTGCCGTCAATATGCTTCAGCAGCTTCCTGCCGAGAAAAATTCTGTTGTAGAGCTGTTCACCCGTGCCGGCATTCCGGCTCGCGATGCTTTCGCTTCGCAGGCCCTGATTCAGCTACGGCGCTGTTACTGCGAGCGGCGCAAATGCCTCTATTGCCGCATAGGCCACCGTATGCTGGCTTCCAAGGCTCCGCGTTAGCGTTTGATGAGCTTATGGGTCACTACGCTGCCGTCGGCACATTCCGCCCTCACCACATATAGACCCGAAGGCAGATTCTCCACATTTATTTCGGCTGCTGTGCCGTCAGCGTTGAACACGCCGCACAATGCCCCTGACATGCCGTATAAGCGCACTTCACGCATCGGCACGGCTGTATGTACTGTTGCCGTCGTTGATGCCGGATTTGGCCATATTCCCACATTCTCGGCACTGACTTCCTCTATCCCGGCTGTTCCTATCTGGAAATAAACAGGATTCCCTATCGGGCCGTAATTCAGTGCCCACGGGCGAAGCTGATATACATGCCCGCTTTGCAGGTCGCCCAGCCATGCGCTGAACTCGCGTTTATATACCTGACCTTCATCGAGCGCAATAAACTTGTTGCCCAGTCCGCGCACTTGGCGTGTGTCGTTGTAATAAATCCAAGCACATGCCGGCGATGCGAAATATCCTTGCGTGCAGGTTACTGTTATGAGCACATTCGCGTTTGTTCCCACATAGGCCACATCATCGGCGCTCTGGCCCTGATTCTTGCCATCGATTTCCACAGTTCCTATAACTTCAGCGTCCACGGTAGGTGTTTCCTTGACAGTCACATCCACGCTTGACCCTATCAGACCGTACCCATCGCTTTTAAGCTGGAATTTGTAATCCCCCGGCGAGAAGCTCGGCGACATATTGCCTTCCCATGAATAGGCGATTGTCTCTCCTACGGGCACATCCACTTCCACTATTTCACCTGTGGCCACCACTCTGTTGTTGGTTGGGTCAAGCAGCACCGGACGCACTATGTCAAGTAGTTCATGCTCCTCGGCATGCAGCGAAGCATATACCAACACAGGTTTTCCGGAATATACCGGCGATGCCAGATCAAAATTCTCCACTGTTATCACAGGATCAATATCCTCCACTCCAAATGCCAGCGTCTCGGTTGTGGCCACGAGCTGTAATTCTCCTTCGCGGTCAAGGCGCGCAAGGCAGTCATACCATTTGCCGTCCTCGGTTTTGAAACCGGCTGACACATCATACTCTCCCTTTTCCGGGAACTCTTCCGTGGATATGGCATATTCCATCAGACCCGAATCCATCGACATTGACCTCCACCGGTCCTCCATAGCCGTTGACACGCTGCCTGTGGCTTTATCCACACATTTCACACCCATCTGCACATTCATAGGCTCTACGCTTTGGCATATAAACCCGAGATTACATTTTATCTCCACGTTGTTATTGCTTCCGCGCATATAAGTCTTGCTGTTGGTAGCAAGATTGCCGCGCATCACCATTCGCGGTTTAACTTCGCTTTTGCCTGTAGGCGGCTGGATTCCCACCACCATTACCTGTCCGCGGTTGTAACCTTCGGCACTGCCGCCCACGCCCTGCATGGCCGGGTCAAGGGCCGATATACGGAAATATCCGTTGCTCATGCCTCCCCATCCCCAGTTGAGGTGAAAATACTCTCCTGTTCTGTAGCCGTCTATCACAAATGCATGCGCCACCGATCCGTTTCGGCCGCCGTAAAGCAGAGGACGACCGGCCTCAAGTTCGGCATACATTGCATTGATCCACCGTTCCAGACCGTAATATTCGCGGTTGTAGAACTGCAGTCCCTCGTCATATTTGAAATACTTTACAAGGCTCGTGGCTGCTGTCTCAAACGACCCGCCCGACGAAGTCGGCGTGTACTGCATGCTGACCGACACGCCAAGGGCATACATCAGATTGGCCACAGCCTCGTCTGCATCCGCCGGCGACGAGGCATCATAGCTGTTGAGCATCTTGTCCCACTCAAAAGTTGTGGACGCGAAATCCATTGACAGCGGACTCCCCACATCATAAGGGGTATAGGAATGTTCCCCTACTCCTTTGTCTGGATATTTGTACACGCTCATCACTTGTGCCATAGCTGTTGCCACACACCCTGTAGGACAACGCACTCCTTTCACCTCAGGACAATAATTGTTGTAAGGTGTGGTCTGGTTCCACGTCGTTTTCACTATTGGTGCTATAGATGCTCGCGTATCGGTATCCTCCGTATTCAGAGGCCTCGTGCTGCCGTCTGCTGCCAGCGAGCTTATCTCCGCACTGTATTCCCCGAGCCACCATTCCATGGCCGGAGGCAGATTTGAGGCATCAAATGTTCCGCTGTCGGCATATCCCAGCAATGGGCTTGGAGCCACATCGTCGGCAGCCACCACCACAAAACCGTTATCTTCGCCGCGACCAAACACATACACCGTCTTTAAATCTCCGGTGCGATTGGTGGCAGTATATTTCAGCGTCATGGGGTGCTGATTTTTGCCGCTGCTGAGTGGAGTGCGGACGCCCGCAGGCACATACACCTCTGCACGGCTCAGTGCTTCTGAGGGATCAAGCTGTCGTGCGCTGAGCGGAGCCACAATTACTCCCGCAGCCATAATCGTAAAAATCAATCTTTTGCTCATAAACAAACATTTTTTTTGCGGATTTTACATTCAGTGCATCTGTAACACATTCGTAACATAGTAACACACTCTCACCTACAATTGTTTACAGAGATCTAAAATCTTATCCGCCATGGCATAAAACAGCAGCCGGGTACTCTCGTAGAAAGCACCCGGCCACATTTATCTTTCAGCGCCGACAGGTCACGCCCGTCAGTCAATCCTACTTGTCTTCGTCAATTGAAAAATCATCGGGAAGATCCTCGTCAAAATTCAATCCGTCAAGCTCATCGTCGTCACCCCCTGCCGCTTTTGTATCTTCAACAGATGTTTCTTTTACAGCATTCTTTTTGGTGCCCTGCTTGTTCCCTTGGCTTTTGAGAGCCTCGATGATAAGCGACTCAAGCTCCTCGGCCAGCTCCGGATTGTCGGCTATCACCTGACGGGCAGCATCGCGGCCCTGGGCTATCTTGGTACCGTTGTAGCTGAACCACGACCCGCTCTTCTTGACAATATCGTACTCTACGCCCAGATCTATGATTTCACCGGTACGCGAAATACCCTCGCCGAACAATATGTCAAATGTTGCGCCCTTGAATGGAGGTGCAACCTTGTTCTTCACAACCTTCACTCTTGTCACGCGGCCTAACACATTATCCTTGCTGTCCTTGATTTTGGAACCGCCGCGTATGTCTATACGCACAGAGCTGTAAAACTTGAGCGCGTTGCCACCCGTTGTGGTCTCTGCGGGTCCGAACATTGTGGCTCCGATTTTGTCACGGAGCTGGTTGATGAAGATGCAGCAGGTATTGGTGCGCGATATGGCGCCTGTCAGCTTGCGCATGGCCTGCGACATCAGGCGCGCTTGCAGACCCACATTACGGTCTCCCATCTCACCCTCTATCTCCGATTTCGGAGTCAGGGCGGCCACGGAATCCACCACGAGTATGTCTATAGCCGAGGAACGTATCAGCTGTTCGGCTATCTCAAGGGCCTGCTCGCCCGTGTCAGGCTGCGCTATCAGCAGATTGTTCACATCCACTCCAAGGCCCTCGGCATAAAAACGGTCAAAAGCATGCTCTGCATCTATTATCGCAGCAACGCCACCGTTCTTCTGTGCCTCGGCAATGGCATGGATTGCCAAAGTGGTTTTACCTGAAGATTCCGGTCCGAATATCTCGATAATTCGGCCTCGCGGATACCCTCCTACGCCCAATGCGTAGTTCAGGCCGATGGAGCCGGTCGGTATCACATCCACATCCTCCACCACATCATCACCAAGTTTCATCACAGCACCGCGGCCGTAGTTTTTTTCTATTTTATCAAGTGCAGCCTGAAGTGCGCTGAGTTTCGCGTTCTGCGAACCTGCTGCCTCCTTGCCGCTTTTCTTGGTTTCTTTCTTTGCCATAATTAATCTGTTTTTGATTACTAATACAAAGGTACTAATAATATCGGGCAATAACCATGCACATACAAGTTAAAGCAAGTTAAATATATAGCACCCATTCTCAATCTTTCATATTGGTTCTCAGCACTTTGTGCCTACGAGCCAAATAATATTCACATTTGAGCACAAAAAATCTTAATTTCTCCGGAACCAAACCGGCCACCGGCTGTTTTATAAGTACATAGCAAAATTACTTTTTCCATTGCAAGAAATGTGATAATGATTGGTTTATTATTTAACGAGGAGTTGCCGTGATGGCAAGCCTCGTTTTTTTATGCCCGGTAGTGACTTGATATTATAACTTCGCTACTCATCACTGCGCAACCCCCGATGTTTTTGCATTATGTCCCCTCTTTGTTTTCCCCTTTGTCTTCTTGCTTTTGAATTAATTCGTTATCTTTGCCATCTCAAGAAATAGGATTTACGAAGGTGATTCCAAAGGCTATCAGCTTGTGGCGGCAATATTGATATGCAAATGATATGCAAATCAATCGAATGCCTTCGATTGCATGATTAAAAAAATATCTTGCTCCAATGTATAAAAAGCTTCTTCTCGTTTTATTATTTCCGTTCATCCTTTCCGCTTGTGGTAGCGATGAGCCTTTGGACCTGTTTCACCTGACATTAGGAACAGAGGCGGATGCCGATATCGTGATGGCGACTCATTCCGCTGATAAATGGCTATCCACGATGGATAGAGGTCGGTATCGTGGGGGATTTTGATTCTTACAGTATCTCTGACGATGTCCCGGATTGGTTTGTCATATCTAAAGCGGAGATGATTACCACACAACACCAATTCAGAATTGATATTACCGGATTGGATGGTGTTGATTCCCGGAGTGGTAAAATATGCTTTACTGTTTTCAAAGGCACCCAGTCGCAATCTGGAGAGATTAGGATTGTTCAGAATCCTTGTACTCTGGAAGACTTGAAGAGAACAGAAAGACGGGCTATGAAGAGGTATCTCTCAAAGTTTGACGTTGTGGATGCGCTTCCGCCCATCGATGATATTCAAGTCGGTTCTGTTGCTCCATTCTATAAATTGAATTCCGAGGGGACTGTCTATATGCAGGTGGTAAGAAAGGGAACAGCTCCCGCCGCCATCAACGGGGAGAAAATCTATTTCCGCTTTATGCGCTATAATCTTCTGTCATACCTGGAGAATGGTGTCCTGCCCAATGGCGAGGGTAATGGCAATGACCTGACGCAAGGCGCTACATTCTTTAAACTTGGCTCTGAAGATCCTGCCACCACCCAA